>OGGQ01000173.1_pt1 | contig 89438 bp, 87 predicted proteins | sample 1571191 | NCBI WGS metagenome assembly OGGQ01 (sample SAMEA2582061, study PRJEB24529) | metagenome | biome: Human gut stool | place: China | collected 2011
AATATAAAATGTTTGCTAAATGTTTACTTTTCTCTTTTTTTGTGCTAAACTTAGTACAATTTCAATCAAATTATACGGAGTTAAACCAAGTGAACGATAAAAAGAAATTAAAAATAGCAATCGGCACCGACGCATTTCCGCCGACAACCGACGGAATAAGCAACGTTGCCCAAAGCTATGCGCAAATAATCAATAAAAATTTGGGCGAAGCGGTTGTTATTACACCTAAAAACCCAAATCAGCTTGACTACAGATACGATTATCAAATTTACAGATATAAAAGTTGGTGGCTTCCGTCAAAAGAGGGCTACAGCATAGGCTGGCCTTTTAAAGACGAACTTCATCAGGACATAATCAATATGAATTTTGACCTGCTCCACTCTCATGCGCCTCTTGCAACAAGCTATTATTTCAGACGTGTTGTGGAAAAGAAAAAAATCCCAACCGTGCTTACTTATCACACAAAATATGAATACGATTTTGACAGACGTGTTCCGACAAAGGCGGCAAGGGATTTTGCATATCGATTTTTGCTTAATAACATCAATGCCGCAGACGAAGTTTGGGTGACAAGCAAAGGCACTGTTGACTCGCTTCGCAAGGTCGGATATGAGGGCGAATACATTGTTATGCCAAACGGTTGCGATTTACCTATAACAAACGTAAGTGACGATGATATTGCGCTTATTAAAAGAAAACACAACATACCAAACAATATTCCGCTTTTTATTTATACCGGCAGAATGATTTGGTACAAAAATATTGAGCTTATCCTCGATGCCTGTGCAATGTTAAAAAACGAAGGCAAAGACTTCAGGCTCATTATGCTCGGCTTCGGTGCAGACGAAAACGCAATTAAGAAAAAAATTCGCAAATGCGGTATTGCCGACAATGTTATTTGGACAGGAAAAATATTAGACAGAAACGAACTTTTGGGATATTACGGCATTTCCGATTTACTTCTTTTCCCATCAACCTTTGATACAAACGGCCTCGTTGTAAGAGAAGCAGCAGCGTGTGCAACGCCAAGCCTTTTAGTACGTGGCAGCTGTGCGGCAGAGGGTGTTGAGGACTGCAAAACAGGCTTTTTATGTATGGAAAGCGCCCATTCAATCAAAGCAACGCTCAATAATATTATGGATAACAAAGCACTTCTTAAAGAAGTCGGCAAAAAGGCACAAAGCGATATTTATATCAGCTGGGACGATGCCGTTAAAAAAGCCTATGAGCGTTATTATGTTGTTATCGATAATTTCAAAACAAAAAATAATTTATAATCAAATTAACAAAATTTCAACTTTTTCATAGAATAAAAAAGTAAATTAAGGAGTTGATTTTTTGTTTAGTTATATAAAAAAACTGCAATACCCTATCAATATAAAGCACCCTGACCCAAAAGCCGCCGCCATCATAATAAGCCAATACGGTGGAACGTATGGTTTTTAGATATACATTAATATATAGTAAAACGCCCTCGGCTGAGTAACCGAGGGCGTTTCTAATGAGATACGTAGTTTTTGGTATCGGACTACGTGTTGTTATAATATCAATTATATTATGCTCTGTCAATAATTATTTCAAATACGTTTTTGCAACATAATATGTAGCGCTGCCGTATTTGACTTTAGACATAGTATATTTCTTGCCTTTAATTTTCTTAGTGCCGGTGGAAGCGGTTACAAGCTCAACTTTTGTATTGTTAGGAATAAGCGTGTGAGCTTCTTTGTCGCCGAGTGCCTTATAAGCATTCAAGCCGCCGTTTGCCTTGACCGTCTTGTAAACCTTAGCTTCTTTAAGATTTTTTTGATTTTTCGGTCGAAGAATACCGTTTACTGTTGATGAATTATAAGTTTTCTCTCTGAGTGTCATTTTATCGCCGTTCCCGGTTGCATTTTGGTCGTAATACTTAACCTTGCCGTTCTTAGTAGGCTCGGCAATAACAAAAATATGGCCGTATGTACCTGATGTTCTGATTCCGATATCACCCTTTTTGAGTTCGCCGTTTTTGTATGTAGGTGTAATAAAAACAAAATTCTTTTTGAGCCACGCAGATGATTTACGATTAGTCCACCAATATTTTGCATTGCCCCAAAAGCCTTTATCAAGTCCAAGGCATTCGTGGATATAGCAGTCAATTAAATCCACGCACTGCACACCGTAAACACCGTCATAGTTTGTTTTCTTGCCGAGGAATTTTTTAACCCAAGTAGAAAACTTCATACCGTTTGAGCCGCCTTTCTGCTCAATGTTCATAACAGCGGACAAGCCTGCTGCTACCGCCGAGGCAAGAACGCCGAGAAGTGCCGCCTTAAGTGCGGACTTATCCTGTGTAAAATCGACCGTCGGCAAAGCGACTACAAGAAAAGCGATAAGTGCCTGAATGAATGTTTTTGCAACTCTGATGAGTGCTTCTTTAGTTAATGTGTAATTTTTCATAATTTTTACTCCTTATATTTTAATCTATCTTCGAGGTCCTTAATTCTGTGGTCGGCAACGCTAACCTTATTTTCAAGCACAGGCACACGCTGTGCAAAGTTATTATGTTGTCGAACCTCTCTTGTAAGTTCCTCGATTTTGGTATCTGTAACTGCTTGATTTTTTTCAATCTCTTTTTGCATTTTTCGGTTATTACCGATATTTGTAACGATAACTCCGAGAAAAGCTGAACCGCCTGTGATTAAGGCTACTAATACTTCATTTGTCATATCATCACCTCGGCTTGCTGTTGTTTTTCGATTTCTGCCCTTTCTTCAGGCGTAACTTCTCGCCAATTATCGGCAGAGAGCAAAGGCTCTGTGCCCTCCAACTCTCTGATTTTTGCACGGAGTTTTTCCGTGTAGGCTATCTGCTCTTGATATTCTTCTACAGTTGCAACTCCCATAGCAATTTTCACGCCTATGTAATCATAGCTTGCAAGCTCCTGCTTTAGTGCTTGAATTTCAGCCTGTGGGTCAGGTGTAAAGATTTCATCTTCGACATCAAGATATTCACCATTAATTAATGCTTTACTCATTTGCTGCCACTCTCCTTTTAGCCCAAATGCGTATTCTCGTTCCGGGATTAAATACCGAAGTGTCAACATCAAAATAAATCCCGATTGTATCATCAACCGCTTGAAAAGCCTGCATCGCTCCGTATCTAATTGCTTTTTGGCTGCTCTTTATTCCCGAATAACTGTAGTTCACAATTACATCTTCGTTCATTTTCTGTGCGTGAATAACAGAAAGAACGTGTGATGACAATTTATCAACATATATGTTATTTGCGCCCCAAAGTATTGAGCGTAGAAAACCACTTGTAGAATGGTTTATCTGTATAAGATCATCGTTGGTAATTTCTATATGCACTTCAACTGCGTTTTTTATTTCATATTCGATTTTATTTACTTCCTCTTGCACCGTAGTATCTACTGCCAACTCCCACTTTTCGGATGAGCCTTGTTCTCCCTTTTCTCCTTTCGGACCGGGAACGCCTTGCGGTCCTTGTATTCCTGTGTCACCCTTTGGTCCTTGTTCGCCCTGCGGTCCTGTGTCACCTTTTGTACCCGGTGCGCCGTCATTACCCTTGTCGCCTTTTTCACCTTTTAGTTCGCCGTTCGCAAGCTTTGTTTCAAGCATTTCGGATATATCATTAGCTCGCTTAGTAGCCTCTTGTGATTTAACCGTTTCACTCGCAAGCGCCGAATAATCAGACGTTGAGGTTATCCTATTTTCGTCACTTAGCACGTCATACACCTCTACATTGAATCTCGGTGTAGTTAAAAGCTGAGCGCCTGCTGCATTTGAATCGTATATCCTCAATTCACACTCAACAGTACCTGCTGCCGTAATAAGCTGCTTTTCGACGTCAACAATAACCATTCCGTTTTCGATAGTGCAATCCTTATAAATCACATTACCGTCAGTCTTTTTGCCATATATTGTAGCAATCATATCACCGCCAAGTATAAAGGCTTTTCCGCCGTCGGTAAGGGATATAACTATCCTTCTTGAATTAACATCATTAAGCTTAACGTCTATGCTCCATTGTGCGCCGCTTTTCTGCAAATCAAGAGATTTTCGATAAACTTGTTTTTCCATATAATCACCTCTTGAAATAATTATACAAAAAGAACGAGGGTGTTTGTCACACCCTCGCCGTTAATTATTTGAGCCAATATTTATTTATATAATTAATAACATTCGTTCTATTACCATACAATCCTGTTTTCGTCATTATAGTAATTATCTTAGCTTTTTCATCAGCATTGCCATTAATGAATTTCGCTTTATATTGATTGGTAATAGAAGTTCTGATACCAAAAACGGCATTATCCTGCGTCATACCGTTAGCAACTTTAGCCTTAATTCTGTTATCAACATAATTACGAATGTTCTTGGTATCGTTTGACTTAAACGCTTCAACCATTGCCTCGGTATTATAAGACGACGCTTCCCAATTTGTAAAATCCTCGTCATCAAAATAGCCTGTTGATTTAAGTTTAGTTTTAATTTGACTGCGTTTTGAATTATCCGCAGCTAAATATTCTTCCTTAAAAGCACTCTTTAATGATGATTTTATGCTTTTTTCAGCCTCTGCCTTTGTTTTGCCGTTGCGTATATCGGTTGCAATATTGCCGTCAATAACAGTTTTCAAAACCGATTTATCACTGCTGTTTAAAGCGTTTATCAAGTCAGTTTTGTTATAAAGCTTACTGTCTTTACTGTCCTGCTCCTCGTCAATCTCGACCGTATCAATTGCTTTTTCAACAGTTTCCTTATCCATTCCGCTTGATATAAGCGTTTCAACCGATTGCTTATATTTTTTGTCGTCGCTGTCCGCCTTATATCCTGCTGCCTTTTGAATTTCGGAAGAGTAAGATTTGATTGCTTTATAGGCAATCTCGTAGTCAAAGCCGTCGCTTTCAAGCTCTTTAGCGGTGTTAATTGCCGTGCCAATATCTCCGTCAAGATATGCAAGGCCTGCTGCAGCAACTCGCTCGTCATTTTCTATCAATCCCTTTTTGATGTAATTGTCGGGGTCAGAAACATTATCGGCAATGCGCTTATACATTTCCTTGTTGCCGTCCTTAATTGCCTCATATATCATTTGTTGCTTGTCTTTTTCAGGAAATAGGTCAAGGCCGAATACGGCAAGTACATCATCGGAAATTAAAGCCTCTTTAATTTCCGATTGTGTAGCTTCTTTTGCCATTGAAGGATTGAAACTGTTTCCGTTCTTTGCACCTTTGATAACATTTTCCACGCTATTAATATCACGAATTACGTTTTTTATCGGCAAGCCGAAAAATGCGCCAATCGAGCCGGCAAGACTTTCGATTTTTTGTGTATAAGTAAGATTGTCACTATTCAGATTGTGAATTGAATTATACAAATCACTAAACACCGACATATCTGCCCTTGTCACATCATAGCCTTGGAATACAGATATAGCGTCTTTAAGAAAGGCTATTTGATTAACAGGGTTAGCATTGTCAATAAAATTAGGAATAAGCTCAGCAATATATTTTTCAGCATACGTTTTATCGTCATCATCATTACGTGCGGCGGTTACAATTGATTGAAGAAGAGCGTTTATAACACTTGCAATAACGAGTGAAGCAACAATTCTCGTAGCTTTTCCCTTGCTAAACTTTCCACGCTTTGCCTGAACGGTTGCATTGAAAAGCATGTTAAGGGAAGTCGTAGGCTCTGCCATAAATGCAGTCGCCATTTTAACGGCTCCGTTTTTACTTCTCATTAAAGCCGAACGTGAAAATACCGAATCATATACCTGTGTTTTTGTTATAACCTCAGTAAATCGTTCGCCTGCTTTTTGCAAACTTTCCTCTGTTGATAAATTAGGATATTTATCCTTTGTTTCCGCCTTGCAGGCATTCCATATATGCGCCCAAGTCACCTCGTCGGCCTTTGAAGCAAAGTAGCCGAGTGCTTCATCTCTGAACGCTCCGTCTTTAAAGAATGCCGCAATCTTTTCCTTACCCTTATAATCAATATTATTAAGATAATCAACTGTACTTTGAGCCATATTGGTATCGAAATATCCCATTTCCTTAATAATAGCAACAGGAGCATATTTCTTTATTTCGTCATAACTGCGCTTCGTAAATGTAGTTTTTGCAAAATATTTGGTATCAATGATTGATAACGCTCTGCCTATTGCCGACGGCTGCTGAATTGCAACGGAAGCGGAAGCAAAAACAGCATTTTTCTTGAACATACTTGTAAGTTTATCAACAATATCTGAGCCTGCTTCATGTACGACACCGCCGTTAAGGTCCTCAAGCAAATCGCTTATATATCCTGTTGCCTTTTTGCCGTATGCATTTTCCACCAAAGTTCTGATAGAATTAAACTCGTCGCCGTTGCTCGAATGATAATTATAAACCCGGTCAAAATTTTCAAGTGGCAAAGCAAAGGCATTATAGCTTGCCATTTCATCAACGTGGCTCGCCCATACGTTGTCAAATTCTTCAAGTAAAAGCGGATTTTTTGCTTTTTCAACAATCGCATTAGTAAAACCTGAATTAATGATTTTTTTAGCGCCAATAGTTTCCATACTGCTTCTGTGCATGTAGTTTTTAGCGGTACGTGCAGGATAATAATTTTCTTCCTTAAAAAGTTCAACGTCATATAGCCGTCTTGATATCTCGTTGCCCTTTTCCGCCATATCGGTTGAAAGATATTTAACCATATCCCGAACATAATTCCTTTGTTCGTCGCTTAGCATTGACCTGATTTTTGATATATCCGAATAACTAAGTCTGTGAGTTAAACTGTCATTCCACTTTGAGCTTTTATCCTTAAGCGTTTGAATAGCACTTTTAGGCTTATCAGTCACTACAATACCGCCATGGATAATATGATTAAGCGTTTGCTTTCGATTGCTCATTGCATATATCGCCATTAGCTGTTCAAGGTTTAAATTAAGCTTGTCGCCTAATGAAGTTGTTATATCATAACGTTTCTTCCTATCCCAGCTTTTCCAATCGTATTTTTTTCTGACATCATCAGCGTAATTTTTGCTGTTGTCTATCGTAACCGCCCATGTATCCTCACCCTTTCTGACATCACGGTAAAGTTTAAGCAACTCATCACTGCCAAGATATTCAAAAAAGTATTCCGGTTTCATAGAGCCGTATTTAATTGAATCAATAATACCCTTGTCTATCTTATACTTTGCATTTACTTGTTTAAGTTCTTCCTCAACCTTAGAAACACTCTGTTCGATAGTTTTATTTCTTTCGGAATAGAATATCTTATTAACATTATTGCACACTTGAACAGTTGTGCGAACAAGGTCATCCACCATTTTAAGTTCGTCAAGTGTCAATTGATTAGCATTCCTGTCACCAATCATTGTTTGCAACTGTTCAATATAGTTCTTGATATATCCGTTATATGCTTCGGTCACCTTTTCGTAATCGTCATTATTATTCAGCGATTTAAAACTGCGGTCGAGTGCATAAAGCTTTGAATATATTTTATCATCAAGCTTAGTACCAAATGATATAACATTTACTATTCCTTTAACTGCTTCAACAATATTATTAGGAATATGATTTTTCTTATCCTGCTTTGCAAGCTGTGCAAGTCTAATTGTGCTTTTTTGAAAGCTCTTATAAAGCAGACTGCGCTCACGCTTTTCTTTCTGCTTTTGCCTATATTCAGCCTTATACTCAACTGTATCTCTATATAAGTTCGACCTATAATCTTGATTTTTCTTTATCTGCTCTTTGCGAAATTCAGAAAATTCCTTTTTATGCTTTGCTTTTTCGTCGGCGAGCAGCTTTTGATAGTTGCTTATTTGCCGAGCATATTTCGACCTTGCCTTTAAAAAGCGCTTTTCGTTTTTATCCGCCTTGGTCTCATAAAGATTAGTCTTGAAATAATAAGAAAGAATATCATTAGCAAGGCTTTCGAGATATTCTTCCTTGCTGTAGCCGTAAACGTTTTCAATAACTTTATTTTTATAAGTATTAACCATATCAAGAAGCGCAATCGGCAAATCCTGCGAATTGTCACTCGGCATTAATCCGCCGAATAATTCTTCCATTTCATTAGCTAAATCGTCAAGCAGTATACCATTTTCGGTAATGTTAATCTTTCCTCTTGCCGCATTTTTATACTTGCCGTAAGAGCCGAAATAATACGAAACCTCTTCCTTTTGCTTATCGGAAAGCTTAATCTCTGTGTTTTTCAAATAATCAAGCATTTCCTGTTCTTCCTGCGTAGGCTGATACTTAAGCTGCTTTTCGTTTTCAACAAGCTTTTGTGCAAGGTCGTATGCAGCGTTAAAGAATTGCTGAGAAGTGTCGAGCGTGTGCCAGCTTTTCATTTCCTTTGCCACGTCAACGCCTGTCATACGTGTAGGCGTAAGCTTAATGATTTTTCTTGCCGCAATTAATAACGAGTTTGTGCTTACCTCTCTGCCGTTAGTAAGCTCAAATTGGTGTTTTAAAACCTCGTTAATTTCCTTAAGGTGCTTGTTTTCACGCTTAAGCTCTGCGTACTCGGCATAGTCTACATCTCTTGAGAAATTAGCATTTCTATCTTTTTGTTGAATTCCTCTTCCGTCGGTTGAGTTTTCAAAATTTCTTGAATTTCCTTGACTTGATTTGGTGAGCGAACGAAATCCGCCACTTTCAGTATCGTATTTTTCGAGTACATATCCATAATACTCAATATTAGCTTTGAGTAACCTAATGATTTCTTCATTGCTATATCCACGCTCCTCCGCCTTTGCAATTATTCGTGCTGATAAATTATTTTCTTCATGAATTGTTTCATCATCATTCAACAATCTATATATCGCCGTAATAACCGGGCTTTTACTGTTTCCATTATAACAAATCAATTTAGTATTATCAATCTTACTTTCATTAATAATGACAGCCGAGTTATTAATTATTCTTCCATTTTCTTTATTGTCAAGTATTGAATAAAATTGTCTAAATTCAGCCTTACTCAACGCATTAGAAAAATTGTGTCTACTATCAATATTAACATCACGAGAAAATCTAACATCTTCAAGCGAATTAACAACATCAAGTCGGCTCTGCTCGTTATTTGCTTTATATTCTGCATACGAAACGCCTGCATTTTTTAATGCATTTTTCAACTTTTGACTTGCATTGTCAGGAATAACAGCAGTATAAACCTCATTGAAATATACCGCTCTTTGCGGTTTTGCTTCAAAATAACTCGTTGGCAATGCACGAATATCATTAACGAGGGTCCAAATATCATCAACCGCCATATCACTGTAATTAGCCCAGCCTTTAAGCTCGGTTTTCAAATAATTTGCAAGCCCTGATTTTGTTTCTGTTTTTGCAACACCGTCAACGATAATATCAGCCACAGCAAATGGGTTATCGTTTTTTGTCATACTTTGGGCAATTTCTTGAAATCTTTTATAAAGATTATTACGTATTTGATTGTATTCTTCATCATTAACATTTCGAAGTCGTGATTTATCATTTTTCACTTCATCAAGATTGTTATATTTCTTTGCTGAGCCACCGATTATATTGCTGACGAGAAAATTGCCGCCCTGAGCATTTTGATTATTCATTGCCTTAACGATGTTTTCAAGGTTATAATCCCAATACAGACTTTCCCAATTCTTTCGATTACCGGATTCAGTAAAAGGGTCATTGCCTTTCCAAATACCCTTTTTCTCTACAACACCGTCAAATAAATCATTAAGCCAGCTTTCATATTCCTTTTGATTAATTTTATTATCAATAAGATTATGTGTTGCCTCATCATCTGAAACGAGTTCAACTTTTTCAGCTCCGTTTTTCAAATAATCAATAGCCTTTTTCACAAAAGCTTTTCTTTGAAACGCCGTCTTAATTTCATCCGAATTGTTGAAAATGTTATTTATGTTCTCATCACTTATACCGGGAATTAAGGATTTATAGTAATCGGCGATTGATTGTTTTATCTTGCTATCGTATCTTTCAACCCATAATTTGCTCGGAAGCAACGGTTTGTTCTCAATTTCCTGAAGCGTATCTTTTATATTATCATTAAGAAAATCGAAAACGTCAGTATCTTCGCTTGTAAGAGTTGTTTTCTTTTCTCTTTGAACAATATCTCTAACCGGCTCAGACTTGTCTGCCAAATATAGCTCCTTAAAAGCATAATTATTTTTATACTTATTAACTAATTCGGCAATACTTCCTGCGCTGTCAACTTGGTCTTTGAAATTATCAGGATGAAATAATGAAGCATTAGGCTTATATGCAAGTTTTTGCTTTACAAGATTGTTTATTTTGCTATATAAATCCCATGCTTTCTTTTCATTAAGTTTGTGTTCGGCTTTAACTGATATCGGAGTATAAGCGTCAGAAGAATAAACCTTATTTGCATTACTTTCTTGTGGGTCAATAGTCTTTTTATCAAAAACAAGTGAAATATCTCCAAATTCATTATTTGCGCTGATATTTTGTGCTTTCATTATTGCTATCGACGGACTTGGTAAACCGCCGAGTTCTAATGCACTGAGCAGTTTACTTTCGGTAGTATTATGAATTGCAACAAGTTCCTTTGTTTCCTCAATAGGTACACTCAGTGAAAATTTCTTGACATTATCGGAGTATTTGGATATACTGCTATTGAAGGAAACATTACCGACACTCGTCTCGGACGTTGAGGCAAGGGCTTTTGCATTTGCTGTGTCGTCGTTGTTTCCTTTGTTTTTTGCATACATTGTATGTATTCTTAAATCCAAGTACTTTTTTTGCTTAAACGCACCAATAGTTATAGTGTCGTCTTTGCTGCTTTTCAAATTTATAAAATCGTTATTGCTGTTCTGCATTCCGTTATATTTTCCGGCATATTCAGCATAATCAATATTATTCAGCAATTGCGGAAGTTTCAGTATATCTTCATCTGTAATTGCTCTTTGCCCTCTACTTAACTCAAAAGTTTCGTTGCCGTGTGAATTAAAAATTTTCAGAATATTATCAGCTCTGAGAGCAACATTATATCCTTTAACATCAACACCTGTTTCGTTCTTTATATACTCAGCCATTTCATTAGAAATAACACCGAAATACATTTTTTTGTTTAGATTTTTGTGTTGCCTTGCATCGTTAACAAATTTTTGTAACTGTTCTTTTGAATGATATAATTCAATTTTATTACTATTTTTAAAGCTATCAATTTGTTTTTTGTTATAAGAATCGAGAGAATACTTAGTATTATTTTCAGCCTCAACTCCGCCGTAGAGGTTTTCGCTTGCATTATCAAGCATATTGAGAAACTGCTTGCGGATATGATTAGCTCTCTTTTGCTCCATTTCCATAGCGTTCTTTGCAGCCGTCTGCAAATTAGAAGTAGCAATCACATTTTTAATTTTCTCAATAACAGACTTAAGGAAATCTGCGATTGTTTCAATAATGCTTTTCTTTTCAGCTTCGGTTTTGTTGTCACTAAGCCACTTTGCAAATTGCTCAACGCCCTCGTCTGTAGAGAAAAGACCCGATACAGCGTCGTTGGTAAGCTCGTCTATTGCCTCAGCTCTTGTCTTTGACCCCTCAGCCTTAGTATATGTATCGATATAAGCGTCAACAAGAGAGTTAAAATTATCTGCGCCCTTGTAGCTGACATACCAATCACGAATAGCAGACTGCACGTTTTTGTATTCCTTCTCATTATAAGCAAGCCCAAACTCTCCAAGCTCGTGAATAAGCGCATTATACTCACCGCTTCCGTCTGCATTAATGATAATTTTAGCGAGTGACGGAATAAACTGACCGTTTCCGCCCTGTCTGCCGTCGGAGTGTCTTTCGATATCCACTCTTGTTTTCCTTGCAACCTCGGTAAAGACATCATCAATCGTACTGTCGCTGTCAGAAATATTCTTGTATTCACCTTCAATATGCCTTGTGGCTTTTGTAGGTGATTTTTTATTTTTTCTCTGCTCCTCGATATAAGTGTCATAGCTTTTAGCGTCTGTTTGTCCCGAACGGTAAATATTAATCGCCTTATCGCCGAGGAATTTAACGGCAGGATAAAAAGCCGGGTTTCTCATAACGAATTCATTAAACGGCACATCAGGCTTTGCAACGCCCAAATCATAAAGCATTTTTGCCTGAGATACATACGTGCTCACACTTGCGCCCTTTAAATTATTCGGGTCAAAATTGACATAAACGGCATTTGCCCCGGAGTTACCGAAGTTTTTATTTATAATTTCATTTGTAAGGACCTGCTGCGTTTGATTTTCAAATGAAATATTGTTGTAATCTATATCGCCGGCTGAGGTTTTAACTTTGAAATTACTGCGGTCGGCGCTAACCTCAAATGGGTGCTTGCCATAGATTTTCACCGCCGCTTGATTTCCGCTTGCCGTAATAGCAACAGCATTAACATTATATTTAGGATTGTTACTCTGTTGTTCTGCTGTCAACGTTTCTACAGGCTTTTGCGTATATTCCGATACGTTTGGTGTGTTTTCCTCTAAAACAGCATTTTGAGCGTTCTCTGCCCTTTGCTGATACTTGCTGTAGCCGTCATAAGTAAAGCTATAATCTGTATAGCCGTTCTTAAGCTTAGCCGACAATGCTTCAAGCGAATCATTGCTGATATCTTTTTCGGTGAAGTTTGAGCCAAACTGTTCATTTATGGCGTTAATAGCTTTTTCACTATCCTTAATCGCCTTGACATCATATCGGCTCAATTCAAAGCCATTAACCATTTTGCTTATGGCCTTATTTATTCTGTCCTCGTTTTTTTCGCCCTCAATTGCCGTGGCAATGTTTTCCTTGAAGCCCTCTTTCACTATCTCTGTTTGAAGCTGTCCGAGCCTTTTTTCATTAATCTTACTGTAATCAGCTTCATCATAAATAGAAGCGCCGGCAAGTACATCACCGTTTGCTTGACTTGTCTTAACCTTTGCCTGCAATTCCTCGGCATACTTATATGCCTTGCTGTTTTTATTCTTTGAAAGCCCCTCGTCTATAATCGCCTGAATATCGCTGTTGCTTTGCGCTTTTGCTTCTGCGCCGAGCTTTTTATTATCGATATTATTTTGTGCGCTTTCAACAATCTTGTTCGGTGCAATTTCGCTGCCTGACATAACAGCGCCGGCAAAGCCTGCCTGCAAGGCGGCGAAGATATCCTCGGCAAGCATAGACTTAACAACCTCTTTGTCTGCCTCTTGTTCGCTCAAACCTTGTTCAAGATAGCTTCTTTTAAGCTGCGAAAGCTCGCTTAATTGTCCCTGCGTAATTTGGTCGTACGTTCTGTCAACGACATTACCGATAATTTCTTCTGTGCCCTCATTAAGTCCGCTTACAAGAATTTTGCCGAACGTGCTGCTGCCTTTTACGTCCGCCCATTCAAGCGGAGCGCCAACCATTTCCGTAAGGAAGTTAATTAATGCGCCTTTCACGCTGCTTTTAATCGTTTCGCCTGAAGAACTTCCGCTTGCAAGCTGTGAAGACATATCATCACCCATTGCCGCCGTACTGAATACGCCGTTAATAAGAGCTTGTTTTGCCTTTTCTGCCTTACCCGAAGCGGTAATACCGCCTGTTATTCCGCCGCCAAAAAGTAATGAATTGTAAACATTCTCTGCCATTTGGTCTATGTTATCATATAGCGCCGCATTAACATTACCCATATTGTTGCCGAGAATTTCAATTTCGTTATTCTTATTGACGCTTATAGGGCCTATTTTCTTTCCGGCGAGATTGATAAGTCCGTCATTTGCCGCCTTATCTTCAAGTCCTTTTCGTGTGCCGTACGCCGCATTCGTTATAAAGTCAGCCGTGCCGTTAATACTGCTTTTACCGTTCACCGCCATATCAATGGTATTTGCTATATTCGCCTGCGCTCTTAAAGGGGAAGTAAGCGTTCTTGCCGCCTGCATTATAACCGGGTGCTCTTGCGCCGCTTTTTCAGCGCCTTTTATAACCTTTGCCTGCTGCTCATTGTTTTTATTAGTAATATAATAATCAATCAAGTCCTCTGCCTTGATATCCTTATATCCTTTCTTGTTAATAAGATTTTGAAGTTCTTTGAGTGAATCATTATATTTTTTGCTATAGTCAACGTCATTTTTGCCCTTTGAGCCTACACCCATAGCATTAAGCATAGCACTGCTCATATCGTCAGCACCCGAAGCCTTGCTTTTCTCGGCAATTGCATTTCTATATCTGTATGCCTGCTCTGCTTTTTTTGATATTTCATTATCTTTGCTTAAAGCGTTCTTGTTTTTAGCTGCCGTTTCTTCTTTTGCTTTTTGCTTAATGTCAGCGTCGTATGCCTGTTGCTCATAAGCCTCTTGCTTAGATTTATTATAAATCCGCTTTACTTCATTTTTTCGCTCAGCGTCATACGGATTTCCGTACAAAGTCTCGCCGACTTTGCCTATTTCACTCATAAGTAAATTTTTCTTTTGCTTACTGCCGTTTAATGCCTTATACTCTTCCTTAAGCTTATCGTATGCGCTCTGCTTTTTCTCTTTTTCCTTTTGAGCAGATTTATAATTTTTTCTTGCCTCGGAAGCGGAAACGCTGTCAAGAGGATTAATCATATTTAATACAGCCTTAAGCTGGCTTTTTCTCTCGTCATTAATTCCTTTCTTTTGCTCGTTTTTATAGGCTTTAGTGTTTTTAATATAATCATCATAATAAAGCTTATACGTATTTGCAGATACATTGCTACGATTCTTCTTTGTGCCCTCATACATGGATTTGGAATATTCGTATGCGTCCTTTTTCTGCTTTTCTTCATCACGCTTTTTAGCTTTTTTTCTTAATGTATCAAAATCAATTGCCATAATCACACCTCTTATGCCAAGTCAAAATGATTAAGTAACCACTTTGCCTGCTCTTCATTAATAGTCTTTTTCTTAAGTAACCTTTCAATTGCGTTTGTTCTGCCCTCATTGGTCCTATTCATTCCGATATCTTGTAGCATACCGTTTGAAATACCTATATCGTCCTGTGTTTTTTCTTTATTACCGGAATCATTTGACGAATTACTATTTCCTTTAGCAGTATAAGAATAGCTCGACTTGCCGCTTGAACTTCTGCTTGACCGCCTGCCGCCTGAGCCACCGCTGCTCTTAGGCGGAGTATATTTGTATTGCTTGTAAATAGCGTCTGCCTGATACTGAGTAATGTTACCTTTCTTAACCTGGGCTTTAAGATATGCTTTCATTCCTTTATTATCCTTTTTTTCACGGTAGCTGTCCGCTTTGTCGGCAGCGATAGAAACATTAATCTCGTTCATAGACCAATATTCATCTCGCTTATTCTGTTTTGTATCCTCCTTAAGCTGAGCCTTAAATTGTCTGCTGTTTTCTTTAAGGCTGTTATCGTTCCAATAGCGCTCACTGTTTGTTTCTGCGGCTTCATTTGCTGCGTTTTGCTCTTTCCAATATTGGTCAAGCCAAAAGTCTCTGTTATCCGTATATTGATTAATGGCATTAGCGTTTTCCTGATTCGACCTGCCTGCTGCAGCACCGGCGATATCAGCCCAGGCATTGTTGCGGTTTACATTGCTGTTTTCATTATTTTTATATCCCTCAATAGACGCCTGATATGCCGCCAAATCGTTTTGCTTTTGTGCGTACCATTCTTCCTGGGCTTGCTGATAAAACGCAGGCAAAGCGGCGTCAACATTTGCCTGATACGCATTATCCGTTTGAGCGGCAACCTGTGGTGCGTATGTTGAGCCATATCCTGCCGTTAAATTCTCCGCCGCTTGCTGTGTTGCCGCCGTGGATAAACCGCCAAGCTGCCGATATAGTTCCGCCCACTGCTGATACGCTTTGTCATTTGCTTTGTCATAGGAAAAAGCGCCTTTGCTTGCAACTCTGTTATACATTTCTTGCATTTGCTGTGCGTAATTATTCGGTGCATTATTCGGCTGAGAATACGCCAACTGTTGAGCAGCCTCTCTCTGTCGCTTTTGCTCCTCTGTTTCGGCATAAGGAGTATTATATTGCTCGTATTTGCTTCTTGTGTTGTTTGATATAGCCATAATTACACCTACTTTCCTCGTGATTTTTTCTTAGCAATTGTTTCCATTTTATTATTATGACGTCTTGTTTCGGAAAGCTGTTGGTCTGCCTGGGTTGCTTGCTGATTAAGCGTATTTGTTTTATTAATTTCATTAGCATTGTAATCATTAGCCCAATTAACCTGGCTCTGTGCGTTATTAACTCTTGTCTGTGCTGCATTCCTGTTATCGCTCCACAAGCCGTATTGATTGTTGTAATCATCTTTATATGCGGTATTAAATACGTTATATGCATTATTTGCCGCATTAAGATTGTTATAATAACTGCTTTCCTCTGCCGCCTTTTGGTTGCTTACAAGGTTATATCTGTCTTGTATTTGGTTGTATTCGTTTTGCCAATTAGTAAGAGCATTTGCTCTAAGTTCAATCGCCTTATCGCTCAGTCCGCTCATTGTATTGTTGTATGCCTGCTGCGCTGATTGCTGAGCATAACTGTTGTTATATCCGCCTGTATTTGCAGAAGCTGCCGCAAGCTGATTTTTCATTGCGCCGGCACCTGCCGATAAATACTGTTGCTTATATATTTGGAAAAGTTGGTCTTTTTCTTGGTCGTAACTAAAATCGCCGTAATTCATTATTTGGTCGAATAAATCATCAACCGTGGTCTGAAGCTTTTGCTGTGAAGCGTCAAAGTTTGCTTTTCCCTGTCCGCTGTAAAGGTCATTCCAAGCATTAAAAGCGTTTTCGGACCTTTCTTTATATCCAGCGCTGTCGTTATAATAAAAATCGCCTATCGCCGTAAGCGCATTTTGTGCCGCAGTCAGTTCGTTGTTATATCCTGATGTATCAATCGTATTAGCCTTATATTTTGGTGTTTTCTTTGACATATATCCTCACCGTCCTATATTTCATATTCTTTTGTCGTTTCGTCGCTGTATTTAACAGTAATCGTATGAGCCGTTGCTACTATATCAACTACATATTTTGCCTCGTTTGCATTACCCCTGCCGCTGTCTATATATCTTTGCAGCTTATTAACAAGCTGCTCAATATAATTCACTACGTAAGGCAAATTGCCTGTTGCACTCATTTTGCTTATAATCGGCAATTTCATAACTCGCCACCTACCTCTAAACATTTTGTAAGAGAGTAAATTTTACATTCACCCTCGCCCTCAATTTTAAATTTCATGTGGTCGCACCTGCGTGGTCTGATAGGAAATACAAAGGAATTAATACCATGTCCTATAATTTCTCTGCCACAGCTTTCCCACTTGCCTGAGCTGTTATATTGAATATAAAATCTTGCCTTTGCACCCTGTGCCAAATACATTCTCAATTGAAAGCGTGAAACATATTTTTGATTTGGATATGAATATCCGTAAACGCCTGTCTCGACGCTCCAATTGATTTTATCTTCAAGCACATCATAATCATTATCAGCGTCAACAATCTTCACCTGTTTATCTGTAACGTAATAAAGCGTGTTGCCGTCGTTAATAAAGCGTGATATTTTTTCTTCTGTTTCCTTAGTCCACATACCCTTTTTAGTGTCGTAACAGAAAAGCTCATATTCATTTGTTTTGACGTTTTGCATTGACACGTAATATTTGTTGCCCCAAGCGCCTGCCACAGCATTCTTGTATTTATCCCTGCCGAGTGCCGAGGAAATAACGGTTGTACTTCCGTCATAAGCAATAATGCCGTAAACGCTCTTGTAATATAAAATATTATCAATAATCGCAAAGCTTCTCTCGCTGCCTTCTTCAACACCTTTAAAATTGTTTACTTCCGTATACGAAAACTCACTCGGTGCCGAACCGTACACAATATAAAGCGTATCTTCTTTGAATATAAGAATATTACCGAGATAATTTACAATTCCTGTAAATTTGCCGTCACTTCCGACATTAGCCGCCCAACTGTCGCTGTTAAGCCCTGAAAAGTCATAATAATTAGTATAATCGCCGAGAGCCGAGGCATATATCTCGTGGCCGTCTTTTTGACACAGCCATACTCTGTTACCGCATAAACAGCCAAACGGCATAACATCGGGAAATTTCTTTTCAATAGTTATATCAAATTTTATATCAAATTCCGTATCGTTATTAGTAAATCCTGTCAGCCATTCGTTTTCATTTTTTTCATAATTAATAAGCGGTGCAGAAAAATCAATGAAATTATTACCAACCTTGTTTATTCTGTAGTTATTAGTTTTCAATTTCCTTGTTGCACTGTCATATTCAAAAAGGCCTTTTTTGAATTTAGTTAAGTCAAGTTGACAATCGTCGCTAAACTTAATACTGAACTCAACATTATCGCCCTTACTGAATTTATCGAAGCGTTCCGCCTCGTTATAATAAAAGCTTACATAGCTTGATATATCGGTCCATAATGTACTGTTGTCATTAAGCTTGACTTTCTTTTGAAGCGTTCCGCTTACTATTCGATAATTGGAATTTGAATTAATGCTGTAAATATTTGCATTAAAAGTGTTTTCGTCTCCGTCGCATGTGCATAAAACAGAGGATATTTTATTTTCTTTATTAACAGAAAACGTATCCTTGTATGCAATCTTGCTTACCTTGCCGCTGTCGGTATCTATAATCACTCCGTCCGGGACCACAAGTATCTTAGTACCGCACTTAATTAATGCTTTTTTCTCGCCGTAATTTGCACTCTTAAGCGTTTTAATATTCTTAATGTTCTGATTATCCGCTATCAAGGAACCGCTCATCTTAATATTGGTAACAGACGGTGCGTTTTGTTGCTTACACGCCCAATCCAAATTAATTACAGAAGTATTGATTAAATAAGCATTTTTATTTTTTATGATTTCAATGTTTTCTTTATTCGAAAATAACTCACCCTCTATATCAACCTGACTGTTATCCTTGCTGAGCACGCTTTTTATGTTTGATGAAAATTCGCAAATAAGGTTATAGTTAAATTGCCAGCCCTTTTTCGGCACATCATATCCGTTTGCGTCCTTTTCAATGCCTGATAAATCAACCACATAGCCATATTGCAACGGTGTTGTATTAGCAATAAGTTTACAATTCGGAATGGCGGCCTGTTCGGGCATTTCATGTTTCCACGAAACGCCTTCTTTATAAAAACTTATTGCACGTACTATTTCACTATCATATTTGCTCGGCACATAGCATTTATTTAAAACGTAACAGCTATATTTTCTTTCATCGGAATTATGGATAGCACCGTTTTTATCAGAATAATAAAAAAACTGAAAGCCTTTTTTCTTTGCGAAGTCGCCTTGATATGCTTCGTAATATTCATTGGTAGCCTCTTTAACATAAGGATAAAGCTCCGTTATATCGTCGCAATAAAGCTTTCCTTTTGCTTTTTCCCATTTGCTTAATAACATTTCAGAAAAATTAGTGATTTGGCTTGCTGAAAGATAATAGTCTTGATAGTCGTAAAATTGCATATAAAGCTTAGACTTGCTTACTCTGTTTTTTATATCCAAGCATTTATAATCATCGTCCGTAAAAGCGTGTATCGGATTGTCAACTACCTTTTTAAGCCTGGTTGTATAAAAATAATGCTGCGATTCCACATTTGATTCATCATTGTATATGTCAATAATAGTCTGTGCGGCGCTCTTCCAATCGTTGAATATACCTAAATACTGAGCCTTGCCGCAGCATAAAGCCTTTATATTATCTACGTTATCGCCTAAATTAAAAGCGGCGACGTTTTGACTTACATACCACTTTTCGCCGTGTCTATCTGTATATTCTTTTATATACGTGCAATCCTTAAACGTTTCGTTCCAATTAATCTGTTCACCGAAAAAGGCGTCGTTATAATATATTTTTATTGCACTTTCCTTTTTAGAAACAAGCATAGGAAACGTCCACGGTGCTCCGTCGTCGGTAGTGGTTATGATTGCACCGAGGCAAATATCATTTGAGGAAATGCTGTCTTTCGTTCGGTATTCAAACCAACGTCCGTTTATATTGCATATCGGCTCTCCTCTGCCATAGAAACACCACTTATCCTGAAACTCCTTAAGCAAATTGTTTTGATATGTAATAGTGCCTTCAATATCGCTTTTGGCAAATGAATATACTGCGTTTTGTGTATCCTTTAAAATCTGCCCTTCAGTAGTAACTGTACCGCCCTTCTGCATTGCACAGTTTTGTAATAAAGAGACCTTGCCATTAACAATAGCGGCGTCAAAAGCACCTCTGCGTGTTTGAATGGCTAAATCATTATTTGATATCGTATTTTCATAATCACTCGTCACAATACCACGCTTATTTCTTACGCTTGCAACCGGGTAATCATCAAGCGTCATATTTTCCATATCATACCAAGCACCGTTTTGTGCTCGCTCGTTATGGTCTAAGCCCTTAAATTCTTCAATATTTTCTTTCGTGACGTTATACGCATTAAGCGACTGCGGTAATTTCATATTTTCACCACCTTATAATCTGTAGCCGTGCACACCTATAGGTCTGTGCGCTCGGTTATACGCAGCATAGAAATTGTCATAATAGCTTTGAAACATTGTCATAGCGTTATTCATTCTGTCAATTTCGCCGTTAGCATAGTGAACACTCTTTTCAAGCCAAAATCTATATAACTCGCTGTATTCGAGCGGCACTATCATTTGTGTATTTATATCTGTATCGGCTGTGTAGCCGTTAAATGCAATTTTGTCGGCGCCCTTATGTGTTTTTATAATATCGTTATAAATCTGTGCCTCTATCTCGTTTAACCACCTTATCTTTTCCTCGTCTGAATACTGATTAGGCACTTGATTGTCAAAATAGCTTAATACCTCGCCAATTGTAGTTTTCATATTTCTTTCACCTCAAATAGCAAAGGGCAAGGATTTCTCCCTGCCCTTTAAAATTACAACAAAGAGTTAAAGCGTTACCTCTTTAGTTCCCTCATTTGCTCTTATATATGAATGCTCAACCTCTCTGAGGTTAAGGCTCATTTTAAGTCTGTCGGCATATTTTTTCTTGATTTTGCAAACCTTGCCACGTGGGACGAACATTGCCACACCGTTTACTGCAACATATTCGCCCCTTGGGTCATCATTAGGTCCGAGATACATAGGAATTTTAATAATTTCCATTTCCTCGCCCTCAGGGTTATCCTGAATATATTCAGGCTTTTCCTGCAAGGCCTCTATGGTCTCATTCTGTTTTTTAAGCTTTTCGGCAAGAATAGCGTCAAGCTCTTCCTGTGTATATGTTTTTGCAGTTGTTTCTTCAACAACTGCGGTTTCTTCAATCGCCGCATTTTCTGCGGCTGCTTTACTTTTTGCCATAATGTTCACGCTCCTTTATTAGTTAGCTTCATCATCATTTGCAAACTCTGCCGAAACAGTTTCAATGCTGAGAAGTCGTGTAGGATAAAGCACAGCAGAAGCAGTAGAAAACTTAAAGCCTACCGAGCCTCTCTGTTCGAGTGGGTCGCTTGCGCCGCTTGAACCGACCTGCTTAACAATCATCTTAAGGCTTGCACCGTCAGGCTTAACAACGCCCCATGCGTCCTTACCGAAAATAAGAGTTGAATATACGCTGTAGCCTACCGGGCAATTATCGGTATATACCTTAGCATTATCGCTTTCAACAAAGCGTACACCGTGAAGCTCACCGATTTCGCCGTTAAAGATTTCTTTTGTTGCAGAATACTTATGTGCCTCTTCCCAACCTTTGCTGTCTCTTAAGTCAAAAGAAACAGACGGATGAATAATACCGATATATGAGCCGTTGATTTTAGGCGCTTTATTCTTCTTAAGAATTGCAACAGCTTTATTTATAACTCTCGGTGTGAGCTGACAAGTTTTATCAAGCTTATCACGTGAAGCAACTGCCGTGCCGTCGCTCTTACGTGGAAAAAGTACATTCTTAACAGCCTCAGTCATAACAGAGTTACGTGTAACAATATCCATTGTCTGTGCCGCAAGGTCACCAAATAACTCTGTAGCACCGCCGATTACATCATCAAGGTGTGTAAGACTAAGTACATCTGTTACATAAGCATAACGGCCATACTGATGAACTTCCGCTTCAATGCTTGTCTGTCCGAGCTTGTCACCTGTAGGTGTAATACCTTCCTGAAGCGGAACAGTTGAAACGGTAAATGTATTCCATTTACGCCACTCAGCCTTTTTGCCTCTGTGCTTCGGCAATGGCTGCTGTTTGCCAAACTGTGCAAAATATGTTTGACTACCCACATTTTGAAGTAATGCGGTGTCATAAAAGATTTTCATACCCGGTGACAAATCGCTGTCGCCGGTTGTGTTAAGTACAGCGTCAGCAAAAAGCTGTGCGCTGTATTTCTTTGCGCTGATACTTGCGCTTTTTAATGATTTAATAATATTCATAATGCTCCCTTTCTGCTGAAAGTAAGAGCGAATTACATATTATTTTGACAAATATTTCATAAAATTTTTTTCGTCAATTTTTTCGCCCAAACTTGCAGCGTTTAATAATTCTTTGATTTGATTTTGATTTAACTTGTCAAAAGACATTCCGCTGTAATTAGAGGCCTGCTGCTGTGACGTTCCGTTTTCAATCGGACGGTTAGCATTAGCCCTCATTGTGTCGGCGATATCCTGTCGGCATTGATTGTATGCGTAACCCATAGCACCACTAAGAAATTCCGGCAAATGGATATGTTCATAGGCGTCCTTAACACTCATGCCACGATTAAGCCATTCACGGAATTTATCGTTTTTGCTTTCCAACTCGAAATTGAAATTTGGATAATACTCTTTTAATTCTTCGGCTTCTTGCCGCCAAGCGTTCATTTGATTTTGAAATGCTATTTTTTGAGCGTCCTGCTGCTGTCTGATTTCATCTTGCCTGATGATTCTCTCAGCCTGCATAAGCTCCTTAGCCTGCTCAACCGTAACGCCTCTCTCGGTTGCGATTTCTTCGTAAATCGAATTGTCGTTGTCGATAGCCGATACAATCGAATCAATATCCGTCGAATCTTTAATCCCGTATTTAGCGGCGAATTTTTCAAGTGCCGGGGTAAGCTTGTTTCTGAAATCTATACCCTCTTGAATTTGCGCATTTGCTTTGCTCATACGCTTGTTAAGCGCCTTATCAAATTTAGCTTGATAATCTTGCTTGTATCTGCCCTTGATTAAATCGTCAAAGCTTTCTTCCTTAGCGTCTTGTGTGCCTGTCGCACCGTCAACATTGGTATCAGCCGTTGTACCTACTCCGTCAGCTCCTGCAGTAGCCGCACCGTCGGCAAATAACTGAATATGATATTTCTGCATAATAATGCTCCCTGCTGATTAAGTCAGCGAATCTGTAATCTGTGGGTTAAGCCCACGGCTCTTTATTCTCATTATACCTAAGGGCGTTATTTCAATGTCACACCCTCAAAATAACTTTTTTACATTTTTTTCAAACTCTTTCGAAAGCCAGCTAACACCCTGCTTCACTGTTTCAAAAGTGCTTGCAATTTCTTTATAATATCGCTTTTTCGGATAAGCACATATAAGCGCATATCCGTCCTCAACAATAATAAGTGCCGGTATTTTCAGCTTATTTTCGTTTTCTTCAAGCGTTTTTGCAAGTGCAACAATAAGTGTAGAAACACCGGCGCAAGCTATGTCCTTGCCTTTTTCGGCATATCTGCAATGTCCCTCAGCCTTTAGCTCAAAGCCGTTTCTTGTCTCACTGTATGTAATCTCAACCATTATTCTTTACTCTCCTATCTCGGCTGTGCCGATTCATTAGCCTTTTGCGCCGCCTGCTCGGCAAGTGAGCCTTTGTCGCCGGTGCTTACGCTTTGCATTCCCTCAGGTTTTGTGCTTTCCATATTTGCGCTTCCGCTTGTTGAAGCCTGCGCTACATCAGGACTGCTGCCCTGCTGCTTTCCTTTCATTCCTGTAAGGTTGCTGTTGTCAATGTTCAAATCGCACATAACCTTAAGCTTTTCGTTTTCCTGCTGCAATTGTTGTAATTGCATTTGTGCCTGCTGTAATGCGTCAAGTAAAGTGCCGTTTTTCTTAATTTGATTTATAACGTCGCTCTTGTGGTCGAAATCCATAATATTAAGGCAAGCAAGTGATTGGTCTGTATTCTGCGGATTAAAGAACCCTGCGCTGTAAAGCTGCAGTGCAAGTTCATTTTGTGCCGCCTTGCTGTACGGTGAAGCCTTTTGCGCCGCCACCTCAATATCAAACTCAGGCAGATATTGCGCCGTATCGCCTTGAAGTGTCTGCCTTTCCTGCAATTTCAAATTGCTGTTATCGTATGTATCAAAATCGTCGGTGCCGTCGTCACCTGTTATCCTTACATATCGTGGCAAATCATAAAACTGTCTCATACGCTCAATTATGAGGTAGATTATATTTTCAAAAGCGTCATACGTGCCCTTGATTGCCATTCTGCTTACTTTCGAGCCTGTTTCGATAAGTGCTGATATAGCGCTTGCGGCAGTAACACCGCTTGTTGTGCCGCCTGTTGATACATCACGGTTAGCCGTTGTTTCTTTAATCTCGTTAATCTTGCTGTCACGCTGAGTAAATACTGCGCTGTCAAGTCCTTTAACGTTTATTTCCCTTAAATCATCTTGACCGAGGTTTGTATTTGTTTTAACAAACGGTTGCGTCCAGTCGAGGAATTCTTCCTCGTTTATCTCGCTGTCTTGCCGCTCAAAATAGCGTGGCGTTGAGTTCATCAATACGTTTTGGAGTATTCCTGCGTCCATTTTGTCAATGTATTCTTGCGGTTGCTTGCCTACGTCAATAAAGCCAAAGCCTGCAATAGTCCCCTGCATAGGGAACATAACATCAAAAACAAACGGATAATTACCGTCGTCATAATAGCCGTTCGGATATTCGTCAGGCTCATTTTCCGTAGCAAACAGCACAACATTATTAACGAACTTGCAGTAGTGAAGCTTGCCGTCCTTTTTATACCACCAATCAATAACAAGGCTCTTATCGGTTGTATCGATATAGTCTTCATAAAGATATTGCTTTAAATCAACTTCACCGTCGCTTGTTATATTTTCAGCCTCACTCGGATATTGTTTTTTCAGTAGGTCTGTATCAACAAGCTCAACAGTAAATACATTTCGGCTTTTTTGAATATTCGTTATACCGCCCTGCCAAAAGATTGAAAGAATATTTATATTTTGAATTTCAACGTCGCCTATGCCGTCCTTTTTCGGATTCCAACCTACGTATGTTATGCCGGTACCACTCTTGCTTTTTTCGGATATATCTGCAATGTACGTTTTATAAAACTTGTTTCGCTTCAAAATCATAGGAATAACATTCTTAAGTCTTTCCGCTTCAGGCACGTCGCCGCCTGTCCTTGCCCTTATATTTGCTTCGGGATAGTTGTCCGAAAAATCGGCAATTTTATTGGTAATTGAATTGAACAGCCACGCTGATGAAGAGGGCGTTTCAATACCGTTAGGATTTTCCCTATCTGCCTTTACTGCGTCCTTTTTCTTAATTTGCTCCCAATTATGTATCTTCCACCACTCTTCGTTGTTTACAACTCTGCTTTCAAGCGACTGCTTTTGTTGCTTGTATTTCTGCAGCGTTTCACGTGCTTTGATAATTTCTTCAACTCCGATTACCTTTAATCGCTCGCCGCCACCCTTGCCGCTTTTGTGCACTTCAAGTCCATTTGCCTGATTAAAGCTGTCAGCCTTATTCACAGGCTTGTCTGCCTGCTGCTCGGTTTCTTTCAAAACCTTATTGTTTTTTTCGTCCATAGGATTTTTGTACTTACTCATTTTTTCTGCTCCTTAATAAATCTTAATTCCGTAGTTGTTCATACTACTTCTGTATTCGCCACGCTGATTAAGTGGGTCGTCAGCAAGCTCCTTAATCGGCTTACTCTTTATCGGCTTGATTGGCAGCTTGTTACACATATATCTGATTTCATCGGCGATATGGTCCTCGCCGTCTGTGTCAAGGTCCTCAACCTTGTGTTCGTCATATTGAAGCGTTGGCAAGGTACGAATTGTATTTTTACACGTGTTGAATATATACATTCTCGGCTTGCCGTTAGCAGCAAAGGTAAATCTATAATGAACCTGTTGCCAACCGGCAATTCGATTATTGTCGCCCTTTTGGAAATAAACGCCATTTCTTGCCGCCACGTCATAAATGCTTATACCGGTTGTTTTTTGCCATATAGCAGGGTCAGCAATCCCGATTATGTTCTTACCCTTAAGCCACCTATGCGTTGTTTCAATTTCCTTTACTCTTTGAAAAACTTGCTGAGGGTCCCACTGCAAGCCCTCGTTTGCTTCGTTTTTTACGCAACCATATAATTCCATTATCCTATACAGCACACCGTCATAATCGACTGCCCACCAGCCTACTGAAAAAGGTTTATGATAGCCCCAGTCGAAAGAGCGATATATGGTCCAATTCGGCGGAATTTCAAACGGCTCTATCACGTGAGTATATAAGCCTGTAGCCTGCTGCTCTTTTGTGCCAACTCTAAAATCCTCAAAAAACATACCCTCAGCCACGTCCCATAAGCCATATAGAAACATTCGCTTTTGCTTTTCGGGCAAATTCTTCAACTGCTCAATATAATCGGGCTGTGATTCCATAAGTGCCGTGTTATCTGTCACAAGCGCCTGAATGAAAGAATAATCATCAGGGTTTTCATCAGGCATATAGTCTTTGTCGATAAATATTCTCTTGAAATAGTGATGTGAAGCTCCGCCGGGGTTAGTGGTGAAATATATCCTTTTTGGAAAATCATTCGCACCACGCATACAAAGTCCTATTGTTTTTATTTGGTATTCGCTTAGGTGGGTTGCCTCATCAATAAATATAACGTCATACTCTGTACCCTGAAATCTGTCGAGGTCCTTATCACGCTGACAATACATAAACTGTATTGTGCTGCCGTTAGGAAAATAAAAAATCTTTTCCTTATCAACATACTTTGCAACGCCAAACAGCATTGAACGCATTTCACGAATATGGTTATTCATCAGCTCAGGAAACGACTGTCTGACAATCAATATTTTTATCCCGGCAAAAAAGCAAGCGAGAAGTATCGCTTTTATCCTTACAAACCAACTCTTTCCGCCGCCACGTGCGCCGCCGTAACCGATATATTTGTGCTTATCTTCTAAGGCGAGCTTTTGCTTTGGATTCACTTTCGAAAAATCGAGGTCAAGTGTTACTGCGCCCATTCTTTTTTACCCTCTATTATCTTAATTTCAACATTCTTTTTATCCTCATCCTCTGTCAAATCATTAAGCTGTTTTATAGTGTCATTCATGGTGGAAATAGTGCTTGCAAAATCCTTTAACGCTCTTGTATCGAGTTTCTTAGTAGTCCTGACTGCCTCTGCGCCGCTTGATGTTCTGAGTATTTGCCGGTAAAGCTGCTCTGGGTCGTCAAGTGCTTTTTTAAGTTCAAAGGCAAGCTGGTCTGCCGCCTCAATTAAATTATTAAGTTTTTGCGATTTATTCTTAATATCAGTCGCACGTGCGTTTTGTAAAGTGACCTGCGCCACATTTGACCTATATTTATCACGTTTTTTTACCCAATTTTGCTTTTTTCCTACCGCCGATACCCTCGACGGCGCTATTTTGTGCTTGTTTGCAAGTGCTCTGTAAGACATTTTGCCGCTTACATATTCATTTTCAAGCTCTTTCCAATCGACTTTGCTCACGTTCTCACCTCTTATTTACCTTATCATTTCAAAACACTTCAATGTCACACCCATAAAGCAAAAAAATAAAGCCCCTGCCTCTCGGCAAGAGCTTATACGTTAGCTTATTCTTTTTCCTCGTGGACTTCGTATGTATTTTCCGCCTGCGTATCTTCAACACCGTGGCGTTTAAACATTTCTTTCCAGGCGTCGCCGTACATTTGCTTTAAAAGGCAGTAACAAAATGCCTTAAAAGGATTGTTGACGTCTCCCTCTTTGAGCTTAACCCAAGTTGTTTTGCCGTCATTCCACTTAACCACAGTCTTATTATCCTTTGTCACGATAATATCTTTAACGCTGTAGGATTGAAGCATTTGGGCAAGCGCTTTGCTTGCTTGATTTTTCGCCATTTTAGCGTCAATTTCTGTAGCTTTGTCAAAGCCGTTTTGATATCCCTCTTGTTTCTTTTGTTCAATAAGTAAAGAAGTAGCAGCTACAGCCACGCCTAAAAGCGCAACAAAAACAGCCGCTAAAATAATAATAATAGCAGTTTTCATAAGATTACCTCATTTCTCGTATTTTTGATTTATAAGTTGATACATTTCGCAGTTTTTGCAACCGCTTATGCTGTTACAATAGGTGTTAAGCCATTTGTCGCCTCTCTGTACGCTTGGAAATCTAAGCACAATGCACCCTTTGCTTATTATTTTTTCGCATTTGATATACATTGCACCGCCTTTTTCCTTTTTCTGCGTTTGGTAAAAAGGACAACACGCTTTGACATCACGATATAAATTCGACATAGCTCAACTCCTTTTAATTCCGCTTCTTAAATAATATAGCGGTAACATAAGTATGGCCGTTATACTCATTTTCGCACACTTCAACTCGCTCGTATGTATAACCGGGGTATTTGTTCTCCCAAAACGCTCTGTCATCCTTGTATTTTGCAAGGCGGTTGACATATCTGTTAGTCACCATTCGCTTTTTTGTTCTTTCAATCGGCTTTTTTAGATTTTGAGTAGAAAACCAACGTTTCCTGCCCTTTGGGTCCTTTGACACATACTTAGCGGCGGTTTCAGGTCCGAAGACATCAGGGTTATATCGGTTTGCATTCACCCAACCAAATTTCCACATTTCCTCGGCTCTGTCCCTGCCGAAGCCACTATTATTCATAAAAATGTGAAAATGAATATTAACAAGCCCTGCATACTTGCCTGTCTTGTATGTTTTTTCTTCCATAATTACAACCGCCCTAAGTTCGGGGAGTTTATGCTTTCTGCGGTAATATCTCACACGGCGGATATAATTATAAGCGTCACGGTATGCTTTGTCTGAACTTTGCGGAGCATTTTCAGGTGAATAGGTGCAATGTAAAAAGATATCTCCTGTATCAAAATTAGCACAAATAAGCCTGATAAGCTTTTTTGTGGACTGCTTTGCATTATAAAGTGCCTGCTGCTCTGATGTGATTCTGCTTTTTGGTGCTCTTTCAGCAAGAGGTCTGCCGCTGTCCGTGCAAGGGGGATAGCTCACCTCTAACAATCTTCCGCTTTTAATCTGCTTTTCCTTATTCACCTTTATGCTCCTTTCTTTATTTTCGTTCAGTAGCTAAGATACAATACAAGCTCGTAAGCCGGACTTGCACCGGCTTAAATTTTTGCTATATATAATATGTATATAGATATGGTGATTAGAGTCTTTCGAAATCGTATTTTCTTATTTCGCTTTCGTGCACCGCACCTATGGGTGTAGCTTCTGAAAGAGGAACAAGAACAAATCCGTTCGGTGTCTGCTTTGCTTGATATAAATAAGCGCCGCTTTTTGTTACGAGCTTAAATTCGTCGCCGTCCCTAATCTCGTTGCCTTTTTCTTCAATATATCCGTTTGCTAATCCTAAGCACATAACCTGTCTCCTATATCGCTTTTGTTACATAAATTTCCATAAGAATAATTATTGCGCCTGCTAAAATCAAAAACCATTTGGTGCAAGCTTTGAAATCTTTGCTCATTTTCTCACCGCCTATCCCACAAGCGGCTCATAAATATAATCATAAGCTGTGCCGTATTTCTGCTTTTCCGCTGCCACAAGCTTTTGATAATATTTGCTTTCCATAAACTGATTTTCAAACTTTTCCCTCAGCTCATCCGTCATATCATATTTACCGATATTGTTTTTCTTTTTAAAAGCTTCCCACTTTTTCGTAACCATAGGATGATTTATATTTAGTCTGAACCCATAAGGGTTGTTGAAAGTATGAAGCATTTGGCTTTTCTGCTTTTCCGGGAACTCACTAAGTTTGTCCCATGCCGTTATGTAGTCCATTTAATTACTCCACGAAATCAGGTCTTTTGGTTGATAGTCCGTTGAGTTCAATATCTACAGTCGATTGAAAACTGTTTTTATAAAATGCGACATAAAGACATAAGGTGTTATATTCTCTTGCACACTTTTCCTCAATGCCGCAACCTCTTACCAAAGCCGGATAATTGCCCACGGTAGGTCCTTTATATGCAAAAACTGCAATATCGGCTTTGCTTAGCTTTTTAATAGATTCACCTAAATACCATAACGGTTTAGCGTTTGCCGGAGCACCTTTTATAAAACTGTCGATAATTTCAATATCATTTCCGTACTTTTCTTTAAGTGCTTCTTTAATCTTTCCTCTTATGATTTCAATTTCAAAATTTGAATAGCCTTTCATAGGCTGACTTATAAATATTTTCATTGTTTACTCCTTTTCGTCTTTCTTATGTTTTAATACTTTGCCTTGGTTTACTGAATTAATCACTTGTTCTTGATAGCTTTTTTCAAGTGCTTTTGCTACCGTCTTAAAATATGTAACTGTTTGTAAAGCAAGATTTGAATAATCTAAAACGATAACAGCCTTAACAAACATACCGACTTTTACTACGAGATACGAAACATCTTCGCTTGTTTTTCTTTCATACAGCTCGTATTCATCATTCTTGAACGGTTCAAAATAAATCGACGGCACAAAAACAGCACCTTTTGACGTAAATATCGGTACGCATTCGTTCTTTCCGTCAAAGTCTGACACCCTTATTTCCGGCAAGCTTACATACGATTCGTTGTCTGCAATATCGGATATATCAAATTCAAACGGAAAATCTTTCTTATCGAAAATTGTATTTTCCACCTCTAAAGGTTTTAGCCCGGCAAAAGAGGTCAAGTATTCAGGTGTACAAATTGTACCGTCAGGCACTACAAACATTGCGTTGCCGGTACCGAGAAAATATATCTTTTCTGAATACTTAAAGATTAAAAACTTCCTGCTTTTTTTGCATAATTCTGTTACTTTTTCAAATTTCATTTCTCTACCTCGCTCCTCTCTAATATTTAACATCTTTGTGACCAAAGTACAGCCACCACCGTTTTACATTGCCATTTATCGCTGTTACCTTTAATTCTTTAATTTTTTTGTTATTACTTTGATATGTTTTAATCTGTTCTTTTACTAATGTATCGCTCTTTAGTTCAGGATAAATAGAAACTAACTGTATATAGCTATCAGGCTTTACATCTGTAAAAACATCTTTTTCGTGTTGTTGGTATGATATTACAGCGGCTTCAATTTGTTGTTCAATTTTTGTATTTTCCTGTTCATACATTGCAATCTTTTCGTTAATAACGCTCAAATTTGAAACTTGAACAGCTAAAGAAATTGCTACAATAACACCCATAAAAAGTGGTATTGAGCCAAAAAAATGCCACATATTCCGTCACAATCACAATTTGCATCTATAAACCACGAAGCAACACACCATATTAATAAAATCACTAAAATAACAATAATCATTTAATAAAATCACTCCAATCTATTTTCTGTCCACAATTAGGGCAAAATTCGTCATTAGTCATTGCTCTTAACTTATGCTTGCATTTTTGCCACGGACATTTGTGTCCTTAGCAGAGTTTTCGTGTTCATCATATCTTTTTTGTATAAACTCTTTGACTTCATCAAAATTTCCTTGCATTAACTGATTTTCTAACCATTCACAACTATAACTTGGAATACCCATTCCATTAAATGAAAATTGCAAATTTTCAGCAATCAACTTCACAAAATATCTTGCTAATTCTTTATTCATTTTCTAACTCCTTTAACTTTTCTTCTGCTTTTGATTTGTCGGTAAAAACTCTTTCAAAATTATCTTCTGACAAATGATAATCGAAAGTCATAAGTAAGCCATATTTTCCATAAATATATCCTGTTATATAATCTTCAAAAATGTATAAATTGTTTTTGTCACTTGTTTGTGACCTTATAACAAACACCTTTGTTCTTAAAGGATAAGGCAATTCAATGTAGCGTGATTTATCCTTGAAATTGTCACATTGCCATTCAATAGGTTCATATTCTTCAGGTAAATTTTTATTATTAAATTTGCAAGCTTCATAGCTTATACAGTCTTTACAAGTCATTTTTTACCTCACTAATAAAATTCAATAAATTACAAATTACACCAAGAAGTGCAAACGGCATACTGTTATAGTTACATTCTGATACCATCACCAGAAACGCCAAAAAGCACATAATGGCAAGCCCTAAATAAATGTATTTCATTCTTTCACCTCACCCTGCTGCTACTGCGTTAAATTCTTTCATATTGTTGCAAGATTTATCACACAGCCATTTACAATTTGACATAACAAGCGCTTTTGAAAACGGCGGCGGCACAGCATTGCCGCACCTCGCCACTTGCTTTGTCTTGTTATATTCCTTGCCGTTGCAGTCCTTATCAATGATGTAATCATCCGGGAAGCCCTGCGCCTTGTATAATTCTTTCGGCTGCAGCATTCTCAGTCCGATATCAGATATAAAATACTCAACTCCGTTAATCAAGAAAATAAGCACCTGATTAGCCGATATATTCCAATCCGTGTAGGTATTAAGTAACTCTCTTATCTCGCTCCAATGTCCGAGATTGTCACCGTCGTACTCTTTCAAATAAACATCCGTCTTGGCAAAGTGATTTGCGTGTGCTGTTATGGTAGGAAGCGGCTCATTTAATGCCTTGCAATCCATATTTTTGCGGAGTATAGTCAAATAGCTTTCACATAAGAAATGCCGAGGTTTAACAGTTACTGTTTGCAAAGGATTTAAAACGCTGTTAGCGTGGTCTGCACCGTCGTAATACTGAGTTAAATACGGCATTGTCAGCGAATTATGGTCTATTGCCGTAACGGTTGGTAATGGTTTATCAATTTTGCTGCCGACAACACCGCCAAAGTATTTAGAAAGATACGGTGTAAAAAGAGCATATCTCGGTGAGCCGTCGATTGTATAAATAGGTTGATTGAGTTGTTGACCTCTCACTTCCGATTTAGCTGTTTCGCTGTGATATTGAATAAGTGCAGGAGAAACAAGATATTGCTTGCAGCTGCTTACTATCGTTGTAAGCGGCTTGTCTATATCCTGTAATCGTGGCTTTTGACCTTTTCGCTCGCCGTAGCCGATAGGAATGATAAACGGCTTTTCTTCCTTAATCACAAATTTGTCAAGCCCTCTTGCAATTCGCCTTAAAGTATTCGTTACAAGTGGCTTTTTGCGTTCAAATATGCTTTGTGCAGGCAAAGAAAAATCTATACAGTCGGCAGCGGTTTTCCACGGCTTAAGCTTGCCACTCTTAACTTCTTCGCTATTTGGGTCGCCGTGTGTAGGCTTTGGGAAAACTATAGGTTCACCGTCACACCTTGCAACAAGAAAGAATCGCTTTCTTATAGTCGGCGCACCATAGTCGCAAGCTCTCAACTCCCTATGCTCAATCTCATATCCGAGTGCCGAAAGCTGACTTTTCCAACGCTCGAATGTTTGACCCTGCTTTGACTTAACCGGCTTACCTTTGCGTACAGGACCCCAAGTCTGAAACTCTTCTACATTTTCAAGGATAATAACCCTCGGTCTTACCGTTCCTGCCCATTTGAGTACAATCCACGCAAGTCCTCTTATATTCTTATCTACAGGCTTACCGCCTTTCGCCTTGCTGAAATGCTTGCAATCGGGTGAAAACCAAGCAAGTCCTACCTTATGGCCTTGACAGATTTCCTTTGGGTCTATGTCCCATACACTTTCCTGATAATGACGAGTGTATGGGTGATTTGCTTTGTGCATTGCAATGGCGTCCGGGTCGTGGTTAATAGCTATGTCAACAGGTCGCCCTGTTGCGAGTTCAATTCCGCAGGAAGCACCACCGCCACCAGCGAAGTTGTCAATAATCAATTCATCAAGAAAGTTTAATTGTCCTTTCATTCTCTTCCCTCTAACTCAACCTTTTCGTACGTGCCGGTACCGTGCGATATTGAAGATAAAACCGTATTCTTTGTTGCGCCGACTAATCGGGCAAGTTCAACTGCGGAATCGGCAACGGCGACCGGCAATCTGTATTTATCGTTTGTCACTTTCATGTAACAACAGTTTTTCGCAACCCTCATTATTCTATTTCCTCAAATTCTGTATTTTCGTTTACTTGCGCCGGGGGTTGTCCTTTTTCACCGCAAAAGCTGACTTGATTTGCAATCACTTTTACGCTTTTCCTATTTTCGCCTGTATTCGCAACATAATTATCTGTTTGCAGTCTGCCCTCAATTGCAATCATTGAGCCTTTATGGAAATACCTTTTCAAAAACTCGGCAGTCTGCCGCCAAGCGGTACAATCTATAAAGTCACAAGCACGGTTGTCCTTGGAATAACCTCGGTCAACCGCAATTTGAAAGTTTATAAAAGACGTGCCCTCATTTGTCGCCATTAACTCAGGCTCGTAGGTCAGGCGTCCCATTAAAACAACACTATTTATCATCTTTGCTCCCCTTAGGTACTTCAATACACATTTCTTTTGAGCCTATTAAGCTCTTCAAAACACAATAATTAATCTCCTGCTTCGGATATCTTTTCATTGTGCCTTTTATCATTTCCGTAACTTGTTCAAGTGCAAAAAGAATAAAACTTGTTTCGACAGCCGAACTCGGTGTTATTACCGATACAATATTATCAACTTCAAGCTGAGCAATTTTTAAGTAATTTTCCTTACTTTTCTTTTCGTCCGTCATTCCTTCCATAAGAAGTTGGCTTACTTTTTCAATTCTTTCCTCTGATGTCATAATAAATCCTCTCCGCACGAATGCATTAACATGTCTTGTTGTATTTGTTCAATATCAAACGTCGGCTTACAATTTAATTTTTTCATGTCCTCTGCCTGATACTCGTTCAGGTACTCACCGAAGCGTGTACCAAAAAGCGTAGACGGCCGCAAGTATAAGCTCATTTTCGGGTCGTTGCCCCAGCTTTTGAATTTTTTGTCAATTACCGTCTTGAAATCCTCAACCGTGTAGCCTTCATTCATTCTTGCCCTGATTAACTCTTTCATTTTTTTGCCGGTTGGCTTATAGTGCGCACCGATTTTATCGTTGAGATAATCAACAATATCCTTAATATCGTCGTCGCTCATATCCCCGGCTCTCTTGTCTGCCTGCTGCCATTCGACTTCGGGCAGTTCGTATACCACCTTTTCAACAACGGCTATCTTGCCTTCGCACTCATATGTAATCTTAAGCTTATGCTTCGGCTTAGCCTTGTAAATTTCGCAGTCAACAACTTCCCTCGTTAAATCGTCAAGCGTGACTTGCGACCAATCCGCCTTGCACGTATCAAAGCTTCCGTTCGTACAGCTTTGGCAAATATCATTTGTAAAAACTTCCATATTTTTTCAACTCCTATTGATTTTTTATAAGAGTTGTGATAACATAATGGTGTCAATTGGGTTATCACAACTCATTTAATGCTGTGCAATATGTATTCCCACTCGGCATTATCGGAGAATATATATCGGCACCTTCTTTCAAAGTCATTCCGCTTGCGGAGTGGCTTTTTCTTTTCCCTGATTCTAATAGCGATTAAACATACTGCGCAATAAAACGCAAAAGCGGCAAGCACAATCAGCGGCAATTTATACATTTTTTCACTTCCTTTCCTTTTTACTTAAGCTTTGCAAACTCCTCAGGGTGATTTGAATAATATAGGCTCATTGATTTTTCAAGCCTTTTTCTGATATTTTCCCTCAGGCGCTTTTCTTCCTCGGCGGTCAGCTCTTCAAACGGCTTAACCGTGCCGTCTTCCATTATTACGCTGACTGTCGCCGTCAGTTCTTTTCTTTTTGCCATTTCATCACCTCAATAAAAAACTATGATGATACTTTTTGTCCTTATCACTAACACTTAACCAAAACAGCAGAGCTAACTATCTATAACTTAAGAAAAGGGGGTTATGTTTGATTTATTCATATATTTTTGGAGAAAAATAAAACTATGGAGTTGATAGCTTCCCGGCTGATTTCAGTTGAACAGTAAGGGGATATTTCAGCCTGCACCCTGCTGCCTTGATTAAGTGTTAGTGGATATCTTGCGTATACGTAAGTTATGCCGCAAAAAAAATAGAGTCAACTTCATCTGCAGACAAATTGAATAACACTTTAATCATTTTAATTTCATTACGATTAAATTCCGTTTCACCTTTTATCTTTCGTGAAATAGAGGCTTCGCTTATTCCTAATTTATCCGCAAGCACAGCTTGACTCATTTCATTTTCTGCCATTATTCCTTTTAAACGATTTGATTTAAACATAAAAAATGCTCCTTTCTTGCGTTTCCGTAAGTTAAATATATCACTTACTTATCCGTAAGTCAATACTTTTTTGTAATTTTCTTTCTTTTCTGCAAGTTTTTGTTGCATTTTTGTAATACACTCTTTATAATAAAATAAAAGAGCAAAGAAAAGAGGGATAAAAAATGGATACAAAAGATATATTAAAAAGCAAACGTAAAGAGTTTAATTTAAGTCAAAAAGAAGTTGCCGACTATGTAGGTGTAAGTGAGGCCACCGTTTCTCGTTGGGAATCAGGTAACATTGCCAATATGGGTAGAGATAAAATAGCATTACTTTCCAAAATATTAAAAATATCACCGAGCGTGATAGCTGGCTATGCAGATATAAACGATTTTGAAACACCTTTTATATTAACTAAAGAGGAAAAAGAATTAGTAACTGCATACCGTAACAAACCTGAAATGCAATCAGCAGTAAACACTCTTCTCGGAATCGGCAATAATTCACAAAGAACAGTCGAATATCCTATGGCTGCACGTACTAATGCTAAAAAAATAAAACTCTCAGCGCAGGAAGTTGAGAGTTTGAAAAAAGCTAAAGAATATAATGAGGATATATAGTTTATTATAATTACCAATATTTACCTGTATAATTCATCACTGCAAACATTTAAAATGTTCGTGGTGATAAAAAATGATAAATTATGGAAAATACAAATACGTACGCAACGCTTCATGGCAAGTCCTTTTAGATTATAACGTAAGGCAATTACCGGTAAAAATAACCGATATCGCAAAACAAGCCGATATTAAAGTTGTAAAAAATAGTGATTGTCATCTCCTCAAAGATAAGCAAATAGGGTTAAGCATACTTATAGACAGCAAATGGTATATCGTTTTCGACGATAATATGTCATCAGAAAGAGCACGATTTACTATTGCACATGAACTCGGTCATATATTCTTAGGCCACATATCCTTGCTTAACAGAAGCGATAGCGAAAATGAATATAAAGAAAAACCTGAAGAAGAAACACAAGCTGATATGTTTGCCGCTCGGCTACTTGCACCGGCTTGTGTCCTTTGGGGGCTTCACTTACATAGCGCAAATGACATTTCGCAGATATGCAACATTTCTTATCAAGCCGCTACATACAGAGCGCAACGTATGGAATTGCTTTATAAGCGAAATAAGTTTTTAACAAGCCAATTAGAAAGACAAGTTTATTCAAACTTTGAGGATTTTATAAATCAATACAATAAGGGGATAAAATGAAAAAAGTTTTTAAAATAAGTCTGATATTAATGTCGATAGTAGTTATAATTTTGGGCTCTTGCGTTGCAGTTTTTGCTCATCCGGGTAAAACGGATTCAGACGGCGGACATTTTGACCGTTCTACCGGCGAATATCATTACCACCATGGATATCCTGCACACCAACACGAAAACGGCACTTGTCCTTATAATAAAAAATCAACCACAACCGAAAAAGCCGAAACATTTGCAACAATAGTTATTGAAGATAACAAACAAAAGGATAACAGTTCCGGTATCGACTATGATTCAATACGAAACAAAGCAAAAATTAATGACTGGGCACAAGAATATCTTAATAATTATGAAAAACTTAATAACTTCTATTCTTCTGCCCGACAACAAATAAGCAATACAAACACTTGTGAGCCTGAATTATACAGCAATTTTTCAAGTTTAAATAAAAAAGTGATTGCTTCTCTTCCTAATTACAAAAAATATATTAGTGATGATAAATATAATGAAATTCAAAAACAAACTAAACTTTATAAGAATTTCTTAGATAACAACAACCCTAATGATTTAGAATACATTGAAACTATTACCGAAGAAGCACATACGAATATATTTAATAATATGTCAACAGTAGAAAAAGTTTTTATAATTATATGTTATTGTTTCTTTGGAATTTACATTTTTGAAGTAATAATTTTAGCAATTATACTTTCAATTTCTCACATTAAAGAAATAAGAAACGGATATGTTTCTTTAAAAAATATACTCGTATCGATTTTAATTTTTCTAACTTACATTTACATAACTTGCGTTTATTTTTCATTTTTATTTAAAAGTGAAACGAACATTTACTTTTTATTTTTCTTTTATTTGCCGGCGCCGATAATTTCGACATATATATTATATATTTTTATAAGAGATACTATTGCAGAAAAGAAAAATAAAAGAAGGTGATTAAATGAAATATGCCGCAGCATACATCAGAGTATCTGATGACCGGCAGGATGAATACTCCCCGGACAGTCAGCTTAAGCTCATTAGACAATACGCCAAAAGCAATGATTATATAGTGCCTGATGAATACGTATTTTATGACGACGGAATATCCGGCAGAAGCGTCAAAAAGCGTAAAGCTTTTAATAATATGATAGGCTATGCAAAATCAAAAGAACATCCGTTTGACGCAATTCTCGTTTGGAAATTCAGCCGTTTCGCTCGAAATCAAGAAGAAAGTATCGTTTACAAATCAATGCTCAGAAAAATTAATGTAACCGTTATTTCCGTCAGCGAAACAATCGACGATTCGCCTTTTGCTCCGCTGATTGAAAGAATAATCGAGTTTATGGATGAATACTATTCAACAAGACTTTCACAGGAAGTCACAAGAGGAATGACGGAGAAAGCAAGCCGTGGCGAGGTAATGACGATTGCGCCGTTCGGCTATGATTTAAAAAATAAAACGTACATACCAAACGATAATGCCAAAACCGTTAATTATATTTACGATTCATATTTAGCAGGCAAAGGCTACCGTGCAATAGCACAGGAATTAGCCACAATGGGAATCAGAACGAAGCGAGGCAACATTCCTGATAATCGCTTTGTTGAATATGTTTTACAGAATCCTGTTTATATTGGCAAAATAAGGTGGTCGCCCGAAGGTAAACAATCAAAGCAACGTTACAAGGGTGACAACAGTAACGTAATGATAATTGACGGCAAACACAAAGCAATTATTGACACAGACAAATTTGAAAGGGTTCAGGATATGATAGCAGACCAAAAGAAGCGCTATGGCAAATATCAACGCAGGGAACAGCCTGTTCAATTTATGCTCAAAGGCTTAATGCGCTGCGGCAACTGCGGTGCTACTCTCGTTTATGTCGGTGCTCAAAGCCCGGCAATGCAATGCCACCAATACGCAAGAGGTGTATGCAAGGTATCTCATAGCCTTTCAATTGCCAAGGCAAACAGAGTTGTTATAGATAAGATTGAGGAAACACTTAAAACATTAGATTTTAATATCATTTATAAAACGCAAAACAATCCGCAAGAGAATATCGACTACGATAAGCTTATCAAGCAGGAAAAAGAGAAAATCCGCCGAGCAAGCGAAGCATACGACGCAGGCTTTGACACGCTTGAAGAATACGGCGTAAAAAAGCGCACCTATCAGTCACGCATTGATGAATACGAAAAAGCAAAATCAAAAGTGCCGCAAAAAGAAAACAAGGCAGTTCCTAAGGAGTTTGTTGACAAAGTTGCAAGCGTTTTAAAAACGATTAAATCCCCCGAAACAGACGAAGCAGTTAAAAACGAAGCACTCCGCTCCGTTATAGACCATATAACATACGAAAAAGAAGCTAATAACCTCGCCATTTATTTTTATCTTTGACCTATATCTAAAAGCAATACGGTGGGCCGCACGGGGAACTCGGTGCGTCGCTTCGCTATCTTTCTCAACGATATTCAATGCCGTATCCCGAACTCAAGGGATTGCTTACAGACATAGGCGTTGAGGAATTGGGGCACCTTGAAATGATAGGAACAATGGTACACCAACTTACTCGCAATTTGACTGAAGATGAGATTGAAAAAAATCCTAACTTTATGGCATACTTTGTTGACCATACGGCAGGAGTTTATCCGACAGCGGCAAGCGGTGCGCCGTGGAATGCGGCAAGCATAGCCGTAACGGGCGACACTATCGGCGACCTAAACGAAGACCTTGCGGCAGAGCAAAAAGCAAGGGTAACATACGATAACATTTTGCGCCTTGTTGACGACCCGGATATAATTGAGCCGATTAAGTTTTTGCGTGAACGTGAAATTGTGCACTACCAACGCTTCGGAGAGGGCTTGCGACTCGTGACGGATAAGCTCGACAGCAAAAATTACTATGCTTGCAACCCGTCATTTGACAAATAAGTTTTCAATTCAAAGTAAAATCAGATTTGATATTCCAAGGCAAACAGTAATAAAAACAAATATAAAAAAATCAAAAGGACAGCAAGGTTATTCCCTGCTGTCCTTGTAGTTAGTATTTGTTTTATTTATCTTCTTTTTCTTGCGCCTTAATATCTGCCGAGGACAGGTTATAGATATAATCTATAAGCTTGTCCTTATTTTTTTCGGTGTTAATCTTAATTACGCTGTTACCCCAAATTGTTGCATAATCCCAAGTGCCGTCAAACGGAATGCTCGTTTGATGAATATTTGCAACGCAGGTGCCTGCTTTAGACACAAGTCCCATAAGTTCGCCCTTAGACAAATCAGTTTCAATATAAGGTGCGCTGTTATATGCCATTTTGTAAAGTTTAAAAGGATTGGTAAGTGCTTTTTTAAGAATTGCACTCATAACCGTACGTTGCCTTTGAGTTCTTACAAAATCGGTATCAATCTTTCTTATTCTGCAATAAGCAAGCGCTTGCTCACCCGTAAGCTTATTATCACCTGCCTCAAGCGTAACATTACCGTATCGCTTAGGATGGTTTGTAACTTCTTTAGCTTCCTTTTCCGTAACGTCGACATTAACACCGCCGAGGCTGTCAACAAGAACCTTAAACATTTCAAAATCGGTTACAACATAGCCGTCAATCTTGACACCGAAATTATATTCAATAGTTTCGACTACATTTTTATAACCGCCGTCGGAGCAAGCCGCATTAAGCCTTTGCTCGTGTTCAAGCGACGGAATATATACCCAAGTATCACGAAGAAACGAAACAAGCTTGATTGCGTGGTGCTTTGAATCGACGCTGACAAGCATCATTGTATCACTTCTTGTTTGTTCGGCGCTTTCATTGCTTCTTGCGTCAACACCCAAAAGAAGAATATTTTTAACAGATGAATCATCTTTCAAATCGCTTGCCGTTACATATTTATCCGCCTTTTTTTCATCATAATTAACTCTTGCCAAAACGGGAAATACGGAGCCGACAAGCAAAATAACAAGAACTAAAATCACCGCTAAAATAGATTTAGCCTTTTTTCCGTTTTTGCTTTTATGCTTTTTATTCTTGTTTGACGAATTATGACTGTTGCCTTTTTTAAAATTCTCTCTGTCAGATGAGCCGAAACGGCTGCCGTTTGATAAGTGAGGAGTGCTTCTTGTGTTTCTTTGATAAGATGACGAACCTCTGTCAAAATCATCAATTGTTTCGCTTTTAAAAGTTATATCTCCCCTGCTGTCTTGCTGATAATCGCCGTAGTTTCCCGGTTTGCGCTGATTGTCAACAACAATATTATCCTCTCTTTTTTTCGAATTAAAATTAAGGTCAATATCCTCAGGCGAATAATTATAATAATCTTCATCCTTTGGAACAGTTCTGTCTATATCTTCCCTATTTCTCTTTTTAGGGTCAAAATCTTCATTTTCAAAACGTGGCATAATACCACCTCCAATACTACTAAAGAATATACTACATATTTCAAACTATTTCAACCGTCATTTTGTAAAATATATTGACATAAATAATAAATTATCTTAAAATAGAGAAAGCGAGTTGACTTGGCAATTGCGTGCCGATATCGGTATGAGGAAAGTCCGAGCAGCGCAGAGCAGAATAACGGCTAACGGCCGCCGAGGGTGACCTTAGGGAAAGTGCAACAGAGATATACCGCCTATACCAAGTATAGGTAAGGGTGGAAAGGCGAGGTAAGAGCTCACCGAGGGAGTGGAGACATTCCCTGCCATGTAAACCCTATTCGCTGCAACATCGACTGAAGGGTTGTTTGCTCGACACATAACTTCGAAGGATGGCTCGATTGCAAAAGCAATTTTGCAACTAGATAGATAATTGCCCATGACAGAACTCGGCTTACTGTCAACTCGCTCATTTTGTTTTAAGAGGGTAAAAAAATGCTTGTAAATATGAGTAAGCTTTTGGCTGACGCTCAAAAGGGTGACTATGCAGTAGGCTCATTTTCAGTTGCAAATATGGAAATGGTGCTTGGTGTTCTCAAAGCAGCAAAAGAACTTAAAGCGCCTGTTATTTTGCAAATAGCGGAAGTAAGATTAAAGCAAAGTCCGCTTGAGATTATAGGTCCGCTTATGGTTGCCGCCGCAAAGAGTGCAGACACTCCGGTTGCAGTTCACTTTGACCACGGCAAAACGATTGAAAAAATCACTCAGGCGCTTGAACTTGGCTTTACGTCTGTTATGTTTGACGGCTCGCATTTGCCGCTTGATGAAAATATCAAAACTACAAAAGAAGTTATTGCACTTGCTAAAAAGTACGGTGCAGACGTTGAGGCTGAAATCGGATGCGTAGGCGGTTCGGAGGACGGAAGCGAAGATATTGCAATCAATTGTACCAAGCCGGAGGACGCAGTAAGGTTTGAAAGCGAAACAGGCGTTGACGCACTTGCAATTGCTATCGGAAATGCGCACGGCAATTACAAAAGCACTCCCAAACTTAGGTTTGACATTCTTGAACAAGTGGAGAAAAACACTGAATTACCGCTTGTGCTTCACGGCGGAACGGGAATTACTCCTGATGATTTTGTGCGTTGCTCGCATACAGGCATAAAAAAAATAAATATTGCAACCGCCACGTTTGACAGCGTTGAGCATACAGTTAAAGACGCTTATAAAAACGATAAAATAAGCGGATATTATGATTTGCAGGCTGCCGAGGTTGAGGGTGCTTATCAAAACGCAAAGCGCCACATATTAATTTTCGGCACTGACAATAAGGCTTAATATTATTTTTTTATATATGAGAGGTAAAATTTATGAATTACGTAGAATTTGATATGTCAAAGCCGCTTGATTTTATTCCAATCGGCAGAATCGCTATCGACTTTAATCCTACCGATATGTATATGCCGCTTAGCGAGTCGTCAAATTTTAACAAATATGTTGGCGGTTCTCCTGCCAATATTGCTGTAGGTCTTGCAAGGCTCGGCTGTAAGGTTGGCTTTTGCGGCTGTGTAAGCAATGACCAATTCGGTGACTTTGTTGTAAACTATTTTGAAAAAGAGGGCATTGATACAAGCCACGTGACAAGAGCTAAAAACGGCGAATGCATAGGACTTACATTTACCGAAATTCTTTCTAAAGAAAAATCATCAATACTTATGTATCGTGACAATGTGGCTGATTTTTGTATGGCACCGGAAGATATTGACGAAAAATACATTGCATCTGCAAAGGCAATTGTTATCAGCGGTACTGCTTTGGCTCAATCTCCGTCAAGAGAGGCTTGCCTTAAAGCTATGATGCTTGCTAAAAAGAACAATGTTCGCATTGTTTTTGATATTGATTACAGAGAATACACTTGGAAATCAAAAGACGAAATTGCTGTTTACTACAGCCTTGTTGCTCAAAATGCAGATATCATTATGGGTTCAAGAGAAGAATTTGATTTAACCGAGGGTATCGTAGGCGTTAAGGAAAGTGACCCTGAATCTGCTAAATATTGGCAGTCATTCGGCGCAGCAATTTGCGTAATCAAGCATGGCAAGGAAGGCTCAACCGCTTACACAAACGACGGCAAATTCTATTCAATCAAGCCGTTCCCTGCTGTTAAACTCAAAGGCTTTGGAGGCGGTGACGGATACGGCTCATCGTTCCTTTACAGTCTTCTTAAAGGCAAGGAAATTATTGAATGCCTTGAATTCGGCTCTGCTTCAGCTTCAATCCTTATTTCTGCTCACTCCTGTTCTGATGCTATGCCAAGCGCCGCTCAGGTGGAAGCATTCATCAAGAAAAGCAAGGAAGAATACGGCGAAATGGTAGCAAGAGTATAGCGTTGTTTATATAAAATTCACGGCGGGCGAATTGTTTTCGTCCGCTTAATATAATGTATTTAACTTAAGGATTTCTATTATGGAATTAAATGAAAAAATAAGAGAAAAGCAAATGAGTGAAAACTTCATACTCGGCATAATGTTGGCTCTGACAGGTGGATTTCTTGATGCTTATACATACATTACCCGTGGCGGAGTATTTGCAAATGCGCAAACAGGTAATATTGTTCTTATGGGAATAAACCTTGCAAAAGGCGATTTTGAAAGAGTGATTCACTATGTTGTTCCTATTCTTGCATTTGCACTCGGAATTTTATTGTCAGAAATAATCAAAGCAACACTTAAAAAAAGCCGTCATATGCATTGGAGGCAGATTGTTGTTTTGGCAGAAATAATAATTCTTGCAGTGTGCGGCTTTATTCCAAGCGGCAAGGGTAACACATTTGTAAACGTAATGGTATCGTTTGTATGTTCTCTTCAGGTAGAGACCTTTAGGGTTATCAACGGCAACACGGTTGCAACAACAATGTGCACGGGCAATTTAAGAAGCGGAACTGAGCTTTTATTTTTGGGAATAAAAAAGAAAGATAAAAAAATCACACTCAGAAGCTTAACCTATTACGGAATTAATTTATTTTTTGCATTAGGCGCAATAGCCGGTGCAATCGCAACCAAATTTTTGGATGTAAAAAGTATTTTTATTGCAAGCGTACTGCTTGTAATTCCTTTTATAATGATGTTCAAACCAAGCGAAAATATTGAATATGTATAAATACGTATTTATGAAAAAAGGTCATCGTGCTATCAAAAGCCGATGACCTTTTGTTTTAGTATTCTTTTTTTGAAAGCAAAGTGTATCTATAAGGCGGCAAGTTTACAAAACCGTCAACGCTTTTCTCGTCAAAAAGCGAATAAGAATTATCCCACTGTATTCCAACAAATATACGCTTTTGCTCATTTGAATTATTAATTGCAACCAAAATGTTGTCGCCTTCACTGCTACGGGAATAAGCGATTACACCGCCGTCGCAATACAACTTTTCAAAATCGCCGTCAATAAAAGCCTTAGAGCTATGCCTGATTTGACCGAGGCGCTTATACCATTTCAAAAGCTCCTCATTTGGCTTATTCCACGGCATACAGGCACGGTTAAACGGGTCCTTCATACCCTGCATTCCAATCTCATCGCCGTAATAAATTGACGGCACACCCGGCAAAGTAAACTGAATAAGTGAAGCAATTTTCATCATAGAAATGCCCTTTAAATAATCAAATTCAGATAAAGTATTATGTTCAAACTGCCAAGCACGGTCATGCCCATCGGGATTTTCACCTGCAAGACGGGTTATTGCACGTTCAGTGTCGTGAGTTCCGATATGATTCATCAAAACATTTAAAACCTGCGGCGGATAATTTTCAATAATAGAAAGAACAGCGTTGAAAAAAGCGTTGCCGTTTGCGTAGCGGACAAAATTGAGAATTGCATCGGCAAAAGGATAATTCATCACACTGTCAAGTTGTTCGCCAAGCAAATACTTTCTTCTTTGCCCGTATGCAAATTTGTTGGTAGCGTCCTCCCAAACCTCGCCTATAATTATAGCGTTCTCATTTTCACTTTTAACACTTTTTCTCAAATCGTCAAGAAAAATGTCGGGAAGTTCATCCGCAACGTCAAGCCTGTAGCCTGCTATGCCGCAACGAAGCCATTTTTTCAAAATTCCGTTTTCGCCGCAAATATAATTCCTATATCCCTCGTCCTCTTCAATAACCTCCGGCAAAAGCTTAATGCCCCACCAAGAATGATATTCATCGGGCCAATTGATAAATTTATACCAAGAAAAATAAGGACTTTCCTTGCTGTTATATGCGCCGATATCGTCATAATGACTATACATATTAAAATATCTGCTGTCGCAGCCTGTATGGCTGAAAACTCCGTCAAGAATTATGCTGATACCATACTTTTCCTTAGCAACCTTGCAGAGATTTTTTAAATCATTCTCATCACCCAACAGGCTGTCGATTTTTTCATAATCGGCAGTATCATATCTGTGGTTTGAATGGGATTCAAAAATAGGATTAAGATAAATACAAGTAACGCCCAAATCAGCAATATACGAAAGCTTTTTTTCAATTCCCTTAAGGTCGCCGCCAAAATAATCGTTGTTCCAAATGCCGTTCATCTGCTCCTCTTTCCAAAAAGGAGTATCGCCCCAATCTCGCATCACACGGCTTTTAGGAACATTTTTCTTAGGAGTTTTGGAATTAAAAAACCTGTCAGGAAAAATTTGATACATTATTCCGCCCTTCAAAAAGTTCGGAGTTGTGAAATTTTCGTCATAAACAGTCTGTTGAAAATCAGGCAAAGAAGCATTGAGTTCACCCCTGCCGTCACCTGCGTTTTTAACATAGCTTTTGCCCCAAGGAGTATCAAGCACAAAATGATAAAAATAAAGACCGGGTGTTGTGGCATAAAAATGAAGCTCCCAATATTCAAAGTTATCACCGCACATTCCTGCCCAAAACATATTGTAAAATGCAGTGTCCTCGCCGTCCTTTGTAATTGCAAGTTGGGCTGCGCAGCATTTCATATTTCTCGGCACAATAATGCGGAATTTGCACTTTTCATTAGTCGCAATCGCCGAAACTATTGACTTGTATGACTTGTCTCGTGAATTATATATCTGCACTGATTTCTTTTCCTTTACAAAAATCAAGAGGCGAACAATGTTCGCCTCTTTTCAGACTGTCGATAAAGTGGCTAAACCGCTCCGTGCTATAAAACGAATTTCCCTTCGGGGTCCCCGACAAATTGAAAATTTGGTGGGGAAAAGGAGTGAATTGTGCAAAGCACAAGAGACACGTGGCTCCAAATTCACGTGTGAATTTGGGAGAAACAGTACAGTGTACTGTTTCGTAGCAAGTGATAACCAATATGTTTATTATGAATTTCAAAGAAATTCATTCAAACACGGAATTTCTTTCGACGTATCGTAGGGGCGACCATCGGTCGCCTTAAAGCTTATTATTTAGACTTTTTTGTTGTCTTTTTAGCTGATTTTTTTGGCTCTGCCTTTTTAGAAGTTTCTTTTTTTACTTCCTTCTTAGGCTCAGCTTTCTTTTCAGCTTTCTTTGCAGTGCTCTTTTTGGCAGGCTTTTTCTCCTCTTTAGTCATAGGAGCACTCTTTTTAGAAGTCTTTGGCGCTTCTTCCTTAAACTTAACAGGCTGAGTATGCCAAATATTATTTGCATAATCCATTATTGAACGGTCAGCGCTGAAAATACCTGCGCCGCTGATGTTCATAAGTGACATTTTTGCAAATCTTTCCTTATCCTGATAAGCCTGTGCCGAAAGCTTTTGAGCCTTTTGATAATCGGCAAAGTCTGCAAGTGCCATATATTGGTCAACATTCATAAGCGATGAAGAAATTTCACCGAAGCTCTTACCGTTTACACCTGCTTGAATAAACTCAACTGCAGACTTGAGCGTTTCGTTATTATACATATATTCCATAGGATTATAGCCCTTCTTTTGAAGTTCCATAACCTCAGGAGTTTTCAAGCCAAAGATGAAAATATTATCATCGCCGACTGCGTCGTGAATTTCAACGTTTGCGCCGTCAAGAGTACCGAGAGTGATTGCACCGTTTAACATAAGCTTCATATTACCCGTACCGGAAGCTTCTGTGCCCGCAAGAGAAATCTGCTCTGAAATATCAGCGGCAGGCATAAGCATCTCCGCAAGAGAAACGTTATAATCCTCCATAAATACGACCTTAATTCTGCCCTTAATATCCGGGTCGTTATTAACAACTTTTGCAAGAGCGTCGATAAGCTCGATAATCTTCTTAGCCATAAAGTAGCCGGGTGCTGCCTTAGAAGCAAAAATATAAGTTCTCGGCTGGAATTCCATATTAGGATTAGCCTTAAGCATCTGATATTCGGCAATAATATTAAGAACGTTAAGCTGCTGCCTTTTATACTCGTGAAGTCTTTTAACCTGAACATCAAAAATAGATGTCGGGTCAAGCTCAATGCCGTTTCTCTTTTTAACTACCGAGGCAAATTTTTCCTTATTGGCAAGCTTAATTGCAGTAAGTCTGTCAAGCACCTGCTTGTCGTCTTTATAATCACGAAGCTTAAGAAGTTCATCACTCTTAGTTATAAATCCGTCGCCGATAAGTTCAGTAATAAACGAGGTAAGCTCAGGATTTGCCTGACAAATCCATCTTCTAAACGCAATACCGTTTGTTACATTGGTAAACTTTTCAGGAGTGATTGTATAAAAATCGTTAAATACAGTGTCCTTAAGAATCTCGGAATGAAGCGCAGATACACCGTTTACGCAGTGAGAGCCGGCAACGCAAAGATTAGCCATTCTTACTACGCCGCCTGAAACGATTGCCATTCTTTCAACCTTATCCGCATCGCCTGTTGCGCCCCATACGTAAGCACGAAAACGATTATCAATTTCCTTAGTGATTGAATAAATACGGGGAAGAAGTCTTTTATAAAGGTCCTCGCTCCAACATTCAAGTGCTTCTTTCATAACCGTGTGGTTAGTATAAGCAACAGTTCTCGTAACAAGGCTCCATGCGGTATCCCAATCATAGCCGCATTCATCAAGCATAATTCTCATAAGCTCAGGAATAGCCATAGTCGGGTGAGTATCGTTGATATGAATTGCTACCTTGTCAGGAAGATTGTCAAGCGTGCCGTATCTTGTGAGATGGCGCTGAATAATATCCTGAATAGAAGCAGAAACAAGAAAATACTGCTGACGAAGTCTGAGTGACTTGCCCTCAGGGGTGTTATCGGCAGGATAAAGCACCTTAGAAATAGCCTCAGCCATAGCGCTTTGCTCCATAGCCTTAATATATGAGCCTGAATTAAAAAGACCCATATCAAGCTCAGGCTTGCTTGCAGCCCAAAGGCGAAGCCTTGAAACTCCCTTGCCTTTACCCGAAACATACATATCGTAAGGAACTGCGGTTACAGTGTTGCAATCCTTGTAATTAACGTGGTGGAAATCGCCGTCCCAGCTTTCGTCAACCCAGCCTTCAAACTTAACCTCTACACTTCTTTCTTCACGTGGAACGAGCCAAACCTCACCGCCCGGAAGCCAAAAATCAGGAAGTTCTGTCTGCCAGCCGTCAACAAGCTTTTGCTTGAAAATACCTGCTTCATATCTGATAGAATAACCCATTGACTGAAAGCCGTTTGTTGCAAGACCGTCGAGATAGCACGCAGCAAGCCTGCCGAGACCGCCGTTACCAAGACCTGCGTCAGGCTCTTTTTCATAAAGTTTATCAAGGCTTACGTCGAAAGATTCAAGTGCTTTCTTGAATGTTTCCGTCAAATCAAGATTATAAAGATTATTCTTAAGTGAGCGACCCATAAGAAATTCCATACAAAGATAATAAATTTCCTTGCTGTCTTGACCCTTAGCCTCGTGCCTGAAATCGCTGTTCATTTGTGAAAGCCTGTCACGAATAATCATCGCAACTGCTTTATAATATTGTTCGTCTGTTGCAGTTTTTGTATCTACTCCAAAGAAATGACTAAGCTTATCGCTTATCGCTTTCTTTGCCTGCGAAACAGTCATCTTTTCCATACATATCCTCCAAAAATTTTAATATTTTCAGTCTATTTTGCTATGTTCTTTGTATATTATATACTAAAAATGCTGTTTTTGCAACCGTAATAACACATTGTTAATATATTAGTTCTTTCTTTTTTTCAGGAATTTTGCCAAAATAAGATTTACAAGTTCCTTAATAGGCTTCAAATTAAGAAGAAGCATAACAACAACAAGTAAAACCTCAATTATATAAACCCAAAGCGTACCGTCATATTTGAGAAGGAGAATCGACTGAGTAACAAGTACTGCCGTTTCGCCCAAAAGAACAGGAAGTTTAAAATCTATTTTAATAAATCTTCTTGTATCTATAGCCCTTGTAACGAATACCACAAGGAATGCACAAACAGTTGCCAAAGCCGCACCGTTTGCACCGATACGAGGAATGAATACCAAATTTAAAACAAAGTTGGTAATTGCACCGCTCATAGCCGTCACAAGAGACATAACATTCTTTTTTTCCGCCATATATATTGAGGCAAGGAAATTGACAATACAAGAAAACGTTGTGGCAATAATAAGAATAGGAACAAACTGCCACGAATCATAATAAGACTTTGCAACAAGTATTTTTGTAATAAACTGACAAAGCAAAATAAGGACAGACGCAACGGCAAAAATTCCGCCTGAATAAACACGGAACACCTTTGTAAAGAACTGCCTGCCGCCCTCTTGGTCATATTCGTCAACCGCACTAAGTTGCCAAGCGTCAATAAAAATTTGAGAGAAAAGAATTACAAAATTAGGTATCTTAGATGCGGCGGTATAAAGTCCGTTTGCAGATGATGAAATAAAATAAGTTACCATATATCTGTCAGACACGTTAATAATCCACCACAAAATTATTGTAGGAATAAGCGGAACACAATACTTGAGCATTTGCGATGTGATGCTGTTATCTTTTAGCTTATTGAAATTTATATATCTGTATAATTTGGCAGTTACGAAATAGAACACAACAGAGCAAGCGTCGGAAGCAATAATTGCAACAATATATCCCGTCACACCCCATTTAAAAGGGCCTAGGAAAAGAATAGTAAACGCAAGCGTTGTTGCCGTGGCAAGTATACCGTCAACCGCATAAAGTTTAACGTGCCCGCTGCCCCTGACAAACTGCTGGCAGAGCTGCCTAAAGCTTGAAACAAGAACAAACGACACAATCAAAATTATATAATCCCCAAGGTGGAAATCATTAATTGTAAGCTTACTTAAAGGATAGGTAAAAAGAAGGAAAACAGAAAAACCTGCAAGAGTTGTCCTAACTCCAACCTTGAAAACATCCGATTTGTCAACCGCCTTGTCAAGAGCAAAACGCAATGCCGCACTGTTGACCTGAAGTGTAACAACGGGAATAAGCACGTTAACTGTTTGCTGAACCAAGTCTGCAGAGCCGTAATCGCCCGTACCCATCATTCTTGTTACAAACGGCATTAACAAAAACGAAAGTATCTTTGACGAAAAAGTACCTATCGCAAATATTAAAGTGTTTGACGCTAATTTTTTGTATTTATCCATAAAATTTCCTCAAATAAATTAATAAGTCAGTTTCTTGCCGTTAAAACTTAAGGTATTATCACTTGATGACGATGTATAAATGCAACTCGTTTTGCAAGTAAATTCTCCGCCCTCACTCTTAGTACCGATTAAAAATACATATTGATATCCGTAACCTACGGCAAGTGTGCCGGTACCGTCACAATCAGATACCGAAAGCATTGTTTTAGTGGCTTTTGAATTCATATTAAGCTCTCTTGCCTTATACTTCGAGCCGTCAAGCTCGCCGAAATAAAGCCTGTTTGAATAAACAACAGGATAATCTGTAACAGAGCAATTATCTACCAATGTCACAACATTATCCGAGCCGAATTTCTGCCTGCAAAGAGAATACGTTGAATCATCATTTTTCTTGTAATAATACATAAATCCACATTCAAAGGATAAGTTAACTATTTCATTATTCTTTGTATCATCACGAAAATTAAGAACATCGTTTGAATCACTCAAATTAACAGTTATATATTCATCGTAATTTGCCACACTGTCATGAGTAACAAAAAACACTCTTGAAAGTGAAATTCCGGCAAAAGATACGGTTTTATCGGCAGGTGCGGCATAGAGAACGGTTTTGTTATTATCGCTTAAATTGATAAAGCCGACTGTATTGTCAGTGCCGACAAAATAAATTTTATCATTATAAAGATAAGCAAAGGCTATGTTATCACTTATATTGACTCCGTCGCCGCCTGAAACCGAAAACTTCTTAAGCGTTGAGGTATTAACGTCAACGGCATAAAGATAGTCGCCTAAAACATTAAGATATTTAAAATTATAATTGCCGCTGATAATTTTAGCGTTCTTCTCCTCATTAGGCTCAAAGCGGAAAATACCTTGGCCCTCAATGCTGTAGTAAATATATGCCGAACTGTAAGTTACTGCGCCGTTTGATTTATTGAGCAAATTTCCCACCTGATTACCCTGAAGCGAGGTGTCAAATGCAAAAACGCTGAAATCATCGTAATCGTAATCAGCTTTTTTGATGTCACGTGCTTTGGTTGTGGTTTCCTTTTGAGTAGTTGGCTGGGTTGTAGATGTTGTTGTTGTTTTGTTAAACAATTTAGAATCAATCATTTCAACCGCTTGCTGTGCCTTGCCGCTCGGAAGATAAGAAGCAATGTCAAAATCAGGATTAACAAGCTTAACCGTCACAATAAAAACAGCCAACAATATTATTATTGCCGCAATAATGAGTAATATCTTTTTTCTCACTCTTTTGCGCTTACGTGCACGCTGGCGCTTTTTGCGCATTTTTTGTCTTTCTTCCTCTGTTATCATCTGATTTGTCCGTCTCCGTAAACTAAATATTTAGTAGTTGTAAGTTCTCTAAGCCCCATAGGTCCTCTTGCATGAAGCTTTTGGGTAGAAATACCGATTTCTGCTCCCAATCCAAATTCGCCGCCGTCGGTAAATCTTGTGGAAGCATTATGATATACGGAGGAGGAGTCAATAAGCATCATAAACTTATCTGCATTCTCCTTATTTTCCGTAATTATAGCCTCAGAATGACCCGTGGAATATTTATTGATATGCGCTATCGCCTCATCAAGGCTTGATACGGTTTTAACGCTGATAATATAATCAAGATATTCGGTGCCGAAATCCTCCTCGCTTGCCGCCTCAATACCGGGGCAAGCCTCTCTCGCCTTTTCGTCGCCACGAATGGTAACATTTTTTTCATCAAGCCTTGCCTTAATTGCCGGCAAAGCCTTTTTAATAATATTTTCGTGAATAACAAGGCTTTCACACGCATTGCAAACACCTATACGCTGTGTTTTTGCATTAAAAATAATGTTTGCCGCCATATTGATATCTGCACTTTCGTCAACATAAATATGGCAATTGCCCGAGCCTGTTTCAATAACGGGAACACTTGCATTTTCAACAACAGCCTGAATAAGCCTTTTGCTTCCTCTCGGAATAAGGCAATCAAGTGTGCCCTTCATTCTCATAAGCTCAGTTGACGATTCCCTTGAGGTATCGTGAACAAGTTGAATAACATTTTCATCAAGCCCTACACTTTTAACCGCTTCACGCATAATATCGGATATGGCAATATTTGAATGAATAGCCTCTTTGCCGCCACGAAGAATAACGGCATTTCCGCTTTTCAGGCAAAGAGCAGCAGCGTCGGCGGTAACATTAGGCCTTGCCTCGTAAATAATGCCGATAACGCCCATAGGACAGCTTACCTTTTTAATCACAAGACCGTTGGGTCTTTCAACAGTTTCAAGCACTCTGCCGCAAGGGTCATCAAGTGCCATAACCTGCCTGCAGCCGTCTGCCATACCCTTAATCCTGTCAAGATTAAGCATAAGGCGGTCAAGCATACCGCCGTCAAGAATACCCAACTGCGAATCATAGTCGATTTTATTAGCGTCAATAATTTTTTGCGCATTTTGGATAAGTGCGTTTGCAATAGCACCAAGTGCTTTATTTTTAAGCTCTGTTGAAGCACCGACTAAATCAGCCGAAGCCGTTTTTGCATTAATTCCCAATTGTTCAAGCATTCTCATCACCCTTTGCCTTGAAATATGTGCCTATGCTTTCGCCTGAAAGCACCTTGTATAAATCGGTCGGCTTTTCACCGTTCATAATAATGACGGGAATTCCCTCACTCGTTGCAATCTCTGCGGCTTTAATCTTAGTTTGGAAACCGCCCGTACCCTTTTCGCTTGCGCCGCCGGCGATTGAATAAATATCATCATTAATCTCGTCAACAACATTTATCAATTTCGCATTTTCGTTTTCATTAGGATTTGAATCGTAAAGACCGTGAGTATCGGTAAGCATTATGAGCAAATCTGCATTTATAAGAGTAGCAACCATTGCACTTAAACAATCATTATCACCGTTTAAAAGCTCCTCAATATAAACCGAGTCGTTTTCGTTGATAATCGGCAATGCGCCGTAATCAAGAAGTTGATTAAACGTATCAACCAAATGTTCCTTTTCCTCAGGATTTTGAAGAGTATCGGCAGAGAAAAGAAGCTGACTTACCGTAACCGTATATTCCGAGAAAAGCTTATCATAAAGAAACATAAGCTCACACTGCCCCACTGCCGCAGAAGCCTGCAAGCCCTGAACGGTTTTCGGTTTTTCGCTCAGTCCAAGCTTTGACCAGCCGACTGCAATAGCGCCGCTTGAAACAAGAACTATCTCATGCCCCTCATTTTTTAAATCAGAAAGCACCGACGCAAGTTTTGCAAGCCTTGCAATATTTGTTTTGCCGGTTTTATGAGTTAAGGTTGATGTGCCCACCTTAACAACTATTCTCTTTTTTCCTTCTGCCTTTGCCATAATTCTACTACTCCATATTAATTACAATTAATTGTCATTATAGCACAAATAATATAACAATAAAACATTTTTTTGAATGTTTTTGAAAAATAAGGCAAAAATATAAAACGGAGGTAATTGAAATGACAAAAAGAGGTTATATAAGACTGTTTTCATACGCCATTGCTTTTGCGCTGTTACTTTCAAGCAGGGCAATAATCAATATGACAACAGCAAATTCATACAAAGCGCAGCTTGAATTAAATTATCAGCAAAGCCTTAATGAACTTTCGGAAAATCTCGACTCGATAGAAACAAATTTAACTAAATCAATTTATTCAAATTCCGACAAAATGCTTATGGATATAAGCAAGGATTTATATGCCGAATGTTCGCAGGCGAAAGATGCGCTTTCAAGGCTTCCGATTGAGCAAATGAATTTAGGCTCAACATACAAATTCATAACCCAATCAAGCGACTATGCATCATATATCGCAAACAAAATCGCTTCAAGCCAAACAATAAGCACCGAAGAACACCAAAATCTTAACAAACTTTTAAATTATGCGCAAAAGTTAAACGAATCCGTCAGCAATATGGCAACAATAGCAAATAACGGCGCAGACATTGACACAGACGATTTAAAGGCAAAAAACGTCAACGTGTCTTCCCTTTCAAACAGTTTTTCGGCAACGTCAAAAGTTTTTAAGGACTACCCTACTCTCCTCTATGACGGTCCGTTTGCCGACGCAGTTTTAAACCGTAAATCTCAGCTTTTAAAAAACGCCGAGCATATAAGCCGTGAAAACGCAAGAGAAATTGCGGCAAGGGCACTCGGCTGTAACATCAGCGAAGCAATCTATTCGGGCGAAGATGCAGGCAATATGCCGTGCTACACCTTCACCTACTCTCAAAAAACGGCAGGAATAACAAAAAGCGGAGGCTATGTTGCCTATGTACTTTACGGCGGCAAAATCAACCGTTTTTCAATCGATAAGGACAATGCAATAAATCTTGCCCAAAGCTATCTTAAAAATATCGGCTACAAAAATATGGCAAACACATATTATGCAATTAACAACAATGTTTGCGTAATAAATTTTGCTTATAAAAAAGATGACGTCACTTATTATTCCGATTTAATCAAGGTCGGAGTTTCAATGGATAACGGTAAAATCGTATCGCTTGAAGCACAAGGATATTTAACAAACCACATAAAGAGAAAAGCCTTTAACTGCAAGCTTACAAAAGAGCAAGCGCAAAGCAAATTATCAAAAAATCTTAAAGTTATAAGCAGCAAAAGATGCGTCATTCCAAAGGAAAGCGGAAACGAAGTAAATTGCTACGAGTTTAGATGCAAAAGCAACGACACAAAAGAAGAAGTTTTAATTTATATCAATGCCGACAAGGGATATGAGGAAAATATTATGCTTCTTCTTTATTCCGACGGCGGAACACTGACAAAATAATTGAATAAACAAAACAAAAGCGATAATAATAAAAGCGAAAGGAAGTTTTCATTATGAACAGTAAAATATTAATCATAGCAATAGCAATTGCCGTTATTGCAACGGTATTTATGGGATGTGCAAATGACAAAAACGATATAACAACAACCACTCTCCCTTCAAGCCAAACCACCGTAAGCGATACAAATACAACAGATAAAGCAGAAAGCGAAGCAAGCAGTGCAATCAGCAAGGCGGGAGAAAAGGCCGACAAGGTCGGTGACGACATCGGCAAGGGCGCAAATGACGTTGCCGACGGTGTAGGCGGCGCAGTTGACAAAGCAGGCGACGCCGTATCAGACGCATTAGATTAACATTAAAAGAAAATATGTGTTTGATTAGCGGGCGACCGGTGGTCGCCCCTACGATTTCCCTCCCCCAAATACAAAAATCCCAAGATTTTTTGTCTTGGGATTTTTTTATATGATTTTTGCAAAACCTATTGAACCGACTACCGTAAGTATACCTGATACTGCGATTGAAAGACTGCTCATAGCGCCCTCAATCTCGCCGAGTTCCATAGCCTTAGCCGTTCCTATTGCGTGAGAAGCAGTACCTATTGCAATACCCTTTGCGATTGGATGATTGATTTTAAACAGCTTACAAATTCCTTCTGCTAAAATATTGCCGAGAACTCCGGTTAAAATAATGACCGCAACAGTAATTGTAACATATCCTCCAAGTTCTTCACTGACTCCTATTCCTATAGCGGTAGTGATAGATTTAGGAAGCATCGTTACATATTCTTTGTGCGAAAGTTTAAAAATAAATGCCAAAATCATAATTGTTGTAAGGCTTGTTAAAACGCCTGACAGAATACCGACAAGCACAGCCTTATGATTTTTCTTCAAAAGTTCAATTTGCTGATAAAGCGGAATTGCAAGGCAAACTGTCGCCGGGGTTAAAAGCCAACTCAAATATTTTGCGCCGTCATTATACGTTTCATAATCAATATTGCAAGTCAAAAGAAAAACTATTGTAATTACAATAGAAATAAGCAATGGGTTAAAAATGCCGGTTTTAAACTTTTTCTTTAAAAACGAGCCAAGAGCATATGACAAAAGGCTGACGGCAACTCCCCAAAAAGCGGAGCTTTCAAAAAAATCACTCATTTAAAGCGCCCTCGCTTTCTCTTTTTTTATCATTTTTTGCAATAATTTTTTGAGAAACACGACCGCTGACAGCCATAACTGCGATTAGAGAAACAACTGTTATGGCAAGTACAGGAACTACAAGCGGTTTTAAAACTCCCCAACTTTTCATAAGACCTACACCTGCAGGAATAAACATAAGCGGCATAATTTCAATAAGAAACATTCCCGTATCTTTAACATCGTCAAGCTTAACGATTTTTGTGCAAAGGCAAACAAATAAAATCACCATTCCGTAAATGCTTGCCGGAACAGGAGCGGGAATCAGATAATTAAGCCCTTCGCCTATAAACGAAATCAAAAGAATGATTAAAAATTGTTTTACATACTTCAATATTTTTCACCAAACCAAAATAAAATTACGGTTTATTAGTATATCACTCTAAAACCAACTGTCAATCGGCGGATTTACAGATTTTTTTAGAAATTTTATAAAAAATTTGTCTATATTTGATTTTTTTTAAATATTAGTATATTATCTAATTATAGAATTTCCTAAAGAGGTGTAAAATATGAGCCTTTATGACAAAGCAAAGCAAACGGCTGATTTTATTAAATCAAAAATCAATAATATTCCCAAAACAGCAATAGTTCTCGGAAGCGGACTCGGACCTTTTGCAAAAGAGATTGAAGAAGAGGTTGAGTTTGACTATAAAGATATCCCTAATTTTCCTGTATCTACCGTACCCGGTCACGCAGGAAAGCTGATTTTCGGCAAAATCGCAGGCAAAAGCATAGTCGCAATGCAGGGCAGATTTCATCTTTATGAGGGCTACAGCGCAGAGGAAGTTACGCTTCCCGTTCGTGTATTTCAGCTTTTGGGAATTGAAAATTATATAGTAACCAATGCTGCCGGCGCAGTAAACCTTAACTATAAGCCGGGCGATTTAATGATTATAAAAGACCATATAGGTTTGTTTTGCGAAAGTATATTGTTTGGCAAAAATGATGACAGGCTCGGCACCCGTTTTCCGTCAATGAGCGAAGCTTACAGCAAAGAACTTATTAAAAAAGCAGAAAAGGCGGCTGAAAAATGCAGTCTTAATATTCGCAAGGGTGTATATTGCTACTGCAAGGGTCCTATGTTTGAGACACCGGCGGAAATAAGATTTTTAAGAGTAGCAGGAGCAGACGCAGTCGGAATGTCAACCGTTCCCGAAGTTGTTGCCGCAGTGCACGCTGGAATGAAAGTTTTGGGTGTTTCGTGTATGACGAATATGGCAGCAGGCATACTCGACCAACCTCTCACCCATATTGAGGTTATGGAAACAGGCAAAAAGGTTGAAAAAGAATTTTCCGCTTTTATGAAAGAAATTATAAAAGAAATATAATCCACACAAAAAATCCCGTGCTCAATCGAACACGGGATTTTCTATACTGCTTATTATAATTCAGCGATTACTTCTACCTCACATAAAACGCCCTTTGGTAAATCCTTGACTGCTACGCAGGAACGAGCCGGCTTTGAAGTAAAGTATGTGCCGTAAATCTCATTAAACTTTGCAAAATCATTGATATCTGCAAGGAAACAAACTGTTTTAACTACCTTATCCATAGTAGTTCCTGCCGCCTCAACAACAGCAGTAAGGTTTTTGCAAACCTGATGTGTTTGTTCCTCAATAGTTTTAGCCTCAACTGTATTAGTTTCAGGATTTATTGCAATTTGACCCGAAGTGAAAAGCAAGCCGTTTGCCTTTACTGCCTGTGAATAAGGACCGATTGCACCCGGCGCATTTTTAGTTGATACATATTCCATTGTAAAACCCTCCTATAATCAGTCGCAAACTTCAAAGCCTGCGTCTTTAAGTGCATTTTTAATTTGAACAATATGCTGATAATTTCTTGTTTCAATACCGAGTTTAAGATAGCAATCGGTAATATTCATATCAAGGTCCGTGCTGTCATAATTAACAGATACAACGTTAGCCCCGTTATCTGCAACAATCTTGCTGACGCCGAGAAGCTGACCCGGCTTATCGGAAAGAGCAATAGTGATAGACGCACTTCTGCCGCCCATTTTAAGTCCTCTTTCAATAACTCTTGAAAGAATTGTAACATCAATATTACCGCCTGATACAAGACAGCAGACCTTTTTGCCCTCAATATCCGGAATTTTGCCGTTCATAACTGCTGCAACAGGAACTGCGCCTGCGCCCTCTGAAACAAGCTTTTGCTGTTCCATAAGAGTAAGAATTGCAAGAGCAATTTCATCATCGCTTACTGTATAAATACCGTCAACATACTTCTTAATAAGCTCAAAAGTATTAGTACCCGGAGTTTTAACTGCGATACCGTCTGCAATAGTTTGCACATTTTTAAGTGTTTCAATTTTTCCGTCGGCAACGCTGTTCTTCATAGAAGGAGCACCTGCTGCCTGAACGCCGTAAACCTTGCAATTAGGGTTAATCTGCTTAATTGTGTATGCAACACCGGCAATAAGTCCGCCGCCGCCGATTGGAACAACTACAACGTCAACATCCGGAAGCTGTTCAAGAATTTCAAGACCGATTGTACCCTGACCTGCAATAACATCAGGGTCGTTGAACGGGTGAATAAATGTATATCCCTTTTCTTTTTGAAGTTCGATTGCCTTATTGTAAGCATCGTCATAAACGCCTTTTACAAGGCAAACATCGGCACCGTAGCGCTTTGTAGCCTCAACCTTGCTGATAGGTGCGCCGTCAGGTAAGCAAATAAGTGACTTGATTCCGTTTTTGGTAGCCGCAAGAGCAACACCCTGAGCGTGGTTACCTGCCGAGCAGGCAATAACGCCTTTTTTCTTTTCCTCGTCTGAAAGCTGGCTTATTTTAAAATATGAGCCTCTCACCTTGAACGAGCCTGTAACCTGCAAATTTTCCGTTTTTAAATAAACATCGCATTGAGAACTGATGTTTTTGGCACGAATCATATCTGTCTGCCTTACGACCTCAGATAAAACTCTTTTAGCCTTGTATACTCTATCTAATGTAAGCATCTTTTTTTCCTCTTAATAAACTATAAAATAATGTTCACTCGCCATTTTACTCTTATAATATTGATTTGTCAATCGCACATATAAAATTAGTTTTTGATTAATTAAATAAATTTGTTGACTTTATATCCTCAATAATATAAAATTAAGTATAGTTTATATGAAATCTGTTTTGGCAGAAAGGTTGAAGAATATGAAAGTTTTTAAAAAAATATTTGCAATTGCATTATGCGGCATACTTATTGCAAGTGCATTTGCAGGCTGTTCAAAAAGCGGCGAAGCTGACAAAATAACGGATAAAACAATGCTTATTGCCTACACCGACGAAGTTGAGCCTTTCCTTTACAAAGATAAGAACGGCAAGCTCGCAGGCTTTGATATCGATTTGTTTAAGAAAATCTATGATAACGTTAAAAACGATACAAAAAATTACGAATTCGTAAAAGTTGACAAGGATTACAAGGTTGGCGACGATGTTGCTTATACAAACAAAGACGGCGACGAATTTATTGCTTACACTATGATTGGCGCTGTTCAAAAAAATGTCGGCTCAGTAAATGAGGATTTCAGTTTTACTAACGATATTATTACAAACAGGATTATTACCGTTACCAAATCAGGCAACAACATTTCCGACTACAACGACCTTTCAGGCAAAAAGCTTGCGGTAGTTACCGACATTGCAAAAGCTGCACTTGATAAAAACGCCACAATTAAAAACAACAACAAAAATACTCTTTACCCTACAATTGAAGATGCGCTTTCCGCCCTTGACAACGGCAGTGTTGACGCAGTAATTACAGACGAATTCAACTTCTCACCGCTTGAAAATGCAGAAAAATATCAAGTATTAAACGGCGAACTTGATAAAATATCATATGCGTTTATGTTCAAAAAAGGCGATTGGGTTGTTGAAAATTGGAACGAAGCAATTTATGAACTTAAAAGTCCGGATTACAACGACAAGGACGAATTCACCCCTATGGTTGAAAAATATTTCGGCTACAACGCTTCAAGCTTTGACTATGTGCCGTCAAAGACTAAATAAATCAAAAATTAAAAAAACGGCTAACTGTCAGCCATTAAGAAGTTATTAAAAATAACCGCTGACCTTTTTGAAAGGTTTGGCGGTTATTTTATATTATAAAAAAATCCCCCAACTGCGTTGGAGGAGTCATACAAAATATCAGAGCTTTGCCGCATTTGCAAGTGCTTCCTTTTCTGCCTTGCGCTGAGCTCTTTTTTTCTTTGCCTTGTAGCCCATTAATTTATCAAGATGCTCATCAGGTGTTGTGCACGTTCCGAGTGTAACTGTAGATGAACCGTAAATTCCGTGGAAATCAGAACCGCCCGTCATAAGGAGCTTATGCTTTTTGCAAATACTGCCAAGCATTTCAATATCCTCATCTGTAGCAGACGGGTGCCAAACCTCAATTCCGTCAAGCCCCATTTCAATATAATCGTCAATCTCGTCAAAATTATCAAGAAAAGCGGGATGAGCAAGAACGGCAATGCCGCCTGCGCCGTGAATTTCATCAATAACCTCTTTGACGTCCGGATATTTGGTAGGAGCCAAAAGATTCGTTTCACTGTCAGGTGAAAAAAGCGCATTATAAAGGTCGCCGAATATTTGATTTGTATATCCGGCATCCATAAGTGCATGCATAATATGTTGCTTATAAAGGTTTGTCGAGCCTGAAGCGTGGCTGATAATAAATTCGGTTGAAATCGGAAATCTTGCCGCAACCTTAAGCATCATTATCTGACCTGCTCTTTTACGTGCAACCGAAGTACGCTTGCAAAGCCCCTCAAGCCTGTCCGGAGTATCGGCAAGATAACAAAGAATATGAACCTTTTTGCCTGCATTATTATCAAATGAGGAAAGTTCCACTCCCGGAATAACGTTTACGCCGTAGCGCTTACCGATAACCTGCCCCCTAACTGTACCTGCAAGACAATCGTGGTCTGTTATGGCAATAGTTTCGATACCGCTCTTTTGAGCTATAACAATAAGGTCTTCTATACCAACAGATCCGTCGCTGAGTTTTGTATGACAATGTAAATCTGCTGCCATAACAATCTCCTTTCGATTTAATAGACATATAAACTGCCTATAGTATAATTTTTAGGTAATAACTGTAGATTAATCATCTTCACTGTAACCATATATATTACAGCGGGTAAAACAGCAGTTTGTCCCTCAACATATAGGATAACACAGTTTTTTTCTTTTTTCAAGTTTATTTTAGACAATTATTACTTTTTTTAACAACTATTTGTAAAAAGAAAAACATTTAAGTCATTAAATGCTTTTCAGTTGCCTTGCAAGGCGGCTGATCGGCAAACCGACAACATTGAAATAATCGCCGTCGATTTTTTCAACAAAAAGTGACCCCTTACCTTGAATACCGTAAGCGCCTGCCTTATCAAACGGTTCGCCGCTTGAAATATAATCCTCAATTTCCCTGTCATCAAGTTCAAAAAATTTAACCTTGGTTTGGACGCTGAATGTCACTTCTTTATCATTTTTTATAACGGTGACTCCTGTAAATACACTATGCTCTTTACCGCTCAAATTTTTAAGCATTAAAAAAGCATCCTTTTCATTCTTCGGCTTGCCTAAAATTTTGCCGTCAATTGCAACAACCGTATCCGCACCGATAACGATTTTTCCGCTTTTTCTAAATGGCTGAGCCTTGATTTTAGACAAATATTCGACCGCTTTGTCAGGTTCAATTCCGCACGGAAGCGTTTCGTCAACCTCTGCGCTGTCAACTATAAAATCATCTGTTATAAGTGACAAAAGTTCTTTTCTTCTCGGTGATTTTGACGCTAAAATAATCATTATAAAGTACCTCTTTGATAAAGCCCTCTCGTATATTTAAAATCAGGCTTTCCTCTGTTTTCATAAAGAGCAATAACTTTTTCGACCTGCTTTTTGCTTTCAATTGAAAAATAGAAATGAATGAAATCAGTTTTGACTTCATCAAGCCTGTCAAGCATATAAAGCGGATGGCAATTAAGCATTTCAACGCAAGGAAAATCACTGCACATAACAGGAAATTCCATACCCTTTCTATCCGTCAGCCTGCCGTGCTTATCACATTCAAAACAGCCTATATCATTTTTAACTGGGCAATTGCGATTAAGCATAAGCGGCAAATAGCCGTATACAATCATACCCTTATCACGTGCATTAATATTATTAATTTGCGATTGCGTAAGCTCAAAGGACAAAATCGGGTGGTCGATTTTGTTTGCGCTAAGAGAGTTAAAAACATTAAGACCAAAGTCGCCGTAAACCTCAAAACCCATATCTTTGCAAAGGGTATATGAACCTATGTTGCCGCAAAGCGCCTTATTGACTCCGGCTTTTTTCAACTTTTCAAGCCTTATTTTAAGTTCTCGTTCAATTCCAAAAAGCCCTCTCGGCAAAACAACTCCTGCCCTGTTATCAACAAAATCCTCAAGCGAGGAATTAACAGGTATAAACACACGTTCAAACGGGTGATTGTCAGGTATTTGACTTGCATTTGAAAAAGATGCCGTGGCATAAGGCTTATCAGGCTGATTATATTTTGGAAGAGAAACATTAAACGGCTTATATTTCAGTTCGATTTTTTCCTGCTCATCAAGCTTTGAAACGGCATTTCTTCGCATTTCATTAATCTTTGAAGCGGGCAAAATAAGACCGTCATCAAGATTAATTTCAATATTTTTTGAAAAATATTGCGTACCTCCGAATTTTGAAAGCCTTTCTTTTAAGCTTTCCTCGCTCATAGGCTTATTAATTGCTTTTTCAGGCACATCGCCTATAACGGTAACCTCTTTTTTATCACTTTTGGCAATCAACACCGCTTTTTCATTATCACGGCAGGTAAAGGATATATCAAGCGGAATTAACGGCGTTTCCTTTTCATAATTTCTTGCTATTTCCTTTAAAACATTATTCGCTGCAACAACATCTTCTTTTTGCCTTGTTCCAAACATATTTTTGCCGAGTTTTGAATTGAGATATCCGTTTGTAAAACCGCTGCGTGAAAAAACACTTCTAAGCATAAACTCATCACTTGATGAGTATTCTCCGTCAATCGCCTTTTTAACTGCGCTGACAGCCGCCGAAACATACTCCGGTCTTTTCATTCTGCCCTCAATTTTAAGGCTTGTTATTCCGTCAAACTTGTCAAGTTCGCCGATTAGGCTTAAATCCTTAAGAGATAAAGCGTGTGTAGCATTTCCACCGGCGGTAAACGGCAAGCGGCACGGCTGAGCGCAAAGCCCCCTGTTTCCGCTTCTTGAGCCGATAACGCTTGAAAGATAGCATTGACCCGAAACAGACATACAAAGTGCCCCGTGAACAAAAAGTTCAAGTTCCAAATCTGTGCTTTCCCTTATTTCTTTAATTTCCTCAAGGCTCATTTCTCTCGGCAAAACAATACGTGAAAAGCCCATTTCCTTTGCCGCTTTTGCTCCGTTCGGCGTCATAATACTCATTTGTGTTGAGCCGTGAAGCCTTGCGCTTTGAAAATGCTCTCTAATCATTTTTGCAACACCGATGTCCTGAACAATAAATGCGTCAACACCGCATAAAAGTGCATCTCTAACCGTGTTATACGCATTTTCCATCTCGTCATCACGTACAAGAATATTAAGTGTTAAGTAAACCTTGACACCGTGGCTGTGGCAATATTCAACAGCTCTTTTAAGCTCTTCATTATCAAAATTGCCGGCATTGCGCCTGGCGTTAAAGGATTTACCACCAAGATAAATCGCATTAGCACCGCTGCGCACACCGGCAATAAGCGACTCCATGCTACCGGCAGGAGCCAAAACTTCAAAATTCATAATTTTCTCTCAATAAAAATAGATTTATTTTGCGGCAAGCTTATCTCTTAAATCGGAGATTTCACGGTTAAGACGCTCAACCTCACGTCTTGCAACGTCAACCTCCATTCTTGCCCTTGCGCTGTCCTCAAGATAATCTTTAATTTGAGCACGAAGATTATCGGCAGATGCAGTAGCCTTTTTGCTTGCATCGGCATTATCAAGTGCAACAAGAACAGCCGCCTGAGTCATTGAAAGAGAAGGATTTGAATTAATAATAGCTCTCATATTCTCGCTTATTTCGTCAGCAAGAGCCTCGACATATTCCGCCTCATCCTCAGTCACGATTGTATAACTTGCGCCGCCTATTTTTACATGAACTTTATTTTTTGTCATAATCACTCACACCTTCAAAAAATCGACATATTTCTACTCAATAAGTATACCAACAATAAACATAATTGTCAACGTGAATAAATAACAAGTTTGTCAAAATTTAGCAAAAATTTTGAATATTTTTATTGATATAAAAAAGAAAATATATTAAAATAGCATTGTAAGAATACGGAGGCATTAAAATTGGACGAATTTAACGCAAGCAAAATAGGCTCAAATTTAATAGCGGTTTCTAACTTTTATGACCATCGCTCAACCGAAATACAAAAAAAGGCATATCCGAATATGCTCGGTGCAGCAAACGGATATATTATTTCATATCTGTGTGAAAATAAGGATAAGAATATTTTCCAAAGAGATATTGAGCGTGAATTTGATTTAAGCCGTTCTACGGTTTCAACAATTCTTAAGCAGCTTGAAAGCGAGGGATTAATTGAACGCAAAAGCGTAATTATTGACGCAAGGCTTAAAAAGGTTGTGCCGACTCCTGCGGCTGAAATGATTAACGAGGCGTGTTCTAAGGAAATTACTCACTTTTTCTATGACCTTGCAAGCAATATTACCGATAACGAGATGAGTACATTTGTCAAGGTTCTTGATACTATGAAAAAAAACAGCGAGAGAATACGCAACGATTTATCAAGAGATATCTTTTAGAAAATAAAAATCCGCTGATAAGACTGTCGTTTACAACGATAGTCTTATTTTTTTAGCTTTTAATGCATAAATGTAATAAAATTATTATATTTATTTTATAGACAAGAACTAATTAATGTGATATTATATATAAGTTAAAATGAGATTTTTGCAACTTTTCAAATCTCATTATTTTGGGTTTTACACGAGGGTTTTATATGGGTGACTATAAAATAAACATAGTCAATTTGAATGTGACGAACAACTATGTTGAATTAACGGCGGAGCTTGAGGGTGACAGAGAGCTTTATTATCCGAGAATTTCCGCTTGCTTTTATGGCGAAAACGACAACAGAATATTACCTATGGATTTAAAATCTTGCAACAAAAACAAGGCAATTGCAATAGGTATTTTTGACACTCCTTTTTTATTTTATAACGACAGGAAAAGTCAAAATGTAAGAGTAAATTTTCTTTTCAGTGACGGCAACGGAGAAAGCATTATTGTTAAACCGGAAAAAGAATTGATTATCCCGATTAAAAAGAAAAATATACTTTCTCATTTCTTTTCAAGCAGCAAAAGAGAGCGCTCAAAAATGATTGTTACGGCTTTGATGTCGGCTATGTTTTTGCCGTATCGCAAAATGAAAGTTCAGCCTAACAAGGTTACTTTTTTATCCAACCGTTCCGACAGATTGACAGGAAATATCAAATCGGTCTTTTTTGAGATGACCAAATTAAACAATGTTGACATAACCGTACTTTGCAAAAAAGGCGGATTAAAGGCAAATTTACCTAACCTGTTCAAGTTTTTCAAGCTTTATGCAACAAGTTCGGTAGTTTTTGTTGACGACTATTATCATTTTCTTTCTTATCTAAAGAAAAAAGATGACGTTAAGCTTATTCAGCTTTGGCATGCTTGCGGTGCGTTTAAGACATTTGGCTTTTCAAGGCTCGGTCGTGACAGCTATCTTCGCCAAAGTTCCCCTAACCACAGGCAGTACGACTACGTTATTGTAAGTTCCAATGAGGTTATACCTTATTATGCCGAGGGTTTCGGTGTTTCAATGGATAAAGTTATCGCCTTAGGTTCGCCGAGATGCGATGTGCTTGAAGATGAGAACTACAAAAAAAGATTCAAAAAAAGATTTTATAAAGAAAATCCTGAATTTAAAGGAAAAAAGATACTTTTATTTGCTCCGACTTTCCGTGGCGGCGGTATGGGCAATTGCTTTTATCCTATTGAAAAATTTGAAGTTGACAAAATATTTGATAAAATCAGCGACGATTGGGTAATTGCAGTTAAGATGCACCCATATCTTTCAAAGAGGCCAACCTGCAGTGCCAAATATAAAGACAGATTAATTGACCTCACTTCAAAATATGATGTAAACGACCTCTTATTTGTCAGCGATTTGCTTATTACCGATTATTCAAGCGTTATTTTTGAAGCGTCTATTGTTAACGTGCCTATGCTGTTTTTTGCTTTCGACCTTAATGAATACAGCAGGGACAGGGATTTTTATTGCAACTTTGCGTCATTCGTTCCCGGAAAAATCGTTTTAAACACCGATGAAATGGCGGACTCAATCAATAACGAGGATTATAATCAAGAGCTTGTAAAGCCGTTTAGGCAAAGATATTTTGGCACTAAAACAGGCGAAGCCACAAAGAATGTTGTTGAATTTACGAAGGAGCTTTTAGATAACAATGTTTGATTGCAAAATGATAATCAACAAAATGAATATAGAAAGGGACAAGCTTAACATTTCAGTTTCAATAAGCTGTCCGTTTGACATTGATGTCACATCACCAAAAGCAAAAATCATTTTTGAATGTGGCAAAAAAACGAGAAGATTGCCTTTTCTTGTAACAAATTATTTCAGGCAAAAGCAGAGTGACTCGTGCATCATTGTTTGCACTTATTCATTTTACCTTGACGATATATATTATAACTACGACTGTAAAGACGACATAAATGTCAGGATTGACTTTTATTACGGAGACAATGAGGTTATAGGCGTCCCGTTCACAGTTTCTACTAACGTTTTGACTGAAAATCCGAATATTGAACTTGACGAGCAGTATATTGAATATGAATGTTTTGACGGTGTAACTGTATTTTCTGAGGAGTCGGAATTTATTAATGACAGAAAAACTCCTAAAAATATTTACACATTCGATTTTGACTGTGAAAACAGCAAATTTATTATTCATCAAACTCCCGAAAGCAGAAACAATAAGAATTTTATTGAAAAAAGTGTGATAATAGTTCCTCTTTTAAGATTATTTTTCTTTGTTTTAAGAATTGCTTTAAGTGTTGTTTTGCTTCCTTATTTCATTGTTGACGGTTTTTTGGCAGCGCTTGACATTTTGCCGAGAAGAAAAACGCAAGACATTGAAGGAATTTGGAAAAACATTTTTGTTCAAATCAAAATCAATGTTTCGTCTTTTATTAAAACAAGTTTTAAAAAGGATAATTTTCTTGAAAATATACGTCTGCCGCTCTATGAGCTTGCAAGAATTTATTACAAAATTTTATCAAAAAAGCCTGTTGTTAAAAATCGAATCACCTTTATGTCGGGCAGGCGTGACGAAATAGGCGGAAACCCCGAATTTGTTTATAACCTTATAAAAGACAGAGATGATATTGACTTTAAATTTCTTATGTTCTCCGACCCGGCAGGTCACAGGAAAATTAAGAATATAATTAAATTTCTCAAGCTTTATGCAACGTCAAAGGTTGTTATTGTTGATGACTATTTCAGGCTTTTGAATTTAGTTACAAAGCGTGATGATATTAAGCTTTTTCAGCTTTGGCATGCCTGCGGAGCGTTTAAGACATTTGGCTTTACACGTCTTGGCAAAAAGGGCGGCCCTAAGCAAACAGACCCTAACCACAGAATGTATGACTATGCAATAGTAAGCTCACAGGAGATTGCAAAGCATTATGCCGAAGGCTTTGGATTAAGTGACGAAAACGTTGTTGCAACAGGTATTCCGAGAACCGATATATTTATGGACAAGGAATACGCAAGTAAAATCCATACTTCGTTTTATGAAAGATATCCTCAACTTAAAAATAAAAAAATAATGCTCTTTGCACCTACCTTTAGGGGCAACGGTCAAATGAGTGCATTTTACCCGACAGACGCATTTGATATTGAAAAAGCATACGAGGGCTTGGGCGGAGAATATGCAATACTTATTAAGCTTCACCCGTTTTGCGAGGAAAGATTCGAAATTCCGGAAAAATACAGCGATATGATAATTGATATGAGCGACGAGGACGAATTAAACGACCTTTTATTTGTTACCGATTTGCTTGTAACCGATTATTCAAGCGTTATTTTTGAAGCTTCGCTTTTAAATATTCCTATGATGTTTTATGCTTTTGATTTATACGATTACATAGCAAGCAGAGATTTCTATTACGATTTTGAAGGATTTGTTCCGGGAAAAATTGTTTTCAGTGAAAACGAGCTTATAAATGCAATTAATAAAAAGGATTTTGAAAGCGAAAAGGTTGACGGATTTAAAAACAAATTCTTTGACGACCTTGACGGAAAATCAAGCGAGAGAGTTACAGACTTGATTTTAGAAAATTTAGATATATAATATAAATATACAAATATATAACAAACCTTACAAGGAGTTTAAATTTATGGTTTATGCAGTTATATTAGCCGGCGGTGTCGGCTCAAGAATGGGCGGCGACAAGCCTAAGCAATATCTTACGGTAAAGGACAAGCCTATCATTGTTTACACGATAGAGAAATTTTTTGCTGTTCCGGATTTCGAGAAGATTATCGTTCTCTGCCCTAAGCAATGGGTTGAACATACAAAAAATCTTATCGAAAAGCACATTGCCCCTGCAAGTGACAAGATTGCCGTTATCGAGGGCGGCGATACAAGAAACGAAACTATTATGAATGCAATTAAGTTTATTGAAGCCGAGGGCAACCTCAACGACGATACAATTATTGTTACTCACGACAGCGTTCGTCCTTTTGTTACGGGCAGAATTATTAAAGAAAACATTGAATTTGCAAAGCAGTATGGCGCTTGCGATACTGTCGTTCCCGCTACAGATACGATTGTTGAGGCTAATGACAACACTGTCATTAGTTCAATCCCTGACAGAAGCAAAATGTATCAGGGTCAAACTCCGCAATCTTTCAATGCACTTAAGCTTAAGAATATTTACAATTCGCTTTCAGACGAGGAAAAAGATATTCTTACAGACGCTGCTAAGATATTTGTTATTAAAGGCGAAAATGTTGCGCTTGTTGAGGGTGAAACCTTTAATATGAAAATAACATATCCTTATGACCTTAAGGTTGCCAAGTCTTTGTTGGAGGACGAAAGCGATGATTAATACTGTTTACAGGCTCGTTGCCCCAAGAAGATTTGAGGTTGCTTTTGAAGATATCAACCTTTTTGGTGAAAACGCAATTGTAAGGCCTACATATTTGTCTATCTGCAATGCAGATATGAGATATTATCTCGGAACACGTGATGCAAAGGTGCTTGCCGAAAAGCTTCCTATGGCGCTTATTCACGAAGGTGTAGGCGAAGTTTTTCTTGACCCTACGGGAACATTTAAAACCGGCGACAAGGTTGTTATGGTTCCTAACGCTCCCGTTGAAAAAGACGAATTTATTGCCGAGAACTATCTTCGTTCTTCAAAATTCTGTGGCTCGTCTATGGACGGCTTTTTGCAGGAATTTGTTGAAATTTCGCCTAAAAGGCTTGTTAAGCTTCCAAACGATATTGATATGACTGTTGCTGCATTTACTGAGATTGTTTCTGTTTCAGTTCATGCCATTTCACGCTTTGACAAGATTGCGCACGCAAGAAGAAATACCATTTCCGTTTGGGGTGACGGCAACCTCGGATATATAACTTCTTTATTCTTAAAATATCATTTTCCAAAATCTAAAATCGTCGTTTTCGGCACTTCAAGCGACAAGCTTGCGGATTTCACGTTTGCAGACGAAACCCATCTTGTAAACGAAGTACCGGACGGATTTACTACTGACCACGCATTTGAATGTGTAGGCGGAAACGGAAGTCCGATTGCAATTGAGCAAATTATCGGTCTTATAAAGCCTGAGGGCACTATTTCAATCTTAGGTGTCAGCGAATATCCTGTTCCTATTAATACAAGAATGATTCTTGAAAAAGGTCTTCGTGTATTCGGCTCATCAAGAAGCGGTGTTAAGGACTTTGCAAAGACTGTTGATATGTATAAAAAGCATCCTGAAATTATCGATTACCTCGGCAATCTTATCAATTCTGTCAATGTAGTTCGTACTACAACCGATATTAAAAATGCATTTGAAAAAGACACGCAAAAGTCATTTGGTAAGACTATTATGAAATGGGAAGAATAAGCATCAAAACGCAATGCAAAAGCATCATTAATTGAATAAAAATAAGAAAAAGGTGTAATCCTGCTGTTGTATGGATTACACCTTAATTAATTCAATAAATATTCGTATTTTTATTATTTTGAATTTAAAATAAAACTGTTATTAGGATTCATAATTTGATTGTTGCTCTGCTTAAATTCAAGAGCGGTGAAAGCCGTCTTTTCCTGCGGCTCAAAATACGTATCTTCAAATGTATACGTCTCATTATCATTTGACTTGCTGTCTGCTTTTTCGTCATCCTTTGGAGTGTATGCGTAAATATAACCGTAAAATCTCTGTCCGTAATGAGAAGACATATTATAATATGTTTTAGTGTTAAAATAATTGCCGCCCCAATGCGACTCCGAAACAGTAATACTGCCGTCATTATTAATTTCTTCGACTATTGCAACATGGTTTGACCAACAGGCTACTGCGCCCCTTTCGGCAACGTCACCGTAATCGTAATAACCGTTTCTTTTATTGATGCTCCACCATTGACCTGCATCACCTCTGTTAAGCTTTGGCGCTTCACCGTTAAGCTCATAAAGCCTGCCGTAAGCGTAAGCAACACAGTTTGGCATTCCGTATCCCGTTTGGGAATAAACGTTTAATTTGCTTGTATAGTAAGGCTCACCGTTTGGAGCTGTAAGCCTCGGCTTGTATTCTTGTGAAAATGCTGTAAGTGGGGAAAGAGTTAATATGAGCGCTGTCATAACAACTGCAAGAATACCCTTTTTCAGTATTTTTATCAATATAACGCCTCCTTTAATAAGCGACGTTGACATTTTAACATAAATTACATTTTGTAATCTATAGTAATATGTTACAACAAAATTGTAACCTTTTTGTAATAAATATACTGATTAGCCAAAATTTTGCCATTTTCCTTGACAAATTCGACAGCTTTACAAGACATCTTTCTAATATAATGCAAATTACCATTTTTGTATAAATAAAAAAACGAAGAAACACATATTGTGAATCTTCGTTTTTTATTTAATTGATATTTTTATTTATCGTATTCAATAGAATCTGTTGTAATAAGCGTTACACCGTTTTTCTCAAGCTTTTTCATAACCTCAGGGTCGTTAATCGTCCAAGCACCGAGGTCCAAGCCTTGATCACGGCATTTTTTAAGAATGTCATTTTTAAAATTAGCTTCCTTATTACCGTTAAAATCAATGCCGCAATCCAAAATGCTTCTTGCATCTTCAATATCTTTTTCACTGATTTTTTGAACAAGGTAATACATTTTGCTCGTGGTGTCAAGCTTTCGCATAGTTTTAAGATTTTCAAGCTGGAACGAAATATAAACCGGCTTAAGGTTATACTTCTCGGCAAGATTTACAATTTCATTATAATACTGAGTGTTGTTTTCACCCTTGAGTTCGATAACAGGTGTCATTTGATAATTTTTGCAAATTTCAAGATATTCTTCAAGTGAACACATCTTCAAATCCTTATATTTATCAATATTAACTCCGTTGTCAACTTTCATAGCCATAAGTTCATCGTATGTTTTCTTTTCAATAAAAGCGGATTCATCCATCATTCTGTAGGTATGCCTGTCGTGAGAGACAATCCAAACGCCGTCCTTAGTTCTGTAAACGTCACATTCGGCGCCCCAATAACCATGCCTGCCTGCTTCGTTAAATGACGCTGTCGTATTTTCGGGAGCAACACTTCTCATACCACGATGAGCCACAAGAGTAACATCATCTGCTGTTGCAACCACCGTATAATCTTTCGTTTTGCAATATGAATTGAGCGCACACACGCCTGCGACAACAGCCGCAACAAGAAGAAATACAATAACCGATACAACAATGATAATTATTTTTTTAGCTTTTTTTGAAAGCTTTTTCTTTTCTTTTTTTATTTCAGGCGCATTTTGCGTTTCTGAAATTTCGTCAATTTTTTTAATTTCATCACTCATTTTCGTTATCCTCCTGTATATTTACTTTCTGGTCATTTTCAGCTTCAGGGAATTTAATCACCTTGGCATTTTCAGTACAAAATCTGCCGTTATTATCCCATTCGCCCTTAATGCCTTTTGCGGCTGCGCCAAGCTGAAAATGGAGCTGCGCAATACCGAAATCAAGGCTTTTATCCGAATAAGGCTCATCAACATAACCTTTAATAATATCGTCCTCATATCTGAAATGCACAGGACGGCGGTTAGTGGCAGACGGCGCTTTTTCAACAAGCTTCATTGCATATTCATAATACGGCGGAAGCTTTTTATCGCAAACCTCAAACATTTTTTGATAAGGCTTATTATTCTTATGAGTTGCGTTATACATAAGTTTTTCCTTAGCGCTGAGCTTATCTTTAACGTAACCGACAACTATTACGGCATAAAGTCTGTGCTTTTTTGGCAAATCAATTGCTTTATAAACTTTATTTTCATCATAAGTGCCTGAAACCCAACAGGTACCCAAACCATGATAAACGCATTGAAGCACGATTGACTCTCCCCAATAGCCGCTTTTAATCCTTGCCGCTTCGCTGTCTTCACCGCATACTGCAATATACGAAAATCTGCCGGAGAAAATCTTGAATGCAGGTGTTCCGTCCTCAACAAGCTGAAATTCAAGACCGCTTGCCTCGTTAACTGCATCGACCATATTTTTCAGCACTTCAAGAATACTCTTATCAAGCGCTCTTGCTTTATATGTTCTTCTTGATGTGCGCATATCTATTGCTTTTATATATTCTTCATTTGTCATAATAAAATTCCTAATCAATAACTTATTCTATACAGTAAATATATCACAATTATATTTCAAATTCAACATTGTAATGCTTAATCCACGCATAAATTTGATAAATATAAGCCGCAATTTGAGGAATACCCATAAGTTGACCGTACCACGGTTCGGGGAGTGAGTCGGGATTTTGCAAAAGAAGATATAAATTGTCAATATCTATCCAATCCATAAGCGGAGTCGATTTATCGGTAAGCGCAATTGCAAGAAGTTCCTTAACCCTTGCAAAATAAGCGGGATTATGAGTTTTTGGATAAGGGCTTTTCTTTCTCCACGCAATTTCCTTTGGCAAATCGTTTTCAAACGCTTTTCTCAGTATTCCCTTTTCCCTGCCGTCAAGCGCCTTAATATTCCACGGCATATTATATGCATATTCAACAAGCCTGTAATCACAAAACGGAACTCTGACCTCAAGCGACGAAGCCATACTCATATTATCCTTTCTTGCAAGAAGCGTTTGCATAAACCAATTTAGATTAAGCACAAACATTTCTCTCATTCTTTTATTGATTTTGTCGTCGCTCTCTAAATACGATATATTTTTAAGCGTATTTTTATAAGCGCTTTGCAAATATTCCTCGCCGTCGCTTAAAAAGCCATTTTTAAGTATTCTTTGCCTGATGTTAGTATTTCTTGCCCAAGGAAAAACATTTTCAAAAAGAATCTCTTTTTTATGATACCAAGGATAACCTGCAAATATTTCGTCGGCGCACTCGCCCGAAAGGCAAACGGTAAAATCTTTTTTTACCTCCTTGCAAAACAGCATTAGTGAAGAATCAATATCAACAAATCCGGGAACGCCACGTTCGATTACCGCTTCATCGAGCGCATTAGCAACGTCAACATTATTTAAAACAATATTGTGATGATTAGAGCCTATATAGCTTGAAATCACGTCAATATAATCCGAATCCTTATTTGGCTGAAACAGGCTTTTTTTGAAATATTTGTCATTATCCGTATAATCGACCGAATAGGTATCAAGCGTTTTTCCGCTTTCCTTATATTTATCGCTCGCAATTTTTGAAATAATTGACGAATCAAGCCCACCCGATAAAAATGTTGCAAGGGGCACGTCGCTTACAAGCTGACGTTCAATCGAGTCCTTAACAAGAAGGTAGGTATGTTCTGCCGCCGTCTCCTCGTTTTCGTCAAACTCCTTAGCCTCTAATTTCCAATAAGGATATGTTTTGATTTCGCCGTTTTTATATGTCAGGCAAAAAGCGGGCGGAAGTTCACAAATATCCTTAAAAATTGCCTTACCGATTGTTTTTGCCGGACCGAGCATAAATATCTCATAAAGTCCCTCTTCGTCAACCACACTTTTAACATAAGGTTGGCACAAAAGCGTATCAATCTTGCTTGCGAAAGAAAATGTATTTTTTGTTTTATTATAGAAAAACGGTTTAACACCTATTCTGTCACGGCAGGCAAAAAGTGAGTTTTCCTTTTTATCATAAATTGCATAGGCAAAAATCCCGTTCAGCTTTTTTACACTTTCATTTCCCCATTTATCATAAGCCTTTAATACAACCTCGGTATCGCAATGAGTATCAAACTTATAGCCGAAGCCTTCAAGCTCATTTCTTACTTCATCCGTATTATAAATCTCACCGTTATAGACTATAACATATTTGCCGAAATGCATTGGCTGAGCGCCGTTTTCAACATCAATTACCGAAAGCCGTCTGTGAACAAGCGCCACCTCCGGTGTTAGATAAATGCCTGCTGCATCGGGACCTCTTTTTTTCAGAGTTTTCCCCATTTTTTCAACAAGAAGCTTTTCTCCTCTTAAATCTATATCGCTGCTTAATATTCCGGCAATGCCGCACATAAAATCACCTCAAATTATTATATGCAAATCAAAGCGAAATGTTTTTGACACTTAGTATTTGAAATGATATAATATTTTTTAAAACAACTGCAAAAGAAGTGAAAATATGAATATAACGTTTTTTTCAAGCGTTTCTACAAGGGAAAAAGTTTTTAACTGCATACCTGAAATAAAAAAACATAATGTTAAATTTTTTAAATTAAACGAAAGTGACAGACTTTTATCAGACGGATTTGATACGGATTTACTTTTTATCGACGCTATGGGCACGCTTGACAAAATGCTTATTGACTCAATGCCGAATTTAAAGCTTATTATGAGCGAAGGTGTAGGATATCAGGGCATTGACGTTGAATATGCCACAAAAAAAGGCATACCTGTTTGCAACAATAAGGGTGTAAACGATACAGGGGTAAGCGAGGTTGCGCTGTTTCTTATGCTCGGCTGCTTAAGGAATTTTTCAAAGGGTGTTGACGAAATATATAACGGCAGGCAAATTGAGTTTAAAAAAGCTTCTTTTGGTGTAAAAAAAGAACTTAGCGAATGTACCGTCGGCTTAATCGGATTTGGCGATATTGCAAGAAAAACGGCTGAATTTTGCAATGCCTTAGGGGCTAAAGTTATTTATACAAACCGCACAAGATATAAAAACCTTGAAGAGAAGTTAAACGTTCAATATGTAAACCTTGACAAGCTTTTAAGCGAAAGCGATATAGTATCTCTCCACCTTGCGGTAACACCGGACACAATAAATACGGTTGATGACAATTTCCTTTCAAAAATGAAAAACGACGCATTTTTAATAAATACGTCACGTGGGGATTTGGTGGATAATAATGCTCTTAAAAACGCCTTGTTAAAAGGCGAAATCGCAGGTGCCGGGCTTGATGTCTTCACTCCCGAACCGCTTGAAAAGGACAATCCTTTGCTTGATATAAAACTTAAGGATAAACTGATTTTAACACCTCATATCGCAGGAATTACACATTTAACTGTTGAAAGAATTTATAAAAACATTCTTGAAAACACGCAAAATATAATCAACGGCAGAGAGTTAAAAAATAAAGTGAATTAAAAAAATTCCGTTTGAAAATCTCAAACGGAATTTTTCATTTATATCAGTCTTTTTTCTTACCGTGGATATATACACTTATCACCTTTAAATCTTGGTTATCCTTAAGTATATTTTTATCAACAACGGCAAAGTCTGCCGACTGCCCTGCTTCAAGTTTAGTACACTCTGCATTATTCCTATAGGTCAAGCACATTTTATCATTTACCAAAGGAAGAACAGCTCTGCCGCCCAAATCAACAATTTTTGCATCATCGTAAGCAAGCGGTACACTGTAACCCATATAAACAATATTCTTGCCTTTTACAACCATAACGGAATATGTATTATTATGTTCGTCAAGTGAAATAAAATCTGCATTTGTAAACACAGTTTCCATCTTATTCGCCTCGTTAGTTATTTAGTACAGCAATAATAATACAAATTAATCAATTTGTCAAACATTTTGTTGTTTTTATAAGATTAACCGCCGTATATTAGACAACTGTTTATTATTTTGAGTCACAAACCGCCATTCTTTATAAAAGAAAAGACGGATAAAATCCGCCTTTTCAAATTCTTATTTAAGTTTATGCAAAGTATCTCTTAAGAAGTCCCTCGAATGCTTTTCCGTGACGGGCTTCATCTCTTGCCATTTCATGAACAGTATCGTGGATTGCGTCAAGACCCTGCTCCTTAGCAAGCTTTGCAAGCTGAGTTTTGCCGAGTGTTGCTCCGTTTTCTGCAGCAGCTCTCATTTCAAGATTTTTCTTAGTTGAATCTGTTACAACTTCACCGAGCATTTCAGCAAATTTTGCAGCGTGTTCTGCTTCTTCATAAGCAGCCTTTTCCCAATAAAGACCGATTTCAGGATAGCCCTCTCTGTGAGCTACTCTTGCCATTGCAAGATACATACCAACCTCGGTGCACTCGCCCTGGAAATTTTCACGAAGACCGTTTACGATTTCTTCGCTGACACCGTCGATAATGCCTACCTTATGCTCTGCAGCCCAAGAGGTTTCGCCCTCTTCTCTTACTGCCATCTTTGCACCGCAAACAGGGCAAACATCGATAGGTTCGTCACTTTCGTATCCGCATACCGGACAATAATACTTTTTAGCCATAATAAATTACTCCTTTAAATTAAAATTATTTTAGTTTTTTGTTTTTCCTTTACAGCCTTTGCAAATTCCGCTGTAATATACATCTCTGCGCTCGATATCAAAACCGTCAATGCCCTCAACATTGCTGATTTTGCAAGTGAAATCAAATATTCCTCCGCAGCATCTGCATTTAAAATGCGAATGAAAATTAGGATTGGCATCATATCTGATTTTTTCACTCTCAATAACAACCGGAATAATCAGCCCGCTGTCGGTAAGCGCCTGCAAGCAGTTATAAACAGTAGTTTTTGAAAAAGAAGGATTATCCTTAACCATATTTTTATAAACGGTATCAACATCGGGGTGAATCCTGTTTTCATAAAGATATTTATAAACAGCAATTCTTTGCGCCGTTGCCTTGATACCCTTTTGCTTGAAAAGCTCTGTTATTTCCTTAGTCTGCATTCGCTCACTTCCTTTCGTGCTAATTTGTAACGAATGTTATTTTGTATCGATTACAATTTACATTATACACATATTTTTCAAAAAGTCAATACTTTTTTGCAAAAAAATTTCAGCCGCAGTAAAAAACTGTGGCTGAAATAATAAATTATACATAGATATTATATAAATTGATTATGCTCTTCGTCATATTCAAAGCCTGCCGAGGAAAGCTTTTCTGAAAGTTCACCTTTATCAATATTCATATCTTCACACAAAGCGTCAAGGTTTGAGTAAAAATCACGAAGCTTAAGATTAATAACACTCATAAGCATAACAGGGTCATTTGGTAATTGCATTTTCTTTCTCCTTTAATTTTGGATTCATAATAAAATCAATCGGCTTTTGCCAAAAATCAAAACACAAAAGTGCCGTAAGCGCAAAGATAAGGATAATCGCTACCCATTCCCAGCCTTCACCAATTTGATGAATAAGATAAAAAAGACCTGCATTTTCCATTATATATAAAATCGGACGGTGATAAATATAAATCTGAAGCGTTTTCCTACCGCCGGAAGTAATTCTGAGTTTTTTGCGTGGACAAAGGGACACAATAGAGAATATTAACAGCCCGACCACAACATAATATGCAAGACGCAAAAGGCAACCGAAATCGGCAAGGCTGTCATCAAGCGCAAAATATCTTCTTCGTCCACTTAAAAGCGGGAAAAGCTCCTGCGAGTAGTCAACAGTAAGCGTAATTATGAGTACAAAAGCGAAAAAATATATTGCCGAAAATATCCTTGCTCCCTTAGTTGACGTAACCTTATTGACCTTATCCAAATCAAGCACACAACCCGCATAGAAGAACGGGAAGAATGTTATCAGGCGCATAATGCAAAGAAAATCTGTATTGCCTTTCATATATCCGATAAAACATCCGAATACTATACTTGTAATAAGTATATATTTTGAATCAATCTTTCTTACTGCCCATGCAACCATATACCAAAGCGCCATTGCCATCATATACCACGGCTCGTCCTTGGCAGAAAGCACGTCAAAAAACGAGTGCACGCCGAAGATGATATTAGGTATGTAGTTAAGTATTCTTGAAAATAAATAGAGCATCATAAAAGAGAAAAAACGCTTAATCGGCGGAGAATCGCTGTTAACACTCCTTTTACAAAAAAGCCCACTTATAAATACAAATGCCGGCATGTGGAAGGTATAAATAACCATTGAAATTGTGCGAAACATTTGGCTTGAATCAAAATAATCAAACGAAAGATGCCCAAGCACAACCAAAAAAATCAAAAATAACTTAAGATTATCCCAAAGTGCTATTCTTTTACCCATTTTAAAACCCCAAAATCTAAAATAATATATAGATTATAGTTTAATTTATCACATAATCTGTCTATTTTCAATAATAATATTCTAAATAATAAAAAATATATAATTTAATATTGAATATTTATAGAGTTTATGTAATAATATTATGTAATTTTAAATTGGAATTTTATACATAAGGGTGAGAAAATGATGAATTTTGACGAACTTGCTGATTTGCTTTTTCCAAGCATAGACAAAACACCTGAATACTATGAGGAAAAATATCCGCCGAGGCAGCTTAAAGAGGGCGCAAGAGTAACAAGATTTGCACCAAGTCCTACCGGATATCTCCATTTCGGAAATCTTTACACCTGCTTCGCTTCTTATCTTACGGCTAAAAACACAGGCGGAGTATTTTTTGTAAGAGTTGAGGATACAGACCAAAAAAGAAAAGTTGACGGTGCTGTTGACGCTATGCTCAAAGGTCTTGAGGTTTACACAATTAAGGCTGACGAAGGCGTTATCGGCGAAGGAAATGAAATCGGCGATTACGGACCTTATTACCAAAGCGCAAGAAAAGAAATTTACCAAACGTATGCAAAAAGCCTTGTTAAACAAGGGCTTGCGTATCCGTGCTTTTGCACTGCCGAGGAGATTGACGAAATCAGGCAGCAGCAAGAGAATGATGATATAAAGGGTTATTGGGGCAAATATGCAAAGTGCCGTGACCTTTCATTTGAGCAAATAAAGCAAAACATTGAAAACGGTATGCCGTGGACATTAAGATTAAAATCGCCGGGCGATATCGAAAAAAAATGTTATTTTGACGATATGATTAAGGGCAAAATTGAAATGCCTGAAAATGTTATTGACGTTGTTCTTCTTAAAACAGACGGCATTCCGACATATCACTTTGCTCATGCGATTGACGACCATTTGATGAGGACAACACACGTAACAAGAGGCGACGAATGGATTGCTTCCGTTCCCCTTCACCTTCAGCTTTTTAAGGTACTTGGCTTCAAGCCTGTTAAATATGCCCACGTTGCTCCGATTATGAAGGAGGAAAACGGCGGTAAGCGCAAGCTTTCGAAGAGAAAAGACCCTGAGGCTGCTGTTTCGTATTATTCTGAGGTTGGCTACCCTGCCGCTTCGGTAAACGAATATATGATGACAATTTTGAACTCTAACTTTGAGGATTGGAGAAGGGCAAATCAAAACGCAAGCATTTATGATTTTCCGTTCAATCTCAAAAAGATGAGTGCGTCGGGCGCATTGTTTGACTTTGTTAAACTTACCGATATTTCCAAAAACATTATAAGCAAAATGAGCGCCGAAGAAGTATTTGAATTATCAAATGCTTGGGCAAAGGAATATGACGAAAAGCTTGCAACTCTTTATGCTAAGGACGAGCAATATGCAAAGGATATTCTTAATATCGACAGAGAAAACAAGAAGCCGAGAAAGGACCTCGCAAAATGGTCCGATATTCCGGATTATATCAGTTATATGTATGATGAAACGTTTACCCCTTGCTATGAGCTTTGCGGCAATGCAACAAATGAACTTGCAAAGAGCGTTCTTGAAAAATACATTGACGAAGTTAATTTAAACGACGACAAGGACGCTTGGTTTTCAAGAATTAAATCAATTTGCGAGCCGTGCGGCTGCACTCCCAACGTAAAGGAATACAAGCAAAATCCTGACAATTTCAAAGGTCACGTTGGTGACGTATCAACAATTATACGTGTTGCTTTAACAGGCAGAACTAACACTCCTGACCTTTTCTCTATCACCGCTCTTTTAGGCGAAAAGAGAGTTAAAGAAAGACTTACAAAAGCACTTGAATATTACAAGGAGAATAAATAATGGCAGAAGCAGAAAAGAACGAAGAAGTAAAAGCACCGTCAAATTTCATTCATGATTTTATTGACGAAGATTTAGCCGAAGGCAAATATTCAAAAATTCAAACACGTTTTCCTCCTGAGCCAAACGGATATCTTCATATCGGTCATGCTAAGGCAATTTGCATCAATTTCGGCGTAAAAGAAAAATACAAAGGCAAATGCAATCTCCGACTTGACGATACAAATCCGATTAAAGAGGACACTGAATATGTTGATGCCATAAAAGAGGATATCAAATGGCTCGGCTTTGATTGGGACAATCTCTACTATGCGTCGGATTATTTTGATTTCTTATATGAATGTGCAATAAAGCTTATCAAAAAGGGCAAGGCTTACGTTTGTGAGCTTTCACCTGAGCAGATGAGAGAATACAGAGGCACGCTTACCGAGCCGGGTAAAAATTCACCTTACCGTGACAGAAGCATTGATGAAAACCTTGACCTGTTTGACAGAATGACAAAGGGTGAATTTGAAGAGGGCAAAATGGTGCTTAGGGCAAAAATCGATATGGCATCTCCTAACCTCAATATGCGTGACCCTATCATTTACAGAATTATGTATGCTCACCACCACAGAACAGGCGACAAATGGTGCGTATATCCTATGTATGACTTTGCGCACCCGCTTTCAGACGCTTATGAGGGTGTTACCCATTCGCTTTGTTCGCTTGAATTTGAAAATCACAGACCGCTTTACAATTGGTTTGTAGACGAACTTATTGAGGGTGAAAAGCCAAGGCAGATTGAATTTGCAAGAATGAATCTTAACTACACACTCACCTCAAAGAGAAAGTGCTTAAAGCTTGTTCAGGACAATATTGTTTCCGGCTGGGACGACCCAAGAATGGCAACAATCAGCGGTATGAGAAGAAGAGGATATCCTGCTGCCGCTATTCGTGATTTTTGCGAAAGAATAGGTGTGTCAAAGGCATACAGCGTTATTGATTTTGCTCTTCTTGAGGCTTGCGTAAGAGATAATCTCGGCACTAACTCACCGAGAGCTATGGCTGTTATTGACCCTGTTAAGCTTGTTATTGATAATTTCCCTGAGGGCAAAGTTGAGGAAATTGAGTGCGAATATCATCCTGACCACCCTGAATACGGCACAAGAAAGATTCCGTTTACCAAAGAACTTTGGATTGAGAAAAACGACTTTATGGTTGAGCCCATTAAGAAATACAGACGTCTTTTTGTCGGCAACGAAGTCAGACTTTACAAGGCTTATTACGTAACGTGCACAGGATATGACCTTGACGAAAACGGCGAGGTTTGCTGTGTTCACGCAACCTACGACCCTGAAACCTTTGGCGGTGACTCCCCTGACGGCAGAAAAGTTAAAGGCACAATACATTGGGTATCGGCTAAGGAAAATGTGCCTTGCGAGGTAAGACTTTATGAAAGACTTTTCAACGTTGCAAACCCAAGCGACGAGGAGGGCGTAAGCTCATTTGAAGATAACCTTAACCCCGACTCATTAAAGGTTGTAAGCGGCTATGTTGAAAAAGCGCTTCTTAACTGCGAAGTCGGCGCTAAGTATCAGTTTATGAGAAACGGATATTTCTGCAAGGATAAGGATTCAACAGACGAAAAGCCTGTATTTAACAGAACGGTTGCACTGCGTGACAGCTTTAAAATTACAAAATAACGCAGAATTTGAAATAAGGTGATTTAATTGAGTACAAGAAAAGACATAAAAAACATTGCTATCATTGCCCACGTTGACCACGGCAAGACTACCCTTGTTGATGAAATGCTCCATCAAAGCGGTATTTTCCGTGATAACGAGGCGGTGCAGGAAAGAGTTATGGACTCCAACGACCTTGAAAAAGAGCGTGGAATTACAATTCTTTCAAAAAACACTTCTATCCACTACAAAGATACAAAAATCAACATTGTTGATACTCCGGGTCACGCTGATTTCGGCGGCGAGGTTGAGCGTATACTTACAATGGTTGACGGCGTAATTCTTGTTGTTGACGCATTTGAGGGTTGTATGCCGCAGACACGTTTCGTTCTTAAAAAGGCTTTAGGCCTTAAGAAAACCCCGCTTGTAGTTGTAAACAAAATTGACCGTGACGGTGCAAGACCGCAGGAAGTTATTGACGAGGTGCTTGACCTCTTTATAGAGCTTGGTGCAGATGATGACCAAATTGATTTCCCTGTTGTTTTCGCTTCTGCAAAGGACGGTTATTCAAGCCTTGACCCTAACGTAAGAGAGGGCGATATGAGACCGCTTCTTGACGCTATTCTTAAATACATACCATCCCCGACAGGTGACCCAAACGGCCCTGCTCAAATCCTTTTCTCATCTCTTGAATATGACGATTATGTTGGCAGAATCGGCGTCGGCAGAGTTGAGAGAGGTACAATTAAGGTAAATACTCCTTATGTTCTTTGCAGGCAGGACGGCACTCAGGAAAACGTTAAATTCTCTAAGATTTATCAATTTGAAGGTCTTAAAAGAGTTGACTGCGACGATGCCGAATTTGGCGATATAGTTTGCGTGGCAGGTATTGCCGACCTCAATATCGGCGAAACGGCATGCGACCCTAACTGCATTGAGCCGCTTCCTTTCGTTAAAATTGACGAGCCTACAATTTCTATGAACTTTATGGTAAACGATTCTCCTTTCGCAGGCAAGGAGGGCAAATATGTAACTTCCCGTAACCTTCGTGACAGACTTTTCAAAGAGGTTGAAACGAACGTATCAATGAGAGTTGAGGAAACAGACTCTATGGATACTTTCAAGGTATCGGGCAGAGGTGAGCTTCATCTTTCAATCCTTATTGAAACTATGAGAAGAGAAAATTACGAATTTCAGGTTTCACGTCCACAGGTTATCCTTAAAAAGGACGAAAACGGCAGAACGCTTGAGCCTATGGAGCTTGCTATTATCGAAGTTCCTGAGGAATACGTCGGCAACGTTATGCAAAAGCTTTGCTCACGCAAGGGCGAAATTGAGAATATGGATACTCGTTCAACAGGTATGACCCACCTTGAAATTAAAATTCCGTCAAGAGGGCTTATCGGCTACCGTTCGGAATTTTTGACCGATACAAACGGCAACGGCATTATGAACCAGCTTTTCGCCGGATATGAAGAATTCAAGGGCGATATTGAAACAAGAGATCGAGGCTCAATCGTTGTTCACGAAACAGGAACTACGACAGGCTACGGTCTTTGGAACACTCAGGATCGAGGACGTCTTTTTGTAGGTCCGGGTGTTGAAGTATATGAGGGTATGATTGTCGGTGAGTGCGCTAAGGACGAGGACATCGTTTGCAACGTATGCAAGAAAAAGCATGTTACAAATACACGTGCAAGCGGCTCTGACGAGGCATTAAAGCTTGTTCCGCCTACTACCCTTTCACTTGAGCAGAGTATGGAATTTTTGGCTGACGATGAGCTTTTGGAGGTAACTCCTAAGTCAATCCGTTTGAGAAAGACTATTCTTGACAAGTCGCTCCGACTTAAAGCAGAAAGCAGAAAAAAATAGGCTGTGATAAAGCGGCTAAACCGCGCCAAGTAAAATGAATAAACCTCTTTGCCTCACTTGTAAAGAGAGGTGGGTGCAACTTGTTGCACTCGGAGGGATTGGAAAAAGGTCAAGGACATCGAGTCCTTGACCTTTTTGGCGCTTCCCTTTTTTTGCGAGTGGGCAGTACACACGTACAGCTCCACTCACAAGAAAACGTGATTTATCTCACTTTCTCGCAACCTATTAATATTTATAATATCACATTTAATTTTTTACCTAAAAATGTATATTGATTAATACTATTTTATTTGTTATAATTAATATATACTTATTATAAAGGGTGGTTTATGTGAAAAAGGCATTATCAATCTTTTTATCCCTTGTTATGCTTCTTACTATGAGTGCCGGGCTTAACATTACGGCAAGGGCGGAGCAAAGCGTTAAATCAAGCTTTGACGAGGCAACCGGAACGCTTACCTTTACCGGAAAAGGCACTGTCAGCGCTTCATCTTACGATTATGGAAACATTGGCGACAAAATCAAAAAAGTTATTGTAAATGTCGGAATTGATGAGATTCAAGACTATGCTTTCAGCAAGGCTGATAAATTGCAAAGTGTAATTATTTATGACCAAACGTGTCAAATAAGTGCGCAGGATATTTTGCCTATCGGAAAAAAAGATGTTACTTTTTACGGCTTTGACAAATCGAAAACTCAGGAATGGGCTTTAAATCATAAATACCCGTTTAAATATATTTACACTATTACATTTTTAAAAAGAAATAACAGCGTTTCAAAAATAATTTATGCATTGGACGGAGAAACTGCTCAAGAAATCAGCGCAAAAGCTCCGAATTTTTCGTTTAATGCTTATCCTGACAGCAATACTGAAAATGGGCACTTTGAGCCTACTTGGAAACCGAGCATATCTGCGGCAACAAGCGATAAACAGTATAAGGAACACCCAAAACTTCGTATGTGTACTGAAATTCAAAAAATAACAAAAGAGCCAACTTGCGCCGAAACAGGTGTTTTATCCACTGTTTGCAGCATATGCGGCAGAACTTTGGAAACAAAAGAACTTGCAAAAACCGATAATCACGTTTTTGACAATAATGAGGAATTTTGTTTAGTTTGCCACAAGGCGAAAAATCCTAATTATACAACTACTACCACAACAACTTCTGCTCCTACAACGCAGCCGCCGGCAACTTCATCAATGCAGCCAACCACAAAACCGACTGCAACAAAGGCTTCAAAGCCAACAAAAAATGCGAAAAAGGTATCCGGAAATTGGGTTGACAGCAAGTACAAAAAGGCTTCAATTTCAAAGCTTTCAAAGGGCAAAAAAGCAATAACGGTAAGGTGGAAAAAAGTAAGCACAATTAAGGGATACCAAATTCAGCTTGCAACCGATAAGAAGTTTAAAAAGAATAAAAAGACAGTTACAATTTCTAAGCAAAAAACCACAAAAACCACTGTTAAAAAGCTCAAAGCTAAGAAAAAATATTACGTTCGCATTCGCACATACAAAAACGTAAAATATCAAGGAAAAACAATCAAGGTTTATTCCTCATGGTCCAAAGTAAAAACCGTAAAAACCAAATAATATTTGATTTTGCAGAGCCGTAATTTTTACGGCTCTGTTTTTTATAAAAATTTTATTACACCTATTGACAATAAAAGAAAATGGTCTATAATATTAATTAGCACTCAGGTACTTCGAGTGCTAATTAATATTCAAAGGGTGATATATATGAGGAAAAAGCAATTCAAAGCAGAGTCCAAAAAACTGCTTGATATGATGATTAATTCAATTTACACTCACAAGGAAATATTTTTACGTGAGCTTATTTCCAATGCAAGCGATGCTATAGACAAGTTATATTTCAAATCTCTTACAGATGACAGCGTTAAGCTTGCAAGAGAAGATTTCAAAATCCATATTGACCTTGACAAGGAAAACAGAACTATTAAAATCAGCGATAACGGCATCGGTATGACCGCTGAAGAGCTCGAAAACAATCTCGGCACAATCGCAAAGAGCGGCTCATTCAATTTCAAAAAAGAAAATGCAGACAATGAAAAGGCAGACGATATTTCGGTTATCGGTCAATTCGGCGTAGGCTTCTATTCTTCATTTATGGTTGCTGATAAGGTAGAGGTTATTTCAAAAGCATTCGGCGAGAATGTCGCTCACAAGTGGGTTTCAACGGGTGCTGACGGATATACAATCGAAGAATGTGAAAAGGAAAACGCAGGAAGCGAAATTACTCTTTACGTTAAAGCGGACACGGAAAACGAGGACTACTCAAAATACCTTGAGCAATATACAATTGATGAGCTTGTAAAGAAGTATTCCGACTACATTCGCTACCCTATCGTTATGGAAATGAGCCATCAGGTTCCCGACCCTGACAAAGAGGGTGAATACATTACAGAAGTAAGCGAAGAAACGCTTAATTCTATGGTTCCGCTTTGGAGAAAGAATAAGAGCGAAATCAAGCCGGAGGAATATAACGAATTTTACAAACAAAAGTTTATGGATTACAACAATCCTCTGCACGTAATTCACACAAAAACAGAGGGTCAGGCTACATTTGATGCACTTCTTTACATTCCTGAAAATCCGCCTTACGATTTCTATTCAAAGGAATATGAAAAAGGCTTACAGCTTTATTCAAACGGTGTTCTTATTATGGATAAGTGTGCCGACCTTTTGCCCGATTATTTTAGCTTTGTAAAAGGTCTTGTAGACAGTGCAGACTTAAGCCTTAATATCAGCCGTGAAATGTTGCAGCACGACCATCAGCTTAAAATTATTGCTAAAGCAATTGACAAAAAAATTAAAAATGAGCTTACAAAAATGCTCAAAAACGACAGAGAAAAGTATGAGAAGTTCTTCAAAACTTTTGGCTTGCAGTTAAAATACGGTGTTTATGCTAACTACGGTATGGAAAAAGACGGTCTTAAGGACTTACTTTTGTTTAAAACATCGGCTGACGAAAAACCAACAACACTTAAGGAATACGTCGGCAGAATGGCAGAGTCGCAAAACGACATTTACTATGCTTGCGGCGATAATGAACAAAAGATTGCGCTTCTTCCTCAGGTTGAAGCTGTTAAGGCAAAGGGCTATGAGGTGCTTTACTTTACCGATGAGGTTGATGAATTTGCAGTTCAAATGCTTATGGAATACGACGGCAAGCACTTTGTAAACGTTTGCAAGGACGACCTTGATTTAAGTACCGATGCCGAAAAAGAAGCAATGACAAAGAAAAACGAGGATGCAAAACAACTTCTTGATAAAATGAAAGAAGCACTTGACGGCAAGGTAACAGCAGTTAAGCTTACAAATAAACTCGGCTCACACCCTGTTTGCCTTTCAGCAGAAGGCTATGTTTCGCTTGAAATGGAAAAGGTACTTAATTCTATGCCCGGCGCTAATCAAGGTGTTAAGGCTCAGCTTGTGCTTGAGGTTAATGCAGACCATCCAATTGTTGAAAAGCTTAAGAGTGTAGATGACGATACACTTAAGAAATATACAAATCTTCTTTATTCATCAGCAAGACTTATTGCAGGGCTAGACCTTGAAAATCCAACAGAATTTTCAGACAATCTTGCTGAACTAATCGGTTGTGAATAAGCAGCCATAACCGTGCCCACGTTGAAAAAAGTTCCGTGTTTATTATAAATTTCTGTGAAATTTATAATAAACACTTCGTTTCTTTCTCTTTTTCCCAAAAAGCTTACGCTTTCCGGGGGGTCCACTACAAAAAAGGAATTAGAAATACGTATTTATCTACGTTTTTCTAATTCCTTTATTTTTTATATCAATAACATTTGAAAGTTTTGTCTTAATATCCTAAAGGATAC
>OGGQ01000175.1_pt1 | contig 88992 bp, 75 predicted proteins | sample 1571191 | NCBI WGS metagenome assembly OGGQ01 (sample SAMEA2582061, study PRJEB24529) | metagenome | biome: Human gut stool | place: China | collected 2011
TTTGCTGCGTAGTTTGCAGCATTAGAACCGCTGCGCGCTTCACGGAGCGAGAGCGCGTCCCAATGAGGAGCATACTCTGCCCTGTTATACGCGGGAGGCTTACCGCAACTGTGAACAGCAACAATTGCTGTTGATCAGCATAACGGCAGGCTGAAATGAACGATGGTTCCACGGCCTTCCCGGCTTTTGATATCGATCCCCGCATCTGCCCCATAGGTGAGCACAAGGCGGAGATTGGTGTTAAAGATGCCGATATGACTGGTCCGTACCTGTTCCTGCGCCTGAAGAAGCCGGCGAAGCTCGTCCAGCCGGTCTTTGGAGATGCCGATGCCGTTATCTATGATATAGATATGAATCCTGCCGCCTCGTTCCTGGATCTTAATCTTTACGAGTCCCTTTTGGGGAATTTCCTTTATTCCATGCTGCAGGCTGTTTTCCAGCAGCGGCTGCAGAATCAGATGAATAATGGGGCGCTCCAGCAGCCTTTCGTCATAATCCCAATAGAGGATAAACGGATTGCGGTAGCGCAGCTTCTGTATCTCGGCATAGGCCTTGCAGATTCGGATTTCATCGCGGATATGCACTGTTTTGGAGGTGTTTTCCAGAGAGTATTTAAGGATATCGGACAGATTGTGGATCAACAGGCTGGTATGGTTATCGGATGACTGGAACTTGAGGATCTCCAGATCGATGGTCTGCAGCGTATTAAAAATGAAATGGGGGTTCAACTGCAGCTGCAGCGCGGCCAGCTGGGCGTCCTTCTGTTGCACCTTGGCCTGGGTCAGATTCAGCTTGAGCAGATTGGTGGATATAAAGGTCTGAACGATGTTGTTGAAGATAATATCATACTCATTTTGGGCATCCGGCCGGAAGGTTTCGGCCGGCAGCTCCTGATGCTCCGCCTGGTGAAAGAGTTCCAGAAGGTTGTGAAGCTGGCGGAAATTGCTGCTGGTAACCGACCAGCTTAAGCTGAAGCTTAGAAAGATGCTGAAGAGAGTTAGGAGTGCAAAGGCAATCACCAGTGTATGGACTGGCCGGAATACTTCCGATGAAGGGAGCAGGGAAATCATTTCCAGATTATATCCGGGGATAGCGGAAGTATAATAGATGTATCGGGTATGCTGCAAAACGGCGGTATCGTAGGGATTATCCTTAGGGGAGAGCAGTCCGGCCGCTGTATTTGAGCTGTCTCCGGTCAGCGCCTCATAGCCCGCACTGCCGAGCAGTATATTGCCTTTGGCGTCCGTGATGAACGTACAGGCTCCGGGATAGATCTGATTGGCGTCCAGCATGGCGGAGACCTTTGCGGCATCCAGATTCAACACCATAACGCCCTCCAGATAGTCAAAGCGGCGGAATAGGGAAAGAGTTTCCTTTGTGTTCTCAAAGGCATAGTGGCGGACCTGGCGCAGGGCGATCCACTGCTTGATATCCGCGGGCGTTTCCTTATAGACAGACAGCCACTCTGTATCTGTGCTGTTGGGCGCGCCGATGCTGGTGTATTGTTTAGAACTGCTGAAATAGTTGCCATATGGGTTGTCGTAATATATGTATACGGAATCCACGTAGCTGCTGATGTCAGTGGTGGTGCTTATGATGAGCGGAATCAAGGATTTGTAGACGCTGTCACGGTAATCCAGCGATTTCTGGTTTAAGAGTTTGCTGATGGACAGAGCTATGGTCGGAGAAGACGAAAATAGTGCGGTCTCTTCGGAAAATGTATCGAACAGGTCTGTGACATTATAGAGCACATAGGTCTTGGAGCGCTCCGCGTACACGGCCAGTTCCTGCTGCAGCTTGTTTTGGGAATAACCAGTCAGCAGGCAGCCTAACAGCAGAATTGGCAGCGTGATGATAAACAGGTGCTGGGTCAGCTGCCGGATAAAATATTTCTGCTGCATATGCCTGTGTCTTCTCATGAAGAATTTCCCCCTTTTTCACGATATTCCTTTGGCGACTGATTATAAAAGTTTTTAAAGGCTCTGGAAAAGTTCTTCGGATTGTCATAACCGATGGCGTCTGAAATATCATAGATCCGGTTGCGGGCATCGTTTAAGAGGACGCATGCGCGCTCCATCCTCTTTTTCAGTACGTATTCGGAGAAGGAGAGCCCTGTGTGGCTTTTGAACAGGCGGGACAGATAGCCGCCGCTTAGATGCACAAGAAAAGCAGCCTCTTCCAGGCTGGCAGAGCGAAGATTTTCCATCACATATGCCTTGACATTGCGGATAATCTGTTCGTAATACTGATTGGACAGGGTGGACTCCCCTTCTGCCACGCCGTTTTTGTCCAGCTCATCCTTCAGTTTAAGAAACGCCAGCATGAGTACGGAGTGACGCAGAGGTTTTAACAGGAAGTCGCGCACGTTATAGCGCAGGGCCTCCTGGGCATAGGAAAAATCACGGTAACCGGAGACCAGAAATACATGGATATCCGGGAAATTTTCATAGATTTTCTGTGTGAGAGCCAATCCGTCCATCACCGGCATGCGGATGTCCGTGAGCACCGCGGTGATACCGTCATGGGTCTGGATATACTGCCATGCGGTCTGGCCGTTGGAAAAATCGCCGGTGACGTCAAAGCCGGCTTCTTCCCATGGGAACAGATGCACCAGCCCACTTCGGATATTATCATCATCTTCAACAATAATCAAGGAATACATCGCCCATCAGTCCTTTTAGTGAGTCTTTATATCATATAAAGATACCATTTTCCCCATGTTAGCATGTGATGAGAAGTTTTGTCAATGGAAAGAACTGTGAGAAAAGCGGGACGGATGTTAGAATGCAGACAGCAGCAAAATAAAAAATCATAAGAGGAGGTTATCAATGAAAAAGAAGGTATTGTCTATGGTTATGGTGTTTTTGCTGACGTTAACGCTGGCAGCCTGCGGCGAGAAGGCCACTGTAGAGACTGAAGGGGAACAGTCATCTGTGCAACAGGAGAGCGGGAGCAGCGCAGAGACGGAGACAGACGCGCCGCAGACCCCAAAAGGGGAGGAAATTACGCTCAGATTTTCCTGGTGGGGCGGCGATGCGAGACATGAGGCAACCTTAAAGGCGATCGATGTATATCAGAAAGCGCATCCCGGTGTGACAGTCGAGGCGGAGTATTCCAGCTTTTCCGGTTACTACGAAAAATTGGTAACGCAGCTGGCAAGCGGCAATGCCCCTGACTTTTTCCAGGTGGATCAGGGCTGGGTTGCCGAGCTCTATGCCAGAGGTGATGCGTTTGCGGATTTTGGCAGCTATAAAGACAGCATTGACCTGACTACAGTTCCAGAGCAGATGATGACGGATTACTGTATCATGGATGGCCAGACAGTAGTGCTGCCATTTGGCTATAACGGCACGGTATTTCTGTATAATAAGTCGCTGCTGGCTGACTGGTGTGACGAAAACGGGAATCTTGCGATGGAGACATGGGACGATTTTATACGCATAGGCAAAGAGCTGCATGAGAAGAATCCCGAAGCCTATATGACCACATCCGTGACCGACGGATATCTGCGCTACATATTAAAGCCCATGCTGGAGCAGATCACAAATGATATCGATGTGCGGGATGATTTCACCCTGGGGTTTGACGAATCACAGATGACACAGGCGTATGAAAGCTTTATGAAGATTTTTGACGAAGGAGTGTCCCAGCCTTATGAAGAGGCGGTGCTGTATGATTCCATGCAGAACAACCCGCTATGGTTAAACGGTAATATCGGAGGTATATTCCTGTTTTTCTCCAATATTGATACGGAAATTGCAGGCCTGTCCTATGATTACGGCGTAACCGGCATGCCGATGTTTGAGGATGCAGAGATTTCCGGCCAGGAATGCTGTCCGTCTCTGATGGTGGCGATCAATAAAAATGTGGATACGGCCCATCAGAAAGCGTCGGCAGAATTTCTGGAATGGTTTCTAAACAGTGAAGAGGCATCGCTGATTCTGGGAACAGTCCGCGGTGTGCCGGGCAGCAGGACCGCGCTGAATGCGCTGGAAAGCAATCAGATGCTAAGCGATTTAATGTCACAGGGGGTTAAGATATCCAACGATACCATATCGCTGAAAAACGGCGCTTATGAGCTGAATTCCTCGGTTAAGGCCGTATTTGTGGAATACATGGAAAAGGTGATCTACGGCGTATCCTCGCCATCGGAAGGCTCCGACGGTATGATACAGGATCTGACTAAGGTGCTGGGGGATCTGGCCGGAAGCGGCAGATGATTGGAATGCTGTACACTTCAAGCCGCACAGCCGCCCCAAGGCAGCTGTGCGGCAGGCACTGAAAGGCTTGGTATGAATTATGCATAAAAAGGATAAATATCTGGGCTATCTCTACATAGCGCCCTGGCTGGCCGGTTTCCTGATACTGACGCTGTACCCGTTTGTGGTATCCCTGATCTATTCGTTTACAGACTATGATATGTTTCACATCAGTTTTACAGGACTTGCAAACTACAAAAACATCTTTACACAGGATAAAACATTCCTTAGCTCGCTGTTAAAGACCCTGCTATATACGGGTATATCCGTTCCCCTGAAGCTGTGCAGCGCGCTGTTAGTTGCCTTGATGCTGAATAAGCTTAGACGGTGCAGGGGGATATACTACACAGTTTTTTACCTGCCCTCCATACTGGGATCCAGCGTAGCGCTGGCAGTTCTTTGGAAATATGTATTTAAAAAGGACGGTCTGCTGAATCTGCTCCTGGGAGCGGCCGGCATCAGCGGACCTAACTGGCTGGGGAATCCGGATCTGGTGCTGTATGTAATGATGCTGCTGCCTTTATGGCAGATGGGCGCTCCGATGGTGCTTTTTCTGGCTGCCCTTAAAAATGTCCCTGCGGATATCACTGAAGCCGCCAAAATAGATGGGGCCAGGCCTCTTCAGGTATTCAAGAATATCACGCTTCCGATGATATCTCCGATTATATTTTTTAATATGATCATGCAGACGATTGAGATCATTCAGATCTTCACACCTGCTTATCTCATAACGAAGGGCGGACCTGTGAAACAGACCTACCTCTATTCGCTGTACCTGTACGACACGGCGTTTCGGGATATGAAGATCGGCTATGCCAGCGCGCTTTCCTGGATTCTATTTACTGTCATCATAAGCTTTACTCTGATTTTCTTTGCATTGTCCAAAAAATGGGTTTATTACGGAGATGAGGTGTAAGGCATGGTAAAACGAAAAATCAAGAAGGGCGGGCTCTATATCGTTGTTACGGCGACGGCCGTCATAATGGGATATCCGCTTTTGTGGCTGTTTTTCGCCGCATTTAAAGATAACGCGGAAATTTTTACATCGATCGCGCTGCTGCCGGAGAAATTCACGTTGGAAGGGTTCATCAACGGATGGAAGTCCACTGCGGCGGTGCCGTTTTCTCTGTTTTTGCTGAATTCCTGCAAGATGGTGGCGCCTACGGTCCTGCTCACAGCAGCATCCGCCTGTCTGGTGGCTTATGGGTTTTCACGTTTTGAGTTTGCAGGCAGAAAGGTGTTGTTTACAGTGATGCTGTCCACCATGATGCTGCCCAATACCGTGATCATGATTCCCAGATATATTCTGTTCAATAATTTCGGATGGCTTAACAGCTATATTCCGTTTTACATAATGGCGGCCATGGCGGCAAATCCTTTTTTTACCTATCTGCTGGTGCAATTTTTCAGAGGAATCCCTGCGGATCTGGATGAGGCGGCTTATATTGACGGTGCGGGCAAATGGCAGATTCTGATCAGAGTGATCCTGCCTCTGGCGAAAGCCCCGATTGTATCGGCCGCCCTGTTTCAGACGGTATGGACATGGAACGATTTTTTTAACCCTCTGCTGTATATTGACAGGGTGAAGGCTTATCCGGTATCGCTGGGACTTAGGCTGGCAATCGATGCGGATTCTGTTGTGAACTGGAACAGCATAATCGCCATGTCCTGCGTCAGCCTGCTTCCCGTCGTTCTCCTGTTTGTGTTCCTGCAGAAATATTTCGTTCAGGGGATAGCTACGACCGGTATGAAAAATTAATAGTGATCCGGAGCGCGCCGGCCGGTATCAGGCTGCGCGGCGGATGTGCGGAAATGAGGCAGAAATGAGAGAAATGAAAGAAATAAGAGAAATAGCGGCGGCAGACGTGCTGGTGTGCGGCGGCGGCTGTGCCGGTTGTGCGGCCGCTCTTGGTGCAGCGAAAGCCGGTGCGGATGTGATTCTCCTGGAACGGGGGACTTATCTGGGCGGAATTGCCGCCTCCAGCATGATTTCAAATGTATATAATCATTATGTGACAAGGGACGGCCGTCTGGTTATGCGGGGCATAGGACTGGAATGGATGCAGCGCATGGTGAAGAAAAATGCGGCGGCTGAAAGGTGGCAGTATCCGGACGGACGGCTGGTGCATGATCCGGAGCAGATGAAGGTGACCTTTGACGAGATGATGGCGGATTACGGCGTAAAAGTACTGTACCGGACCATGGCTATGGAACCGTATAGGATTGGGAACAGAGCGGCTGGAGCATATGTCAATACTCCGGACGGCCCTGCGCTCATCCGGGCAGAGCAGGTGGTGGATACCACCGGCGAGTGCGATATGGCATGGGGAGCTGACGCTCCGGTCAGATATGCTTGCGGCATGGCCACGTTGACCTTTAAGTTTGCCAATGTGGATCTGGAGAAACTGTATCGGCATTTTAAGAATCATCCCGAAACATTTCCGGTCGGAATTGATGCAATGAAGAATTTTGAAGAGTTTGAGAAGGTATGGCTGGAACGGGATGTGCTGTATTTTCCGCATTCCGGAGGTGAAGACTGGGATCTGTTCCAGGATGCGATAAAGGAAGGGCGTTTCAAGAGAGAGCTCGGTGACATCTTCGCGATGGATTCCTGCTGTATTATCGGAAGGAAAGGCACGGACACGGCGGTGATCAATTCACAGATGTGGAGAATCCGTTCTCTGGATCCGTTCGTGCTGTCAGATGCCGAGAGCAGGGCCCATGAGGCTGTCTATTATGTGGCTGATTTCATGGTGAAAAATATTCCGGGATTTGAGCATGCATATGTGGCACAGATCTCAGATGAGCTGGCGCTTAGGGTGAGCAGAGGAATCGAAGGCAGCATAACCTTTGATAAGGATGAACATACAACGGCGGATAAGATTGTGTCGGACGATCCCACTGCTAACGGGACGGATATTGAATACAATATCCTGCGCGGTCTGACGGACGATCCTCGCTATGCTAAATCAGCGGATAAGGAAGAGGATATTTATGCCCCGGATGTGATTGCCTGCAGGCCCCGGCAGATGAATTTTAAGCGCACCGGAGAATTTGTGAGCAGGGCCACCGTGGACATACCTTTTGGGGTAATGGTACCTAAAGGAGTGGAGAACCTGCTGGCTGCCAGCGGAAAAGGTGTATCTGCAGTGCCGCAGACGATGCTTCGGTATCAGTCCGCGGGCATGGCGCTGGGACAGGCGGCGGGCGCTGCTGCAGCTTTGGCCGCCCGCTTAAAGATTACGGTGCGCAGCCTTGATATCCATAAACTCCAGAAAGAGCTGCTGGAACAGGATGTGTGGCTTGGCGGGGAAAAAAGGCTGAAAGAGCTGGGACTGCTTGCCGAGGCGGGAGAGCCGGTTGGCAATGGGGAAATCGGAGAGGAGAAAAATGAAGGAAAGACAGACATTTGTGTGTGATGTTCTGGTAATTGGCGGCAGTCTGGAAGGATGTATTGCCGCACTGGAAGTATCCCGGGAAGGGAAAAAGGTCCTTCTGGCAGAAGAGGGTGGTGCTCTTGGAGGCATGGCTTCCGGAGGACTCATGACCTATATACCGCTGCAGCAGGCAGATTCTGCGAAGGTTCGGGAGTATGCGGAGAATATATTGCGGGATGCTTCAGAGCAGCCGGGGCAAAGCACAGAGGACTGTACGCTCTTTAATGATCAGAAACTGAAAGTGGTGCTAAGGCGGATGCTGGATGCGGCCGGAGTCACGGTTCTCACCCATGTGTATCCGGCCGATATGCTGTGGAGGGAAGACGCTTCTTCAAAGCTCCCGGCAGGGCTGCGTTTTTGTACGAAAAACGGATGGCTGAATGTGGAGGCTTCCGTTGTCATAGACGGTACAGATTTGACGGAAGCAGGCTGCATGGCCGGACTTGCCTGGAAAAAGGGGAGAGGATGTGCAGTCGCCGGCGTGAAGTTCAATGGGATTGGAACAGACAGTCTAAGGCTGGCTGCCGCATCCATCCTGGAGGAAACAAGAGAAAGCCTGACAGGAACCGTCGTCTGCGGTTTTTCTGCAGACCGGGGAGATTTAAAGCTGTATACAGAGCGGCTGCTTTTCCTGCACAGCAGGTGTTTGGGCGAGACGGTGCTGTACGGCCTGTCGGCTGATTTGAAGGCTGTGGACTGTTTTACACTTTCAGATGCCCGTGCAGGGCTGAGGATTCTGGCATATAGGCTGCGCGACTGGATGAGGGAGAATCTGGAAGGATTCGGGGAAGCCGATATCATTCATGTTGCACCGCTCATTAGCTGCTATGGGCTGCGCATTTTCGATTCAAACCCATATGACACGCTGATCCTGCTTAATCAACATACAAAGGAGTACGATAATATTAATGCAATTGCTGCAGGTATCGAGGGCGCTGGGAAAGCGCTTGGCCGGATAGAGTTGGGCTGACTTGGGAGGCAGAAAAATATGGCGGTATGGAACAGGAAGGGGATTCTGCACGGAGCGGACTATTATCCGGAGCAGTGGCTGGATGTGCCGGAAATACTGGAACAGGATATCCGGATGATGAAGCTGGCACATATAAACACCGTCACGCTGGGGGTATTTGCCTGGGCGGCATTGGAGCCTGAAGAAGGGTTATGGAAGTTTGAATGGCTGGACACTGTGATTGACCGGCTTTGGCAGAATGGCATCGGAGTGATCCTGGCCACGCCCAGCGGAGCCAGGCCAGCTTGGCTCGCCGAAAAATATCCGGAGGTCCTGCGCATGGGAGAGGACCGGCACAGAAACCTGTACGGCATGCGGATGAACCACTGCTACACATCACCTGCATACAGGAGACTGACATCCCGTATAGACCGGATGCTCGCACAGCGCTACGGATGCCATCCCGCAGTGAAGGCTTGGCATATTTCCAACGAGTACCATGGGGAATGCCACTGTCCCCTGTGTCAGGCCGCCTTCAGGAATTTTTTAAAAAGTAAATATGGCACGCTGGAACGTTTGAACCATGCATGGTGGACCACCTTCTGGTCAAAGACCTATACGAGCTGGGAACAGATCGTTTCGCCGTCTTTTAGAGGGGAGAAGGCACTGCAGGGCTTGGAGCTGGATTGGAAGAGATTTGTGACCCATCAGACGAAAGAATTTCTGGATCTGGAGATCGGCGCCGTGCGGCGCTTCTCGCCAAATGTGCCTATAACTACAAATATGATCGGAAGTTTTATTGAAGTGGATTATCCGAGGCTGGGGCCGTCGCTGGATATAGCGGGCCTGGACATCTATCCGGAGTGGGGCAGTGCGCCGGACCGCGAGGTGGCCGTAAACGCCGCGTTTGAATATGATGTGGCCAGATCCTTAAAACGCCTCCCTTTTTTACTGATGGAGACAACCCCCTCCATGACAAACTGGACAGAGGTGGGTAAGCCTAAGCGGCCCGGGATGCATCTGGCTGGTTGCCTTCAGGCGGTGGCTCACGGAGCGGAATCGGTCATTTATTTTCAGTGGAGGAAGAGCCGCGGCGGATATGAGAAATTTCATGGGGCGGTGGTGGGACACTCCGGCCATGAGAAGACGAGGATCTTTCACGAGGTGGCTTGTTTGGGCGGACTTCTGGAAGAAATAGGAGAAATAACCGGCTCTGAATGTGCGGCAAAAGCTGCGCTTCTGTATGACTGGAATAATCGCTGGGCCATCGAAGGGGCGAAAGGACCGAGACAGGATAAAAAGTATGAAAGCACTGTGAGAGAACACTATGCCGCGCTTAGAAGATATGGGATTACCGTGGATCTGGTGGATGAGGAGCAGCCGCTTAACGGATATGAGCTGGTAGCTGCGCCCATGCTCTATCTGGTTAAGGACGGGCTTAAGGAGAAGCTGGAAACCTTTGTGAAAGCTGGTGGAATTCTCTTACTCACCTATTTTAGCGGAATAGTGGATGCGTCGGATCTGTGCTTCACCGGGGGATTTCCGGGGCCGCTTAGGGCGCTTGCCGGTGTGTGGGCGGAGGAACTGGATACCCTGTATCCCAAGGAAACAAATGGAATCCGCATGCTGCCGGACAATGATTTGGGGCTTAACGGGAGCTGGAGCTGCAATTATTTCTGCGAGGTGATCCATACAGAGACCGCGGAGTGCTGCGCGGTTTATGACGGAGACTGGTATGCGGATACGCCGGCACTGACATTAAACCGCTTTGGAATGGGGGAGACCTGGTATCTGGCGGCACATGCCGAGCCGGAATTCCTTGTGAAACTGTATGGGAGGCTTTTGTTCAGAAAAAAGCCCCTGACATGCGACAGGGCGCTGCTGCCTGACGGAGTGGATCTGTCTGTCAGGCAGAAGGGAAACTGCCGGTATTGGTTTTTCATTAATTTTTCAGATACAGAACAGGAGATTACTGTCCCGCCGGGATATGATATGATAGGCCGAAGACAGGTGGATCATACCATGACTCTGAAACCTCTGGAGGCTGCAGTGATTAAATGTGCCGTGAACGGTATTCCGGCGTAAAAGGCAGGGCCTGAAATTTCAACCATGAAATTTGGGCCCTGCCTCTTATGCGTGCGCCTGGCGCACGTCTTTAACAGTTAAAGAAAATTCTTCATTTCACTGACATTGTGCTCTGCCGTAGCCAAAAGCTTTTCCGCCAGAGATGTTGCCCCGATATCCGCGTCCTCATGTTCTCTCATGTTGCGGATGATAGCGGTCATGCCCATGGTATTACCCTGGATCATCATGTCCGCCATATGGGAGACCGATTTATCGGTCATGGTTTTCATCTCGGTCATCAGATAGGATGAGATTTTTGCCATGCTGCCGATCTCCTCCGGTTTTTCCTTGCGCTGTGCCAGCATGATTTCCGCCGTGGATGCGATGGTCTGGTATTCGGCCATCTGATCTTTCAGGACTTCCCGGAACTTCTGGTCGTCGGTCATCTCGATCAGCTGAGGAATGGACTGGATGCCCATGCGTGCATTCTGGTAAATATCGTTCAGTAAACATGCGTCGGATGTCATTTGGATTCCCTCCGTTTATTCAGATTTATGGCGTACTGTTTTGCTTACATTTAAACAGTAACGTCCGTATCAGTGTTAGTATGATGATTTTGCGGTAAATTATGAATAAACGGATGAATTTTGCAGTTCATTCGCGATTATATCACTACAGCATTAATGACTGGGCGGTATCAGTTCCAGCATCTGAAAATAGGTCAGTGCGAGCTGACCGGCGTTATTTGTAAACTGTCTGACAGATGCATCAGGAGTTGGGATACATTCTGCCAGAGCTCCCGGCCATTCGGTTGCGGGAACCGGAATAATTTTAAGTATTCCATTTTCGCTGATGGTATCTGCTTCCCGGCGCAGCATATTCCAGGCATAATCAGCCAGTTCCCTGTCCTGATAGTATGCCGCGGCAAATGCGATGATCTTTAGAACCGGCACTGTCCACACCATCCAGTGTTTATCTGTTACCCGACCGAATGTAAATTTGTTCACCTCGTCTTCTGCCATTGGATAAGCTGTACCCAGCCTGGCCACGGCTTCCTGGAATTTTTTGTCTTCCGGAAAACGGTTCATGAGTTCAAACAGAACTTCACCGCCGCCAAGGGCGATGATCATATGGTAGTGGTAATTGTTGTCCCCCATAGGATGCAGATGGCCATCATCGGGATGATACAGAAAGGTTGGGCCCGCCATCAGTCCAATAGGATCTGCGGACAGGGAATCCATCCCTTTTTTCAGTTTATTCAGATATTTATGTTCTCCTGTGCGCTCATCATGAGTGATCCAATTAGAAGCGAAGGCAGTCCAGTCAGGACCGCTTCTGACATGAATGTCATGCTGCTTTGCTTCGGGATAGTACATGCTCATCGGATCCTTTTCCAGAACACGGTAATCTACATCCACAGTCATTTCCATGATTTCGCCGATCCGTTCATCAGCCGTCAGATAGTAAAAGATGCGGTGGAGGAAAGCCATCATGATTCGGGCTTCCTTGCAGCTGCATCCCCAGTGAACCACATTGTGCCTGGAGCCCATACCGGTGTAAGGGCCGCTGTGGTAGCAGTCAACTTCACTTGTATGGCGGGTCATGGAGCGGGCTAACCGAAATGCGACCGGATCAGCACTTCTAAGAAAATGTGTCCATAGCCACAGATTGGGAGCAAACTCCGTATTCTGCCAGGCACATCCGCCGAAATCATACCGCCAAGTGTGGCGTACTTCATCATAGGAGTGCATCACATCCCCATAATTCCAATAACCGTACCAGCTTCTGCGTTCTATTTCATCCTTATAAAACTGCAGGAGGCTGTCTGCAAGATGTTCAAACGGAAGGGCAGCGGCGGAATTGTCCGGCAGTCCCCAAACGCCGAGAGCCTGACTGTCATGATAATAGGAAGGAGAGCATATGGGATACAGGTCTTTTTGAAGATCCTGGGACAGAGCATAGAGCTCTGATTTTGTCACGGGCTGTCCGTAAAAACGGATAAATATTTCGGAAGTATTGCCGATGCCCGCAGGGTCACTCCCCAGAGAGCTGCCCTCATAGGCAAATTGCAACCCATGCCCGCGGTCATCGTAGGGCGCGAAATCCATGGGAGCCGCTTCATCCGACCAGAGCCAGAGACCGACTGCTGTGGTATTTTCTGCAAGACCGTCTACGCTTAAAGCGGAAGGATATTTTTGCCAGAAGTCCCTGACTGAAAAAGAAACGCCATATTTTTCTCCGCACAGGTATAAAAAGCCGCTGCTGCGGCTGCCGGAATGCGCATGTATGCGGCAGCAGCCGGTATGAGTAGCTTTTTCTATGAAATAGGAGCGTTCGGAATGCTGATTCAAGCGGTAATGATTCCAAATGGCGGCCTCACCGAGATGTTCGGTGAACCATTCTTCATTCTCATTATGCGGGGTAAGAATTACCGGGCGGTTCTGATGCTGCTCACGCTGGAATCTGGCGCCCTGATCATGCTGGCAGTGCAGGAGACGTGCTGCCTCCAGAAACAGTCCATCTTCGCCTGCAAATGCGATGTGACGATTGTAAAGCTCCCCGTCTATTGGAACCTCATAATCCAGTTTCAATCCGGCAAGTTTGACGGAGACGTCCGGGCAGGTCCACTGTATGGAGCAAACTACTCTGATATCCGCACAGCCTGCATACAGGTAATGCCGAAGGATGAATGTAAGAAGCGGAATATCCTCGCTTAAGCGTATCTCGCCGCAGCTGCGGACCACACAGTGCATTCCGTCATCCGTTTCGATCTCAGCGCCGGTGATTTCTCCGCTGCACAGGTCAGTTCTGGTCTGCATTACTGTACCGGAGCGCTCCGTGCGCAGAGCATGGGCGGTGATGCCGCAGGCGGCATGACTGTTTTCACCGTACAGTGAAACAAGTTCAAAGAGCCGCCGCCCTTTTTTAGAAAATTTTAAAATAAGAGGACCGCAGTCTGCGATTATGCCGCCGGTTTCCTCCTTTAATCTGACGGATTCTGTGTAAGGCTGCGAGCAGCAGGATGTATCCAGATAATACTCCTGCGTTCCGTCCAGAAGTGCGCTGTGAGCAGTCCATTTGACAGAACCGTCCGGCCAATAAGCGGTGGCTCTGCACCCGCATGGAACCAGATGGTCCGTCTTATCTTTTAAAGCAGGTAGTTCCCCCGGTTCCAGCATTCCTTTTTTCCAGGGAACGCCCCAGGTGATCGGCAGAATTTGGCCGTGCGCATTAAGCCATTTTAGTTTGACATTCTCTTTCATTATTTCCTCCATTCGGACATAATTGATAGCTGTTACGTCCATTATAAAGAAATGTATCTCAATATACCAGCAGTTAAAAGGGTTTCTTTTTCTTTTTTTATATGGGAGATTTAATCAGGTAAAGAAAACGGAAGAAATGGCAATTATGTTATGTTGTCTCAGAAATCGGAAGCATGGTATAGTTACAGTGTTTCGGGGTGGACGGCCGGCCGGCGTCCTCCCAGGGGATGGCTGAATGCGAGACCGGGAGGATACATTTAATGAAGTTATTTCTAAAAAAGTTTTGCAGGCAGAAATATATTTTTCTTCTGGTGGTACCGGGGGTTGTATGGTTTGCCGTATTTAAGTTTTTTCCGCTTTGGTATATCAGCAAAGCCTTTACTGATTATGGTACCACCGCCAATCCGTCTTTTACCGGACTGGATAATTTTAGAAGGCTGGTTTTATCGCCCAACTTCCTTCGGGCTTTTAAGAATACCATGATTTTAAGTTTTTATAATATAGTGATCTACTTTCCGCTTCCAATATTGCTGGCTCTATCCATGAATGAGCTGGGGAAAAAAATGAAGAAGGTTGTACAGTTCACCGTATACATTCCGTATTTTTTTTCCTGGGTGGTGGTAGGCGGTATATTCACGCTGATGCTGTCTCCTTCTGATGGAATTGTAAACCAGATTCTTCAGGTATTTGGAAAGGAACCTGTCTATTTTATGGCGGACAGCCGTTATTTCCGTGGAGTACTGGTGGGATCACAGGTCTGGAAGGAGGTTGGATACGGTACGGTTATATACATAGCAGCCATTTCCACGGTGGATACCCAGCTTTATGAGGCTGCGGCTGTAGATGGAGCAGGGTATATAGCGAGAATGTGGCATATCACGCTGCCATGTATCCGCAGCACGGTTGCCACTGTGCTTCTTCTAACAGTATCCAGAGTACTGCAGATGTTTGAACAGATTTTTGTTATGATGAATGATTCGGTAAAAAATGTGGCGGACGTGCTGAAAACTTATTCCTATTTTGAAGGAATGCAGAGAGGCGATATCGGATATGCGACAGCAATCGGACTGTTTACATCAGCTGTGAGCCTGATATTGATTATATCCTGCAATATTTTCAGCAAAAAAGTGTTGAAGGAAGACATTTTATGAAACTAAGAGAGAGCAGGTCACGTAAAGTTTTTAAAGCGGTGAATATGATATTTATACTGACGGTTTGTGCAATGATTGCAGTACCGTTGTGGATGGTGGTAATTACATCGCTGTCACCGGATAAGCTGGCAGCGGAGAAAGGATTCGTGCTGATACCAGAGGCCATAGATTTTTCAAGTTATATCCGTGTGTTCAAAAGTCATGGATATATGAGGGCATTTTTAAATTCGCTGGGAATCACTGTGACAGCTACAGCTTTTTCCATGGCATTGACAACTACGATGGCCTATGCCCTTTCCCAGGAAAGGCTGATGTTCCGTAGTTTTTTAATGAATGCGGTTTTGATTACCATGTTTCTGGATGGGGGAATTATTCCGCTTTATATGGTGGTAAGGGATATGAAAATGATCGACAGCTATGGAGCATTAATATTTCCGGTGGCTGTTGGGACCTATAACCTGATTCTAATGCGGAATTATTTCCGAACACTTCCGGAAAGCTTGATCGAATCCGCCCGTTTGGACGGATGCTCTGAGCTGAAGACTCTGATCCGGATTGTGTTGCCAATATCGGTCCCAATTCTGGCAGCAGTCACGTTGTTTTATGCGGTTGGCCATTGGAACCGGTACTTCGAGGTGGTAATGTTTATTAATAAGGGGGAGAAATATACGTTACAGGTACTGTTAAGGCAGCTGATATTTCAGGGTGAATCCGAAGTGACTACACAGGTAGCTGTTAATAATTTTAAGATGGCAGTAATGGTGGTGGCAATGCTGCCCGTACTGGTTCTGTACCCGTTTATACAAAAGTATTTTATATCCGGCATTATGCTGGGATCTGTGAAAGGATGAAGGAGGTTTGGATATGAAGAGAAAGATGGTGGCGTTCCTTTTGACGATTGTATTATGCATGTCAGTTCTGTTCGCGGGGTGCGTTAAAGACAATACCAGGGCAGGAATAGCCGACGGAACGGACGCAATGACAGGGAACACTGAGACTGTGCGGATGCAAGATGAAAATAGCCAGGCAGGAGATGAGGAGCCTGTAAAAATATCTCTCTGTATGCCGCAGACCAGTTGGGGCAAGAGCATCGATTCCGAAATGATGGAAGCCTTTAAAAAGGTGATCGAAGAAAAGACCAATACTCAGATTGAAATGATCTCTCCCCCATCCAGTGATTATCAGGATCGTCTGAACGTGCTGCTGACATCTGGAGAGATCCCTGATATTTACGTGGTACAGTCTGCACAGGATAATATCCCATTGTACGGTATACGCGGATATGCGGCGCCTCTGAATGAATATCTGGAAAAGGATGCTAATTTTGATGTGCTTAAGGACTTTGATCTTTCTGCCTTTCAGGTAGGGAGTGAACTGTACGGCGTACCTAATGACAGACCCATGAATAAAATTATTTGGGTCCGTAAAGATGCCATTGATCGGTATGGGTTAGATATACAAGATGAGATGACGACAGATGAGTTTGTGACAGAGATGAAAAAGGTGAATCAGTCGGAGATGATTCCGTTCACTTTCCCAAAATTTCTTGGCAATTTTCAGCTGTTTTATAATTTTTTCGGCGCGTATGCGGGCATTGTACAGGGAGAGGACGGAAAATATATTGATGGATTTCAAACAGAGGAAATGAAAGAGGCCATCTTATATATCAAAGACTTGTACGATCAGGGCATTCTGGATCGGGAGTTCATTACGAACGAAAATTCTATGATGCGTGAAAAAGTGTTTACGGGAAAAGCGGCGGCAGTATGTGATTACTTCTATAATTACCTGTATTATCTGACACAATCTGAAGGAGTAGATGCCTATACGGATTTTATCCCGATATATACTCTGGAGGGGCCGAATGGACACAAGGGAAATCTCAATGAATCCTTTCAAAATGGTTTGTGCATTTCTGCGAAAAGCGAGCATAAAGAGAAAGCTATGGAAGTGTTATCATGGCTATTCTTTACTGATGAAGGGGTATTGATGACGAGAGTGGGTGTGGAAGGCGTACATTATACGGTAGAAAATGGGGTGATTACCCCTTCAGCCGCCGCGGCTGACAGTGGCTATTCCATTAATGTGGGAAATTTGACGCTGGCATTTCCGGTCGTGGATCAGCTGGATTTTAAATGGGGAGGTATTACGGATGAGGCTTATCCGAAACAGTTAGATATTCAGAAAATCAGCCAGGCTCCGGGAACGATCGGACCTAAGTATAACATTACTCTCGGCGTTTCGGATCTGTATGATAAAAATGTAGCCACGTATACGAGCACGATGAATGAAACGGTAGTTTCCATAGTGCTGGGTAATGAGAGTATGGAGGATGCTTATAAAAGCTATGAAGGGTTCTGGAAGAGCATACGAGGTGACGAGATGCTGGAGGAACTGAACGCGAATCAGTAATAGTCTGGTATGAGTAGCTCTGCCGTATGGTGTATGCCTGCGGCAGGGTTTACTGTCGTTTTAAGAGACAAAGTCATACGAGGGGGGAGTTTATGAGTGACAGAAAAACTCTGAGCAGTAAACAGAAAATAATGCTGCTGTTAAGTGCGGCATTTCTTATGAGCACTGTATGTTTTTATTTGATTTTCTCAGTGGTGTATAAGAAGAATATCCGGGACATCGTATCATCTGACATGAAAGATAATATATTTCACATTCGCGAATATGTGGAACTGATCTTTGAAAATGCGGATAATGTGGCTTCTATATTTACAGCCAATGCTTTCCTTCAGACATATGCACAGACAGAGGATGCACAGATGGATCGAATGGAGATCCGGAAATTTGATGAACTGCTTAAAACCATTGGAGCATCCAGCGATATGGTGGACGCGATCGATATATATATAGAGCCACATCAAATGTTGTTTACCAGCGACTACGGAGCCACATCCAGACTGGATCCAGATACCGTTGGGTGGTTTAATGCGCTCATGGAACAGGATTTTAAAAATAGGGTAACGACTGATTACAGAGAACATATACACTATTGGAACACACGCAGTCAGGATCAGGTTACAATTTTGCGTCCTCTATATTCTTCGGTTCTGGGCAAAAAGATCGGTTTTGTTGCGGTAAATATCAACTGTATTCGATTTTCTGCAATCCTGGCCGGAATGGATGGTCCGAATAATATCTTAACGGATGAAGGTGGTGCGATTCTGATGGGTGCGGTGGCTGCTGATGCGGAGGCGAAGCTGGCAGACCTGGCATTTATAAACGATTACTCACCAGAGGATGCTCTTTTTTATAAGAAGATCGGACGTGAGGAATATATATTCAGCCGTTCGTGGCTGCCTTATCCGGAATGGAACCTGGTTTCTTTCTGTTCCATAAAGGAACTGATGAGACCGGCGAGCCAGCTGGACCGCTACCTTCTGATACTCACACTTCTGAACCTGACTATGGCAGGTATTACAGTAAGCATAGTGCTGCACGGACTGTTTGGCCGGTTGAAGAAACTGGCAGATCAGATGGAGCGCCTTAAACACGGTAACTTTAAGGTGGAAGTACTGGAAGCGGGAAAAGATGAGTTCAGCCATATATTCCGTTTGTTTAATGATATGGCGGAAGAACTCAACCGGCTGTTCAATGAAAATTTTCGCCTGGAGCTGCTGCATAAGGATGCACAACTGAAACTTCTGCATGCGCAAATCAATCCTCATTTCATATATAATATTTTTAATAACATGAACTGGATGCTGCAGCTTGGCCGTTATGAGGAGCTGGAAGATCTTGTGGACGCTGTTGCCGGCTATTATAAGCTATCTTTAAATGAAGGAAAGATGATGATAAGTGTAAAAAGTGTGATGGAGAATCTGAAACAGTATGTGAGAATCCAGAAGATCCGGTTCCGGGGACGGTTTGACTGCGAGTTTGATCTGGATGACTCCATACTTGATCTGGAATTAATGAATCATATGCTGCAGCCTGTGGTGGAAAATGCGATTATTCATGGAACAGAGCCAGTCTGCGGCCATACCAATATTCTTATCAAAGGTTTTTGCAGAGAAGACCGTCTAGTATTTCTGATCAAAGATGATGGAGCTGGAATTGATAAAGAACGTCTGATAGAAATAAAAGAGGTGTTGGAGAAGGGATCTACGGATGGAAAGGGCTATTATGCCTTATCCAATGTAAATGAGAGGATTAAAATATGCTATGGAAAATCCTGTGGCCTGTCGATATACAGTAAAAAAGGATGTGGTACAACCGTGCTGATCCTTGTTACAAAGTATCCGACAATCCAGGATCTGTATTTGAATAACATTAGGTGTTAGCAAGATAAGTGGATTTTGGGGGAGATAATGTATAAAATGCTTGTGGTAGACGATGAACCTAATATGGTAGAAGGAATTACTCATGGAATTAACTGGCGGCAATATGATATTGAAGAAGTTTTTGCTGCGTACAATGCCTTAGAAGCGATGGACATATGTGGTCAGGAACGGCCTGAGATAATTTTAACGGATATCAGAATGCCCGGAATGGACGGCCTGGAATTTATTGAAAAAGTACGCACAGAATTGCCGGATTCGGAAATTCTGCTGATCAGTGCTTTTGAGGAATTTTCTTATGCAAAAAGGGCTATCAGTCTGAATGTTGCTTCATATCTTGTCAAGCCGGTTAAGCCAAAGGATTTGATACGTGAAATTTGTATGAGTACAGAACGCCTGAATGAGAAAAGGGAAAAGAGGGAATATCAGGAATATCTGGAGAAGGCTTATCGGAAAAACCGAGGTTTTGTTTCTGAATATATTATTAGAATGTGGATGAACGGGATTTCAGTTTCAGAGCATCTGCTGGAGAAAGCAATGATGAAAACCGGATTTCGTATCAAAAACCGAAAATTTGGCGCATTTATAATAGAAAGTCTCATAGACAGTCAGGAGAGTGATCCGCTGCTGTTTGATTTTGCAGTGAAAGAACAAACGTTGGAGATGCTCTCAGATCTGGTTAAACAGGATTATGATATGCTGCCAAGCGATATGCGGATGGGGAAAATACAGGTATTGTATTCGACCGGACTTGAAAAAGAAAAAATTAGTCCCAGTTTGCAGACGATATGCCATTTTTTACGTGATATGGTGCGGCAGAAACAAAAAACGGTACTGCACTACGGTATTGGTGAGCCTGTGGATACCCCCGGTGAACTTCCTGTTTCTTTGAAGCAGGCAGAATCTCAATTGAAAAAAAACGTTGGACTTAAATTGGGAAGAGAGGTTCCCGGAAAACCTGTAAGGGAAACCGGCAGAGAAGGTTTATTGGATGACATTACCGGATTTCTTGCCCGGTATGAAGAGAAACTTCTATTTGGAGCAGTGAATGAAGCCGATCTGCTGGTTGGAGAGACCCTGCAAGAACTCACAGAGTTGAATGATCCGGCAGACACTTATGCAAGTATGGTATATCATCAGCTGCTCTCGATTGTACTTCATGTTATGCAGGAATATAACATTAAAGTGGAAAGTCTGATGGATGCATGCAGAAAATTTTATAGAGCTCTGGGGAGAAATGAGGATCTTGCATCACTGCATGAGGCATTTTACAGGATACACCGGGAGGCGGCAGCGCTTATGGAGGCTAGGAGCGGAGAGATATACAGCCGGATTGCCGAACAATCCAAAGCATACATCAATTCCCATATTGTTAATATAACTCTGACAGACACCGCGGATGCAGTTGGCTTAAGCCCATCCTATTTCAGCAGATTATTTAAAGATGAAGTAGGTATGTCTTTTGTGGACTACTGTAAAAGCGCGAAGATAGAAAAGGCGAAGCATCTGTTATGGAGTACGGATAAGAAAATCTATGAAATCTGTGATGAACTGGGATATCAGAGTGTACAGTATTTTACTACGCTGTTTAAGTCCATGACAGGTCTTACTCCTGGTGAGTTTCGGCAGGGTCATATGCGGGATTCTTAAAAGCTCCCGGCATAGCCGGGATCAACCGCTGTGCTCTGCTGTGTGCAGGAAGTCTGTAGCATCTGCAAACGGACACGTTTCTACGTCGATGGCATTTACGTCGCTGGCAATAAAAAACAGTTGACACGCAGATTTATTTCTGCTAATATGTCGACAGAAGATATGTCGAGACTCGACATGTTGGCATACGACATAAACTAAACTGATATATTACCCCTCCACCTGCAAAGGAGGGAAATCCTGACTTATTTTGTTGAAAGATCCGGAGAATTTCAAATCAGAAGGGGTGGGTTTGGGTTGGCTGATAGAAATATGGTTACAATTAAAAGGGGTGCTTGCGCATGCAGGATAACCTGATAAAGAAATATATTCCGATGACAGAGACCACCTATTACACACTGCTTGCCGTTATGGAACCGAGGCACGGCTATGCCATCATGCAGTTTGTCAGCCGGCTGACAGACGGCAGGATCCAGCTGGGAACCGGTACGCTGTATACGATGGTCGGCCGTCTTGTCGAAGATGACATTATACGCATTGTCTCTGTTGACGGCGGCAAAAAGACTTATCATATTACGGATGCCGGCATTGAGCTTTTAGTGAGAGAGACAGAAAGGCTGAACCAGCAGTTGGATAACGGCAGGGATATACTTAAGTGCACATCGGCGGGGGATGAGTGAATGCAGGGAACAGGTAAGATCAAGAAAATTAAATGTTTTCAAAGCCTGATAAAAGAAAAGCTCTGGCTGGAGGAGATGGCGCTTTCCGGCTGGTTTTTGACAGATGTACATATGGGATGCATTTATGATTTTGAGCATGGAGAGCCAAGGCGGATGATGTATGAGATCGACCGTTTTAATCTGCCGAAGCATCCGTCGCTGAAGGATATCCGCCATAAGGAAATCTTTCTGGATATGGCCCGGGAGATGGGCTGGCAGGTTGTGGCGCACGATGAGGCGCTGGATTATTACTTCTGCAAGGAGTATGCGCCGGATGAAATCAATGAACTGTATAACGATGAAGAGTCCCGCAAACTGCATGCGGAAAAGTTTAAACGGCTGATGGAGTTTAAGGCGTCGCAGCTGTCTGGGGTGCTATTATTTGTGGATGTGGTTGGGCTGCTGTTTGGAATTGAGATGTATGTGATACAGGAAAGCGTACTGTCCTATCTGTGGTTCCTGTTCTTTGTGGCCGGATATACGATTTTCTGCCTATTTACAATCCGTTGGTTTCAGCGCACCGGGGATCTCTACATAAGCGAGCTCTGCCAGACCAGGGAGGAATGGGAGGAGTTCCATGATAAATCCAAACGCAGGTGGGTATACAGGCTTGTGCTTACTAACCGCGGTCTGAAACGATTTCTGACCAGAATGGCGGCGGACGGCTGGATGCTTCAGGATATGTCGGTCATTAAGTATACTTTCCAAAAGCAGGACGCGACCGATTATATATATACGATGGATACCAAGTATCTGACCAATAAGAGAAAAAGAGCCGCGGGAGGCAAGGCGTTTTCAGACAGCAAGGACTGGATCGGAATGAATAATGACTGGCAGATTGAAAGCGTGAAGGATGCGGAAGCCAAGGGTTGGCAGTTCGTCTGTGCATTGGAGACACGTGCGGTGATCTATAAGAGTATGAAGCAGAAAAACGCCGAGCCATTAAATGATCCGAAGTATGACAACAGCTTAAGATTTGTTTCCATTATCGGATGGTACGGGCTGGTTATGCTGATCAGCGGCACCGTAGGCGGCGTGATAGGATATTTTTGGGAGTTTTTTTCCCAATTGTAATAGATATATGGACAGCGCAGATCATGCGTAGAGAAATGGAGGAAAATAATGAAACTGGAAGTAAAGGAATTAAGAAAGAGCTTCGGCGATACCGAGATACTTCACGGCGTATCCTTTGCGGTTGAGAGCGGAAGAGCCTTAGGACTTTTGGGCCGGAACGGCGCAGGAAAGACCACAACCATGCGTATTATTATGGACGTGTTCCGTCCAAACAGCGGTGAGATCTTAATTGACGGTAATAATTTTGTTCCGTCCCGGTTTAAGATCGGATACCTGCCGGAGGAGAGAGGGCTTTATCCCAAGCGGACAGTGATTGATCAGATGATGTATCTGGCCAGACTGCGCGGACTTTCCACAGCGCAGGCCAGGGCCGGCGCGAAGAAATGGCTGAAACGGCTGGAAGTGGAAGAGTATGAAAACCGAAAGCTGGAGACGCTCTCCAAGGGAAATCAGCAGAAGGTGCAGCTGGCCGCAACGCTGGTCTGCGACCCTGACATCGTGATTTTGGATGAGCCCTTCAGCGGCCTGGACCCGGTGAACTCCCAGATATTAAAGGATGTGGTCAGCGAACTGATCGCGGACGGCCGGCTTGTGATCTTCTCCAGCCATCAGATGAGCTATGTGGAGGAATTCTGCGATAACATCGCGATCATCAATCACGGTGAAGTGGTGCTGTCGGGATATCTGAAGGATATTAAAAAGGACTATGGCAAGGACCGCCTGATCCTGTCGGCGGAGAATTATACGCTGACGAAGCTTAGGGAAAAGCTTGCGGATTCCATGGCCGATCTGGTGGAGCTGGACAGACAGAAAAAAGAATTTCTGGTGCTGCGGCTTAAGGGAAAAGCGACAAAATCCCAGCTGTTGGACCAGCTCATGGCGTCCGACATCGACATCGAGCATTTCGGTATCTATGAACCGTCACTGAATGATATCTTCGTAGCAAAGGTGGGTGAAGAGGAATGAAAAAGTTCTTGGTAGTGCTGCAATATGAATTAAAAGAGTATGTCAGAAATAAAAGTTTTGTTATAACCACACTGCTGTTTGCGATCTTGGGGTCAGCGGCGCTGTTTCTGCCCAGAGTGATCGATATGTCCGGATTTTTAGGAACCCAGACGCCATCCCAGGAAGAAGCGCCGGATCAGAGCCAGAGCGAAGAAGCGGATAAGGAAACCATGCTTCTTTATGATCAGGCCGGTGTGATGGACAGTGAGGTGCTGGATGCGGTGTTCCCCGACGCACAGTGGGAGAGCGTTACCGATATGGAAACGATCACCTCAAGGATCGAGAAGCAGGAAGCCGACGCTGCATTCGTGGTTAAGTCCGAGAAAGAATACGATTACTATGTGTTTAACAAGGGCATGTATGACCAGGATAAGAGTCTGTTTGAAACGGCTCTGGGCATGAGCCTGCGCAAGGCCTACTGCGAAGCCAACGGACTGGATTTTACACAGCTGGAATCAAAAGTGTACCCTTCCTTTACTGCTAATGAACAGGTCCTTGGCAAAGATACCACAAGCAATTACTGGTACTGCTATATACTGGTTATCCTGGTATTCATGCTGATCGTATTCTACGGACAGATGATAGCGGTGGCGGTTACCAATGAAAAGAGCAACCGCTCCATCGAGGTGCTCGTCACTACAACTACGCCGAACAGCCTTTTATTCGGCAAGGTCATTGCAGGCGCCATCGCCAGCCTGTGCCAGGTGGGGATCATCCTGGGGGCTGTCCTGCTCTCCTATCAGGCGAACAGATCCCTGTGGGGCGGCATGCTGGATATGGTATTCAACATTCCGGCTGAGGTGCTGATCTCCTTCGCGTTCTTCGGACTGGGCGGATATCTGTTCTACGCGTTCCTGTACGGCGCCATGGGCGCTCTGGTATCTAAGACAGAGGATATCAGCAAGAGCTCAGGCGGCCTGATGATGGTGGTTATGATCGTGTATTTCATAGCGCTGCTTCAGCTTACAAATGTAGACGGCATAGCCATGAAGGTGCTCTCATTCCTGCCGATCAGCTCCTACAGTGCGATGTTTGTCAGAATCGCCATGGGGACAGTGAATACCTGGGAGATCATAGTATCCTTCGTGATCCTGGTGGCCTCCATCTTCGGAGCGGGAATTCTGGGTGCGAAGATCTACCGCATGGGAACCCTGCGCTACGGCAACCCGATCAAGCTCACTGCGGCTTTAAAGGATTTAAAGAAATCAGAATGAAATCACAGCAAATCGGTCAGATTATAATTGGGATTGGATGCTGTATAGCAGGTATTCTTGAAATATTCAAACGGGATAAGAATCAAAAAGCGGATCAGCTGCCGTCATTCTATTGCTGCTGCTTAAAATAAATAACTATAGATATATTGGCAAATTGCGTCCGTAAATATGGGGCTGCTGCTCCGGCAGATGTATCGTATCATCTGCCGGAGCAGCAGCTTTTTTATTATATAGGGTGCGCCCAAGTTCTTCGAACTCTCCTATGTAATAAAAAGCCCTCCGGGCAGGAACGCACTGCGGCGGAATGGAATGATGTCGCTGAAGCGACCCGCCGCAGGCGGAGAATCCCGCGAGCGGGATTCTTTCTTGTTCAATAGGGTGCGCCCAGCAAAGGTCCTCATAGGGATCCCGCAAAGCCCGCACAAGGAAGCGCACTGATGTGCGCGCAGGTCATCAACCTGGCGGTTGGTGACGATCTGCGCGCTTCACGGAGCAAGAGCGTGTCCCAATGAGGACCATACATTGCCCAGACATACATGGGAAGTTTACGGCACTGTGGATAGTAACAACTTTTTGTATTCGAAATTCCATATGAGCATATTTGCCGGCATTGTGCTGCTGATCAGATTAAATGCATAGACAGTCATACATTTACCGAGTTTTACAGATCGGTTATTACCGCAGTGCATAAAATAATATAAATAGGTGGATCGGTGGAGCTGCGGGAAATGTAAGGACAAAGAGAAGGCTGAGGGAAACAGAAGTGGATACAAGACAGGCCATAGACAGAACAGCGATACGCTCCAGAGATTTTTTACAGCAGCTGTTACGGTGCGGCCTCACGGGAAATTTCTCATACGCTCTGACAACAGTATAGCAAATACCCCATGGATTGCAATGCGATAAAGTGAATATTATGTAACATTTTGTTACTGATAGTTCACGGCTGCCGACATGCGCGGGAAGCTTACAGCACTATGAATAGTGACAGCATTTCGCAACCTTTGAATGCCGTAAAAAACATGATGAGCTGCCACGGTATTGGATTGAAAAATGTGACAAATTTAAAACACAAATTCTGGATACCATAACATAGGAAAAGGGGGTGAATTGTGATATAATGCCTAAATACTATTATAGCGGCGTAATATTTTGGACCGTTATACTGACAGATAATCGAGGCGTAGCATGAAATTTTCTTTAAAAAGTACTTTTCAGACCATTAAGACAAACCTTCACATCATCCTGCTGTTTGAAGTGATATACCGCACCATCGCCATTGTGATCTTCTGGGAATTCTCCAGCCGCGGGCTGGCCTATGCGGCTAAGATGGCAGGTTACAGCTATCTGACACAGAAGAACATGCTGTTTTTTCTAATCAAACCTTTTACGCTTCTGGTGCTTTTTGGCATGCTTTTGGTCGGCATTCTGCTGGTCTGTGTGGAAACTTCGGTTTTGACAGTCGGTTTTCAGGCTTCCGCAGCCGGGCAGCGCATGAATCTGTGGAAGATGGTGGTTACCGGTATGGGCAGGTGCCTGCAGCTGCTGCGTCCCAGGAAGTTTTTACTTGTATTTCTGTTTGCCTGGCTGTTTTTGGCCATTAATTTCGGCTTTTTATACCAGACAGGGCTTCATATCAAGCCGTTGAACTACTTTCTGGCCGGCATCATGAGCAAGCTGGCGGTTCGTATCATTCTATACGTTGCGCTGGGAATTTTTATACTGCTGTTGCTGCCCCATGTGTTTGCCGTATTTTCCATGCTGTTTGAGCATCATGACAGGAAGCAGAGCATGAAGATGAGCAGGAGCATGGTGCTCAAGCACTGGCCGGGCCTGTTCGCCAGACTGGCTGCGGGGAATATGGCTGCTGCGGCTACGGTGATCTTTCTGTATCTTCTGGCGCTTACGGTGTCGGTATTTCTGGTGAAGACATTTGCGGCCAGCCGTCTGCAGCTGGCGCTGGTGCTGATGATCAGCGACTATCTGGAACTGGGAATGCTGTTTTTTGGCAGCATGGTATTTACGATTGTAAATCTGGGGATGCTGACCCGCCTGTATTACCGCTATCACGGGGAGGCGAAGGCCGTCTTGATGCCGGAGTACCACTATAAGCTGCCGGGCAAGGTCCGCAGGCGCATCCGGGCGGTGCTGCTGGCGGTATGGGCGGCGGCGGTGGCTCTCTACATCTATGATATGGTATATAACGGCGCGGTGCTGGCGGAAGAGGCCTTTCATGAGATTCAGATCACCTCGCACAGAGGAAGCTCCTGGGAAGCGCCGGAGAACACGATACCGGCAATTGAGCTTGCGGTGGAAAACCTGGCCGATTTTGTGGAGATCGATGTGCAGGAAACCAAGGACGGCCAGGTGGTTCTTCTGCATGACAACTCATTAAACCGGACCACAGGGATAAAACAGTCGATCTGGAACGTTACGTATGACCAGCTTTCCCAGTACGATGCGAGCCGCGGGCACAGCGCGCAGTATGCGGGAACGCGCGTGCCGCTTCTGGAAGATGTATTCGCCGAGTTTAAAGGCAGGATTAATTTTAATATAGAGCTGAAGTCAAACGGGCACAATACCGACCTGGTAAATAAGGTGCTGGATCTGATCGAGGAGTATGACATGGAACGCCAGGTGGTGCTCTCCTCCACCAGCTACCGCTACCTTTCGGAGGTTAAAGATAGAAATCCTGATCTGCCGACCGGATATATACTGTCGGCGGCTTACGGATATTTTCTGGATGATGACATGATTGATTTCTTCAGCCTTCGCTATACGATTATAACCGAGGCGCTGGTAGAACGGGCGCACAGCTTAGGTAAAGAGATCCATGTGTGGACGGTGAACGATAAAGCACTGATCAACCGCATGAAGCGGATGGGGGTGGATAATATCATTACCGACAGGCCGGTGCTGGCAAGAGAAGAGCTTTACCGGGAGAAATCGACGGAGACGGTACAGGAGTTTCTGACGATGATCCTGTCACATTAAATATATGAAACAGGAAGCACACTATAAGCGTGTGCAGAACGGAGGATATACTCATGGCTTATTTATTTGTGGAATACCCCAAATGCAGTACTTGCCAGAAAGCCAAAAAATGGCTGGATGACCACGGAATCAGTTATGAGGACCGCCATATTAAGGAAGAGCGGCCTACGGCTGAGGAACTGAAACAATGGCAGAGGAGAAGCGGCCTGCCCTTGAAGCGCTTTTTCAATACCAGCGGAATGCTTTATAAATCTCTGGAACTGAAAGAAAAGCTTCCGGATATGAGCGAAGAGGAGCAGTTTGACCTGCTGGCGACAGACGGCATGCTGGTAAAGCGGCCGCTCGTCGCAGGAGAAGACTTCGTGCTGGTAGGCTTTAAAGAAAAGGAGTGGGAAGAGAAACTGCTGTAAATATACGTAAAAATACCTTGGTGTGCTATCTGGATTATATTCAGCCAGACAGCACACTGACATGCGGGTATACGTTGGAAAGGGGGAGGTTGTATTGCCTGCTGAATTTTTAAATTCATTATCCAATACGTCGGCGGAAGTGATCTTAAGTCTTGCGATCATACTGTTTGCCGGCTTTCTGATGACCAGGCTGACTAAGAAGCTGCGTCTGCCGAATGTGACCGGCTATATACTGGCGGGTGTTCTGATCGGACCGTATCTGCTGCATCTGGTGCCGGATTCGGTAATTAAAGGAATGGATTTTATTACGGATCTTGCTCTGGCTTACATCGCTTTCGGTGTAGGGGAATATTTTAAATTGTCTCAGCTTAAGAAAAACGGTAAAAGGGTGGTGATCATCACATGCTTTGAGGCGCTGACCGCCGCTGTGCTGGTCACTCTGTGCATGCGGTTTGTTTTTCATCTGTCCCTGCCCTTTGCTCTTTTGCTTGGGGCAATCGGTTCGGCTACGGCTCCTGCCTCCACAATTATGACGATCCGGCAGTATCATGCCAGAGGAGAAATCGTGGATACCATACTCCAGGTTGTGGCGCTGGATGACGCGGTGGCGCTTTTGGCCTTCAGCATCTGCGCAGTCATCGTGAGTAATTTGGAAAGCGGAGCCGGGGCGGTGGGAATCGGAACAGTCCTGGTTCCGCTGGCCCTGAATGTGGTGACGCTGGCGCTGGGAGTGGCATGCGGCTTCCTGCTTAGATGGATCATCAGCGACCGCAGATCCCGGGAACACAGGCTCGTGCTGATCAACGCGGTGATCATGGCTCTCACCGGCGTGTGCAGCCTGCTGGATATCTCTCCGCTGCTGCCGTGCATGCTGATGGGTACTGTCTATGTCAATCTCAACCGCAATAAAAAACTGTTTAAGCAGGTGAACCACTTTACGCCGCCGATCATGCTGATGTTTTTCGTTCTGTCCGGCATGCGGCTGAATGTGCCGGCCCTGGCGACAGCCGGTATTATTGGCGTGGCGTATTTCTTTGTCCGCATCATCGGCAAATATATCGGCGCCTATGCAGGCTGCCGCGTGGGCGGTTCCGCGCCGGAGGTACGGCGCTATCTGGGCATGGCTCTGGTGCCGCAGGCCGGCGTTTCCATCGGCCTGGCGGCTTTGGCCGAACGGATGCTGCCCGCCGGACCGGGAGTGATGCTTTCCACCATCATCCTCTCTTCCAGCGTGCTGTATGAGATGGTGGGCCCGGCATGCGCGAAAGCGTCTCTCTACCTGTCCCATGCCATAAAACATGAGGAACCGGCCGGAAAAGAACAGAAAAAGGCTGAACTTCCTGAAAAGGGAGAGAAACCGGTGAAGCCGGATGAAAAAGCTGTGAAGGTTTCCACCGCATCCGGAAAAGAGAAAAAGAAGGATAAGGCTGAAAAGACTGTGGCTGTTAAGGGGCCTAAAAAGGCGGAGCCGGCGGCGGATATCTCCACTAAGCCTGACATAAAAAAGGCTCAGCTTCAGGAAGATAAAGAACCGGAAAACGATGCGGCGGTAAGCTCTAAAGCAGAAAAGAAACATAAGGAACATAAAAAGAAAAAGCCGAAAGCTGTGAATGCATAACAACAGTCCGGCGCAGGTCCTGATCAGAACCCGCGCCGGACTGTTGTTATGTGTACGCCTGGCGACGGCGCACAATTTTAGCGTTAAAGATGCGAAAAGCCTTTAAGAGTTTGGCTTCTTAGGCAGCGTGAAGATGAATTCCGTGCCGACGCCTTCCGTGCTGATCACATCGATATTTTCATTATGGGCCTGGATGATTTCTTTGGTGATGGAAAGGCCCAGACCGGTACCCTTCTTGTCCTTCCCCCTGGAGGAATCGGTCTTGTAAAAACGGTCCCAGATCTTTTTTAAGCTGTCCCTGGGGATCCCTACACCGGAATCCTTAACGGATACGAACACCTTTTCATATTTATCATAGGTCTCGATCCATATGGAGGAATCGTGGTGGGAAAATTTAATCGCGTTGTCGATCAGGTTGTAAAGCACTTGCTGAATCTTGCCCATATCGGCATAGACCATCATGGTTTTGCTGGAGAAGGTGAGCTCAAAGGTGATGTTTTTTGCCTGGCAGGTGCCCTCAAAGGTGGCGCAGGTATTTTTGATCACACGGTTGATATCAAAGGTTACCAGATCCAGATAGCTGCCCTTGCTGCTTAAGGCGTTGAGCGAGAGCATGTTTTGCGTCAGCTTGTTTAAGCGCTCCGTTTCATTGATCACAATATTCAGATACTTTTCCTGCATTTCCGGCGGTATGGTGCCGTCTAACATGGCTTCGATATACCCCTTGATCGAAGTGAGGGGGGAACGGAAGTCATGGGAAACATTGGCGATGAATTTTTTCTGGTATTCCCCGATGTTGTTCAATTCGTCGGACATGTAATTTAAGGTGGCGGCCAGATACCCCAGCTCGTCCTTGGAGCGTATGTCCAGGTTGTATTTCAGATTTCCGGTGGCATATTCATTGGCGGCATAGGTGATCTTCTGTATCGGCCTGTAAACCGCGAAACGGAACACCCACAGGATCAGCAGCGACAGCAGAAAGATGATCACAAAGGAGATATACACGATGTTTAAGATCTCATTGCTGGAGCGCAGGATATAGGCCTGGGGCATATGGATGATCACATATCCGTAGGTGTTGAATTTGCCCACAATAGGCGCCGAAACGCTCAGCATACTGTCGGAGAAGCTTCCGTAATAAGTGCCGATCCGGTAATTCTTTGAGCTGTCCACCGGATCGAAGTCTTCGATGGTGCGCTCAGACGGCTCTGTGGGGCTGCTGCTGTCATAGGTCACCGTGCCCTGGCGGTCCACGATCCAGATCACCGCATTTAAATAGGAGGACATGGCATTTAACTGCGGGCGGAGCATGGTCATATTGATGTCTTTTCCCGAATAACGTTCACTGCACTGGGAGGCCAGCGTATTCACTTCCGTGTAAAGCGCATCCGCTTCCTTGCGGATCAGATAGCGGTAGGTCATCCTGGAGGATACGGTGGAGACGGCCAGAAATGCCAGCAGTCCAAAGACCAGATAGGCCAGCACAAATTTCAGGTGCAGGGTTTTCTTCATCGTTTTACCTCAAATTTATAACCGATGCCCCATACGGTGCTGATCGACCAGGAGGCATGGTCTTTGATCTTTTCACGCAGGCGTTTGATATGTACGTCTACCGTTCGCGTATCACCGATGTATTCGTATCCCCAGATATGATCCAGCAGCTGTTCTCTGGTAAATACCTGGTTGGGGGAGGAAGCCAGGAAATAGAGCAGTTCCAGCTCCTTGGGGGGCATTTCGATGGAATGCCCCATGTAGATTACGGAGTAATTGGTCAGGTTTACAATCAGATCCGGATATTCCACGAAGCTGCCGGACTGGCTGGCCGGAGCCGCCGCAGACTGTGAGGGCGGCACAAAGGTGCGGCGCAGCACGGCCTTTACGCGGGCCACCAGCTCCTTTGAATCAAAGGGCTTGATAATATAGTCGTCGGCTCCCAGCTCCAGGCCGAGCACCTTGTCAAATATTTCCCCTTTTGCGGACAGCATGATGATGGGAACCTGGGACTCCTTGCGGATCTCCCGGCAGACCTGGTAGCCGTCCATGCCGGGCAGCATCAGATCTAAAAGGATCAGATCCGGTGAGAATTCCTCAAAGGCCCTAAGCGCCTCTTCGCCGTCTCCCACCGTCATGGTTTCAAAACATTCCTTGGTCAGATACAGGGAGATCAACTCCGCGATATTGGAATCGTCATCCACTATGAGGATTTTCTGTCTCATTCGCCTTCTCCTATCGTCGTTTCAATGATGAGCGTTACGAGCAGCTGCCATGATACCGCTATGGCTGCTGGTTGCTGTATACGCAGTTATGTCAGGTTAAATTCCACTATGGTCACACCGGTGTCCCCTTCCCCGAACACGCCCAGCCGGAAGCTCTTGACATACTTAAGCTTCTTTAAATGCCGGTGCACCGCGTTTTTCAGGGCTCCGGTGCCGCGTCCGTGCACCACACGGACCTGGGAAAGGTGGGCCAGATAGGCATCGTCCAGATATTTATCCAGCTGCGGCAGAGCCTCATCCACTGTCATGCCGATCAGATTGATCTCAGGCGAAATGGACATGGATTTGGACATCTTGATATGGCTGCCGGAGCTTTTCTTCATGGAAGCGGGCGTGCTGACCGTTTCTTCCTGAATCAGTTCCAGATCTTTTATGTTGACCTGTGAGCGCAGGATCCCCATCTGGACATACAGGTCCCCTTTGGCGTTTGGCAGCGTGCTCACAGTGCCGTTCAGATTGAGGGAGAGCACCCGGACAGCATCCCCGACCTTGAAATCCCTGGCTTTCTGCGCTTTGGCAGGCTGCTTTTGGGCTTTCAGCGCCAGCGCATCGTTCGCCTTATCCAGCTTTTCGCGAAGCCTGGTGCGTTCCTTTTCCAGCGCGCGGTTTAAGCCGGCGTCAGAGGACAGTTTCGTGATATTTTTGATGGTCTCGTCGGCCACATCCTTGGCTTCCTGCAGCACGCGCCGCGCTTCCTCATTGGCCTCCCGCATCAGGCGCTCCCGCTGGCTCTCGATCTTCTCCTGCTTGGCGGACAGCTGGGATTTGAGCGTCTCAATCTCCAGCCTATAGCGGGCGATCTCCATTTGTTCCTTTTCTAACTTCTTTCTGGAAGCCTCCAGCTCGGAGATCACATCTTCAAATGCCTCGTCCTGTTCCCCGATGAATTCCTTCGCGTTTTCTATGATGAAGTCGGCCAGCCCCAGCTTTTTGGATATGGCAAAGGCATTGCTCTTGCCGGGAATGCCGATCAGCAGCCGGTAAGTGGGCCGCAGGCTTTCAATATCAAATTCACAGCATGCGTTCTCCACACCCTCGGTGGACAGCGCGAAGATTTTCAGCTCGCTGTAGTGGGTGGTGGCCATGGTGCGCACCTTCATATTGTGCAGAAAAGTCAGGATGGACATGGCCAGCGCCGCGCCCTCGGTGGGATCGGTTCCAGCGCCCAGCTCATCAAAGAGCACCAGACTTTCCCCGTCGGCCTTTTCCAGAATCTTCACGATATTGGTCATGTGAGAGGAAAAGGTGCTAAGGCTCTGCTCAATGCTCTGTTCATCCCCGATATCGGCGAATACGTCCTGAAATACCGCCAGCTCTGACCCGTCAAAGGCTGGGATATGGAGGCCCGCCTGTCCCATGAGCGTGAACAGTCCGACCGTCTTTAGGGAGACGGTCTTGCCGCCGGTGTTGGGGCCGGTAACGATCAGCAGGTCAAAGGTATCTCCCAGATGGATATCGATGGGCACCACCTTGTGGGGGTCCAGCAGCGGATGGCGGCCGCTTTTAATATTGAGATATCCCCTGGTGTTAAACTTCGGCTCACTGCATTTAAAATGCCTGGAAAGAGCCGCTTTTGCGAAGATAAAATCTAGTTCGGACAGGATGCGCACATCCTCGGCCAGCTCCTCGGTATGCTCCGCCGCCAGATTGCTTAGATTGGCGAGCACCGCCTCGATTTCCTTCTGCTCCCGGATTTCCAGCTCCCGTATCTCATTGTTCAGTTTGACGATCGCCATGGGTTCGATGAAAAACGTGGAGCCGGAGGAGGACTGGTCATGAACCATGCCGTGCACCTGGCCCTTGTATTCGGATTTCACCGGCAGACAGTATCTGCCGTTTCTCATGGTGATGACGGGGTCCTGCAGATAGCTGCGGGATGAATTCATGATCTCACCCAGCTGCGTATGCACCCGGTCGTTGGCGGTCTTTAAGGCGCGGCGCACCTGGCGGAGCCCGGGGCTGGCGTCATCGCTTATCTCTTCCTCCGAGAGAATGCACCGTTTGATCTCCTGGTTTAAGGGTGTGAGCGGTTCCAGGCTGTCAAAAAATACAGCCAGGGAATCACCTGTATCACGTTCTTCTTCACCGTTGCGCTCCTGCCTGTCATCCTGTGTGCTCCTGCCATAATTTTTCGCACGCGCAGCCACATTTAACACGCTGCTGATATTAAGAAGCTCTACGATGCCAAGGGAGCTGCCCACCTCCAGGCGCTTGGCGGAGTCGCGGATGTCCCGCACCCCGGAAAAAGAGATGCTGCCCTTGAGCCGCACCCGGTCGTTGGCATCGCTGGTCTCTTTCTGTGCCAGCCGGATCTCTTCCAGTTCTGTCATGGGTATTAAGTCCCGGCAGTGCTTTTTGCCCAGTGGAGTGGATGCGTATTCTTCCAGGATATCTATGATTTTATTAAATTCCAGTGTTTTCAGCGCTTTTTCATTCATTTAAATTTGTAACCTCCGGCACGGTACCGTGCAATCTAAAAACAGTAAATTGATAGTGAGTCAACAGTAATTATACACTAAGATCGAGTATATGTGAACAATTAGCGCGGCGGTTTGAAAAGAAATTTTCTAAAGAAAGACTTCACAATATGAGGCTTATCCACTATAATGAAGGGGTAAGTGCAGGAAGTTTCCAAGGAGGTCAAGCAAATGCCGGACCCAAATAAAGAAGCGAAGAAAAAAGAAGCGGAGTTTATCAGGGAAAAGATCGTGAAGAGACCGGAAACCCTTAGGAAACGGCTGGGGAGATTTCTGGTTCTGCTCTTATGCGCGATTCTTTTCGGAGCTGTTGCCAGCCTGACCTTTGTATATACCAGACCTTATTTCGATGAAATGATAAACGGTACTGAAACCGCGCCGACTCAGGAAATCACAATTCCGAAGGATGACGAGCCCACCGTAGAACCGGAGACCACCCTTCCTGCAGTGGAAACGGAATCCGAGTCGGAATCGGTAACCGAATCAGAGACGCCCACAGCAACTGCGGAGCCGATTGAGCTTCCCTCGGAACCGGAGAGCGCGCCTGCGCCTGAATATAGCATCACCGATTATAAACTGCTTAGCAAGACCATTGCCGGGCTGCTTTCAGAGACCAAGCGCGGGATGGTGACCGTGACAGGTGTTACGACGGATGTGGACTGGTTTAACAATGAGCTGGAGAAAAAGGGCTTGTTTTCAGGAATCATTGCGGAGATAACGGATACCGAGGTTTTGATTCTGACCAGCTATGATGTGACGGAATATCCCGGGGCGCTGAAGGTGACCTTTGTGGACGGCACCACGCGCTCGGCACAGATCAAGGCATCTGACCGCTATGTAGGGATCGCCGTGGCCAGCGTGCCAGTGTTAAGCTTGCAGGAGCAGACCAGAGAGCTTGTCAAAAAGATGGTTCTGGGCAATTCTTACGGTGTACAGTCGGGCGATACAGTCATCGCCATCGGCAGGCCCTATGGAATGTCCGGATCCGTGGCTATGGGGCATATATCCTATATCAGCGCGGATGTCCAGGGAGTGGACGCGATCTACCGGGTATTGTACACCGATTTAAACCTGCCCGAGAAAGGCGCGGGATTCCTGATGAATCTGGACGGGGAGATCGTGGGAGTGCTGGATCGCACACTTGTGGATGAAAGCATGACCTGCGCTATAGCGATATCCAATTTAAAACCGATGCTGGAGGTGCTATATAACGGCAAATCCGTACCTTATCTGGGAATCAACGGCATGACTGTGCCGGATGAGGTGACGGAACAGACCGGCATGCCTTCCGGAGTATATGTGACAGAAGTGATCCAGGACAGCCCGGCTTATGTCAGCCGCATACAGAACGGCGATGTGATCACCATGATCGATGACAAAGAAATTACAACCATGAAAGATCTGCAGAGCAGGCTGGAGGCCGGAGAACCTGACAGCACCGTCACCGTGACCGTCCGGCGAAGCGGCAAGGAAGAATACCGTGAGATCGTGTTTGAGGTGAAGCTTACCGCGCGCTGAGGTTCGCGCAGGTCATCAACCTGGCGGTTGGTGACAGTATGCGCGCTTCACGGAGCGAGAACGTGTCCTAATGGGGAGCATACTCTACCCCGTCGTACGCGGGAGGTTTACGGCAACTGTGAAATAGTAACTGCTCGCTTTCACCGTGTGAATCGCAATCAGCCGGAAGCTGTGTGAAGCAGAATTGCTTGGGACAGCTTCCGGTTTTATCGGTAAAGACAGGAATCAACAGAAGTTTCAGATAAACGATGTGCTGACAATATCAGCGCACAAAAGAAAGAGGAGAACAGTATGAAATATTTGGCAACACTGCGCGAGGGAGAACATACCTCGGACATCTATCTGTGCAAGGCAAAACAGGTGGCGAAGACAAAGATGGGAAAGACCTATTATTCGCTGACGCTGCAGGACAAATCCGGGACGGCGGACGCCAAAATCTGGGAGCTGGGGTCCGGCATCGACCACTTCGAGCCGATGGATTATATCAAAGTGGAGGCGGATGTAACAGTATTTCAGGGGAATACGCAGCTGAATATCAAGAGGGTGCGCAAGGCCATGGAAGGGGAGTACGATGCCAAGGATTTCCTGCCGGTGTCGGAACACAATATAGACCAGATGTATAAGGAGCTGACTGCCTATATCGGAACCATGAAGAACAGCAAGCTGCAGAAACTGGCCTCCATGTTCTTTATTGAGGATGCTGCATTCGCCAAGGCATTCTGCTTTCATTCCGCGGCCAAGAGCATCCATCACGGTTTTGTGGGAGGGCTGCTGGAACACACGCTCAGTGTGGTGAAGCTGTGCGATTTCTACACCACCAGGTATCCGATCCTTAACCGCGACCTTTTGCTGGCTGCCGCCATGTTCCATGACATCGGCAAGCTGAAGGAGCTATCCGTATTTCCGGAAAACGATTATACCGATGAGGGCCAGCTGCTGGGACATATCGTGATCGGGGTTGAGATGATCGGGGAGAAGATCCGTCAGATCCCGGACTTCCCCGCACAGACGGCAGGGGAGCTGAAGCACTGCATACTCGCCCATCACGGCGAATATGAATACGGTTCTCCGAAGAAGCCGGCGATTATTGAGGCGCTGGCCCTGACCTTTGCGGACAATACCGATGCGAAGCTGGAGACCATGAGGGAACTGCTGGAGTCCCCGAACAGCCAGCAGGAGGAAGGATGGCTGGGATATAACCGGCTGTTTGAGTCCAATATCAGGAAAACAACGGCGCATTAAAAGTGCAGAACAACAAGAGCCTTCCGAGGTAAGCTGTAAGTGGCAGGATGCCGGCGAGCTGACTTTTGGAGGGCTTTGCTTATCATAGGGATTCATCATTTAACAGGAAAGGAAAATGATCAGTCATGGAAAAAAACGATACCGCAGAGGTCAGGATAGAGGATATCGCGGAGGACGGGCAGGGAATCGGCAGAGCCGGCGGCTACACCCTGTTTATAAAGGACGCTGTGCCGGGCGATCTGGTGGAAGTAAAGGTGATTAAGGCGAAGAAAAATTACGGCTATGCCAGAATCCTGCGCATGCTTCAGCCCTCACCCGACAGGGTGGAGCCGCACTGTCCCGTGGCGGGCCCGTGCGGAGGCTGCCAACTGCAGGCCATGTCCTATGAGAGCCAGCTGGAATTTAAACGCAGAAAGATTGAAAACCATCTGAAGCGGATCGGGGGCTTTTCGGATATCACTGTGCCTCCGGTTATCGGTATGGAGGACCCGTTTCATTACCGTAACAAAGCGCAGTATCCGGTGGGACGGTCAAAAGATGGGAAAATTCTCATGGGATTTTACGCCGGCCGGACCCATTCCATCATTGAAACCGGGCACTGCTATCTGGGGCAGCCGGTGAATGATGAGATCCTAAAACTCATCAGGGAGTATATGGAGGAGAACCGTGTGGAGCCCTACGATGAAGAGCGGCACAGCGGACTTGTGCGCCATGTGCTGATCCGCGTGGGATATCATACGGGAGAAATCATGGTCTGCCTGGTGATCAACGGGCGCAGGCTGCCCGCCGTACATCAGCTGAAGGAGAAGCTGCTGACTGTAAAAGGCATGAGCTGCATTTCCCTCTGTGTCAATCAGGAAAAGAGCAATGTGATACTGGGAGAGAAGCTGATCAACCTCTATGGGCCGGGATATATTACGGACCGGATCGGGGACATCCGCTACCAGATCTCCCCCCTGTCCTTTTATCAGGTCAACCCGCAGCAGACCGAAAAGCTCTATGGCAAAGCCCTGGAGTTTGCCGGCCTGAAGGGCGGCGAGGTGGTATGGGACCTTTACTGCGGGATCGGTACCATCTCCCTGTTTTTGGCGAGAAAAGCCAAACGCGTTTACGGTGTGGAGATCGTGCCCGCAGCTGTGGAAAATGCGAAGAAAAATGCGCGTATAAACGGAATCGCCAATGCAGAGTTTTATGTGGGTAAGGCCGAGGATGTGCTGCCCGAGATGTACCGCCAGAAAGGAGTTTCTGCCGATGTGATCGTGGTGGACCCGCCCAGGGCCGGCTGTGATGAGGTGCTGCTGGATACGATTGTGAAAATGGCGCCGCAACGGGTGGTATATGTATCCTGCGATTCCGCCACACTGGCCAGGGATTTGAGATGGCTCTGCGACAGGGGATATGAAATTGGCGGGGTGCAGGGGGTGGATATGTTTGGGCAGACGGGGCATGTGGAGACCGCTGTGCTTCTCGTGCGGAAAGGATGACTCTAATGCAAGCGGAGAAGGCGAGGTACCATGCAGGATGATTTTGCATACAATATTTTAAAAGATAACTTATAAAGGTATGCATTATGAAAACAAATTATGAGTCATTATCACTGGAAATTCATTTATTTTTTGCTAGGATTATGAAAGAACACTCATTGTTTCTCATGACGGGTTTCCCTGCTAAAAATGCCGATTATACGAATACAGCCAACTGGTACAGGATGCAGTTTGAGTTGCTGCTTAGGGAAACCGTGCAGCTTGCGGAAAATGGGGTCAGAAGAAATGTACTCTGTTCAGAAGAAATTGTTACAGATTTTACCATAGGGGCAGAAAAACGGACCAGCTTTTTAACGGGTATCCCGATAGACAGCCGGATTACAGAAGCAGAGAGAAAACTGCAGGCTGCGGATAAATGCGATGAGTACCTCTGTGGAGTACGGGAACAGAGAATACGGGAACTAAATCAAAGAGCCTTACGGTTGACAGACGGATTGATAACCTTTAAAGAAAAAATATTGAGGGAAATGGCCGCCTGTCAGCTTTTTACGTTCAACTTTCCTTTACTTGTTGAGCATATACTGAGGGAAGCCAGATTGTACCGCTCCATGACGGCGGAACTGATAAAAGAGGGGACGGTATCCCAGCAGAATATATGGGCCATGGAATCCTTCTGGAACCAAATTATGATGGAGCATGCGCTGTTCATCAGGGGGCTTTTAGATCCATCTGAAGAAGCGCTGATTGACACTGCGGATGCATTTGCAGAAGAATATAAGATGCTTCTTGAAGAAGCAAAGCATAAGGACCTGCTGACCTGTGAGGAAAGAACCGGAAAAGCCTTTCAGGAGACCAAACGGTACCGGGAATTTAAAGCGGAGGGTACGAAAGGAATCACAGAATGTAAGATAGCGGGTCTGATCCTGCCTCTTTTGGCAGACCATGTGCTTAGGGAGGCAAACCACTATCTGCGCTTGCTAAAGGAAGTGCGGTGCCAGACACAGACGGCTCCGGTGAAATGTATACAGGAGAACCGCTGCCAGTGTAACCGGAGGAATATGAGATGGAATTAGATCGGTATTCAGGACAGGGAAAAACCCGCTGCTTTCAGATCAGAGCCATACAGATTCCTATTGTATATAATAAATATGGAGACCATGATCCGGACGGCTTATTGTATGTGCTGGAAGAGGATGCAGACCGGATAAGGGAATGTGCGCAAAGAAACTACAGCCAGGAAATTCCACAGCCATACGAAGAAGTCAGACCACTGGTGATCCGTGCCAACCTGGGGGATGAAATCCGAGTTCGCTTCAGGCATTCGCTGCACAGGCAGCTTTCCATCCATGTGCAGGGACTTCTGTATGATGTAAATACCTCGGACGGCGCCAGTGTTGGTTACAACCAGGAAAGTACGACAGACAGGGAAATCTGCTATACCTGGTATGCGCAGAAGGAAGGGGTGTATCTGTTCAGCGATATGGCAGATACCAGGAGCAGCGAGGAAGGAACAAATGTACACGGCCTTTTTGGGGCAATTATTGTTGAGCCCCCGGAGGCAAAATGGCTGGACCTGGAGACGGGCGGGGAACTTGAAAGCGGTTTATTCGCAGATATTTATACACCCGGGCAGCCGGCTTTCCGGGAATATGCAATTTTTTTCCATGATGAGCTTGAGATGAGGGATAAAGATGGGAGGCAGCCTGTTGATCATCACACTGGTTTGCCATCAGCAACGACCGGTATTAGTTACCGTTCAGAACCAATGAGGAACCGGATGCCTTTAACGGAAGATCCAGCTGATTCAGGCGAAGACATCTCAATGAGTTCCTGGGTGTATGGAGATCCGGCGCCGCCTATTCTAAGGGCATATGTGGGAGATCCCGCAAAAATCCGTCTGATTCACGGCGGATTGAAAGAAACTCATGTGTTTCATCTGCATAACCACCAATGGCGGCTGGAAGGGAATAATCCCTTGTCTACTGTGCTGGATTCTGTCTCCTTAAGTCCGCAGGAATGTTTTACACTGGATATCTTGTATGGAGCAGGCAGTTTTAATGGGATGATTGGAGATGCCATTTTTCACTGTCATCTGTACCCGCACTTTCACGAGGGAATGTGGACCCTGTGGAGAATTCATGACCGGCTGGAGGACGGCAGTAGCCGCCTTCCGGATGGTACACCGGTTCCTCCGCTCCTTCCGCTGTCGGATAGGGAAATCCCACCTAATAAGGACCCCATGCATCCGGGCTATCCTGATTTCATAAATGGGATGGCAGGGAAGAAACCCTTGCAGCCGCCGCTTGGAATCCTAGATGCGGCAGGGAACAATGTAATACTACCGACGCCCCTGGAGGAAGCCAATTTTGCGGAGAATTATGCTCCTGGTGCACTTTATACGGAGACCTGCCCATGTCATGCTGCGCATTGTGCGAATGTAAAGGTGTTTGAAATTGCCATGGTGCAGGCAAAGGTAGTGTATAACAGTTATGGCTGGCATGATCCGCAGGGAAGGTTTTTTGTACTCAAGGAAGAACTGGAGAAGTATGGAGGGCTGGATGCTTATATACAAAAAATAGAAACAGGAGAGCTTCGGGCGGAGCCGCTGGTCATCCGGGCTAATGCAGGGGACTGCATAGAACTTCATACCACAAATTTACTGCCGGAATACCTGGAGGGCAGCCCGTTTCAGCTTCGCACCATCACAGATATTGTCGGACATCATGTCCACCTGGTAAAATTTGATACGATTGTTTCTGATGGGGCTGCAAATGGCTGGAACAACATTGCGGGAGCGAGAAAATATGAGACGCTGGTAGAACGCTTCTTCGCAGAGGAAGAACTTAGAACCGTGTTCTTTCACGACCATCTTTTTGCCAATTCACATCAGCAGCATGGCCTGTTCGGCGCTTTGATAATTGAAGAGGCAGGAGCGACATTTCACGACACATGCACGGGCCTGGAGTTGCCATCCGGAACTAAAGCGGTGGTCCGCCGAAAGAACGGAACATCCTTCAGGGAGTTTGCCCTGTTTCTTCATGATTTTGCTCTGCTGTTCGACAAGAACGGCAATCCACTAAATCCTCCTGAGGTACCAGGCTCACATGATGATCCGGGTGTGATGGGGATTAACTATCGGTCTGAGCCGATAAGGGAACGCCTGAAAGAATCGGAAGACCCGGCATACCTGTTCAGTTCACTGGTTCATGGTGATCCGGCGACACCAATTCTGGAGACTTATCCAGGAGATGAAATTATGATCCGTCTGCTGGATGGGGCACATGAAGAACAGCATGCATTTAATGTGGCTGGCATGTCATGGAAAAAAGAGATCATCGATCCGAATTCTCCCATCGCATCGTCCCAGACGATTGGGATTTCGGAGGCTTTTAATCTCAGAATTACAAAGCCATATATGGCAGGAGATTATCTGTATTACTCCGGCGGGATTGACGATTTATGGCTGGGGTTGTGGGGAATAATCCGTTCCTATGATAAAAAGCAGGATCATCTGAAGCCCATATGCAGCAAGCAAAACAGGATACTTCCTCTTCCACCATGCCCTGGTATGGATGATACGGTAAGAAAATATGAAATTGCGGCAGTACAGATGAAGCTGGAATATAATGGATACGGGGACCATGACCCGGATGGACTGGTCTTTGTCCCGCTGGAAGAGGTTGACAATGTGGTGGCAGGACGTTGGGAGCCTAAGCCGCTTATCCTGCGTGCAAATGCTGGAGACTGGATTGAGGTTACGCTGTATAACATCTTTAATCCTGACCGGCCGGTTCCTTATTTTGACTATCCACGGGTTCCTTTGGATAAAGCTTATACGCCGTCGGAACGGGTATCGTTAAATCCGCAGTTTCTGCAGTATGATCCGGTCAAGGATTCGGGCATCAACGTAGGATATAATAATCAGGAGCAGACGGTAGGGATAGGAGAGTGCAAAAAGTACCTCTGGCGCGCTGATCAGGAATATGGAGCCTGTATCCTGCAATCCTTCGGGGATTTACGCAGCCACAGGTATCATGGACTTTTTGGTGCCATCATCATTGAACCCGCAGGAGCAAAATGGTACCGTAACTTTACGAAAAGGGATGGAACATTCGCAGAACAGGCAGTTATAACTGCCCCAGGCATGGAAAATTTCCGTGAATATATATTGTTTATCCAGAACGGAATACGGCTCCTGGACAAAAACGGGGAGCTGATTCAAACCGCTTCAGGTACGGAGGCAGAGCCGGTAGATGCAGAGGATACAGGTGAGAAAGGATATAATTACCGATCGGAACGGTTTGCGAACCGTCTTCAGAATGACAGAAGAATATCAAAGGTATTCAGCAGCAGAATACATGGGGATCCGGCCACCCCGGTTCTGAAAGCATACGCCGGTGACCGGGTGAAATTCCGCGCGGTAATGCCGGCAGATAAACCGAGGAATACGGGAATCACGGTGCATGGCCACCTTTGGCGGGAGCAGCCGGATGACCCGTTCTCCAGAGTCATTCCCATGCAGGGGGGCATCAGTATCGGTAATAAATTTGACATGGAACTGGAACAGGGGGCAGGTTGCCCGGGAGACTACCTGTACCGATCCGGCAGCCTGAAATGGGATGTGGAATCCGGAATGTGGGGAATCTTCCGTGTCATGAAACAGGGTGTGGGCTGCCGGTGCAGGAATCTGTGCAAAACGGTTGCAGGGCACCTGAAGAGAAAATAGATATGAATAATATTAAATGGAATGATCCGGTTTTGGAACTGGATCATTTCATTCTGTTCTCTTATAGGATCAGTACGGAACAATCGCTTGACATATTTAGCAAAACAGCGGTTGGGGTCTTAAGTCTTGTGTCTAAGCCTCTGGTTTTTTGATCATGATGAAGATGACCGGTAAAGGCATGGATGAAATAAAGTGAGCAAATGTATCGTCTTAATTTGGAAAATATGATATAATCCAGATACCTATTGCAGATGATTTACAAAAAAAGCATTAAGAAAAGGAGAGATGACATGGCACACTATTACGAAGAACCGTCCAGAACATTCAGCGAATACCTTTTAATTCCGGGTTATTCCTCCGCCAAATGCATACCGGCGAATGTGGATTTAAAGACCCCTCTTGTCAGGTATAAAAAAGGTGAGGAGCCCGCGTTATCCATACATATTCCGATGGTTTCCGCCATCATGCAGTCGGTTTCCGATGACCGGCTGGCGATCGCGCTTGCGCAGGAAGGAGGGCTGTCCTTCATTTACGGCTCTCAGACTGTGGAAGAGCAGGCGAAGATGGTTCGGCGTGTGAAGAATTACAAGGCCGGTTTTGTGGTGAGCGATTCCAATGTGTCACCGGAGATGACACTGAAGGACGTGCTGGAGCTCACGGAACGGACAGGCCATTCCACGATCCCCGTGACAGCGGACGGCGGACCCAATGGAAAGCTTCTGGGAATAGTTACGAACAAGGATTACCGGGTGAGCCGTATGAGTCCGGATACTCAGGTAAAAGAATTTATGACCAGATTTGAGAATCTCGTGTATGCGGATGAGGAGACCACGCTGAAAGAGGCCAACGATATCATCTGGGAGCATAAGATCAACTGCCTGCCGCTGGTAAATAAAAACCAGGAGCTGGTGTATCTGGTATTCCGCAAGGATTATGATACGCATAAGAAGAATGAAAATGAGTCCATCGACAGCTCTAAACGCTATATGGTAGGGGCCGGTATCAATACCAGGGATTATGAGCAGAGAGTTCCGGCGCTTATAGAGGCCGGCGCGGATGCGCTCTGTATAGACAGCTCAGAAGGTTTTTCCGAGTGGCAGAAGCTGACAATCGATTATATCCGGAAGAATTATGGGGACAGTGTGAAGGTGGGAGCCGGCAACGTGGTGGATGCGGACGGATTCCGCTTTCTTGCGGACGCAGGAGCCGACTTTGTCAAGGTCGGGATCGGAGGCGGAGCGATCTGCATCACCCGTGAGCAGAAAGGCATCGGCAGGGGCCAGGCCACCGCGCTGATCGAGGTGGCAAAGGCCAGAGATGCCTATTATGAGGAAACCGGGATCTATGTTCCCGTCTGCTCCGACGGCGGCATCGTGCATGACTACCATATAACGCTGGCCCTGGCCATGGGAGCGGATTTCGTAATGCTGGGCAGATATTTTGCCAGATTTGACGAGAGCCCTACCAAGAGAGTCAATATTAACGGGAGCTATATGAAAGAATACTGGGGAGAAGGAAGCGCCCGGGCAAGAAACTGGCAGCGCTACGATATGGGAGGGGAGAAGAAGCTTTCCTTTGAAGAAGGCGTTGATTCCCTGGTGCCCTATGCCGGAAGCTTAAAGGACAACGTGAATCTGACCTTAAGTAAAGTGCGCTCCACAATGTGCAACTGCGGAGCTCTGACCATTCCGGAGCTGCAGGAAAAAGCGAAGATAACATTGGTTTCCGCGACCAGCATTGTGGAAGGCGGAGCGCATGATGTTACGCTTCGGGACAAGAGATAGATCGGCCGAAGACGGTTTTATAACGTTTTAAAGAGCTTTCTCTGTCACCGGTATAAATGTTAATCAAGTATAAGCGGGTCATGGTTTCCTTCCGGTAACTATGGCCCGCTTTTGATACCAAACCACTTTAAAGTGCATTCTTTTCAAAGATCCCATGCTGGTTTAAGATAAGAATAGAAACGTTAAGGATTCAGGCCGTTTTTGTAATCGGTCCCCCACTGGAACATGGACTCGAGGATCGGCTTCAGGCTGTTTCCTGTTTCGGTCAGGGTATATTCCACTCTGGGAGGAACTTCCGGATAGATTTTGCGGGTGAGCAGACCGTCCTGTTCCATGGCGCGCAGATGGCCGGTCAGAACTTTCTGTGTGATGCCGTTTACGGAACGCATCAGCTCGCTAAAGCGCTTGGTCCCTGTCAGCAGATCACGGATGATCAGGACCTTCCATTTGTCCCCGATGAGCTGCAGAGTCATTTCCACAGGACAGTCCGGTATCTTTTTTGTCGGATTCATGAAAGCACCTCCTGAATGATTTAAACTGAATGAATTTACCTCTATTATACATGCATAGGTACAAAATAGTAAGTATCTAAAAATATTAAGAGATAAGCCCGGCTAAGGCGGCTGAAAAATACAGAGAAAGCAAAAGGTGAGTATATGAACGGTATAGAAAGCATGATAGAGCAGCTGGCACAGGCGCAGGCCGTGGTCATCGGCGCGGGCTCCGGGCTGTCCGCGGCAGCGGGTTTCACATATACAGGGGAACGGTTTACACGCCATTTCAGCGAGTTTATAGAGCGGTATCATATGACGGATATGTATTCCGCCGGATTTTATCCGTTCCAAACACAGGAGGAAAAATGGGCGTACTGGAGCCGCCATATCTATTATAACCGCTATGATCAGGATGCGGGGAAAGCCTATCTGGATCTGCTTAATCTGGTGCGGGATAAGAACTATTTCGTCATCACCACCAATGTAGACCATCAGTTCTGGCTGGCAGGCTTTCAGCCGGAGAGAATCTTTGCTACCCAGGGGGATTATGGAAAGTTCCAGTGTGCCAGAGCATGCCATGAGAAACTGTATGATAACGAGGCGCAGGTCAGGGCCATGCTTGCTCTCCAGAGAAACTGCCGGATTCCGGAGGAACTGGTGCCAAGATGTCCGGTCTGCGGCGGCAATATGGAAGTGAATCTGCGCTGTGACCAGTATTTTGTGGAGGATGAAGCGTGGCATGAGGCTGAAGCCCGCTATGAGGTTTTCCTGGCGGAAAATCAGGAAAAACGCGTGCTGTTTCTGGAGCTGGGAGTGGGCATGAATACCCCGGTCATCATCAAATATCCGTTCTGGCAGATGACTCGGAAGCTGGACCGCGCGTTCTATATCTGCGTGAACCGCGGGCAGGACTGGGCGCCTGAAGAGATCGCGGAGAAATCCTTGTGCATTGACGGGGATATTGCAGAAATTTTAAATGAGGTGAGAGCACAATCGAAATGCAAAGCTAAGCCGCAGACCGGTTCGTAAATCCTTTGGGAAAATGAGGAAGATTGCCGTAGAGAGGAGAAAGTAAAATTATGACACATGATGAGCAGAGAATATGGATGATTCAGTATCTTCTGTCGGAAAAAGAGGAATACTCGGCTGTGCGGATACCTGACGGTGTGCAAAACCAAAAAAATCTTCTGCGCAGTCTGATGAATGTTCGAATACCGGCGCCGCTCAGCCGGGAGTTCCTTGAAATTCAGGATGATTATCTGACTGCGGAGAATCGTTCAGCGGGCATAACAGATGTGAATCACCTATCACCGCTGAAAGTGGATGACAGGCTGACTCTCTGGCAGGGGGATATGACGAGCCTAAGGGTAGATTCCATAGTGAATCCGGCCAATTCCGCACTTTTGGGGTGCTTCTGCCCTCTTCATAACTGTGCGGATAATATTGTGCATTCAAAGAGCGGGATACAATTGCGCTTAAAGTGCAGCGAAATCATGAGAGCACAGGGGCATGACGAACCCACCGGGCGGGCAAAAATTACGCCGGCTTACAATCTGCCTTGCCGGTATATTCTGCATACGGTAGGACCGATTATTCACGGCAGAGTTACGAGTAAAGAGCGGGAACTTCTTGCTTCCTGCTATCGTTCCTGCTTGAAATTGGCGGCTGACAATGGGCTAAAAAGTATCGCTTTTTGCTGTATCTCCACCGGCGAATTCCATTTCCCGAATGAAGAGGCGGCTGAAATCGCCGTAAAAACAGTCAAAGAATTTCTGCAGGCAGACAATCGGATACAAAGGGTTGTTTTTAATGTTTATAAAGACATCGATCTGCAGATTTACCGCAGATTGTTAGGGGAAGATCAAGTTTCACTTTAAAGACTGCCGCAGCTGCTGCAGGTATTTATCTGCTGCCTTTGAAAATACCTGATATTTTTTCCAAATAACATGCATTTTCATATCCACTCTGGGAGACAGCGGCCGGAAACACAACTTGCTTTCGCCGCTGGTGTTGATAATTTTGTCCAGACAAACGGCGTACCCCAGCCCCTCCTCAACCATCAGGGATGCGTTAAACAGAAGACTGTAAGTGGCGACTTTCCTGATCTGCTCCCGTTCTTTTCCCAGCCAGGGTAAAAGAATGCCTTCTAAACATTCCTGGCGGGACAGAATGAGCGGCTTATCCCACAGATCTTCCGGCTTAATCACTTCTTTATCTGCCAACGGCGAGTCCCGGCGCATCAAAACTCCCCAGGTATCCTGACTTGGAATATCCAGATAATCATATTTCGAGGTATCCGCTTCCCCAAGAATAAGTCCAAAATCGCAGAGCCCCCGATCCAACGATTCCAGTATGTCTTTGCGATCTCCGCTCTGGATGTGAAAATAAACCAGAGGATATTTCTGCTGCAGGGTATGCTGGGCCTTTATCAGAAAGCGTATCCCATCTGTTTCCCCGGCTCCGATAAAAACATTTCCCGCAATCGTTTCATCAGACTGGGTTACCTCCTCTTCCGCTTTTTTTACCAGCTGTAGGATCTCCTCTGCCCGTTTGCGAAGAATCATCCCTTCTTCAGTTAAGGTCACTTTGCGGGAACCTTTTGTCCCTCTGATTAAAAGCTGTTTGCCCAGTTCGTCTTCCATAGCCTTCAGCTGTGTGGAAAGCGTTGGCTGTGTAAGATGCAGGGACTCCGCCGCCGCTGAAATGCTCTGCTCCCTTGCCACCGCCAAAAAATATTGTAAAACGCGCAGCTCCATTAAAACACCTCCTAGTACCTCGTATACCAAATAACTACACTTTATTACTAGCATATTTTCCCGATAGCACGGATCAAAAAGCCTCAACGTAGCCCGCTACGCCTGCGTTTTTTGATCCGCACTCTCGAAAAAATATGCTCAGTAAAAAGTATAGTTATTTGGTTTACGATGTACTAGTCTAATTATAGCAGAAGTATTTATAGAACACAACTATACAAAACAATAATAAATAAGTATTTGCTATGTAAGAGAACCGGAGATATACTAAAACCGAAAAAGACAAAACACTTTCTACCAGCAGGACGGAGCAATAAGACTGTACGAATCAGTCCAACAAAATAAAGAAAAAGTGAGCGGAGAAATATGGACGAAAATATGCCTGAAAATCTTTCTATCCAGGCGATCATCCGGAATCTGAAGGACGCCGGATGCGACGCTGAGACGATAGAACACTTTTTTTCCCTTGAAAAGAGCGGAAGTATACAGAAACAGTTGAAGCTCTTATCTGTGCAAAGAGATCATCTTCTTGCAAAGGTGCACAAGGAGGAAAAGAAAATCGACTGTTTGGACTATCTGGTTTATCAACTGAGCAAGAAGTGGAAGCACACTGAAGTGTGCGCAGGTCATCAACCTGCGGTTGGTGATAGTAAAAGGAGGAAAAATGAAGGAGTTCATTGAAGAACAAACATTTGATATGGAGCGTGCCCTGTACGGCAGGAAGGGCTTAATGATAAAAAACTGCGCCTTTGACGGCCCCGCCGATGGGGAGAGCGCCTTCAAAGAGTGCGAGGACATCGCTGCAGACCACTGCTTCTTTAACCTGCGGTATCCCTTCTGGCACGGCCATGGGCTTCAAATCCGCGATTCGGAGCTGACTAAGTTCTGCCGGGCAGCCCTGTGGTATTCGGACCGGATTGAAATCAACGACACCAAGCTGCACGGAATCAAGGCGCTGCGGGAATGCAGCAATGTGAAAATGCGTGGATGCGACGTTATCTCTCCGGAATTTGGCTGGTCGGTGCGGGGCATTGAAATGGAAGACTGCACAGCCCAGAGTGAATATTTCATGATGCGCTCTGACCATCTGTACTTCAAAAACGTGCGGATGGAGGGGAAATACTCCTTCCAGTACATCGAGGACTCGGTGTTTGAAGACTGTGTGTTCGATACCAAGGACGCCTTCTGGCACGCCAAAAACATCGTGGTCAGAAACAGCACCGTGAAGGGCGAATACCTGGCCTGGTACTGCGAAAATGTCACTTTTGAGCACTGCAGGATCATCAGCACACAGCCGCTGTGCTACTGCAAAAACTTAAAGCTCATCGACTGCGAGATGGAAGGGGCGGATTTCGCTTTTGAAAAAAGCGGGGTGCAGGCAACAGTTACCACCCCGGTCATCAGCATCAAGAATCCCTATGCGGGCCGCATCACCGTTCCCAGCGTGGGCGAAATCATCCTGGATGATGAGAACGCAAAAGCTGAGATCGTGATGAATGGGCAGCAGGGGGAAAAAGAAGCGGTTTGTGACTGCGCCTGTGCATAAAAGTTTCGACTTGACCACTTAACTAAACATAGGAGAAATCATAGAAGTAGATAACTGTGCCTATCAGCTGGATGGTGAGGACTACCATACGAGAAAAGCAACAAAAGATGAAATCGGAAAGATTGTAGGGGCTGATTTCCCGTACAGCTATGATGGAAAATTATATCCTGTTAGCCATGCAGGTCCTGATCAATTCAAACTAAAGGAGGGGGTACTTTTAGATACCGGTTACAGTCAGGGGGCTCTATCCATGAATTTGTGACAGCCGATTGATGTGGAAGAAGTTTACTTGCAGCCATATTTTATGCCGGGTATAATAGAAAGAAAACGAAGGCGGATAGGGAAGATGAAACGGAAAAATATCACCGGGCTTGTGCATAATTCCATGTACCAGCAGATAAAAAAGAATGGTTATGCTGCGCCGGTGCAGGTATTGATGGATGTAGGTGTCCTGTGTAAAGAGGATTATGAAAAATGGAGAGCCGGCAGGGTGGATTATCTGGAACGCGTGTGTAATGTCAATCTGTCACAGCTATCTTCCATCATGCAGGAAATCCGAAATTATGCTCCAAAAAACAGCTTAAAAGAATCCTGGACTTGTTATAAGAAGTGGGGGCAGAAAAAACAGGGACGGACAGAAGTACTCCGATTTTCAAAAAGCGGGGATCCACAAATAGAACGTGCCTATGCAACTCATTATCTGGACACGAAACTGGTAAGGAGGGGAGATGGAAAACAAAAAACAGATGAAAAGGAGGGTAAGATGGAGGGTGAAGTTCTGTTAGGAAATGTAATGATCGATTGTGATGACGGAAAAACCTTGCAAAAGTTTTATGGTAAGCTGCTGGGCTGGGAAATGTGTGAGATGTTTGGAAAACCTGCTGTCCGCAGCTTGTCAGGGGTGGTGTTTCTTTTTGCAGAAGAAGCGGACTATAGCCGCCCCATTTGGCCGGAGGAAAAAGGAAAACAGCAGAAGCAGATGCATTTTGATTTCCAGGTTGATAATGTCACAGAAATGGTTGGAAAGGCAGAAACTCTTGGGGCAGTTAAAGCGGATGTTCAGTTTGGCGGGAAGGATTTTGTAACTATGTTTGATCCGGCAGGGCATCCATTTTGCCTGTGTCAGAAAGGATAAGAATTACGTCAGCTATGGCAATGACAGCAGAAAAACTCCTGATTGTCTGGCGGCTGACTGTCTTCAGTAAAGAACGTCTATGGTAAAACATAGGCGTTTTTGATTGCTCTGTAAGAGAAAATGAGGTGATAATAAAAAATGTTTATCTGGGATTTTGTCGCTGACACTGTGCTGGGCCAAATCCTCGACTGGATTTATATCCAGGTGGTGGGGTTTCTTGGTGACTTTTTTATGGCCATGGGTAACATGGGAGCGGATCTGTTCGAAATGAGCTGGGTACAGTCCATTGTATTATTTTTCAGCTATCTGGCCTGGGCACTGTATGTAACAGGCCTTGTGGTTGCGGTGTTTGAGTTTGCAATAGAATACTAGAATGGCCGGGGCAGCATCAGGGACTGTGCCCTAAATGCAATTAAAGGATTCCTTGCAGTCAGCCTGTTTTCCACAGTGCCGGTAAAACTATACCAGCTCTGTGTTTCTTTACAGGGAAACTTGACGGCTGGCATCACTGGCGGGGGAAAGGACATCGGTACTGCAGCTTCAGAGATTATTGCATCACTGCAGGATGCAGGAACCTGGGAACAGGCGGCATCATCCGGTGCACTGGGCGGGATCAACAGCATTACCAATCCGGTTATGATGATATTCCTTCTGCTTCTGATAGGATATGCCGTAATTAAAGTATTCTTTGCAAATTTAAAGAGAGGGGGAATCCTGTTAATCCAGATCGCGGTTGGGAGTTTGTACATGTTCAGCGTCCCCCGGGGGTATATTGACGGCTTTGTGAGCTGGTGCAAGCAGGTGGTCGGGCTGTGCCTTACCACATTTCTGCAGGCAGCAATTCTGGTTGCCGGGCTGGCAGTGTTAAGGGATCATGCACTGCTGGGATTAGGGCTGATGCTGTCGGCTGGAGAAATTCCAAGGATTGCCGGGCAGTTTGGCCTGGAAACCGGGACCAGGGCAAATGTGATGGGAGCGGTACATGCAGCCCAAAGCGCAGTCAGCCTGACACGGACAATTGTACAGACAGTCGTAAAATAGGAGGCAGAAGAAAAAAATGGATAAAAGTAAGCTGGTTTATATCGCATCCCCTTATGCCGGAGACTTCCAGCTGAACAGTTTGAGCAAATGCTCCGAAAACCACTGTAAGACCAGCCTTTTCTTTCGGATAATGTGGATCTGATGTGGGTGGATGACAATGGCGTTTATCACTGCCTGCTGGTTACCGGCGCAGGTCATTCCGATGGTCTGCTGGTGGAAAGCGATGGTTTCAGCTACGCCCGCTTTGCCTCCTATGTGCCGGAAGCAACGGCACTGCAGTATCCGTCTCTGTCAAAAATGAATCAGAAACTGGCCGCCGCTGTTGATTTCGTCATCATAGATGGAACCAGTCAGACCAGCAGCGGAAACAGGTTTTTGAGTTTTGAAAAATTAAAAGAACACACAGGAGTCGATGTGTTAGGTGGACCGTTTGTTCAGGAAGTGTTGGGAGATATGCTCTGCGATCGACCGGAGGTGGCCGACCTGATCATTGAGAATGAGCAGTTTGATGTGGTTTATTATCTCGATTTCTGTCCAACTGTCAGCAGACAGAGCCCCTCACACTGTCACCTGAAATGAAACTGTGAAAGTCCAGCGATTTACATGAAAAATACAACTTTGAATATCACTTTTAACACCGAGAAGCTGGATGCGTTGGTGTTCCATATGGGTAAAAAGGAAGCAGATCTGCAGGGAGAACTGAACGACACCATCCAGAAACTCTATGAAAAATATGTTCCGCAGACAACCCGCGAGTATATCGAGGATAAAATCACCCGTGATGCACAGGCCAAAGACCGCCCGCGCAGACCGGTTCGACCGGTGAAACGTCCGGATAGTCTTTCCGGGCAGAGCGAAAGCTGACCACTGCCGCGTGTTGGCCCCTGTGTCGGCTTTTAGGAGGCAGAGTGGCATCCGTGTACCCTTGGAGCCATTCTCGCCCCGTGTGACCGACTGTGAGCAAATGAGAAAAAGACAGTCAAAAGCCTTGCCATGACTGGGTTTGAGGCATATCCGGCAGGGTCGAAAAGTGTGCAGGTTAAAGGGGTTATGCTGCATTCGCAGCCTAACCCCGGGAAACACCGCCCGGCAAAGCCGTGCGGGAGGGCGTGTTTGAATAACTTTCTTAGCAAAGATGGAATTTATTATGCTAATTTCGGATGAAGGGCAGGGATTTGGGCATTTTTCGGAGGAATTATGTGGATACAGAGCAGCCGGATACAGAAAAGAGGGGAAAATGGCAAAAGAAACGGAGAAAGTACGCAAAGGATTTTATGTAGACAAGGATATCCTGGGGAGAGTAGATGGAATGCTGGAGGAAGCAAATGTCCGTTCCTGGAATGAGTTTGTAAACGATGCGCTGAAATTTTATATTGGATATCTTACGGCAAGAAACGCAGAAAACTATTTGCTGCAGTCCCTCTCCTCCGTTATTACAGGTACGGTACAGGATTCAGAAAACCGAATTGCCAGGATGGATTTTAAGTTGGCGGTAGAACTATCAAAACTGTCTCAGGTTATTGCTTATACCCATGAGGTAGATGACGAGTCCCTGGATAAACTCCATGCAAAATGTGTTGAGGAAGTCAGGAGGATTAATGGAGCGATTGATTTTGAGAGTGTGTATATCACGAATTTTTGTTCCTTTCCAAAAGTATTGTAATGTTATGAATTGCTTTATATCAAAAGAATTGTGTATATAAAGAATTCTTGTTTGTTTACAATTATATTGTAGTACTCTATGCTTTGTTTACAATCGTTGAAGAAGAGAGGAGGTGATACGTAATGAAAGTTGTAAAGTCTATATTTATTTCGGAAACTCAACAATCAGATGAAATTTCTATAAGAAAGAAGATGCAAAGTGGTATTTTGTGGAAACAAGATATTAAAAAAAATTACCAGCTTTATCTTTTTTTACTTCCGGCAGTGGTTTCAGTTTTCTTATTCAACTATTTGCCTATGTATGGAATACAGATAGCCTTTAAAGATTTCAAGCCTTCTAAAGGAATCTGGGGAAGTGCCTGGGTAGGACTAAAATGGTTTAAGCGTTTTTTTTCAAGCTTTCAATTTAATGAAATTTTATCCAACACGCTTTTGCTGAGTGTACTTTTATTAATATGTTCCTTCCCAGTCCCGATTATTTTTGCATTAATTGTAAATCAATATAAGGAAGGTAAATTTAGAAAGATGCTCCAAACAGTATCCTATGCACCACATTTTATATCAACAGTAGTTATGGTTGGTATGATCGTACTTTTTCTGAGTCCTTCAGCGGGATTATACGGTACTATTGTTCGTATGTTAGGCGGTGAACCGCAGAATATACTGGGTGAGGCATATATGTTCCGTCCCATTTATATTCTATCGGATATCTGGCAGCATACAGGCTGGGATTCTATTATTTATCTGGCGGCATTATCTGCAATCAGCCAGGATTTACATGATGCAGCCAAGGTTGACGGAGCAAGCAGATTAAAAAGAATGTGGTATATCGAATTGCCTGCATTAAAGGAAACGGCTGTTGTACTGCTTATTCTGAGACTGGGAAGCATAATGTCAATGGGATTTGAGAAGACATATTTACTGCAGAATAACTTAAATTTGAGTACATCCGAAATTATTGCTTCATATGTATATAAGGTTGGCCTGACGGGGACTCCGCAGTACAGCTATTCTGCAGCAATTGGTGTATTTAATTCCGTTATTAATGTGATATTGATTGTAACCTTTAATAAGCTTAGTAAGAAGGTGAACGGATCAGGATTATGGTAAAAGGAGAAGAAATGGACACAGATAAAAGTTGGGAGCTTCCGGATCCCTTTTTGAAACCGGATGGTGACCGGATTACGGAGAAGGTAGAATGGCAGGAACAAAGGGAGTATTATAAACAACTTTTAGCAGATGAATTTTATGGGAAAATGCCTCCTCGTCCAGAGAAATTAACCGGAAAACGGTTGCTGACACAAAAAATCTGGAATGAAAGCGGTATTTATGAAAAGGTACGGATTACAACAGGTCCTCAGGAAGAAATCGGTTATAATGTTCACGTTTTCAGACCAAACAGGAAGGAAAAAACAATTCCAATTATAATTCCGGCAGGAACATATCTGGATGAGTCTATTGCAAAATTTGCAGTACAGCAGAATTTCAGTATTATGAGTTTTGAGATTCAGGAAGCAGCTCCGGATGATCGTGAAAATTATAAAAATGGAAGCTGTAAGAGAGCCTATCCGGAGTTTTCCTGGAAAGCTTTAGCCATGTGGGCCTGGCTACAGAGCAGGGTAATTGACTGGCTTGAGACTCAGGATTTTATAGATATGGATAAGGTAGTAGTAACAGGACATTCCCGAATGGGAAAAGCAGCTTTGTGTTGTGGAATTTATGATGAGCGGGCAGTAGTTGTGGCACCAGCAGGTTCCGGTTGCGGCGGTATGGCAAGCCTGCGTTTGAATGGAAGCCGATTGGGAGAAGGAATTGGCAGGGCGGAAAGAATTGGTGTTATGTTGAGGCCTGATAATTTCGGTTACTGGCTGATGGATGGGATGAGAGATTATGGAACCGAAGATGGAATGACTGCTTATCGCGAAAATGAAATTCCTTTTGATGCAAACATATTGGGATCTTGTATCGCCCCCAGAGGACTTGTACTGACGGAAGGTTTGGATGATATATGGATAAATGCCTTTGGTACACAGACGGCATGGCTTGCAACAGCTGAGGTTTACCAATTCCTGGATGTTTCTGAAAAATGTGCCATTCATTACAGGGAAGGAGGACATGAGTATAATCTGGAGGACTGGAAAATTGTTTTAGATTTTTGTCAGGTGATTCTTAACGGAAGGGAAAAAACCACCAATTATAAAATTGCAGGCAAGGATGAGGTGAAATGCGGTTATTCCTGGAAAAATCCAGCCCCTGAGCCGGAGAGAATTGAAGCAGGGATAGTATTTAGAAAAAAAGAATGGAGCTTTTTGCAGAAAGAGGGAAACTGATTGAAAAATAGATTGTCAAATCTGCCCTTATACTTTTTGGGAATCATCCTTTTACTGATCGTTGCATATCCATTGTATTTCATTTTAATTGCATCGGTTTCGGATCCGTCTATGGTAATGAACGGAGAAGTGTGGCTCTGGCCGAAAAAAATAAATTTGGTAGGTTACGAGGAGCTGTTCAAGGTAAATAGAATCTGGGTGGGTTACCGAAATACAATTATTTATACGATTTTTGGAACCGCAGTTAGCATGCTTGTAACGGTGCCTGCCGCTTATGCACTTTCTGTAAAGAACCTAAAAATCAGGAAGTCAGCGATGCTTTATTTTATGTTTACCATGTTTTTTAATGGAGGACTGATTCCTACATATTTGGTGGTTGCTCAGACATTACATTTGGATAATAGTTTTTGGGTTATGATCATCCCGTTTTGTCTGAATGTTTATAATATGATTATTATGAGAACATTTTTTGAAAGTAGCCTGCCACAGGAGTTATGGGAGGCCGCACAACTAGATGGTTGCTCTCATGTATATTATCTGATAAGAGTGGTACTGCCCTTATCTAAAGCTGTTTTATCAGTAATAGTGCTTTATTATGTAGTTGGAAAATGGAATGAATATTTTACAGCCCTGATTTATATCAGAAATGATAATCTTGTACCGTTACAAATTGTACTACGGGATATTTTAATTCAAAATGAAGCTTTTACCGGGGCGGAAATGGGGGCGGCAGGGCTGGAAGCGAGTAAAAAGGCAAACTTAATAAAATATGCATCTATTGTGGTGGCAACACTTCCAATGATGATATTATATCCTTTTTTGCAAAAATATTTTGAGAAGGGTGTCATGATAGGTGCGATTAAAGGTTAAGAGGGAGGAATAATTAATGAGTAAAAGACGTTTGGTTGCAATGTTGATTGTTGTCGCTTTAGTAGTAACAGGACTGTATGGCTGCGGTAACAAGCAGGATTCAGGAGAAAGCTCTGTGGCGGAAAGCAGTCCTTCTGCAGGCATTGAGCAGGAAAATTCATCAGAGGATTCTGGAACAATGGATATCAGTGAAAAAGTTGAACTCAGAATTATGGTTCAGACAGGGCTGGATCCTGATACATTACCTATGTTCCAAAAAATTGAAGAAAAATGTAATGTGGATTTTATTTGGGATGCAGTAGAATCTGGATATAATGAGAAAAAAGCAGTAGTGCTTGCTAGTAATGATTTGCCGGATATCTTTTTTGCAGGCCTGACATCAGATGACATAGTGGCTAATCCAGAGTTGTTTGTGGATATGTCTTCGTTTTTGGATTTAGCCCCTAATGTAGAGCAGATGTTTGAGGAAGTTCCGCTTACTAAATATGTCAGCACATATGGAGAAAATGGCATTCTGTCATTACCACAGGTTACAGGTTTTAACCCTAGAAGCTGGGAAGTAATGATGATAAATAAAACCTGGCTGGATAAACTTGGACTGGAAGAACCTACTACTCTGGGTGAATTGGAAGAAGTACTGAAAGCTTTTAAGGAACGGGATCCAAATGGCAACGGTAAGGCGGATGAAATTCCTATGGACTGGCCTTGTGAGTATGGCCATGGTCCTTATTGCTTAACAGGCGCGTATGGGTTTGTAGATGATAAGAATAAAATAGTACTAAATAATGATAAAGTAGATTTTTTATATGTCACAGAGGAATATAAGAAGGTAACAGATTATCTGCATAGGCTTTATTCCCAGGGACTTATTAACCCGGAAGTATTTACAACTACTGATTATTCTGTAGCAAATGCGCTCAGCAGTGAAGGTGATGTGGCTAGAGTAGGATTTACTTTTGGTTGGTCTGTGGAAAGCCGTACAGGTAAGTTTACGGATGAATATATAGTTCTTCCGCAGCTTAAGGCAGATGAAAGCATAGAAAATCCTTTGTGGGCATGCGGCCCTAAAGAACGCGTTAATACCAGTGTAGCATGTGTCTTGACTAAATCCTGCAAGAATCCGGAGCGGGCAATGATGGTAATTAATGAATTTTATAGTGAAGACTTTGCATTACAGGAGTATTATGGTTCTTCTCCTGAGTTTGTAGAGAAGCAGCCGGATGGAAACTGGATTATCAAAGAACCCGAAAATGGTACGATTGAAGAGCAGAAACTGAAAAATGCATTAGTTAATCGAGGACCTTGCTACACATCACCGGATCTGGAAAACAGGACTATCCTACCTGAAGAACTTCAGGCAAGATTGGACCAGGATGATGTATATGCGGATCAGAGACCGGCAGATAATCAGATTTTTCCTACTGTAAAATTTGATAACGAAGCAACGGAGGAATTAACTTATTTAAAGACAGATATAGATAAATATGTCGATCAGAAATCTGCCGAGTGGGTTGTTAATGGCGGAATTGAAGAAGAATGGGATGGTTATCTGGAGCAGCTTCAGAAAATGGGACTTGATAGGATGAAAGAAATTTATCAGGAAGCATATGATGAATGGCTGGCCGAAACCAAATAATGGAAGCTTTGTTGGATTTGCCATAGGCTTTTGTATTTGCTATAATAATTGCAATTCGGCTGGAATGTTATTCCGGCCGAAAGGCTGATAGCAAATGCAGAGGCCTTTTAGTGCATGATAAAAAAGAGGGAGGAGAAAGGGTGTGAAGAAAAACAAAGGAGTATCTTTTGCAGTATCTTATCTTTTAATGGCTATTATTCCAATGGCTGTATGCGGGATTTTTTTCTATCCGAGGACTCGTAACCAGATTGTCGAAAGGACAGATACCAGTTCCATGCAGCAGGTGGAACGTGGACTGGAAGAACTTGACAGACAATTACAGATTATCAATAATATTCTAAATGTTTTTTTTCAGAATGAGGAAATTAGCCGTTCCGATATAGAAATTGAACCATGGAAAAACCTTGTCATTTCTAAAGAAATAAAAAAAACAATTGTCAACAATGGTTTGATTGAAGAGGTTTTTCTTTTTGCCAGGAAAAATCAGTATTTTTTCAGTGGCTACCAAGGTAATTTCCCATTAGATAAGCTATTAGAATATAATGGAACAATAGGATTTCGCTATTTGGGCTGGGAGATGGAATCCATAATAGAAATTTTGAATTCTCTTAATGGGACATTTCAAAGGCCTGCTGAAGCGTTGATATTGCGAGGAAATATTCATAAAAATATAATCACCTTTATTTCAACAATACCACAGAAAAACAGATTTGCGTATGCGGCTGTCATAATAATGGTAGATGGAGAACAACTGGCAGGATTGCTGCCAGATTCACGAAGTTCGGAAGAAAATGGGTATATTATACTCGATGCAAATAAACAAATGATTTACCAATCTTCAGGAATAAAAGAAGAGCTCCTTCAGAAGATTAATAATTATGGGGTAATAAAAGCTGTTCAAGACCAATCTGTTAGAATAGAAAACAATTATCTTTTAAATGCGGCGCAATCGGATTCCTCCGGCTGGATACTTATAAAAGTAACAGATTTAAATCCAATGCTGCAGGAAATTTTGGAACTTGAATATAGCGTTGTTTTTGTGATGCTTGGGTTATCTATAGTTCTTGGCTTTTTAGGTTATTATTTTATGGTTCTTAATTTCCGACCACTTACGCAAATTACGTTATTACTTAGACAATCTGGGAATGATCGAAGGGGAAAAATAAGGAATGCATATTATGATGAGATTGAACGTGCAATACGTATCCTTCAAGATGATAATTTACGTATGGCTGGGAATCTACAACAGACAAAACCAAGGCTTAAAAAACATTTATTTTCGGAACTACTTTCTGCTGCTTTCAGAAATAATCAGGAATCTGAATATTTGACTGAATTAAAAAATGCGGGCTTTGCTATTGATGAGGCATGTTACCGAATTGTGGTTTTACAGTTACCTTTGGAAGAAATACGTGATAAAGCTATTCTTGAAATGTCTAATGAAACAGAAGAAATTATATATATGTGCACCTTGCCGAACAGTGGAAACATAGTCTTTTTACTGGGAAATAATAAAGATGGGGGGAAAACTGTATTTTCAGGATGGCAAAAGAAATATGACTGGATGAATCAGGCAAGAGTAGGAGTTGGTGATAAAGTAGATTCAATACTAAAAATTTCGCTCTCTTATTCCCAGGCATGCGCAGCATTGGATTATGCAGTTATGAGTTCTGATAGTGGTACGGTAGTTTATTATGATGAACTTCCTGACTCTTTGTTTCGGATTCATAATTACCCACTGGAACTGATTGAGTCCCTTGCATTTGCAGTGAGGATGGATAAAGTAGATGATGTCGGTAAGATCATGTATCAGATAGAGTATATGATTCAAATGAAGGAACTGCCACCTTATTATGTCAGAGCCTTGTTCTATAATGTCGTAAGTATTTTTTTAGAAAAGAATGAGAAGATGGAGACGGAAGACAAAAATGAATCTGATATAGTTCATTTCTTTTCACAACAGCTTTCTGCTATACAGATGACTGATATTCTATCTGAATTATATCAGAATTTCAGGGAAAAAACGGATTCTTTTACTCCCAAGGAAAATGAGTGGATGGTGCAGGTAAAGATGTATATTGGTGAACATTATGGTGAAAGCACCTTGTCTCTGGTAGAAGTGGCTGAGCACATAGGTATGTCTCCGGCATGGTTTAGCACACTTTTTAAAGAAAAAAGCGGATGTAATTTTAAAGAATATGTTGATTTAATTCGTCTGGAAAGAGCAAAAGAATTGCTAGAAGGAACAGAGACAAAAATAGAATCCGTGGCACAGAAGGTAGGTTATAACAGCAGTTATAGCTTTTCCAGATTTTTTAAAAAGCATATGGGTGTGTCTCCGAAGGAGTATAGGGATATAAAAATAATATAATAGATGTCTAAATAGAGATCGGCCTGCAAAGTATCAGAAGCTTTTTCCCCATAAGGATGAATTTGTACTTTTTGGTGATAAGATAAAAGATTTCGTTGCTGAGTGGTAATTTGTCAATCAGAAATGATTAATGAAAGGTGAAGGAGATAACAGTGCCCAAAATTATTTTCACTTCCCACTATATGAAAGATGCCTGTGTTTGTGGGAGTTGATGCAAAAGGTGTTCCCCGTCATGCGCACAAGCGGGGAACCTTTACACAGGGCCAGCCATATAAGGGAAATGTAGGGGGAAGTAGTCCTGGTTATAGTTTTCATTATATTGGCCAAAGCGATAGGGTATATGTATTTGAAGCCCTCATTGACCTACTTTCATTTATCTCAAAAAGCCTTAACCTGCCGGTGGAAAACAGGCAGCCGGATTCGCTGCCTGACAAGGAGTCTTCTAGGGTCCAGCCTTCTGCGCCCACGTCTCCACAGTCAGAATCAACAGAAAAGGAGGCTGCTCAGATGAAATGGACTGTCCAGGTGGATGGGCAGACTTTCACTGCGACTCCGGAAGACAACGATGCCGCAGAGGCTTTGACCGAAATGATGCGCGAGGCTCCGGTGGTTATCCAGATGAGCGATTATTCCGGTTTTGAGAAAGTGGGCCCTTTGGGACTAAGCCTTCCCACCAGCAACAGTCAGACCACCACTCAGGCGGGGGATATTGTGCTATATCAAGGGAACCAGGTCGTCATCTTTTATGGTTCCAATTCCTGGAGTTATACTCGCCTTGGCAGGATTGAAGATTTGAACGGATGGGAGGAAGCCCTTGGCAGCGGCGATGTAACTGTCACCTTCTCGATGGGGGAATAATTACATGTATCAATTATTTCAAGCTGGAGGATATGGACGTTTACTCTGCTTTTAGTTATTGCAACCCCACCCGCCTGCATTTTGGCGGGGACGCCATGGCCCATCTCAAACAGGAATTGGAGCAATACGGGCCCAGCGTACTATAAGGCGATCGAAACATTTGATCCTGTTTGAACGGAAAAGTTGTACCGCCGCATATGATAGAGCATAAAGATCATAAAAGGAGACTATATGAAACGAGCGGTACAGTTGGAAAAGGCGGCGGAGGCTGTCAGCAATGAGAGCATGAAGTGCCCGAGAATTTATCAGCTTCCCCCGGCTAAGGGGAGGGAAATCCTGGAAGATACCCAGAACGCGCCGGCTTTTCTTTATCCGGCGCGGATAGAATGCACTTCGGTGATGACCGGCAGATGGGGTGCGGTTTTTGTATATACGGTGATACCGGAGCAGGTATGCAGCCCGGCGAATGTGATTTTTTACATCCACGGAGCCGGATGGGTATTCGGAAGCTTTCATACCCATGAAAAACTGGTCAGGGAGCTGGCCGCAAGGACAGGGTGCATCGTGATTTTCCCTGAGTATTCCCGCGCTCCGGAGGCCAGATATCCCATTGCCATCGAGCAGTGCTACTCCGTCTTATGCATGGTGCAGGAACTTGCAGCCCGGGCAGGCTTCTCGATGAATCCGGATACGCTGACGGTGGCCGGGGACAGCGCCGGGGGCCAGTTGGCGATCGCTATGACGCTGATGGCAAAATATAAAAGGGGGCCTCATATTCAAAAGCAGCTTCTGTACTATCCAGTGACCAATGCATGTTTTGATACCGCCTCTTACTGCGCCTTTGCCGAAGACTATTATCTCTACAGGGACGGGATGATCTGGTTCTGGGATCAGTACACCGCAAGCTGCCGGGACAGAGATCAGATATTTGCATCCCCGCTGCGTGCGGATACGAGCCAGCTGGAGGGTCTCCCCGACGCGATGATCCTAAGCGGTCAGGCGGATGTGCTGCGTGACGAAGGAGAGGCCTATGCGGTGAAACTTAGGGGGGCCGGAGTGCCCGTGATCTCCGTGCAGTTTCAGGCCATCATACATGATTTTGTCATGCTGAATTCCCTGGATCAGACGCAGGCCTGCAGAGCGGCTATGGATCTGTCCACACAATGGATCTGCAAAGCCAATGAAGCAGATGGCCTTAGAAAATGCGAATAGTAGTTGAGCGATCTTCCCCCCCCCCTGGCGGCAGCGTCCATTCTATGATAAAATAAGGGGAGGCGGCCAGGCACATGACATGCCGCCAAATATCTGTATCAGAATGGGGAGAAGCGCGCATGAGCGAACATAAGACAGTATTGGTAATCGACGGTCAGGGCGGACGGATCGGGAAGCTTCTGATTGAAAAAATAAAGGCTTCGCTGCCGGATGAGGAGATCATCGCGGTGGGGACCAACAGCATTGCCACTTCCAACATGATCAAAGGCGGCGCTGAGAATGCGGCAACCGGCGAGAATCCGGTTGTTGCGGCATGCCGGTATGCGGATATTATTGTCGGGCCGGTGGGCATCGTGGTGGCTGACAGCCTGCTGGGAGAGGTCACTCCGGTTATGGCTGCAGCGGTGGGGCAGAGCCGGGCAGTAAAGATCCTCATCCCCATGAACCGCTGTGAGATCCTTGTGGCTGGGATGAGCGGCACGCTTACGGCGGGCGAATTGACGGACCGGGCGGTAGATCTGATAAAGGAGCATATATGAGCAGCAGCGAAGTTTATGAGTTCGATGCCGTGATCAAAAAGGTCCCGGATATCGACGGGGCATATGTGGAGATCCCCTTTGATGTAAAGAAGGAGTTTGGAAAAGGCCGGGTAAAGGTACACGCCGTATTCGATACGGCGGAATACGATGGGAGCATCGTGCGCATGGGAACTCTGTGCCATATCCTCGGATTGCGCAAAGATATACGGGCGGCGATCGGCAAACAGCCGGGCGATACGGTGCATGTAACGATTACAGAGAGACAGTAGCAGTGACAATAACAGGCGGCTGCAGCAATGGAATAATGCATGACTGTTTATAAGCAGCTCATAGCAGCCGTTCAAGCAGCGTATGACAGGGCGGAGCGTGTTCCAATGAGGGGCATACTCTGCCCTGCGCCATTTGGGCGGATTAGGTTGTACTTTCGCGCTAAATTTGTTATGATGGTCATATTACATAAGTGGGCGGAGAAAGCATATGCAGAGAAAAATAATTCCAGCGGTGCTGGGATTGGCGCTTATAATATCGGTGAGTATATCCCTGGCCTGCATTCATACGCTGCAGGGCAATGCCAGAGTAATTAATTATGCGGGAGTGGTGCGGGGCGGCACGCAGCGCCTGATCAAACAGGAACTCGCCCATGAGCCCGACGATGTGTTGATCGGGTATCTGGACAGCCTTTTGGAAGAACTTTCCACCGGAAGCGGGGAGAACGGCCTGATCAGGCTCAATAGCAATGAATTTCAGCGGATAATATCCGTCATGCAGGATGACTGGGAAGAGCTTAAGGCGGAGATCGGCCGGGTCCGTCAGGGGGGTGACGGCAGTGAACTGTTCCGCTTGAGCGAGGATTATTTTGAACTGGCCAATACCGCTGTGGAGGAGGCCGAAAAGTATACGGAAAAGCGTGTGTATCAGACCAGGCAGATCATGGGTTTTGTCGTAGTGGCATTTGGCGCGGCCTGTATCCTTCTGGCCTGGATCGGCTGGCGCCAGAACAAAAGGCGGGAGGCTCTTAGGCAGCAGGAGGATGAGAATCGGGAGAGAAGCAGCTATTTAAGCAAAATATCCAGAGAGCTGCGGGCTCCGATGGATGAGATCTCCGAATTGATGTATGTCTCCGATATGGATACTTACGAGCTGCTTTTTCTTAATGAAGCCGGACGCAGAAATTTCGGAATTGAGGATTTTACCGGCAGGAAATGTTATGACCTGCTGCAGGGGCGAAAGACGCCCTGCCCGTTCTGCACTAATGAGCATTTAATTCCGGGGGAAAATTACACATGGGAATATACCAATCCGCTGACCAAGCGGCATTATCTGCTTAAGGACCGCATAATCGAGTGGGAAGGCCGGCCGGCCCGAATGGAGATCGCATTTGATACCACGGAGTCAGAGATGGAGAAGCAGCAGCTTAAGTTCACGCTGGATGCGGAAAAAATGGTGATGGGAAGTGTGCAGATTCTTTATCAGGGACAGGATCTTGCAGCTGGCGTAACCGAAGTCCTAAAACGGCTTGGCAGCTTTTTATCCGCGGAGCGCGCATATCTCTTTTTTATCCGCGACGGACGGATGTACAATGATTTTGAATGGTGTGCTATGGGGGTAATACCGCAGCAGGAGCAGCTCCAGGGAATGCCGGAGAGCTTGATCGACCGTTGGAGATCCGTATTTTCAAAGAACGAATGTGTGATAGTAGAAGATGTGGAGAAGCTTAAAGACACCTCACCGGAGGAATACCGGGTGCTCACCATGCAGAATATCCGCAGTCTGGTAGCCGCACCCATGGAGCAGGACGGAAAGCTGAAAGGTTATCTGGGGGTGGATAATCCGCCGCCGCAGCGCCTCCAGAACATCGCTTCCCTGCTTCAGACCCTCTGTTACTTTCTTATGCTAAGCTACCGGCGGGCAGATAATGAGCAGCAGCTTTCCAGATTGAGCTTTTATGATACGCTGACGACATTTTATAACCGCAACCGATATATTCAGGATCTTAAGGCGCTGACTCATGAGTGTGCTCCTTTGGGAATCGTATTTCTGGATGTGAACGGCCTGAAAGAGATAAACGACCGGTACGGCCACGCATTTGGGGATAAAGTGCTTCAGGAAAGCGCGCAGAAGATGCGGGAAGTCTTTGGGGATGCAGAGTATTACCGGATCGGCGGAGATGAGTTTGTGATCTTAAGCAACAATATCAGCAGCGATCTTTTTGCGGACAGAGTCAAGCAGCTCAAGCAATGTTTTCATGCGGACCAAAACTGCAAGGCTGCGATCGGGTCCTGCTGGACGGAAACGGTTGAGGACATCGGCCGGATCGTGGGAGATGCCGATTCCAGGATGTATGAGGATAAGAAGGATTATTACCGCAGACATCCTTCCACCGTCCGCTACCGCCATGAGAGCGATGAAGTGCTGCCTCTGACAGATCCCAAGGTATTGCAGGACAAGATCAGCAAGGAGCAGTTTGTCGTGTATTTCCAGCCCAAGGTATCCTCCGATGCGGGCAATACGGTGGGAGCGGAAGCGCTGATCCGCTATCAGCCGAGAGAAGGCGCTCTGGTTCTGCCGGGGAATTTTCTGCCGCTGCTTGAAGAGGCGGGCTCTGTGATGCAGATCGACTTTTTCGTATTTGAGTTCGTGTGTTCCAAGCTGAAAAAGTGGGTGAATGAGGGGAAAAAGGCGTTTCCGGTTTCCGTTAATTTCTCACGCGCATCTCTGACCGGGCCGGGCTTTGTAAAGAGACTGGTAGATATCAGTGAAAAGTACACAATCTCACCGAATTATCTGGAGATCGAAATCACGGAAAGCATGCGCGATGCTAAGGACTTCGAGTTAAAGGAACTCATTGAGGAGCTTAGGCGGGCGGGATTTGCCGTTGCGATCGATGATTTCGGGACGGAGTATGCGAATCTCTCTCTGTTGACCGCTGTGGATTTTGACGTGCTCAAGCTGGATAAAACCATGGTGGACGATGTGGCGGACAATCCGAAGACGCGCAGAATCGTTAAGACCATCGCACAGCTCTGCAGGGAGATGGGAATAAAGCTCATTGCGGAGGGAATTGAGAAGGAAGAACAGCTGACGGCGTTAAAAGGCTGCGGCGTGGAGCTGGTACAGGGCTATTTGTTCAGCCGGCCGATACCGATAGAGGAATATGAAAAGAAATATCTGTAAACAGGAGGCTTGAATCCGATGTATGACCGTTTGACGGAAAGTGATATTAAAAAAATGGAGGAAGAGATCGAATACCGCAGGCTGGTGGTGCGCAAACAGGCGCTGGAGGCGGTAAAGGAAGCCCGGGCACAGGGTGATTTGAGCGAGAACTTCGAATATCATGCGGCGAAGAAGGACAAGAACAAAAACGAGAGCCGCATACGCTATCTTGAAAAAATGATCAGGACGGCCAGAATCGTGTCCGATGAATCGGGAGAAAACGAGGTCGGCCTGAACAATGTGGTGGAAGTATATTTTGAGGACGACGATGAAACTGAAACCTATAAGCTGGTGACTACCATAAGGGGAAATTCGCTGGCCGGCATGATCAGCATCGATTCTCCTCTTGGAAGGGCGATCGTCCATCACAGGGTGAACGACCGGGTATACGTGAAGATTGACGAAAAACGGGGCTATTATGTGGTGATCAGATCGATCGATAAAAGCGTGGGGGATGAGGAAGACCGGATACGCAAGTTTTAATCGGAGAAAAGCGGAGAAGCGGAAGAGATGAGGAAGAGATGAGACGAACGCTAAGCCAATTTGATATAGGACAGATCGCAGATTCTGGGCAATGCTTCCGGCTGGTCAGGACAGCGCCGGACACCTTTGTGCTGACGGCCGGATCCGACTGGCTGGAGATACGCCAGTCAGGTTCAGAAGTCATATTTTCCTGTGATGAGGAAGAATTTGAGGGCCGGTGGCGTAAGTATTTCGACCTGGATACCGATTACGGCGCCATACAGGCCTGTATCAAAGAAGAGGATTCTTACATGCGCCGTGCCGCATCCTTTGGCAGCGGAATACGCATCTTGCGGCAGGATTCCTGGGAGATGCTGATCACATTTATTCTGTCGCAGAGAAACAACATTCCCAGGATCCGGAAATGTGTGGAATCCCTGTGCAGGAACTTTGGCACGCGGTGTACAAATCTTAGGGGAGATATCTACTATGCCTTTCCTACGCCGGCACAGCTGCATTGTCTCAACGAGGCAGGATTTAACGCCTGCGGCCTGGGTTACCGCAAGCGCTATATTCAGGAGGCCGCAGCTGCGGTGGACAGAGGGAGTTTCTGTCTGGAAGCGCTTGAGGGCATGGACTATGAGACGGCAAAGTCAGAGCTTATGAAGCTCTGCGGAGTCGGCGTAAAGGTGGCCGACTGCATATGTCTCTTCGCCCTCCATCATATAGAGGCCTTCCCTGTCGATACTCATATTGAACGGGTGTTGAAAGAACAGTATCCGCAGGGCTTTCCCTTCGAACGCTATGCGGGGTTTGCAGGTATCCTTCAGCAGTATGCATTTTACTATGATCTTAATAAGCCCATAGCCGGATAGGAAATGCTGCAGACAGTTTGATTTACAGATGAGGAAATAAAAGTGGAAAGAGATCAGAACAGCAGCATCCAGCAAAAATATGATATCGCGCTTCGAGGGATCTATGACGAGCTCTATGAGCTGAATGTGACAGAAAACACATATAGAATCGTCTATCATGTGGAAGGTAAGTATGTCACACCGCCAGATGAGGGAAAGCTTAACGAAGGAATCGCCCAGGTATCCCAGGAGATGATCTGTCCGGAAGACAGGGACCGTTTTCTGGAGTTTTTTAATTTGGATCATATCCGCAGCGCCTTTGCCATGGGGCAGGAAAGCCTTTTAACAGAGGTGCGCAAACTGTGGGAGGACGGAAAGTATCACTGGGCTTCCCTGACTCTGGTCCCGCTTGAGTCGGCTTGGGAGGTCTATCTGTGTTTTATCATGGATGTGGATGCCAAAAAAAGCAGCGAGGAGCTGCGCCGCCAGAATCAGGAGCTGCGCCTCCGCCAGATGGATGAAGAGCGCTACCGGATCATTGTGGAACAGACCGGAGCCATCGTGCTGGATTTTAATTTTGAAAATGCGAAGTTTTATGTATCCCCCCGCATGGCCATGTTTGCCTGCAGTACGCTTGATCCCCTTTCGCTGCTTAATAGTGAGGAGGAGGCTGTGCATCCGCAGGATAAGCCGGCCGTGAAAGGGATGCGGGACAGATTTGCAGAGGCGATTAAGCAAAAACGCAGAGCGGATACGGTCAGCACACAATCGGTGGTCCGGCTTAAAAAGACAGACGGCAGCTATCTTTACTGCAGGATCGTGACCGCGCTGAAGCTTGGTCCGTCCGGCGAGAGGCAGCGCATTATCTGTACGATCAGTGATATTGACGAATCCGTCCGCAATGAACAGGTGTTAAAATATCGGGCCGAGTATGACCAGCTGACAGGCATCTACAATAAGATCGCTTTCGAAGAGCATGGGCGGGAGCTTCTGGAGAGATATCCGGATGTGAAATATGCGATTTTCTGGCTGGATGTCAACCGGTTTAAGGTGATCAACGATCTCTATGGCTATGAGGAAGGGGACAGGCTGCTCTGCTTCATTGCCGGCACACTGACTGAGATGACAAAGGGGCGCGGAATCTGCGGCCATGCAAACGGTGATATTTTCAGCATGATGGTGAGCTTTGCCAACGAGGAGGAGCTCAAGGACATGGCGGTGGAACTCACGGAAAAACTGGGAATGTTTTCTTCCAGTTACCGTGCGGTGCCGTCCATCGGCATCTGCATCGCGGATGAGCGGGAGAGACCGGTGCATATGCTCTGCGATTATGCGGGTCTGGCTATGAAAACCGTCAAGGGCAATATTGTGAGAACCTTTGCCTTTTACGATGAGGGGATGCGGGCGGCGCAGATCGAGGAGAAGACAATTGAAAATGAGATGGAAGCGGCCCTTTTGCACGGTGAGTTCATCCCCTATTTGCAGCCCAAATACGAGATCCGCACGGGCAAAATTATCGGTGCGGAGGCGCTGGTGAGATGGCAGCATCCTGTGCGCGGCCTCTTATCCCCGTCAAAATTCGTCCCGATGTTTGAACGCGACGGATTTATCGTTAAAGTGGATGATTACATGTGGGAGCAGGCATTTCGGCTCATCCGGCGCTGGCTGGACATGGGGATGGAGCCGGTTCCGATTTCGGTCAATGTATCAAGGATGCATGCCTACGATCCGAACATCTACGACCGGTTCCTTGAGCTCTCCAAAACCTATGGGGTGGAGGGCCGGTATATTGAGCTGGAACTGACGGAAAGCGCTTTTGTGGACAATACGGACTGTCTGTTTGACAATATGCAGAGGATAAGGCAGAAGGGTTTTAAATGCTCGATGGACGATTTCGGAACCGGCTATTCCTCGCTGAACATGCTGCAGAATATGCCCGTGGATTATATCAAGCTGGATGGGGGATTTTTGAATGAGAAGGTTATGACGGAAAAAGGAAGGACCGTAGTCCGCGCCATGATCCATATGATTCATGAGATCGGCATGAAGGTAGTGGCCGAAGGGGTTGAAACCGACTGGCAGGTAAAGCTGCTTCAGGATACTTCCTGCACCGGCGCCCAAGGCTATTATTATGCGAAGCCTATGGCGCCGGAGGATTTTGAGGAGCTTTACAGGAAGCAGCTTGGTGAGTGATCAGGACAGTGTGCTGATCTTCTTGCGGGACAGCTTTCTTGTCCGCCATTTTTCTTCCAGGCGGATCACCTTGCGCTTGCCCCATTCTAAAAAGCTGTAGATGCCGTTTATCACGTGGGGCGTGATCAGCAGGATGCTGATGGTTACGATCATTTCCTGATACCCCAGGTCTTTTAAGTTAAGCAGGTCAGGCACCAGAAACAAGCTGGCCAGATAGAGGAAAAACATAGAATAATAAACAGCCTTGCGCAGCAGTGAATGCAGCGGATAAACTTTTTTGATCATATGAAGGCTGGTGATGCCGGTGGCCAGGACGCACATAGTGGAGCGGACTGGCTCCGGCGTTTTTAATATGGAGCAGAAAAAAGTGATCACGCTGATTTCCGCCACGATGGTCAGTGCACCGGTCAGCGCGTTCTGCAGCACGTTTTTTAAAAAATTCCCCGTAATCCTGTTGAAGTTAGGCTCCAGTGAGAGGATAAAGGTTGGTATGCCCACAGCCCACATGCTGATGATGGACAGCTGGATCGGTATAAACGGATAGGAACTGCTGATCACCAGCGTCAATACGGTCAGGATCAGGGAGAAGATGGTCTTGACCAGAAACAGCGAAGCCGCGCTCTGGATATTGTTGATGACCCGGCGGCCTTCTCTGACAATATAGGGCATGGAGCTGAAATTGGAATCCAGCAGCACCAGGTTGGAACAGTTTTTGGCCGCGTCGCTGCCCGCCGCCATGGCGATGCTGCAGTCCGCTTCTTTTAAGGCCAGCACGTCATTGACACCGTCACCGGTCATGGCCACTGTGTGCCCGTTGTCTTTTAAGGCGGTCACAATGGATTTTTTCTGTTCCGGAGTGACGCGGCCGAAGACCTGATACTTGTCCACCGCCGTCCGCAGCTGTTCGGGCGTTTTAAGCGTTGTGGCGTCCACATAGGATTCGGCGCCCTCAAGGCCCGCCTTGCGGGCGATATTTGCTACGGTAGCCGGGTTGTCACCGGAGATCACCATCAGCCGTACGTCATTGTCGGCGAAATAGCGCAGCGTTTCTTTGGCTTCCGGGCGTATGATATCGCTTAAGAGGATGATCGCACAGGGGGAAAGCCCGGCCGGCAGCACATTTTCCGTGATCTCCTGATCGCTGTGGGCCAGAACCAGCACGCGTATGCCGTTTGATGTATGGCGGTCAATCTGTGCCATCAGATCTTCATCCCGGTGGTCAGGAAACATGAATTCATAGGCACCAAAGAGATAGGTGCCTTTCCCTTCAAAGGAGACCCCGCTGTATTTTCTGGCGGAGGAGAAAGGGATCACATGGCCGGCCTTATAAGTACGGCAGTCCTGGAAATGGTCCTTCATGGCCAAAAAGGTGGCATTGTCATCGTTCAGGCTGCAGAGCAGATTGCCGATGATCTCATCTAAAGGCAGCTCTTTGAGCAGAATCACATCCTCCACCTTCATGCGCCCTTCGGTCAGAGTGCCGGTCTTGTCCAGACAGAGCACGTCCACCCGCGCAAGCGTTTCAATGCAGAACAGCTCATGCACCAGCGTCTGCTTCTGTGCCAGATGAATGACTCCGACTGCCAGGGCGATGCTGGTTAACAGCACCAGGCCCTCCGGGATCATGCCGAGCACCGCTGCCACCATGTTGACAATGGAACTGCCGAAAGATGCGCCGCTTACAAAATACTGGCTGGCGAACAGCCCTGCGCCTAACGGCACGATCAGGATGCTGATGATCTTGAGTATGGTATTGATGGATTTTTGCAGCTCGGATTTCTGTTTTTTCATCACTTTTGCTTCGGACATCAGCCGGTTGGCGAAGCTGTCTTTGCCGACATGGACAACCTGGGTCTTTGCCTTGCCGGATACCACAAAGCTGCCGGAATAGAGCGGATCTCCCGGATGCTTGGCGATGATATCGGATTCACCGCTGATTAAGGCTTCATTCACCTCAACCATGCCCTCACGCACCACGGCGTCCGCACAGATCTGATTGCCGGCTCCCAGCAGCATGATGTCGTCCTGGACCAGATCGAAGATATCAATTTTGCTTTTTTCCCCGTCCCTGATTACCGAAACTTTGGCTGCGGTGATTAACGAGAGCTTATCCAATGTCCTTTTAGCGCGGATCTCCTGGAAGATTCCGATTGCGGTATTGCAGATCACAATCCCCATGAAAAAAAGGTTTTTAAAGGAGCCCACACAGATAATCAGCACTGCCAGTATCAGGTTGATCATATTAAAAAACGTCATCAGGTTGCTGCGGATAATCTGCTGCACGCTCTTGCTGTTCTGATCTTCTTGGATATTTACCAGGCCTGCGGATACACGTTCGGCCACCTGTGATTCACTTAAGCCCTGTGTTAAACTGACGGCTGTTTTTTTCTCTTCCGGTAGTTCCATAACTGCTTCCTCTTCATTCTCACGGTCCCGGGCGCAAAGAGATAATTTCCGGCCCGCCGGGATAACGTGGTATTTAGTGGGTGCCTTTTGGCCGCTCACTGCTATTTTATAGCTATTATATCACTGAACGGCAAATTTATTTTTAAGGGTTTCTGACAAATTTCTAATATTTTTGAAAACCGCCTTTTGCCGTGTGCTTGCCGATACGGACCGCGGCAGACCTCCTTGCCGGACTGGGACAGCAGCGGGTGCTCGTGTTTCAGGACGAAGAATGTTAGTGCATACCGCCTGTATCCGCACCGGCATCCTCCTGTTCATATTTTTTGACCAGACGGTAAAAAGCGCTTTTGGATAAGCCGTATGCTTTAAGGCAGTCGCGGTAATTCAGTTCGCCGTTCTTCCAGCGGCTGTAGACAGCAGGGAAATACGCCGGAACCGGTTCGCGCCGGTGGCCGAACTGCACGCCTCTGGCCCTGGCGGCGGCGATTCCCTCGGCCTGCCGTTTCCGTATCATTTCACGCTCGTTTTCCGCGACAAAGGAGAGCAGCTGGAGCACAATATCGGAGATCAGCGTTCCCACCAGATCGCGGCGCGGAGAAGTATCTAACAGCGGCATGTCCAGTATTTTTATGTCCGCGTTTAATGTCTTTGTAATAAAGCGCCACTCATCCAGGATTTCCGCGTAATTTCTTCCGAGCCGGTCGATGCTCTTAACCACCAGCAGATCCCCCGGTTTTAATAGACTGTGGACCAGCAGCTGGTATTTTGGCCGGTCAAAATTCTTGCCGCTCTGTTTATCCATATAGATGTGTTCGGGTGAAACGCCGTATTCCTTAAGCGCCAGCAGCTGACGGTGTTCGTTCTGTTCCTTTGTAGATACCCGGATATATCCATAGCATATCTGTTGATCCATTGTCAAATTCCACCTTTCTGTTTTCTGATATCGGTCTTTCATGAGCGGTATACATTGGCATTGCGGACGGAAGAGTTCCTGTAAATTAAAAAGCGCGGTTGCATCAAAGTACACTTTGGCGGGAATAGATAAATCTATTCTAGTATCCGCCCACAGGCCCGCTTTTATGCGAAAAATCAGGGAAGAGAACCGGAACTGTTCAGTTTTTTACTGACAAATCCATCGTGTTATGATAAAATAATACTGCTGTAGCAACAAAATCTAAAAGCCTGTGCGGTCGCGCCAAAGTGTACCTTTGCGGGAATGCTGTCCGTTTATAGCATCAGGCTGAATGCGTGTTTAATTATGGGAGCGAACTTATGATGAAGAACAATCACATGTTAAGGGCGGTCTTACTGCTGTCCGTCTGCTGCTTTGCCGGGATGCTGGCCTGTGCCATCGGGATACTGCTAAATCCCAGAATGTTTTCAGCAGCACAGTACATACTGCCGTTTGTCTGCTGCATTGCCTTTTTAATGATTGTGATACTGACAGTGCTGTATATTAAGGAAGATAAAGAACGCATACTTCTGAAAAAGCAGATCAGAAAAGATCCTCTCACAGGCCTGTTAAACGCTGTGGCAGCCAGGGATCTGGTCACGCTTAAGCTTGCGGAGGATAGAAACCGCAGCACCGCCCTTTTTATTGTGGATATCGATCATTTTAAAGAAGTGAACGATGAATACGGTCATCTGGCAGGAGACTGTGTATTAAAAGATGTAGCTAAGATACTGGATAAGGTCTTCGGGCCGGACGGAATCATCGGAAGGCTGGGCGGGGATGAGTTTCTGATCTACATAGGGGATGCCAAAAGCAGCGAGGCGTTAAAAGAGAAATGCGTCCGTCTTAGCAGGGAAATACGCGGGATCCGGCTGCCGGACGGCTGCAATGAGATCACAGTCAGCATTGGCGTAGTATGCACCGGCGGCAGCCGCCAGTATGAGGAGCTGTTTATGAAGGCGGACCGGGCTCTGTATGATGCGAAAAGATCGGGACGGGATCGGTATGCCGTAGCGGAGGCATAAAAGTTTCCTCCTGTGGTATGAATTCTGTTTTTATCATAGAAAGAGCGAAAGCATTCTTTGCTTTCGCCCTTTTGACTGCTGCATGCGGGATTTTTTCACTGCACACAAGAGCGGCCGGCGCTGTTGTGTTATAATCCCAGGATGTCTGTTTCTCTATCGGAAATCGCTTTATCTAGTTTTTCCCGTATGGCACACCTACACGGCAGATTTAAATCTCACGCAGGATCTCTTCTCTGCGTTTATCATACTCCTCACGTGTGATCAGACCCTGTTCATATAATCCCTTTAATTCTTCGAGCCGTCCGGCAGCGGAGGGGGAATCGTCTTCTATTGTAAAACGGTGGCTTGCAATCCCTTCGCCTGTAAATGCATTGATCGCGTTTGTGACCGTGATGATCAGGGCAAAGACGGTCCACAGCACGCCAAAAGCGCCAAAGGTGGGTATTACAACGCAGACACCAAGGACGACAAATACCAGTCCGCCAATGCAGCCCATCAATGACTGCCCTCTTCCCGGTTTTACTCTCACTTCTTTTTTCATAGCAATCCCCCGTTTCTGCGTGTGTATGCGCATGAATAATGATATATTTATTGTAACATTATAGCTTTTTTAAGGAAAAAATGCAATTGACAGAAGGTAGTAAATTTGATATAGTTTAATATTGAACCGTTCAAACGAGAACTATATAAGGCGAAGGCCGTGAATACACGGATTTGACGCAAAAGAGGAAGAACACTGAAAGTGTGCGCAGTTCATCAAGTGCGATTGGTAAGTCCGGGAGGAGGTGAGAGAATGCGCGAATGGAGCGGAGGTTTTACGGAAAAGTATCTGTACAGCAGAGGAAAAGGGAAGAAACGGTACGACGCTGTATTTAAGGAACTGGCTAGGAAAAACGGCCTGACGCAGAATGAGGTGGACGTGATTTTGTTTCTGGCCAATAATCCTTCTTTTGATACGGCCAGGGATATTGTGGAATACCGTTCAATGTCCAAATCCCATGTATGCAAATCGGTGGAAAGCCTAAGCCAAAAGGGGCTCTTGTCCGGCCGGCAGGATGAAGAGGACAGAAGAGTCACACATCTGCTGCTGACCCCATGTGCCCATGAACTGACGGTGAACCTGAAAGAGGCTCAGAAGCAGTTCTTTGCCGGCCTGTTGGCAGGAGTCACGCCGGAGGAGATGGAGTTATTCGGCACGATTTTGGACAAAATTATTCACAATATAGAAGGGGACATGGATTATGACTGTTAAACTGATTGTATATATAATCGCCGGCCTGGGGGCCGGAATCGGTACGGGTTTAGCAGGGCTTTCGGCCGCGGCTGTTATCTCGCCGATGCTGATTACATTTTTGGGATTTCCCGCCTATGAGGCCGTGGGTATCGCCCTTGCCAGCGATGTGCTTGCCAGCGCCGCATCGGCCTGGACTTATTACAGAAACAAAAATATTGATATACGCCACGGCATTCTTATGCTGGTGACCACCCTGTTATTTACGATGGTTGGAAGCTATGTGGCATCCCACGTGCCAAATCAGGCCATGGGAAACTTTTCTGTTTATATGACATGTTTGCTGGGCATTAAGTTCATCGTCCGCCCGGTTATGACCACTAAGGAAGCCAATGCCGCAAAGCCGGAGAAAACTAAAAATATACAGTCGCTGCTGGCCGGAGCGATGATTGGGTTTATCTGCGGGTTTATCGGCGCAGGCGGCGGTATGATGATGCTGCTGATCCTGACCAGCGTGCTGGGCTATGAGCTGAAAACCGCGGTCGGTACCAGTGTGTTTATCATGGCCTTTACGGCGCTTACCGGAGCGGCCAGCCATATGGCGATCGGAGGAGCGCCCGATATAACGGCGCTGGTCGTATGCGCTGCCGCCACGCTGGCCGGTGCGCTGGGGGCGGCTGGATTTGCCAACAAGGCCAGCGCCCGCAGGCTGAACCGAATCACCGGTATTGTGCTGGCTGTACTGGGCGTTGCGATGATCATAGTGAAGCAGGGCTGGTTCGCTTAAAAAGATAAAAAAGCTGCCCTCATTTTCCTCTTTACAGAAACACTTTACTGTGCTAATATGGTAGAGCGAAAAAGATGCGGCTGGGAAGAGCGCCGCATAATGTAACCGGATTATGAGGAGGATTATTATGAAAAAGAAACTTTTAAGCCTGATAGTATGTGCTGCGCTGGTATTTTCTCTTGCGGGATGTAATAAGGATCAGACAGCCGCAACGACAGCCGGATCCGCTTCGGAGAGCACAGATGCCGGCAAAGAGACAGATGCGGCCGGAAGTATCCCGGAGACGGATAAACCGTCGGCGCCGGATGCGGGGGAAACCGCAACGTTTACCGTTGGATTTGATCAGGAATTCCCGCCCATGGGATTTGTGGGGGATGACGGAGAATACATAGGGTTTGATCTTGAACTGGCAGAAGAGGTGGCAAACCGCCTTGGCAAGACCTTTGTACCGCAGCCGATCAACTGGGGAAGCAAGGATATGGAACTGAATGCGGGCACAATCGACTGCATCTGGAACGGTTTTACGATGACCGGCAGGGAAGAGGACTATACATGGTCTGATCCGTATATGAACAACCGCCAGGTGGTTGTGGTGAGATCGGATTCCGATATCGCATCATTTGACGATCTGGCCGGCAAGATTGTGGAAGTGCAGACGGATTCTTCCGCGGAAGCCGCGCTGGCTGAAATGCCGGAACTGACGGGCACATTTTCCATGCTGCAGACCACGCCGGATTACAATGCGGCTTTTATGGATCTGGAGATGGGCGCGGTGGATGCCATCGCCATAGATGTCGTGGTAGCAAGCTATCAGATCGAGCAGAGAGGCGACGGATTTAAGATGCTGGACGGAGAACTGGCCTCCGAGAAATACGGCATCGGCTTTAAGCTTGGCAACGAAGCCTTAAGGGATCAGGTGCAGGCTGCGCTGGAAGAGATGGCTGCGGACGGAACCGTAGCAGCTATTTCCGAGAAGTGGTTTGGCAGCGATATTACGACCATCGGAAAATAAATGAAACAAAAACGCTGACAAAAAAGTGCGGGAACGGAGATACTATGGGCCTGGAAGTAATGCTGCGGCAAATCGCAGGTGGTATGGGAGTGACACTGCAGATTTTTGTGGTGACGCTTGTGTTTTCTCTGCCGCTGGGACTTTTGGTTTCCTTTGGCAGGATGTCTAAGAACAGAATATTGAGCACGCTGGTGAAGTTCTATATATCGGTTATGCGCGGAACGCCCCTGATGCTGCAGATTATGGTGGTCTATTACTGCCCCTATTATCTGTTCCATATCCAGATCAACAACAGCTATCGCCTCTGGGCTGCCTTCGCGGCATTTGTCATCAACTATGCGGCCTATTTTGCGGAAATTTACCGCAGCGGTATCCAGTCCATGCCCACAGGACAGTATGAAGCGGCGGAGGTGCTGGGATATAGCCGGGTTTCAGCATTTTTCAAGATCATACTGCCTCAGGTGATTAAAAGGATACTGCCGGCGGTGACCAATGAAGTGATCACGCTGGTTAAGGATACCTCTCTCGCCTATACGATCAGCGTGCTGGAGATGTTTAATGTGGCCAAATCCCTGTCGGTATCCCAGACATCCATGATGCCGCTGGTGGCTGCCGGAATCTTCTATTATATATTCAACCTGCTGGTTGCGTTTATCATGGAGCGCGCGGAAAAAAAGATGGCTTATTACCGCTAGTGCGCATAACGGCGCATTGGTATGCCGGAAATGAGGATTGAGATGTTTTTGCTGGAGATGAACCATATAAAGAAATCGTTTGACGGTCTGGGAGTCATAGATGATATCTCACTTTCTGTAAAGGAGGGGGAGATTGTATCCATCATCGGGCCTTCCGGTTCAGGAAAATCCACATTGCTCCGCTGTGCGACCATGCTGGAGCGGATGGACGGGGGCGAGCTGATCTATATGGGAAAAAAGGCGGCCTGGGAGGAAGACGGCAGCGTCTCCTATGTGAAGGGGAAGGAACTGCGGGAAGTCAAGAGCTGTTACGGGCTTGTATTCCAGAATTTTAACCTTTTTCCCCACTACTCCGTGCTGAAAAATATCGCGGATGCGCCGATCCACGTACAGAAACGCGATAAGGCAGAGGTGTATGAAACCGCGAGGGAGCTCTTAGCCAAGATGGGTCTGGAGGGAAAGGAAGATGCGTATCCCTGCCAGCTCTCCGGCGGGCAGTGCCAGAGAGTCGCCATCGCCAGGGCGCTGGCGTTAAACCCGAGGATACTGTTTTTTGATGAGCCCACCTCAGCATTGGATCCGGAGCTTACGGGGGAGGTATTAAAGGTGATCCGATCCCTGGCCGACCTGCATATTACCATGGTGATCGTCACTCACGAGATGGCCTTTGCCAGAGAAATCTCAGACCGCGTCATCTTTATGGACGGCGGCGTGATTGTAGAAGAGGGGACGCCGGAAGAAGTATTTCGGTCCACCCATGAGAGGACTCAAAGCTTTCTTCGTAATTATGCGGGATGAGCAGGAAGATTGCTGCGTACGGTAACTGAAAATGGGTGCGATGGCTGCGTAAGTGAAGGCTTATGCGGCCATTTTTCTTTTGCTATTTCATCCGGCATAAATTATAATAGGATGTATGAAACGGCTTTACTAAAGTTTTACACAGCCTGTACATATTAACGGTGGCACACCGGTGCAGGAACTCTTAAAATAACAGTATAGACAGGAGGAAGCCATGCCAGCGATCTATGCCCATGATACCTTTGGAAACCGTGTGATGGAGCTGCTGTCCGGGGAAATCCGGGACATTATATGGAAGTACAGGGTGCAGTTTAGGATCGGCCTGCAGGGGCCGGATTATCTCTTTTTTTATGAACCGCTTTCTAAAAATGAGATCAATCAGACCGGCTACCGCATACATGAGGAACCGGCTGAAAAATTTATGTCAGGCGCCTTTCAGGTCATAGAAGAAAAAGGCACGGATTCTATGGAATATGCTTATCTGATGGGCTTTATCTGCCACTTTGCGCTGGACAGCGAATGCCATCCGTTTGTTTCGGAACAGATGCGGGTTACCGGTGCGGGGCATATTCACATTGAGAGCGAATTTGAGAAATACCTGATGTACCGGGATCATGTGGATCCGTTCAGATACCGGATCGGGGATATTGTCCCCACAGATGACCGTACCGCCGGGTGCATCGCCGGTTTCTATGACGGGATCACCCCTGTGCAGGCTAAAAGGGCGCTGCAACAGATGAGGTTTTTCAAAAACGCACTGGTGGCGCCGGGGAAGGCAAAGCGCGCGGCCCTGCACCTGATCATGAAGGCCAGCGGCAGCTACGACAGCATGGAAGGCCATCTGCTGAAGCTGAAAGATGATATGCGCTGCCGGGACAGCAATGCCGGGCTTTTCAGCCGATATGAGAAGATGGTGCCTGTAGCTGCGGAGCTGATCCGCGGGGTCCATCAGACCATTGTGGACGGCGCGCCGCTCTGCCCGAGATTTGAAAGGAACTTTGAATCGCTGGAGTAAATGAGGAGGATATGTATGGAAAAGACCCGACTGACAAAGCTGGAGAAGTACTGGATACTTTATGATGTAGGAAATTCTGCGTTCATACTGCTGGTATCTACAATCATACCGATTTATTTTGACTATCTGGCCGGAGGGGAGGGCCTGACGGAGGTTCAGTATCTGGCCTATTGGGGATATGCCGCTTCCTTCTCCACCGTTATCGTGGCTTTTCTTGGCCCGATTCTTGGCACCATTGCAGATACGAAAGGATTTAAAAAGCCCATATTCACGCTGTTTCTTACAGTGGGGGTGCTGGGGTGCGCCGCACTGTCCCTTCCTAAAAACTGGGTCGCTTTCCTGGCTGTGTTTATCATAGCAAAAGTGGGATATTCCGCCAGCATTGTATTTTACGATTCCATGCTGCCTGATATCACTGAACCGGACCGGATGGACGCGGTCAGTTCCCACGGTTATGCCTGGGGCTATATCGGCAGCTGCATCCCTTTCATCGTCAGCCTGCTGTTCGTACTGTTCTATGATAAAATCGGCATCAGTATGGCGGCCGCCATGGCCATTGCTTTTCTGCTCAATGCCGTATGGTGGTTTTTGGTGACGGTCCCGCTGCTTAAGAATTACCGGCAGACACATTATGTGGAGGCCGCGTCCCATCCGATCAGAGAGAGTTTTTGCCGCCTGGGGCATTCTTTCAAAGAAATCCGGAAGAAAAAGAAAATCTTTTTATTCCTGCTGGCATTTTTCTGCTATATTGACGGGGTATATACGATCATTGAGATGGCGACCGCCTACGGAAAGTCCGTGGGACTGGATTCCCAGGGGCTTTTGCTCGCGTTGCTGCTCACTCAGGTGGTGGCCTTTCCCTGTGCGCTGGTCTTTGGACGGCTTGCCAAGAGGGTGGAAACCGCCCTGCTGATCAAAGTGTGCATCGCAGCCTATATCGGCATTGCGCTGTTTGGCATCCAGCTGGACAGACAGTGGGAGTTCTGGCTGCTGGCCGTATGTGTAGGAATGTTCCAGGGAGCGGTACAGGCGCTGTCCCGGTCCTACTTCGCCAAGATCATCCCTCCGGAAAAATCCGGCGAATATTTCGGCATCTTTGATATCTGCGGCAAGGGAGCTTCTTTTATAGGAACCGCGTTGATGGGATTTATGGCCCAGGCCACCGGCAGTCCCAACGCCGGCATAGGAGTGCTCACGGTACTGTTTGTGATCGGAGGGCTGGTGTTTCATAAGGCGGACCGCGCATCTTCTTGACCAGTCTTTTTGCCGCTGTTCAGATGTTCAGAGGTGCCGATAAAGCAGCGCATGGCATGGCAGTCATGAACAGTAATGCTTTATCCGCCAAAGAAAATGTGCCGTCCGTGCCGGTATTGCATTTTTTCTGTCTCTGTGCTATAGTAGCCACTGCAGATTACAGTGGCTGCTTTTCGCTTATGGTCAGTTCGAGACCATCCTGACCTAAAATAAAACTAAGGAGAGTGTACTATGAAAACAAAAAAGAGTTCTGCAAAGGCTGTGACATTTATTGTCCATGCCGCGGTCATCGCCGCAATCTATGTCGTGCTGACCACGGTGTTTTCTGCCGTGTCCTTTGGACCGATCCAGTTTCGCATCTCGGAGGCGTTGGTTATCCTGCCTTATTTTACGCCGGCGGCGGTCCCTGGAGTATTTCTCGGCTGCCTTATGGCCAATATCATGGGAGGAGCGGTGATCTGGGATGTGATCTTTGGCAGCCTGGCAACGCTGATCGGAGCGGTTTTCTCCTATCTGCTGAGGAAAAACAAATATCTGGTCTGCATTCCTCCGATTATATCCAACACCCTGATCATCCCGTGGGTGCTGAAGCTGGCCTATCAGGTGCCCGATCTGGTGCCCTTTATGATGCTCACCGTGGGAATCGGCGAGATCCTGGCTGTGGGCGTACTGGGGAATGTGCTGCTCTTTGCGTTAGACCGTTATAGAAACGTGATCTTTCGCACCGCATGGAGTTAAGCGTGTTTGATAATTCATTTCCTTTAAAGTGTGACGCATATCTTACGAAAAGCAATTTTCAAACACGCTCTGAGACTACCAAATAAGTGAGAACAGGGCGCAGACCCCAAAAAATCCTTGACCTGGAGCCGGGTCCAGATGTTAGACTATAGGTAGAACTAAATACGTCCTGTGTACAGTACGGAAACGGATAGGGCGGTGACAGGGATGGGAGGAAGATTAATGACGATTGCAGAAGTTGCGAGAGAATATGACGTATCTGCGGACACGCTGCGCTATTACGAAAGAATCGGTCTGATTCCGGCCGTAGGACGAAACCGGAGCGGAATCCGGGATTATAAGGAGGAGGACTGCCGCTGGGTGGAATTTACCAAGTGTATGCGCAGTGCCGGAATTCCCATTGAGGCTCTGATCGAATATGTAACATTATTCCAGCAGGGACCCAAGACGAGGGCAGCCAGAAAGCAGATCCTGATTGAACAGAGAGACCAGCTGCTGGCCAAAATGAATGATATACAGAAGTCGCTGGACCGTCTGAATGAGAAAATAGAAAATTACGATGCGAACATGGCGAAAACGGAAGCGATGCTGATGATGCGCAAGGAACATTGACAAAAAGGATGCCTGAAGCGGGGCATCCTTTTTTAAACGTTGCCTGAACGGACAGTAACTTTTAAAATGCCCTGTTTAACGGAAAATTTGTAAATTATGTTGGCAATTTGCATAGAGAACGCTATAATAAAATATAAATGTAATTTGCCCTGTTGAAGCTTTCTTATGAAAACGGCATGCGGCAAAAATAAGGGATAGGACGTGAATGATATGTATCAGATAGATTTTAATAAACCGGCAAAGGTTCACTTTATAGGTATAGGCGGTATCAGCATGAGCGGACTTGCGGAAATACTCATGGAAAGAGGATTCACCGTATCCGGTTCCGACAGCCGCCAGTCCGAACTCACAGATATGCTTGCTTTGAGAGGAGCCAAGATATATTATGGGCAAAGGGCCGGAAATCTTGCCGATGACATTGCTGTGGTGGTTTATACGGCCGCAGTGCACCCTGATAACTCTGAATTCGCCGAAGCCATGCGCCGCGGCCTGCCCATGCTTACCAGAGCGCAGTTGTTGGGACAGATCATGAAAAACTATCCTCATGCCGTAGCCGTAGCCGGTACCCACGGAAAGTCCACGACCACCTCCATGCTCACCGAGATTCTGCTAAAAGCGGATATGGACCCGACCATATCCGTCGGCGGTATGTTAGATTCCATAGGCGGCAACATCCGGACCGGAGATTCCGGTTATTTTGTGACGGAGGCCTGTGAATACACCAACAGTTTTCTGTCGCTGTATCCCACTGTTGGCGTTATACTAAACATCCAGGAGGATCATCTGGACTTTTTTAAGAACCTTGAGGATATTCGCAGCTCTTTTGTCCGTTTCGCCTCCCTTCTGCCGGAGGACGGGCTTTTAGTGCTGAACGGATCCATAGAGCGTGCGGAGGAACTCTGCAGCGGATTAAAGTGCAGGATTGTGAGATATGGGCGTGGCTCTGACTGGGATTACGGTGCCTGTGGCATCCGGTATGACGGGCAGGCCAGGCCATCCTTTACGCTGTATATTAAGGGAGAGCCGGCCAGCGAAATAGAACTGGGTGTATCCGGAGAGCACAACATAGACAATGCCCTTGCGGCCATCGCCGCAGCATTGGACTTAGGCGCGCCCATGGAAGCCATAAAGGCAGGCCTGTCCTCTTTTGGGGGCATACACCGCCGTTTTGAAAAAAAGGGAGAGATCAGCGGAGTCACGGTCATTGACGACTACGCCCATCATCCAACGGAGATCGCTGCTTCCTTAAGGACCGCCAAGAGCTGTCCTCATAATAAAATATGGTGTGTATTCCAGCCTCACACCTATACCAGGACGAAAGCTTTTTTGAAGGAATTCGCAGAAGCGCTGTCGATAGCGGATGAAATTGTGCTGGCAGATATTTTCGCCGCCAGAGAAACCGACAATTTAGGAATAAGTTCGAGGAATTTGGAGGAAGAACTCCAAAAACTGGGGGTATCCGTTCATTATTTCCCTTCCTTCGATGAGATTGAAAATTTTCTTCTGCAAAATTGTATTCACGGTGATATGTTGATAACTATGGGCGCCGGAGATATAGTAAAAGTGGGAGAAAAGCTATTGGGATGCTAGTTATCCACATTATCCACATATTTATCAACAATTCCCGTTGATAAAATATGTGGATTTTTTTGTGGATGATTCCCTTCTATCCACAAGTCGCAAAATGTCAAAAAACCGTGAATTTACGGCCTCCGTCCCTCCTATTCCTCTTCCCTTCGCTAATTTATCCACATTATCCCCACCATCCACATCCCCATCCACCATCTCTTCCCCCAAAAAATCCATATTCTCTTTTGAGGGGGGGTGTGGTATACTATGCACGTAGGCAATGAGCAGTGCGGGAACAGCGATGGGCAGCGTCCCGTTGTGCTTGCACATAAGGGACGCTGTCCATCGCTGTTCCCATAGGGCGAAGCCCGTGAGCGAGATGGAGCGCAGCGGAATCGAGCGCACTGCGGAGTCGCGGCCGCCGATCCCCCACCCGGCCGAGCGCCCTGCGCCAGCAGCAGCTCGTCCCTTCAAAAAGAGCGCCGAGCCCCCCATCCCCTGCTCCGCGCCCCTCACCCCACCACCCCAAAGGAGGCCCCACCCCATGTCCGCCCTAACCATACAAAACCACCTTCAATACAACACCACCATGGTATCCAATGATTTCATAGACCGCTACATCGCCGAAGCCAGCGGTGAATTCGTAAAAGTCTACCTATGTCTGCTGCGCCACCAGACCGATCCGGCCGGCGTCAGCATTTCCATGCTGGCAGACTGTTTAAACCACACAGAAAAGGATGTCATAAGGGCGCTCAAATACTGGGAAAAGATGCAGCTAATCCGTCTGACCTACGGAGACGGCAAACAGCTCTCAGGAATCACCCTGCTAGATGTGTCCCCGGAGTCCGAATCCATACAGCCCGCTTCCGCTCCTCCCGCCACCCAATCTTCGCCGTCCTCCACCCGCCCCGAACAGGAAGCGGCGGTATCCCTGATGGCCCCATCCGTCCCCGACGGCTCGCAGCCTGCCCCACCCGCCCCGTCGGTATCCATCGACCAGCTAAAAGGCGACGAGGAGTTTTCACAGCTCCTATACATAGCGGAGCAATACATAGGCGCGACTCTGTCCCGGCGTGACTGCGACATCTTTGCAAACCTGTACGGGGGATTGCATATGTCCTTTGAACTGCTGGAATACCTCATAGAGTCCTGTGTATCCGCAGGACACATGAGTGTGCGCTATATGGAGGCCGTAGCGCTAAACTGGCATAAAAGCCAGATTACCACGGTGGAGAAAGCCAAGGCATATTCTGCGATGTACCGCAAGGATGAATACGCTGTCCTGAAGGCATTCGGCCTTAGCAGCCGCAATCCCGGAGCAGCGGAGCATACTATGATGGATAAGTGGTTTTCCGAGTACGGTTTTTCCCTGGATATCGTTCTGGAGGCCTGCAACCGCACCATTGCGGCCACCCATAAGCCCAGCTTTGATTATGCCAACAAGATACTGGCGGAATGGTATAAAAAAGGCGTGAAGAGCCAGAATGATATTAAAGCGGCTGACGAAAAACGCCGCGCGGCCAAGCCGGAAGGAAAGACGGCCCCTGTCTCCAAAAGCAACAAATTTCACAATTTCGAACAAAGAACCTATGATTATGATGCGCTGCTGCAGCAGATCAACGCCAACCAGTGACTGCCGCTGACTGACAACTAAAAGTAAGGAGTATAAACTTGGCACTGACAAATTCCCAATATGACGCGATCATGCGTGAGTATAACCGGAAACAGGCGAAAGACAGATATGAGCAGGAGCAGAGGATAAAAGAAGTATACGGAGCTATCGGACAGATGGAGGATCTGGAAAAAGAGATTTCCTCCCTGGCGGTATCCCAGGCCAAAAAGCTGCTGGAAGGGGAGAAGCAGGCCCTGACAGCGCTGCGGGAGAAACTGGCGGATCTAAGGGAGCAGAAACAGGTGCTGCTGGCTGCGGCGGGCTTTCCTGCCGATTATATGGAGATGCGTTACCACTGCCCGGACTGCAGGGATACCGGCTATGTCGGAAGAGAAAAATGCCACTGTTTCCGACAGACGGAGATTGATTTTCTATACACACAATCCAATTTAAAGGAGGTGCTGGAGAGAGAAAATTTCAGCCGTTTCTGTCTGGACTATTACGGGGACAGAGCGGATTATCCCGGCAGGCAGCTGTCTCCAAGGGAAAACATCCTGCGCGTGATGAAATCCTGCCGTGATTTGGTGGAGCATGTGGATCAGTTCCCGGTGAATATCCTGTTTACCGGGCCGGCCGGCGTAGGAAAAACGTATCTCACCCACTGTATTGCCAAGGAAATGCTGGACCGGTACCGTTCGGTTATATACTTAACATCCAACGACCTGTTTGATACCCTGTCCAAGAGTAAATTTGAATACCGGCCGGATGCCGATTCCACCTGTTTGCATCAGCATATCCTGGACTGCGACATGCTGATCATTGACGACCTGGGAACGGAGTTAAACAATACATTTACCACATCCCAGCTGTTCTATTGTCTGAATGAAAGGGCGGCTGCCAAAAGATCCACCGTGATTTCCACTAATCTAAGCATAGCTGCGTTGACGGAGAGCTATTCGGAGCGGGTGACCTCCAGACTTCTAAGCAGCTATAAGATATGGGAAATATACGGTGAAGATATCCGAATTAAAAAACTTTTGCGTGAAAAGACTTGACGTCAAATATCAGGAATGGTATACCATTATGGTGTCCATTTGGCACGGACATCATACAAACGGGAAGAAAGCGGAAGCCGGCAAAAAGGCCGCCGGCAAAAACAAACTCTGGAGGAAAAAGAAAAATGCGCGAAGAGAAAAATTTTGATACGATACCGGTAGGGCCGCTGGGCCTGATCACACTTCCGGGATGCGAGGAGTTGGGGGAAAGAGTGGATGCATACCTGGCTATGTGGAGAAGTGAGCGGGAGAGCGAGCATAAGACGACATTAGCGTTTGCCGGCTATCAGAAGGATTCTTATATCGTAGATGCCAAGGCTCCGAGATTCGGATCAGGAGAAGCGAAAGGCGTCATCAATCAGTCCGTCCGCGGGGATGATCTCTATCTGCTGGTGGATGTCTGCAACTACAGCCTGACCTATTCGCTGTGCGGACACATCAATCACATGTCTCCCGACGACCATTTTCAGAATCTAAAGAGGATAATCGCCGCAGTGGGCGGAAAAGCCCGCCGCATTACGGTTATTATGCCGTTTTTATATGAGAGCAGGCAGCATAAGCGCAGCGGCCGCGAGTCCCTGGACTGCGCGCTGGCTCTCCAGGAGCTCGCACGCATGGGTGTGGAAAACATCATCACCTTTGACGCCCATGATCCCCGTGTGCAGAACGCGATCCCGTTAAAGGGCTTTGAAACCGTTCAGCCCACCTATCAGTTTATCAAATATCTCTTAAGATATGAAACAGAGCTGCAGATCGACAGCGACCATATGATGATCATCAGCCCTGATGAAGGCGGCATGTCCCGCGCTGTATACTTTGCAAATGTGCTGGGTCTGGATGTGGGCATGTTCTATAAACGCCGCGATTATACACAGGTGATCGGCGGCCGCAATCCGATTGTGGCGCATGAGTTTTTAGGCGCTTCTGTGGAAGGCAAGGACGTGCTGATCATCGACGACATGATCTCTTCCGGCGAGAGCATGCTGGAGGTAGCGAAGGAGTTGAAGCGCCGCAAAGCCAGAAAAGTGTTTATCTGTGCGACCTTCGGCCTGTTTACCAACGGTCTTGGCATGTTCGATGAGTACTTTGAGGAAGGGCTGATCGACCGCATGCTGACCACAAACCTCGTGTACCAGACCGCGGAGCTGCTGCAGAAGCCTTACTACATCAACGTGGACCTAAGCAAATATATCGCGCTTTTGATCGATCATTTAAATCACGATGTATCCATCAATGATCTGCTCAATCCTACTAGCAGAATCAATGCGCTGCTGGAGAAATACCGCAGCGGGCAGCATCGTGAGCAGTAAAATAAAACATAATTGAAGGCCGGGGTGTGACTGATCATTGCTTTCAGTCACACCCCGGCCTTTCTTATTCAATAGGAAAATACGACCTATTGAGCAAAAAACGCTCCGCTTAGGATCGCACTGCGGCGGGAAGGTATTATGTCGCCAGG
>OGGQ01000179.1_pt1 | contig 88323 bp, 80 predicted proteins | sample 1571191 | NCBI WGS metagenome assembly OGGQ01 (sample SAMEA2582061, study PRJEB24529) | metagenome | biome: Human gut stool | place: China | collected 2011
TCACCTGGGGCATATTCTCCAGCTTGTTGAACGCCTCCATGGCCAGCAGTGACATGGCCCGGCCCTCCGCCGGCGTGGCGTTGACCATCTCGGAGATGTCCGCGCCCGCCACGAAGGACTTGTTTCCGCCGCCTGTCAAGATCACCACCCGGACGTCCTTCTGCTTTTCCAGCTCGGAAAAGCACTCCTTGAGCTCGCTCAGAGTCTCCGTGTTCAGCGCGTTGAGTGCCTTGGGCCGGTCAATGGTTACTGTCGCGATCTGATCCGCGACCTCCAACTGTACATTCTTCATGGAAACTACCTCGCAAAAATTGGCTTGTGAGATCTGTGCACTGTTTCTCACGGACAGAGTGCGTGAACCTTGTCGATCTGCAGCTGGGACTGCTTTTTGAACATTCCCAGATCATTCATAATGGTGACAATCCGGAAGCCCTGATGAATTCGCTCCGCAGCAGCTTCAGGGGTGCCGGTTACAATGCCGGGGATTTTCCCGTTCTTCACACAGGCATTCAGGATCGTGTCAATGGCGCCGGCTACCTCGGGATTCTTGAGATCCTGGGGGTGTCCCATGTCCAGAGACAGATCACCAGTGCCGATGAAAATAGAATCCAGGCCCTCCAGTTTTGCCATCTCCTCCACGTTGCGGAGTCCCTCGCGGGTCTCGCACTGGAACATGGTAAAGAGCGCGTCGTTTGCTTCCTGGATATAGTGGTCGTAAGCACCCCAGCGAGGTCCCCGACCGGCGTTCATGCCTCTTTGGCCCAAGGGCGGAAACTTCACGGCGTCTAAAACGTACCGGGCGTCATCCATAGTATTGACCATGGGCACCAACAGTCCATGAGCACCGATGTCCAGCACACGGCGCATCAGCTTTGTCTCGATGGTGTAGACCCGGGGAATTGCCACCATACCGTAGGCCTCGGCGGCCCGGATCATGTCTACCATGGTCTCCAGCCCCAGGGGGGAGTGCTCCATGTCCAGGATCACAAAATCCAGGCCGTTCATGCCTAGAATCTCCACATTAGTTGGACTGCAGGATGCCACGAAGGCTCCCAGCACATAGGGCTTCCTGGCCAGCTTCTCCTTCAGAAAGTTTTTCATTTGCATGCTTGTCGCCTCACTTTCTTAGATGACTGTCGTCAGCACAGCTCGAACATCATAGCCATGGCCTGACCGCCGCCAATGCACAGCGACGCCACGCCGTAGCGGACGTTCCGTCGGGCCATCTCACGGATCAGCGTCATGCTGATCCGGCAGCCGGTGCAGCCCACTGCATGGCCCAGCGCAATGGCACCGCCGTTCACATTCACCAGCTCCGGGTCCAGATGTAGGTCCTGCACACAGGCCACTGCCTGAGCGGCAAAGGCTTCATTCAGTTCAAAGAGCCCCACATCCTTGCGGCTGATGCCGGTTTTTTTCTCCAGCTTTTCGATTGCACTGACTGGGGCATACCCCATAATGGCAGGGTCCAGCGCCGTAGAAACCGCCGTCACATAGCGGGCTAGAGGCTTCAAGCCAAGCTGTGCAGCCTTCTCCGGGGTAGTCATCATTACCACGGCGGAGCCATCGTTGCAGGGAGATGCGTTGCCTGCGGTCACGGTTCCTCCGTCCGGCATGAAGATGGGCTTCAGCTTGGCGAAATTCTCATACTGAGCATCCTTGATATACGTTTCGTCATGATCAAATACAACGTCCTGCTTTTTTTGACGCACCATGATGGGAACAATGTCCTGGTCGTACTTGCCTTCTGCCCAGGCCTTTTCCGCCCGACGATGGCTCTCCACGGCAAAGCGATCCTGCATTTCTCGGGTAATTCTGCACTTCTTGGCCACGTTTTCAGCGGTAATTCCCATGTGGTAATTTTTGAAGGGGTCTACCAGGCCGTCGTAGAGCATGCTGTCCTCCAACCGGCCGGGTCCCATGCGGTAACCCCACCGGGCCTTGGGAACGATGTAGGGAATGGCGCTCATGGTCTCACAGCCGCCGGCGATCACCAGGTCATTGTCTCCCACCTGAATGGACTGGGCAGCGCACTGCATGGCTTTCATGGCTGTGGCGCAGTTTTTGTTGGGGGTAAAGGCAGGAGTAGTATCCGGCAGCCCGGCGTAAAGGGCACACTGTCTGGCAGAATTCGCCTTGATACCTGCCTGGAAGTGAGTGCCGATAATCACCTCGTCAATTTCGTGAGGGTCAATCCCCGTGCGCTGAACCATGGCTTTCACACACTCCGCGCCGTGAACAGGAGCGGGCACATCCCGTAGGGAACCACCAAATTTTCCCGTGGCGGTACGGGCCATGCTCACTATGACAACGTCTTTCATTTCACTCATGTGATATCCTTCTTTCCGTAGTGTCCCAAAGGTCAGGGGGTCTCCAGGACTTTTAAATCTGTGGGGATGATCAGTTCCGCCTCAGTGGCGGCCTGGATCTGCTCTACGGTATAGTCCTTAAATCGTTCCGTTAAAACTAGACCGCGTTCCGTCACGCGGATAACCCCCATCTCCGTCACAATGGTATCCACCACGCTCACCGCGGTCAGCGGCAGCGTGCATTGTTTCATGATTTTATAGGCTCCCTTGTTGGTGTGAAGCATGGCGATGATTACCTTCCGGGCACCGGTTACAAGATCCATGGCACCGCCCATACCCACCACCAGTTTGCCAGGGACAGCCCAATTAGCCAAATTTCCCTGCGCGTCCACCTGCATGGCGCCCAGCACGGTAATATCGATATGCCCTCCACGGATCAGGCCAAAGCTCTCCGCGGAATCAAAAAAACAGGCGCCGGGCTGGATAGCGGAATATTGGCCTCCAGCATCCAACAGGTCCGGATTGGGGTTAGTAATTGCACTGCCCGTAGCAATACCCAGAAAGCCGTTCTCAGATTCAAACGTCACTTCCACGTTCTCCGGAAGAAAATAGGCCACCTTGACAGGAAGCCCGATTCCCAGGTTCACCACGTCGCCGGACTTCAATTCCTTGGCAATACGGCATGCAATTCGCTCCTTCATATCCAGCACGGTTCTTCCCCCTCCACAATGGATTCCACGAGAATGCCGGGTGTCATCACGTGGTTGGGATCCAATTCTCCCACTTCGACCACCTTCTCTGCTCCCACAATCACGTGGTCCGCAGCCAAGGCCATCGCGGGGTTGAAGTTCCGGGTGGACATGTTGTAGAACACGTTGCCACTGCGGTCTACCACGCTACCCCGGATCAGGGCAAAATCTGCCCGCAGAGGACGCTCCACCAGGTAGGTTCTACCATCCAGCTCCAGCGTGGGTTTTCCTTCTTCCACAACAGTACCCAGGCCCACCGGCGTCAGGAATCCGCCCAGGCCGGTTCCTCCGGCCCGGATTCGTTCCACCAGAGTCCCTTGGGGGATCAGCTGATACTCCACATCATATACCACATCGCCGGGTTTCCGTCCGGCCACCTCTGTGTTAACACCCACGTGAGAAGCATACAGCGTCTTAACCATGCCCCGCCGCAGCAGGGCGCCTACGCCTACGCCGGCTCTTCCGGCATCACAGCTGATCACCGTCAAATTTCGGTAGCCCATCTCCGCCAAAATGGCGCACAACGCGTTAGGTGAGCCCGCACCTGCAAACCCACCCACCATAATGACCGCCCCTTCACGGAGGTTTTCTAACGCCTCTTGAGCGGTTTTCACTTTGTTGACCATGTATTTCCTCCTTCACAGCCGGCCACTTTCTGCCGGAATCATTACAGCATTTACCAGCTGGTGCTGGTAAATGCTGTAACGTTAAATGCCGGAGCCAGCTGCCTGACCGATCGTTGGGGTCAGCCCTGCTTTTCCTCCAGGCCTGCCACAAACTCATCGTAGGCATCCACGTACTCCATACGCTCAGGGAAGAACACGTCCAGGTTCATCACGGGCACATCACTGTCATAGACATGGATGTAATGCTCCACATCAGCAGGAACAAAAACCCAGGAACCTTCCTTCATGCGGTAGGGCTTGCCGTCCACATAGTAGTCGCACTGGCCCCGCAGGACGATGGCCAACTGGGCATGGGGGTGCGTGTGAGGACGCACAGCGTTGCCATTCTGACACTCTGCGAGAGCCAGGGTGCAGCCCTTGGCATGTGCTCCTGCAAACACCACCCGGCCAATGCCTTCCCGAACCGGCTGCCAGGGAGCCTCATAAAAATTCCCGTACATTGCTTCGCTTGCCTTTTCCATAATAAAATTCCTCCTCTTAGTAATAATAAACAAACGGTTTCGTACTTTAGTTTCACAAAAATCTAGAAGGGAACGTTCCCATTTTCGCGTATAGTTGCTGACTGTTCATTCCCTTGAAGATAAATCTTAGTCTAGTCCCAACAGCATGGCGGGCGTTTTCTTGCCCATCAGGTTAATCTGCTCCTCTGTGATGCCAAACTGGTCTGCCAACAGGTTAATAAACTGTAGCATACCGGTAATAGGATCTACGTTTACCTTCTGTCCGAGATCGGAGTCCAGCACGATTTTTTCGGTGGGAATTATCTCCAGTATCTTGCCGGCCATTTCATCGGAACAGGTGCCGGACTTAGCGATAGAGCTGAACACGGCGGCGTTCAGTTCAATATAGGCGCCCAGGTCGGCCCACTCCCTCATCTGCTCATAGGTAGCGTTCACCAGGAAGTGTGGATGATTCACGCAGATTTTGGGGACCCCCAGTTCCACAGCCTTACGCACCACAGCGTCTACTTCCCGCGCAGTGCCGTGGCCGGTGCATAGAACTACCTCCGGATGCTTTGTGGCAATGTAGGAAATTACATCCACAGCGCCGGGATGCAGTTGACCGTTAGCGTCCACGTACTCAATGCCATTGTCCACCACGGAGCTGTCACCGGAACCTACAAACTTGTGGCCGCCGGAGTGGCCGGCAATGTGGTTCACGCAGGAGACCGTAGGCATGTAGATAGTCCTGGCTCCCATGTTGCAGGCAGCGTCCACTGCGTAAACGTTGAAAAGCCCCACAGACCGATTCAGCGCCAGCCCACCAAAGCACTGGCATTCATTCTTCGAGCAGTGATCGGTGATCATCCGGGTACCCATCATGGTGGGGAAATAGTGGTCCTTCACCAAAAAGGCCCTGTAACCGGCCTCACCAGCTAGCTCCATCATGTCGTAAGCGTCCACCTTGCGGGCTGCTACAGAGGGACCGGCATGGACATGCATGTCCACAAAACCCTTCAGAATATCTTTGGAAAAACTCATGAGAATTCAGTCCTTTCGGAAATTGTTACATTATGCGGGGGATAACCAATTCGGGATGAACATCACAATCTGGGGGAAGAAGGTCATCAACAGGACCACCACCATTGCGGCCGCCACAAAGGGCCAGATGGACTTGCTGAGTTTGGCTAGGGGTACCTTGGAGATATTAGAAGTCACGAACAGCAACATGCCGACCGGCGGTGTGCACAGACCAATGGTGAGCATCAGGCAGAAGATAATTCCAAAGTGGATGGGATCGAGACCCACAGCCATGGCCAAGGGGTAGAAAACCGGCGTAAACACGTACATGGCGGCGAAGGCATCCATCAGACAACCAATGACAAACAGACAAGCAATAATCAGCAGCATAACCACGATCTGACTGTCAGTGATGGAAAGAATCGTCTCGGTGATCAGAGTGGGAATGTTTTCGATTGCCAGACTCCAGCCAATGATGTTGCCGAATGCCACAATCAGCATAATGGCCGCCGTGGTCATGCCGGTATTCAGCAGGACCTCAGGCAGAGACTTGATGTCAAAGGAACGATAAATGATGGCTGCCACTACAGCGGCCACCACAGCCACAGCGCCGGACTCTGTGGGGGTGAAAATGCCTCCCATAATACCGCCGATGATGACTACAGGTACCAGCAGAGCAGGAATAGCCTTTACAAAGGCAATTCCGCATGCCTTGGGATCAAAGCGAGGCTTGGATTTCTTGTAACCCCTCTTTTTAGTGTAATAGGTAATAATTAGTGCGTAGCTGATGCCCAGCATGATACCGGGGACAATGCCCGCCATGAACATTCTGGACACAGACACACCCGTCAGCACGCCATAGATGATGAAAGTGACGCTGGGGGGAATGATGGGCCCCAGCACGCTGGATGCAGCAATGATGGAGCCGGTAAAGTCTGCGTCATAGCCGTCCTTGGCCATCTCTCCGATGAGGATGGCGCAGAGGATAGCCGCCACTGCGTTGGCGGAGCCCAGGATAGCGGAGAGCACCATTGCCAGGATCACGCAGCAGTAAGCCATACCGCCGGGAATCCAGCCCACCAGCTCCCGTGCAAAGTTCAGAAGTCGCTTGGTAACGCCGCCCTTGTTCATCAGGTCTCCGGCCAGGACAAAGAAAGGAATACACATCAAGGAGAAATTATTCACGCCGGTAAACAGCCGCTGGGTAATAATGGACATGTATGCCGGTTCCCCGATTGTGAAGAGGTGTGCAATGCCGGTCAATCCCAGGACGAACGCCATGGGGACGCCGCCCAGCAAGGTCAGTACAAAGATAACGGCAACAATTGCCATGGATCAGCCCTCCTTTTCTTTCAGTTCTCCGACTGACTCATCAGGCGCAAAAAACAGCGTCTGGGCCAAATGCTCGATGCCGAAGAGAATAATCAGTGTAAAGCCGATGGGAATCGTCAGATAGACATAGGTCATCTGCAGGTCCAAACCGGTACTGAGCATGTTGGCAATCTGTGGGGAGAAGGAGTAGGCGTAGCCTTGCACCGAGAGATACCCGCACACGCCGATGATCATAATCGTCACGATCATGTCGATGATCTTCTGAGTAGCATGGTTCAGGCGGCTGGTCACAAGATCCAACAGAGCCAGAGCCTTGGCCCGATAGGCCGCGGCGCCGCCCAGAAAGGATGTAGCTACCAAGAGGAACCGGACCAATTCCTCAGACCAGATAAAGGATAGGCCGAACGCATAGCGGCGAATAACCTCCACAAAGGTAACAACAACCATAACCACCAATGCAGCGGCAATGCAGATCCGGATCACGGAGTAGATGATATCCATCAGTTTTTCGTAGGCAGAAAAGAGTGTTCTCACACAAAATCCTCCTTTGGTTTAAGAGATTCCGGGGTGGCTCACAGGCCCTCCGCCATCTCGATAAAAGCTTTGGTCAGGTCGTCCCGGTTCCGATAAGTCTCTACCACATCAGCAACCGCATCCCGGAATTCCTGTGGATTCTGTACGCTGGAGATTTCAATGCCGGCATCTTCCATTGCCTGCAAGCCGGCAGCCTCCGCCTCAGGCAGGTGCTGGTCAAAGAGGTAGTTGTAGCCGTTGGTGAAAGCACTCTGAATAGCCTCCTGCTCATCTGCCGGCAGGGAGTTAAACCAGTCAGCGTTGGCGAAAATAACAGTAGCGAAGGGATAGATACCCATGTCAGTGAAATACTTCAGCACCTCATAGTGCTTTTCGGAATAGATGGAGGTAATATTGATTTCCTCACCGTCGATGGTACCATTCTGAAGACCGGTATACAATTCGCCATAGGCCAGGGTGGAGGGATTGATTCCCATGGCGGAGAAGGAGTCTAACAGAATATCAGCAGGGGCCACACGCAGCACCAGGCCCTTTACATCATCCAGGGTTTCGATGGGGCGGATATTATTGGCGAAGTAGCGCATGCCGGAATCATAGGCCACAAAGATTTTCAGCCCCAACTCTTCTTCCACGGCATCAAAAATGGCCTGAGCCTCTTCGCTCACCATAGCCTCCCGTTCTTTTTCATAGGTATCCAGCAGGAAGGGCACTGTAAAGGCGTCCAGCAAATCCGTGTAGGTGCTCAGGGCAGATGCAGCTGTACCGCCCATCTGAATGGTACCGGCCATGACCTGCTGCACGATTTCCGCATCGTCGCCCAACTGACGGGAACCAAAATAGCTGAACTCAATGTCGGTGTTCTCCTGAATATCATCGATTACATCCAGCACTGTAGCATAACTGGGCAGGGTATCCTGTCCGCCGGTGGCCATCTGGATGGTCGTAGTGCCCCCCTCGGCAGCAGAGTCATTATCAGAGGAACTGCTGCCGCCGCAGCCAGTTGCCAGGGAACCCAGCAGTACAGTTCCCAACAGTAGCGCTGATATTCTTTTTGCGCGAATCATCCAATTTCTTTTCATAAGTCATACCTTCCTTTTATAATTTGCAAAATTATATGTTCCGAAGACACCGTCTCCGGTCATATCCAGTAAGAACGGGCACTTCGTTTCCTGGCTATAGCAGGTTGTTTCTGGGAGCGTTCCCAAAACAGTGCAAGAAAATCGCCCGCAACGGGGGATAATATTTATCGGACCTGTGCGGGCAGTTTATGCAGATCCTGCACAAACCCAAAATATGGGAGCGTTCCCATTTTATAGAAAAAGCTTCCTCGCTTTTTGGCAGGCAAAAAGCGGGGGAGGCTGATCTGATGGGAGATCATGGGTCATATATATCCAACATTGGAAACGGCTGAACTGCTGGTTTCCTACCTGGATGATTGATGCGATCCAGCAGCAGCTGTGCGGCCGCTCTCCCAATCTCCCGGAGCTTGGGGCCCGCATAAATAAACTCGCTTTTCATAAAGAAGACTGGCGGTTGTTCGCAAATGGCCATTCCATAATCCTTCCACATGACCAGGCCATGCTGCTGCGCATAATTCATAGCGCCCAAGCACATCAAAAAGTTGTTACAGCAAAGGGCTACCTGACTCTTTGCCGACTTTAGACACCGCGCTGCCAGCCGTGCTCCGCTGTCTTGGCGAAGATCACCTCGGAGCACCATGCTGCCATCAACTGAGATTCCTGCCTCTTTCATGGCCGCAAGGTAGCCTCGCTCCCTCTCCGCGCTGATAAAGGACTCTGTGGAGTTGCCGGAGAAGTGATAGATTTGACGGTATCCACGCCGGAGTAGTGCCCGAGTAGCAGCATATCCGGCGCCAAAGTCGTCGCCATAGATCCGGTCAAACGCTACATGGTCCCTATGACAGTTTAACAATATCACTGGACAATCTAAGTCCTGTAAGGTGGAAATGACCCGTTTGCTGCCAAATCCGGTCATAGGGATAATTCCAGCAAAGCGGCAGGTTTTAGCCATGTGAATAGATGTTACGATCCTCTCTGGGTCGTAACTGCTGTCAAATACCACGACCATGAACCCCTGTTCTTCCAGGGTTGTTTCGATACCTGCCAAGGCCTGGGTAAAGTAGTGGTTTTGAATATCTCCAACAATTACCAACACCATAGGAAGCATGCCGGTAATCATCCCACGAGCCAGAATATCCGGCTGGTAGCCCAACTTTTCGACAGCCTCCATCACGCGTTCCCGCGTCTCAGGCTTTACATTGGGAGAATGATTGATTACCCGAGAAACTGTGGATTTCGACAAGCCAGATGCAGCGGCTAAGTCTTTAATCGTAATCAAATTATCCTCCCTCCTTCTTTTGGGAACGTTTTCTGTAGAAGTATTCTAACTTTTTATGGGAACGTTGTCAATGTGTCAGTATTCATAAAAATCCGGCTTATATTTAGTTATTATCACTATTTTTGCAAAGAAATGCGTAGTAATATGCAATTGAAATTATTAATGGGAATGACCCATAAACCCCGCATTTTGAAAAGTTGTCCTTGTGACAAGAAGGCCAGCACCTATGCCACAAGGTCCATAAAATACACATCCATCTTGAAAGATCCCTGCCCTCAAATTCCATGCCACTTTCCTGCGTCAAATGTGAGGAAGTGATTTAACCTGGCTAACGGTAACAAATAAAAATTACTCCTGCGGCAGGAGAGGAACAAGGATATTAAGTGAAGAATGGCATTGTGTGTCGCTGACAGGAGGGGGCGCATCACGCGTGATTATATGAAAGCCCTCTGCTGCAGGTTCGAGACGACATCCCGGAGGGCGGAGTATCTGGGCAGGAAGATTGAATGGACCTACAGGCACCTCACCCGTCTGCTGAATAAGCCAGAGCAGAAGCTGCTCCTGAAGACGGCAGACCTGGAAAATGCTCTGCGGGAGGAAGCCTGTCTCAACAGCTTCATCTCTGGTTATCGTCTGGCTCAGGGCATCCAACAGGAGCTTCTGGCGGACCAGCCGCCATGCCACTTTGAGACCGAAGACAAACATCGGGCCTGTGATCTGGCGAGAAGGGAGAGATGATAGATGGGCAAAGGAACGTGCAACGGTGAGGGCTGCATCCGCAAGCGGAAGGACAGCCGGTGGAAGAGATTCTTCATGGCGTCCTATGACCTGGTAGCCGGGAAGCAGAAAGCAAAAAATTTCCGGGCAAGATCCAGGCCGGAGTCAAGGAGAAGCAGAAAAAAGCCATTGGTGTGGAACATATTTGGTTTCCCGATCTTAGGCACACCTTCGCAACCTTTTCTCTGAAAAACGGGGTGGATGCGAAGACCCCGTCCACCCCCTGGAGCATTACAGCGCAGGCTTCGCTCTCAGCACCTACACCCTCACGCCACGCCGGGTATGATGTGCCAAGCGGTGGATACGATGTGCAACGTAATCGGGCAGGCCATATAGTGAAGATACAGATGCCATAGTGCATCTGTATCTTTTCAAAAAGCAAATCGTTATAAATATCTTTTTTTCAATATAATCAATTAATTCTTCCTTCTGAGAGAGGGAACTGCTTTTTATAGCCTGCAACAGGGTGTGATAAAAGCTCTTGGACTCTTGCCCAGAGCCTCGCTAAATAATTTCAAATTATTTCATGCAGAGTAGTATAGAGTAAATGAATTCTCTTCAATTCAAGTCCTGTATCATCTACCACGTCGGAGCAAGCTCATGTGCCCCCGCTCCGCTCCAAACCGAACCCGCTTCGATTTGGGTTTGGGTGCAAACCAGTTCGCCTGTATTTTTCTAGCAGCAAACGTCAGCCCAACACCCCGTAACTTACCGGTTACGGGGTGTTTTTTGCAGAGCGGCGGTACTTGGCGGCGATCTGCCCATCTTTTGATCAAGCTTTTTTCAAAAAGCATCTTGTCCACCGCACAGCTCAGGAACGGTAAGGTCCCTGAGCCGTGTGCATTCCTAATAAAACCGTACTCTCCCTCGATCCCTATCCAATGGAGGAGGACAGGCAACCATCTTCGCCAAAGATGAAGTTCTCCGGTTCGCCTCGGATTTCCAGCCGGGGATTTTTTTCCACCTCTGCCCGGAGATTTTCTGAAACCATGATTTTTTCCAGAGAAAGTGTATTCGGAATCCGGATCATCCGCGGCCCTTGTCTCCCAATCCCCTCGCACATGCGGACGGCCGCCTGGATGGCAAGCTTTTCCGTTTCCCATACACAGGGAATCCGGCAGGGCCCCATCTCTCCGCAGGTCAGGCCATTGATATACATAGCCCGCAGGTCCAATGTACGGTAAACCGCCTGTGTGGTGCAGTCTGCCGCTCCAATCCCGTATCCGTTGCAATGGGATTTGCCGCTCATGCGCAAGACGGCAATCCGCTGGACTCGAAGTCCACCGGAACAATAGGGCGTCACGTGCCGGCCGGTAACATTGGGGTCCATACCGGTGCCGCTGTAATTTTTCCCGATCTCATCGACAATCAGCACATCGCACTCCGGCAGCAAAATTTGCGGCATTTGGGCTTTAGCCTGTTCCAGCAGTCCCGGCTCCCGCTCCAGAATTTCCTCCGGCTCCAGCCACACCAGCTGTGCAGTTTCGTCGAATGCATTTTCCAGGATGGCGATAGCGCCCAGGATGGGCGCCTTCTGCAGGACAACCCGCCCAAAGGCCTCCAAATCTTCCGCCATATGGCCGAATCCCCGACGGTGACATGCCTCAGCGCCAGTCTGTTTGCCAAGTCCGATTACCATCATTTTCAAAATGCCGCTCTCATAACGGCCCCGAAAGCCGGTGTGAGCCTTCATTCGGTTCACAACCAAGATTCCGTCTGCCTCAGCCGCGTACCGGTCCAGGAACACTGTCTGCCCGTCTGGCGTGCTGCCGATCGGGACCGTCTCCATGGAAGAGAGGATCGGGCAGCCACAGCGCTCTTCTGTGATCTGATAGGAGGCCAGCAGCTCCCGCTGTCCCTCTGCGGTCGCCCCGCCGTGGCTTCCCATTGCAGGTACGATAAACGGCCTTGCTCCCTGTTCTTTCAAGCACTCCACTGCGGCCGCGAGAATTTCATCCATGTTGCAGATCTCCCGGCTGCCCGCTGTCAGTGCAACCCGCATTCCCGGGCAAATCCGCTTTCCAAGCTTTTCCGCTGTCAGCAGATGGGAGACGGTTCTCCTCAGTTCCTCCCTCCGGATGCAGGTATGGTCAAATATCTGCCGCACACGAAACATGCGGGGAAGCCGGACTCCTTCCAGCAGCGTTCTGATCTCGTCCACAGCAGTACTCCTCACTCCATGCGCTTGCCGAAATACCGCTCCATCACGTCCCGATTCACCCCTAGCGGCGCCTGATGGTCCTCCGGCAGCAAACACTGGTATGTCCGGCCGGCCATGCGCATTTCCCACTCCTCCCTGGCTCTTGCCACTGTCTCCGGAGAGGTGATGATCTCCGCACAGGATGAGGTCATGATCTGTGCCGCCCGGTCCATGGTCTTTTTCCCGATGCTGTTTCCGGCACAGGCTGTAACCATCCAGTTATGCCAGCCCACCCCCTGTGGCCCCATTGTGACCCAGAAGGTCACATACGGCGCATTCCAGGAAAATTCCGAGGTATCGCAGATGATGGTCTCGCTGGGACCGAAGGGCTGAATGCTCAGGTCCAGGCCCGTGGGCTCCACGCCCATGTACGCCTGCATCTCCTTGACAAACGCCTGCTCCTCTTGGGTAAAGGATGGAGCGCCGTAGTGCTCCATGTTCCTATGGACCACCTCCGCCAGCGTCTTGTTGGGGATTTTGGGATGGGTGTATGTAATCAGCTCATAATCAGTGGTGGTGCCAGTTGCCAGCGCGGCCCCCTTGGCACAGCTCTGAATCCGTTCAAAGGCGTCCTGGGAGGTCTCCAGGTCCGCAAAGCGGCCATAGAGCTGCACCGTGGTGACATCCGGCACCACATTGGCAAAGCTGGGCCCGCAGTCCTGGAAGGTATAGTTGATGGTACTGGCCGCATCCGGGCCATTGGGCTTGACATGCTCCCGCAGCATCTCCAGCGACATGCCAAAGAGCATGCCCGCATCCAGGGCGCTTCTGCCCTCCCAAGGGTAGGCTCCGTGGGCGGATTTGCCGTGAAAATGAAACTTCATGACGAAAACGGAGTTGCACCGATCATAGTCCGCTCGGTTATAGTTCCAGGGGTGCCAGTCCATAATCAGGTCCAAATCCCTGTACACTCCTTCCCGCCCAATCAGGGCCTTGCCGACGCTGGCCTCCTCATAAGGAGAGCCCAGAACCTTGATGGTACAGGGAATCCGGAAATACTCCACCGCATGACGCAGCGCCACGGCGCTGAATACCGCAGTGGTCCCCAGAAGGTTATGGCCGCAGCCCTGCCCCGGGGCTCCCTCCTGCACTGGGCAGGGATAAGCCGCGTCGCATTTCTGAGACATCCCCGGCAGGCAGTCATATTCCGCGTTGATCCCCACCACCGGATGTCCCGTGCCATACGTTGCCACAAAGGCGGTAGGCATGCCGCCCTGTCCGCTCTCCACCGCAAAGCCATATTTTTTTAAAAGGCCGGTGAGAATCCCAAAGGCCCTGGTTTCCTCCAAACCCAGCTCCGGGTACGCCCAGATCTCGTCCGCCGCCGTGTAAAACTCCTGTTTATTCTCCTCCATCCACTGGTTCATATAGGCTTTGACCGCGTTGATATCCATATTGCTACCTCTCTTTCTTAATAAAAGTGGGCCAGGAACGGCAACGCTCCTGGCCCACAACCATTCTCTTACTTGTAGGCCACGCTGGGAAGCCACATGGTGATCTGTGGAACAAAGGTAATCACCAGCAAACAGAGAATCAAAACGCCGATCATCGGTAAAATCTTTTTGGAAATCTGTGTCACGGACAGCCCCGTAATACCGGAAGCCACAAACAAATTGGCGCCGTAAGGCGGCGTGACAAACCCAATCGCCAGGGCGACGGTCATGAAAACGCCGAAGTGTGTCAGGCTATAGCCAAGCCCTGTGACAATGGGTACGAAGATCGGCGTCAAAATGGTCATGGAGGTGATGTTGTCCATAAAGCAGCCAATCACCAACAGAAATGCCAGCAGCATCAGCATAATGAGATACTTGTTGCTGGTCAGCCCCATCATGAACGAGGCGAACTTGGCGGGGACCTGCAGCGTTGTGAGCAGATAACCGAAGCTGGTGGCGCAGGCAATCGTGAATAGACAGGAGCTGGTGGTGAGCGCCGTATTCTTCAGCGCCGTTTTGAGCGTCTTCCAGGTAAGTTCCTTATAGATGAATTTTCCGGCGATCAGCGCCCAGACGTTAGCAACGATAGCCGCCTCCGTAGGCGTAAAGATGCCGGCATAAATGCCGCCGAGGATAATCAGCGGCGTCATTAAAGCCGCAAAGGAATCCTTAAAGGTAGCCCAGGTGCTCATGTGTCCGCGATCTGTCGTCACTTCCACGCCATAGCTGTTTTTTTTGCAGGCAAAGAAGCTGTACAGACACAGCACTGCACAGATCAGAAGTCCCGGCACCACACCGGCCACAAACAGCTCGCCAATGGAGCAGCCCGTAATCACGCCAAAGAGCACAAAGGGAATGGAGGGCGGAATGATGACGCCGATAATGCCTCCGCAGCAAGTGATGGCGGTTGCCCAGGCCTTATCGTACTTCTCCTTCTCCATCTCCGGAATCATCATGCTGCCGATGGCGGAGACGGTGGCGGGGCCGGAGCCGCTGATCGCGGCGAAGAACGTGCAGGCAAAGGTTGTGATAATGGCAAGTCCCCCCACCAGATTCTTGACAAAGCAGTGCGCCATATTCACAATCCGCCGGGAGATACCGCCGGTGGACATCAACTCGCCGGCCAAAATGAAATAGGGAATCGCAATGAGCGTAAAGCTGTCCAGCCCGGTGATGCCAAGCTGTGCGGAAACCACTGTGTCCATGCTGGTAAACCAGTCCATGGTAAGGATCGTGGCACCACCCAGACTGATACCGATGGGCACTGTGGCAAAAATAGCTATAAATAAAAGAACGAACAGCGCAACCAGTGACATTGCTTATCCCTCCCTCTGCTCTGCCGCGGCCGGCGCGGGCCGCACCAGCTTGACAATGTGCTCCGCATACCGCACCACCATCAGCGCGCAGGAGATGGGGATGCAGGCATAGATCACCTGCATGGGAATCCTCATGGCAGGCGATGTCTGGCGCAGGCGTGTGATCATCATCACAACCTCACTTCCCTTATAAATCAGGAAGCAGCAGAAGGCGATGCTGATCATCGTGATTACAATTTCATAGATCTTCCGGACCTGTGGAGATAAATGCTCTGTGAAAATATCAATGCGGATATGCCGGTTTTCCTTGACGCAGTAGCTGGAGCCCAGCCAGACCTGCCAGATGAAGATGTACCTTGCCAGCTCCTCAGACCACGAGAGGGAATGATTGAATACGTAGCGGGAAACCACCTGCACAAACAGCAGCGGTACCACCAGCAGATAGGAGTAGACCAGAATGGTCTCCTCAAAATGGTCCCAACATTTTTTCAGCATCTGAAATGATCTCTCCTCTCAAGCGCGGCACGGCCAGAGGGAGGCTCTCCCCCCGGCCGTACCATGATTTGAATCAACAGCCCTTAGCCCGCCTGGGCGGCCAAGGCCATGTCCACCAGCTCATCGCCAATCTCGGTACGCACCTCGTCATAGACGGGGGCGGTGGCGTCCACAAAGAGCTGCCGGTTCTCCGGGCTGATCTCATTGACCTCCATCTCAGTCTTCAGATACTCCAAAGCCGTGGCGTTTTGCTCATCGCACAGCCGGTACTCCTCCTCCCGGGCGGCGTCGGCGGCTTCTGTGACGACCGTCTGCAAATCCTCCGGAAGGCTTTCAAAGAAGGCTTTGTTGATGGTGGCGATGCCAGCCGTGTAGAAATGTCCCGTCAGGGAGAGGTAATCCTGCACCTCCTCAAAACGAGAGGTCTGGATCAAAAAGAGCGGGTTCTCCTCGCCGTCCACAGTGCCCTGCTGCAAAGCGGTGAACAGTTCCGTAAATGCCATCGGCGTGGGGGATGCGCCCAGATGCGTGAAGGAGCTCATGTGGATGCTGTTTTCCATGGTCCGGATCTTCAAATCCCGGAGATCGTCGGGAGTATTGATAGGGTGGGAGCCGTTGGTGACATGGCGGATGCCGTTTTCCATGTAGGTGAGGTTGATCAGGCCAATGTCGCCCAGATTGGCTGCCGCAGCGGTCCCCAGTTCTCCGGTGATGGCGGCGCGAGCGGTCGCCTCGTCCTCAAACAAAAAGGGCAGGTCCAGCACCTCCATATTTTTATCAAAGTTCGCCAGCACGGACGTGGTGCCATAAGCCACCTCCAAAGTGCCCATCTGACAGGCCTCAAACATCACGCGCTCGGTGCCAAGGGAAGAGTTGGGATATAGCTCCACAGCAATACGGCCCTCGCTGTTGGCCTCCACCTGCTCCTCAAACAACAGCCATGCCTTATGGGCGGGGGTGTCCTCCTGGAGGGTGTGGCCGACCTTAATCGTATACTCCGGGGTCCCCCCTGCGTCGGAGCCGCTGCCTTCATCATTCGTTGGAGTGGAGCTATCCCCACCGCAGGCAGTCATGGTCAGTGCCAACAGGGTGGCAAGGGCGGCGCTTACGAATCTTTTTCTTCTCATCATAACTTCTCTCCTTTTTATGTTGTATTGGGTGGGCTGGTCCAAAAACAAAGCCCTTCTCAGGGTTTTGTTTTGAAGCACTCCCATGTCCGTGTTGCGGGTAGCCATGGAAGCAGCTTTCTGTGCCTACCATAGCGGAGGAATCCTTGCCTGTAAATTCACAATAATTTCCAAGCTCACGAAACCAAACCTCGACGCTCAAATTTTCTGGTCTCCAGGGCTGCGTCACCGCTTCTTCCCGTAAATTTTCACAACTGGAAGCTCTGACAAATCCAGTTCTTCCACCTCTGTGCCGTCTGAACAAATTCCGTCGGCATTTTTCGGCACATTTTGGCTTTTGGAAGGCAAATTTCAAAAAAACTTCCGATTTTGTTTGTAATATTCATGAATTGTGAGTGATAACAATTTGAAAACACTTGGTTAAATCGCTATAATTTATTTTAAGGAAAGATAGGCGATTTGTGCGGTCTGAACCCAGACCTCCCCGCAGCCTCTTTTCTGTCACAATATGCAAGTAGATGGAGACACCACATGCAAAACAATCAGGAAAAAACAAGAAATTCCGTGTTTATCAAAACACTCCGCAGGGGGGTGCTCTGTTCTCTGATTCCTCTGCTCTTCATGAGCACTTGTATTTTTGTTCTGGATTTACAGCGGTCCTTGGAGCAGCTTGGCAGCGTGACAGTGAATATGCTGGCTCAGAGCGACCAAATGGTGCATTACATGATGGAGGACGTCATGCGCAGCATCAGCACCTTGGCCAAAGACCCTTCTGTGGTGGACTTCTCCATGCGGCCCTATCTGCGGGACACAGAGCGAAACAGCAATCTCTGCACTCTCCTCTCCACACTGTCCGATTCCTACAGCTATGTGGAGGAGTCCATTCTCTACTCCCCCTATGAGTCCTTGCAGATCAGCTCATCCGGGCTGATTGCCTACGGCTTGCAGGAAGAGCTCTCCGATAACTTCCAGCAGGCGAAGGACACCTGCACTGCCTGTATGCAGATCAGCTCTGTTGAAGGCGGAATGCAAAAGATGTTTCTTACCATCGGAATTCCCGCGTATTCCAACGATCCGCAGGCCATTGCAGTTTTACAGATTGATCCGGGCGCCTTTTTTACGCTCTCCATGGGCGGTGATCTGAAGGACAATATCAAGCGGAATCTCTACATCTCTGATCGGGATGGGAATCTTCTATTTTCCGATCAGGAACTGGAGTTCAGCCAGAAAATCACTCTGCCGCATTCTGATCTATCTACCGGTTCCCACCTGACACTGGCAGGGTCTGCCTTGCTGCGATACTCTGTATTTACCAATCCTCAGCTGGGGTGGCGCTACACCTATGTCACGGGCGCTTTATCCGGAAACAACAGTTGGCTTCCTCTGGTGATTCCCCTATTGATCAGTGTGCTGGCCAGCTGTGTCATCGGCTTACTGTTGGCTTATCAAAGCACCAAGGTCCTGTATAGCCCTTTGGAGCAGCTAATTTCCGCACTTCCAGAGCCGGAAGCAGAGACCTCCCAGGATGAGTACCAGCGTCTTGCGGGCTATTACGATCAGCTTCTTAACCAACGGGATGAGGTCTATGAACAGGTAGAGGCGATCCGACCTCTGCTCCTGAAAAAATTCCTGGTCTCCCTGGCAGACAGCACGCAAATTTCCCGGGACGAAGTTTTATATCAAGTGCGTATTTTGGAGGTTCCCTTCCAGGCGACGCTTTTCAACGCCTTTTTCCTACAGATTGACAACTACTATGCCCTGCCCTATTCCGAGCAGGAAAAGCAGGAGCTCAAAGCGCAAATGCAGGCGCAAATCTCCGCCTGTGCCAGCAGCATCGCCTACTGTGCGGCCACAGAGCTCAATGATGAAACCCTCCTTATCATCTGCAATCTTCACTCGGAGGAGCCGCCAGAGATCGGAAAGCAGAGTTTCCGAGCATTGGCCGAGGAGATTCGGGAGGAGCTGGAGGGGCTTTGGCCGATCACTGTGACGCTGGGAATCGGCCAGATCTGCCGCTGTGTGGAAGACCTGCCCCTCTCCTGCCAGCGGGCAAAAGCGGCCCTGGCTTACAAGCTGTATCGGGGGCAGGGCAGCATCATTGATTTTGAAGAAGTGCAGGTGGAGCCCCACCAGATTTACTATGATTTTGAAACCGTGCATCAGGTTGTCAATCGTGTTCGGACGGGAGATGGGAGGGGCGCAGTCCATCTGCTCCAGGAAATTTTCCGCACCTTTGCCTCCCAGCAGCAGGTCCCTCCAAAACAGGTCCGGGCCGTTCTGCAGTATTTGACCTCCGGCATTGGGGAAATCATTCAGTCCGCGCAGCTCCCACTGGAACCTCCGGCGGAGCTGGAGTCCGAGCTTTCCAAGAAGGCAACCCTTCCGGATATGGAAGTCTGGCTGACAGAGCTGTGCATGCGCACGGCGGAAGCCATGAGGCGCACTTCTTCCGACCGCGTCCGTCAAAACGCGGAGCGGATCAAGGCGTATATCGACAACAATCTGACCCAGGATATCTCCCTGTCCTCCATCTCGGAATATGTCAATTACAGCCCCACCTATGTAAGCCGGGTCTTTCGCCAGCACTACGGTGCCAGCTACATTGACTATCTGAATTCCAGCCGTGTCAAGCTGTCCCAGGAACTGCTCTCCGCCCGTGGAGACTTATCTGTCAAGGAGATTGGGTTCCAGGTCGGCTTCAACAACTTGCAGTCCTTTTTTCGGATCTTCAAAAAGTACACCGGTATGACACCATTGCAGTACCGGGAAAGGCAGGATCGATGAGGCGTCTTTGCCCAGAGGTCCTGCCTTTCATTTCGCCCAATCGCCATAGGGCTGTCGTGCAGCCTCAGCGATTCCTTGCCCGATTCCCTTCAAGGGCCGGACAGGGTCTTTTCTTCAGTGGCATTCCGTGCAGACTGCCGATTGATTTTTCACGAAAAGTCTGCTATTCTATGATATCAATATGTGGCTGCCAGCAGACAGTCATAGAGAGGATGAATCCTTTTCATGAGCACGTTAATCAAAGGCGGTCTGGTCATCGACCCCAGAAACCAGATCTGCTCCCAACTAAACCTGCTGCTGCAGGACGGCAGGGTGGCGGCTATCACTGAGAGCCAACCTGAGGCTGATCAGGTCATTGATGCTGCGGGCCGGGTCGTGACTCCCGGCTTTGTGGATATCCACATGCATGAGGACCCGGTGGGGCCTGACGGTCATCTGGTGCGGGATGATGCCACCGCCATCTTTCCCTGCATGCTGCGTATGGGTGTCACCACGGTCCTGGCCGGGCAGTGCGGCATCAACCGTGCCGATCCCGGGGACTATCTGGACCTGATCGACCGGGACGGCGCCGCTGTGAATGTCGCCATGCTGGCGGGTCACGCCTATATGCGGGAGGCTTGCGGCCACATGGACAAGTATACCCCCGTCAGTGAGGCAGAGCTCACCACGATGGAGGCTGCCTTTATCCGGGCGCTGGATCAGGGCTGCTTTGGCATCTCCTACGGCATCCGCTATGTGCCGGGGATTGACCGGCGGGAACTGGAGCGGACCGCCGCCGTCTGCCGGGGGCGGGACGGATTAATCGCCGCCCACATCCGCAGCGACGCCGCCGAGGTCTTTGACGCCGCCCGGGAATTTCTGGACGTGGGCGCGGCATTGGGGCTTCCCGTGCAGGTCTCCCACATCGGCTCTATGGCGGGCTTCGGCCAGATGGAAGCCTTTTTGCGTATGGTGGACAGCTACCGGATGAACGGCCTGCGGGTGAGCTGCGACTGCTATCCCTACTACGCCTTCTCCACTGCCATCGGCTCCACCACCTACGACGAGGGCTGGCTGGAGCGGTATCACTGCGGCTATGACGTGGTGGAACTATGCGAAGGGCGCTACAAAGGCCGGCGCTGCACCCGGGAGATTTTTGAGGAGGTGCGGCGGGATTGGCCGGAGTGCCTTACCGTCTGCTATGTGATGCAGGAGTCTGACGTGGACATGGCCCTGCGCCATCCCGGCGTCATGCTGGGAAGCGACGGCATCATGAATGGCGGGCAGGGCCATCCCCGGGCTGCCGGCTCCTTCCCCCGCCTGCTGGCGCAGTTTGTCCGGACGGGAAAGCTGTCTCTCTATGAGGCCGTTCGGATGATGACAGCCATGCCGGCGGACAAGCTGGGGCTTTCCAACAAGGGCAGTCTCCAAGTGGGTGCCGACGCGGACGTGGTGATCTTCGACCCGGACCGGGTCCGGGACCATGCCACCTTTGACCAGCCCACGTCGCCGGGAGAGGGCATCGACTATGTGTTCATCGGCGGAGAGCTTGCGGCCAGGGACTGCCGCGTGGTCCGGGGTGACCTGGGCCGCTCTGTCCGGAAGCTATGAACAGACGGCCTGTGTGTGGCCGCAGAATGAAGTTGCGCCCATCGGCGCAGGGAGGTTTTTTATGGAATATGGGTTTTGGTCCATCGTCCCCCCGCTGGTGACGATTGCCCTGGCGCTGGCCATCAAGAATGTGTTCATCGCCCTCATCATTGGTATTTTCCTCGCATCGTGGATTTTGGCTGATTTTCACCTGTTCACCGGCATCAATGACACTTTTTACAGCCTCGTCCATACCTTCGAGAGCAACAGCAACACCATTGTCCTCATGTCCATGCTGCTCATTGGCGCCCTCATCTATCTCATTGAGCGCTCCGGCGGCATCGAGGGGTTTGTGGACATCATGGTGAAAAAGCGGGGCGTCATCAAATCCAAGCGGGCGGCGGCTCTCTTCACCTGGGTGCTGGGTATCGTGGTGTTCACCTCCGGCTCCCTGAGCTGTATGGTCACAGGCTCTGTGGCCCGCCCCTTAAACGACAGCATGAGGCTCTCCCATGAGAAGGCCGCCTTCCTGGTACATACCACCTCCACGCCCTGGTGCGTGCTCTTCCCCTTAAGCGGCTGGCTGGCCTCCATGACCGGCTACCTCACCTCTGGCGGCGTGGCGGAGGAGTCCGCCATCAACACGCTGATCCAGTCCATCCCCCTAAACTTCTACTGCATCATCGCGGTGCTCTTCGCCTTTGTTTCTGCTGTCTTCTCCCTGGACTTCGGTCCCATGAAGAGGGCCGAGGAGAGAGTCAACCGCACTGGCGAGCTAGATGACCCCGCCTCCGCCGCCCATGATGCCAAAGAGTCCTCCGCCCCTGTCAGCGGCGTGAAGCCCCGGGCCAAGAACATGCTGATCCCGATGGCCACGATGGTGGGCACCATTCTGGCGGTGCTGTGTGTGACCGGCGGCGGCAACCCCACCCAGGGCGACGGCATGCAGTCTCTGCTCTGGGGCTGCATGGTTTCCGTGCTGGTGGTCTCTGTAATGTGCATGGTGGAAAAGCTCTTTACCTTGGATCAACTGGTCAGCGAGCTGATTCACGGCATGTCCACCATGCTGCCCATTGCCTGTGTGCTGCTCTTCGGCTTGACGATGGGGTCCCTGGTCAGCGGCCTGGACACCGGCAACTACCTCTCCTCGATCTTCCTGGGCGTGCTGACCCCCGCCCTGCTGCCCCTGCTGACCTTCATCATTTCCATGCTGCTGTCTTTCTCCACCGGCACTTCCATGGGCACCATGGCCATCATGGCCGTCATCGCCCTGCCCATGGCTGCCAACATGGGCACCAGCATCCCCCTGGTGGCGGGCGCTATGTTCGGTGGCTCCATCTTCGGCGACCACGCCTCTCCCATCTCTGATACCACCATCATGTCCTGCGCCACCACCGGCTGCAACATCATCGACCACGTCAAGACTCAGATGCCCTATGTGTGCTGTTTTGCCGGCATTTCCATGGTGCTCTATGTGATTCTAGGCTTTTTCATGTAAGGATTCCGGCCCCCTCCTTGATTTTGGGAGGGGGCCGCATATTTGCGCTAAGCACCGAAAAATTTTTGTTTTCGGTGGTCTGACCCCTTGATAATTTTTCTGGCATTTGCTAAGATACAGAGGAAGAAACCCCTACAAAATGAAACGAGGAGGAATTGTATATGAAGATCGGTCTTTTAGGCTGCGGCGCCATGGGCAGTCTTTACGGTGGCTACCTCAGCAAGGTACATGAGGTCTATGTCTGCGACGTGTGGAAGGAGCATATTGAGGCGATCCGCGCCAACGGCATCCGTCTGGATGAGCCGGAGGGTGAAACCGCTGTGTTTACGCCGAAATACGCCACCACAGACCCCAGCGAAATCGGCCCTGTGGACCTGCTGATCGTATTTGTCAAGTACATGCTGCTGGAGGACGCGCTGAAAAACGCCAAGACCATGATCGGTAAGGACACCATCGTGCTCTCTCTGCAGAACGGTATCGGCAACTATGATGAGATCGCCAAGGTGGTGCCTGAGGAGCAGATCTGCTGTGGTACGACCGCTCACGGCTGCACCTTCCTGGAGCCGGGCCACGTGCGCCACACCGGCCGCGGCATCACCAATGTGGGCACCCTGAAGGGGCCCTACGCCAATGCAGAGAAGGTGGCGGACGCTCTGCGTCAGGCCGGCTTTGAAGCCGCTGCCCACGAGAATGTGATGCAGCTGATCTGGCACAAGCTGTTCGCCAACATCGCCATCAATGCCATCACCGCTCTGCTGGACCAGACCAACGCCACGGTTGCGGAGAATCCCTATGAGCACACCCTGGCGGAGAACATGGTCCGCGAGGCTGTCGCTGTCGCTAACGCCACCGGCTGCCATTTTGATGTGGAGGCGGAGCTGAAAAACGCCTTTGACGTAGCCATCGCCACCGGCACCAACCGCTCCTCCATGCTGCAGGATGTCACCCGCCAGCGGGAGACTGAGATCAAGATCATCAACGGCGCCGTGGTCAAAACCGGCAAAGAGGCTGGAATTCCCACGCCCTATAACGAGGTGATCTGCCAGCTGATCCAGGCCAAGCAATCCTTCTATCTGAAGAAATAAACAGAGAAAACCGCCTCCCTGCGTGGGAGGCGGTTTTTTAATTTCCAAACGCATTAACACAAGCAACCTGCTGCGGGCGGGTCTAAAAGAACCGAGACGCAGTCAAGGCTTGATCCATCCTGTCTGCGTCTTGGGCGCATGAAGGCTGATTTCTCTTTATGGTTTTAGTAATCCACCGGCATACGGTGCCATTTCCAACCGAATGAAATAGCCCTGGTCATGGTCGCAGACAGGACAGACCTTCGGCGCCTCCAGGCTCTCCTGTACATGGCCGCAGTTCAGGCACATCCAGGCGCACTTCACATCAGATACAAAAAGCTTCCCGCTCTCCAACAGGTCTGCCAAGTGGCCGAAGCGGTTGCCGTGCCCCTGCTCAATGGGCGCTATCTGCAAAAAGGACGCGGCAATTTTAGGAAAGCCCTCCGCTTTTGCAGTCTCCCCAAAGGAGCGATAGACAGGATCGTGCTCCTCATATTCGTTATGCTGGGCCATTCGCAGCAGCTCCGTCACATCGTTGGTAATATCCACGGGATAGCCGCCGTCAATCTGGATGGTACTGCCGGCCATTTCCTTCATATGGTTGTAAAAGATTTCGGCGTGCTCCTTTTCCTGTCCCGCTGTAAACTGGAAAACCGCTTCTAAAACGTGGAGCTTCTGGCTTTTGCACAGAGATGCTGCAAAAGTATACCGGTTCCGGGCCTGGCTCTCTCCAGCAAAGGCTCGCATTAAATTTTTCAATGTCTCGCTGTCCTTGAAATCCACAGACATGGCGGAATCCTCCTCATTTGATTGGTAGCGGTAGGATTTCCCATCTGCGTATCTTTTATACGTGCGGCTCTCCGCCCTGGACCGTAATCTATCCGGCAGTATTCGTCTGCGCCACCGCAGTCAAAAGCCCCGCGCCGTGGGCGCGGGGCTTGTCCATCAGCCTTTTGGGAGCTGGTACTTCTGGAGGTTATCCTTGAGCCGCATGTTGAAGGCACTCTCCTCCTTCAGCTCGTTGATGTAGGTATGGCGGTCTACCTGGTCTCCCTGCTCCTCAATGATGGAAACAGCAATGTTGGAGCAGTGATCGCTGACCCGCTCCAAATTGGTCAGCAGGTCATTGAACACAAAGCCCAACTGAATGGTGCATGCGCCAGTCTGCAGGCGGCGGATGTGCTGCATGCGAATTTCTTCAATCAGACGGTCAATTGTCTCCTCCAGGGGCTCCACCTCCACCGCCATCGCAGCGCTGTCCTGCTGGAAACTCCCAAAGGCTTTCTCCATGATCTCATCCATTGCCGCCAGCAGTACCTGCAGCTCTTCATTCGCAGGCTCCGAAAAGTGAAGTTCCTTTTCATGAAGCTCCTGCGCGGACTCCTGCAGATTCAATGCATGGTCGCCAATCCGCTCAAAATCCCCGATCGCATGGAGCAGGCGGGACACCGTTCGGATATCATTCATGGATACACCATGCTGGGAAATCTGGACCAAATAGCTGCCCAGCCGGTCCTCATAGATGTCCAGCTTGTCCTCATTGGCAAGAATCTCAGACTCCCGGGCATTGCTGTAATCAGACAGCTGACAAAGGGCCAAATGCACATTCTCTCTGGCGACCTCACCCATGCGGTTGCTCATGGCCACACATTCGCTGATGGCAACACTGGGGGTGTGCAGCAGAAGCGGGTCCAGAAAGGCAAACTCCTCCGCCTTGTTCTCGCCACGGATCACGGCTCTCGCCAGCTTTTCCAGCTGGCGAGAGAAAGGCAGCAGCATCAACGTGGTGAATACATTGAAAATGGTGTGGCAAGCGGCAATTCCCAGCGCGCCCACGGTGTAGTTCAAAAACTGGAAGTGGAACAGAATATCGCCGCCATAAAACAAGAGTAAACACACGGCAGAGCCGATAATGTTAAAGGAAATATGAATGACCGCCACCCGCCTCGCGTTTCGGTTGACGCCGATAGAGCTGATCAGCGCCGTGACACAGGTGCCGATATTCTGCCCCATAATCACGGGGATCGCTATTCCATATGTAATGGACCCGGTCAGTGCCAACGCCTGCAAAATGCCCACAGAGGCTGCGGAGGATTGAATCACACCCGTGAATACCGCGCCCACCAGAACGCCCAGAAGCGGGTTGTTGAACGCCGTCAGGAGGCTGGAAAACTCCGGCATATCTGCCAGAGGACTGACGGCCTGTTTCATCAGCTCCATGCCGTACATCAGGATGGAAAAGCCCACCATGATGCGGCCCATATCCCGGCGGCGCTGTTTCTTTGAGCCCATGATCAAGATGATGCCCGCCAGCGCCAGCAGAGGAGAGAAGTTCTCCGGCTTGAGCAGGTTGACAAAGACATTCTCACTCTCAATGCCCGTCATGGCCAAAATCCACGCAGTCAGCGTGGTGCCGATATTGGACCCCATAATGACGCCGATGGTCTGCCCCAGCTCCATGACGCCGGAGTTCACCAGCCCCACCAGCATCACGGTCATGGCGGAGGATGACTGAATGGCAATGGTAATCCCTGCGCCCAGCAGCAGGCTCTTCAGAGGGCTGGCGGTCATGCGCTTAAGCATTTGCTCCAGTCGGCCTCCAGCCATCTTTTCCAGGCTCTTGGACATGGTGGTCATGCCGTACAGAAAAAAGGCTAGGCCGCCGCAGAGGGTAAAGACAGAGAAAATATCCATGTCATCTCTCCTTTATAAAGTTCTCTGATCTCAGGCAGAACTATGATATTTTATTATATATGGTATGTGGAACATTGAGAAGCCGGGGAAACAAAAAAATATGAATTTCATGAAGAAAGCAAAGAATCTGTAAAATGTGGGCGATTCCTTTAGTAAAATAGACTGAGCTTTTCCTTTTTGGATGTTGCTGTCTTTCATTTTAAGATAGAACTTAAAGCTGCTCTTTCGACAAGATAGGTCCACCTTTCTGTGAAAAAACTGTTAAAATGAAACGCGCTTTCTTGAACCCTCTTGAAATTCTATGCTATATTAAGATTGTATTAATATAAAATGCAGCTGCGTATGTTTTCCTGTTGATCAATCTGACCAAGGACATCGCAGGGGCATCCAACGACCATATGAAGAGGTGACGGCATGCAGGGTATGCGGCAGAGTTGGCAGAACCATTTGGGACAGACGAAAACCATTTTATACGAAAAGGCCAGAGAGGCCCTTGCCTCTGTGCTGCCCATTACAGCCATTGTGCTGGTATTGTGCTTCACGATTTCACCGATACCGCCAGACACGTTATTGACGTTTCTAGTGGGAGCTGTCCTGCTGATCTTTGGTATGGCCCTTTTCACTCTAGGGGCCGAGACAGCTATGACTCCCATTGGTGAGCGGGTGGGCGCTCATATGACCAGGTCAAGAAAGCTGTGGGTGGTCATTACCATCAGCTTTTTAATCGGCGTTATCGTCACGGTGTCAGAGCCGGACCTGCAGGTTCTGGCGGAGCAGGTGCCCAGCGTCCCCAACGCCGTTCTGGTGGGCGCTGTGGCGATTGGTGTCGGGGCCTTCCTGGTGATTTCCCTGCTGCGCATCCTCTTTCGGGTTCCCCTGCAGTGGATGCTGGTGGGCTTTTATATCGTGGTTTTCGCCCTCTCTCTTTTTGTGCCAAAGGATTTCCTTGCCATTGCCTTTGATTCCGGTGGCGTCACCACCGGCCCCATGACGGTCCCTTTCATCATGGCCCTGGGCCTGGGTGTAGCCTCTATCCGCAGCGATGAAAATGCCGCCCAAGATAGCTTTGGCCTAGTGGCTCTGTGCTCCATTGGCCCCATTTTGGCCGTGTTAATCTTGGCGCTGGTCTATCCCGCCTCAGGAGCCTATACGCCGGCGGAGGTCCCGGCTGTGACAGATACCCGTGCCCTGTGGAGTCTGTTTGCCGTGGCTTTTCCAAAGTATTTTCACGAGGTGGCGGTATGTCTTGCGCCCATCGGTGCATTCTTCGCCATTTTTCAAGTGATCTCTTTGCACCTTTCCCGAAAAAAAGTGTTGAAAATTGTGGTTGGTCTCCTTTATACTTACTTTGGATTAGTCCTTTTCCTCACAGGGGTCAATGTGGGCTTTTCCCCGGCGGGCAGTTATCTGGGCCAGCAGATTGCCGCCCTCTCCTATCACTGGATTCTCATCCCCATTGGTATGCTGATGGGCTGGTTCATTGTCCAGGCGGAACCCGCCGTCCATGTTCTGAATAAGCAGGTGGAGGAAATCACCTCCGGCGCCATTCCCGGCAAGGCCATGAGTACCAGCTTGTCTATCGGTGTGGCCGTCTCCATTGGTCTTGCCATGACCCGGGTGCTGACCGGTATTTCCATCTTCTGGTTCCTGATACCTGGCTACTTGGCGGCATTGATTCTATCCTTTCTGGTCCCCAGCATGTTTACTGCCATCGCCTTTGACTCTGGCGGCGTGGCATCCGGCCCCATGACCGCCACATTTTTGCTGCCCTTTGCCATGGGTGCCTGTGAAGCCTTGGGCGGCAATGTGATTACCGATGCATTCGGCGTTGTGGCGATGGTGGCGATGACACCGCTTTTGACCATCCAGTTGTTAGGACTGTTCTATCAGTGGAAGCTGAAGCGCACCGCGCCGGAGAAATCTCCCCAAATCGTCACAGACGAGGAAATTATTGACTTGTAAGAGAATTGGAAAGGAGGTCTCCTGCTATGAACGAGGCTGTTCTGATCATCACCATAACAGATCGGACCCGTGGCGGAGAGTTTGCCGCCTGGTATCAATCGCAGGGAATTCCCCTGGTTTTAACTGCCCTGGGCCGCGGAACAGCCACGACGGAAATCCTGGACTATCTGGGCTTGGAGGCCACGGAAAAGTCCGTGCTGCTGTGCATCGCGCAGCGCTCCCCCCAGCTGGTGCATCAAGCGGAAAAGGAACTGTGGCTGGATATCCCTGGCCGGGGCGTCCTGATGACAGTGCCGCTGTCCAGCATTGGCGGAGCCACGGCACGGGATTATTTGTTGCGGCAGGAGGAGCCAGAGACTATGGAGAGTAAATCCACACATGAGCTGTTGATCGTCATCACGAACCAGGGCCATACGGACCAGGTAATGGCAGCGGCCCGCAGCGCGGGCGCGACTGGCGGCACCTCTGTCCACGCGAAAGGTACCGGCACTGACTTGGCCCACAAGTTCTTTGGTGTCTCCATCGCGGCAGAGCGAGAGCTGGTGTTTATTCTGGTGAAGGCCGATGATCGTCGGGAAATCATGAAGGCCGTGATGACCCAGGCCGGCATGCAGACAGCCGCCCAATCCCTGGTCTTCTCCCTGCCTGTCTGCGATATCGCAGGTCTGCGGCGTTTAGAGGACGAATAACTCCGGTGCAAAAGTACAGGCCATGGGGATAGATCGCCATCCCCATGGCCTGTATAACTGTTGCAAAAGCACGCCTCGTACTCTGACAAGTCCCCTGAATCCTCTTGAGATGGCAGCCACAGGCGCATTGGTCTTTTGCGCCGAAAGGGAGGCCCCATATGGCCGCTTCCAGGTACGGAACCACCGAACCGCATAACCGCACCTGTGTGCCTACAGGTGTTAGGTAAAACCTCGGCGCAGGCGGAATCCACTGCCACCGGGCATGGGAAAGTGAGCATGTGGAGCCTGCGGCGTAAACTCAAAAAGGAAGACACGCTGAAAAGCGTGTCTTCCTTTTTTGGTGCGCGAGGCGGGACTTGAACCCGCACGTCCGTAAAGGACACTAGAACCTGAATCTAGCGAGTCTGCCAATTCCACCACTCGCGCATTTGGCGAAAGGTCCCTTTTTAAGTGGACCTGGTGCGGCTGACGGGACTTGAACCCACACGTCGAATCGACACCAGCACCTCAAGCTGGCCTGTCTACCAGTTCCAGCACAGCCGCAGATCAACAACCCCTGGAAAAGACTGCTTGATCATTATAGCTGGAACCGGCCCTGTTGTCAACCCAAAATTCCACTTTTTTATAAATTTTTTTCCCCGCCAGTTTACACCGGCGGGGATATGCGCCTTCAGCGGTTTTCCATGGGGATATAGGAGCGGACCTCCTCCACACACTCATAGCGAGGGCGGATCAGCTTGCCGCCGGAGGAGAGTTCCTCCATGCGGTGGGCGCTCCAACCAGAAATACGAGCCACCGCGAACAGCGGCGTGTACAGCTCCCCAGGCAGGCCCAGCATCTCATAGACAAAACCGCTGTAAAAATCAATGTTCGTGGAGATGGCGTCCTTATGGCGCCGCTCCATCAGCAGCTGTTTACCGATTCTCTCCACGTTGCTGTACAGCGCCAATTCCTGCTCCAGACCCTTTTCTCCCGCCAGACGGTGGACATAGTCCCGGAAAACCTCGCACCGGGGATCGGAACGGGTGTAGACGGCGTGGCCCAGGCCGTAGATGAGTCCGCTGCGGTCAAAGGCCTCCTTGTCCAGGAGCTTCGTGAGGTATTGGGTGATCTCGCCCTCGCTGCCCCAGTCCCGGACATGGGTCTTGATATCATCCATCATATCCATGACCTTACTGTTGGCACCGCCATGGCGGGGACCCTTCAGGGAGGCCATGGAGGCTGCAATCGCGGAATACGTATCTGTTCCGGAGGAAGTGACCACATGGTTGGTAAAGGTAGAGTTGTTGCCGCCGCCATGGTCTGCGTGCAGCACCAGCGCCACGTCTAAAACCCGAGCCTCCAGCTCCGTGTAGCTCCGGTCCTCCCGCAGCATCCGCAAGAAGTTCTCCGCCGTGGAGAGCTCTGGCTTCGGCACGTGGATGAAGAGGCTCTCACCCTGGCTGTACCTCCAGGCCTGATAGGCGTAGATGGCCAGCACCGGCATGTTGGCAGTCAGCTGGAGGCACTGGCGCAGCACGTTCTCCAGCCCCACGTCATTGGGCTTGTCGTCATAACAAAAGAGTGTCAGGATCGCCCGCTGCATAGTGTTCATCAGGTCCTTGGGCGGCGCCTTCATGATGACGTCCCGGAAGAAGTTGGTGGGCAGCGTACGATAGGATGCCAGCTGCACACAGAAGTCCTGGAGCTGATCGGCAGTGGGCAGCTCGCCAAAGAGCAGCAGATAGGCCGCCTCCTCAAAGGCAAAGCGCCCCCGCTCTGCGGAGCCCTTGACGATTTCCCGACAGTCAATTCCCCGGTAGTACAGCATCCCCTCGTCTGGGATGATATGCTCTCCGTCTGGCCCAGAGGTCACTTGGTACGACTGAATCTCACCTACGCGGGTCAGCCCTGTCAGCACACCGCGGCCATCCTCATCCCGCAGCCCCCGCTTCACGTTGTACTCCTTATATAGACGGGGATCGATGTAGTTCTTTTTCTCCCACTGCTCCTTCAGCGCCAGAAGCGCAGGAGTAATCTCGCAGTAAGCATTTTCCCGCTTTTCGTTCCAGATCATGGCAAGGCTCCTTCCCGTGCTTTTAGTATAATGCAATATTACCACGCCGCTCTTTCATAATCAAGGGTATTTCATGAAAATTATTGGATGTTCTTTTCTTTTTTTGCATTTTTTCATCTGTAACTTGCATCTCTTCCTGAAATCACGCAAAAAATGGCGCCACCTTTTCAGGTGGCGCCATGTGGGGCTCTGCTTGATCTGGAATTCTATATCTGAGACAAAACCTCGCCAATGGGCTCCGTGATGACCAGCGCCGCATCCAGGTCTCTTCCCACGGCGGATTTGTTGATCAGCACCAGCCGGTTCCCCCGGTAGTAGTTGATCAGTCCCGCCGCAGGCCAGACATTCAGAGAGGTGCCGCCGATCATCATGAGGTCCGCCTCAGAGATGGCGCGGACCGCGGCATGTAAGGTATCTTCATTGAGCCCCTCCTCATACAGTACCACGTCGGGCTTGATGATTCCCCCGCAGTCACAGCGTGGTACTCCCTCCGTGTGCAGGATGTGATCCAGGCCATAGAACTTCCCGCACCGCTCGCAGAAGTTTCTGTGGACACTGCCGTGGAGCTCCAGCACATTCCGACTGCCCGCGGCCTGGTGCAGCCCGTCAATATTTTGAGTGACAACGGCCTTTAGCCTCCCCTCCTTCTCCCATTGGGCCAGCTTTTTGTGGGCGGCATTGGGCTTTGCGTCCGGCGCGAGCAGCTTGGCCCGATAGAAGCGGAAAAATTCTTCGGGGTTGCTTTTATAAAAGCTATGGCTTAAAATCACCTCAGGCGGATAACTCCACTCCTGGTGGTACAGCCCGCCGGTGCTGCGGAAATCCGGGATGCCGGACTCCGTACTGACCCCGGCGCCGCCGAAAAACACGATGCTGCTGGAGGCGTTAACCAGCTCCCGCAGCGTTTTGATACTCTCTGTCATCAGAAAATCCCTCCATTTCATCATCAAGGAGCGCTGCCATGAATATCCAGATCTTTGGTTCCTCTAAGTCCTTTGATACCAAAAAAGCGGAGCGGTGGTTCAAGGAGCGCCGCATCAAATACCAGTATATCGACGTCCCTTCAAAGGGATTATCCCCCCGGGAATACCAATCCGTCAAGCGGAACGTGGGCTTTGCAGCTCTGGTGAATGCAAAATGCCGGGCCTATGAGGATTTATATATGGCCTATCTCACTCCTGATGCTCAGGAGGAGAAGCTGCTGGAACACCCAGAGCTTTTCGCCACTCCCATCGTCCGCAACGGCAAGGAGGCCACCGTTGGCTATTGTCCGGACATCTGGGCACAATGGGAATAAGCGCCTTGTATCCGATCCCCGATCTCTCCATGGAAGGGAGGATTTCCCATGCGCTCGATCTCCCCGCCTAAAAATCTCTTCCTGCGGGGCATTTATTTAATGACCCGCAGGTACCTGCGCCATAATGTAGGGATTCAAAGCGCCGCTCTGGCCTTTTATCTGCTTTTTACGCTCTTTCCAGTCCTGATCTTTATCAGTGCCCTGCTGGGCCTTTTGAATCTGGATGTGGCTGCCATCATTCAGGCACTGCGGACGATCCTACCGGCAGATGTTCTGAATCTGGTGGAGATGTATTTGACGTATGTCAGCTCCAACCACAGCCCGCAGCTACTGCTCTTCGGCCTCTTCTTCTCCATTTATTTCCCCATGCGCGCCACCAACGCTCTGATGCGCTCCGTCCGCACCGCCTATCACCTGGGACCGCCTCGCGGGGTGATTCTCCCCCGGGTCAAGGCACTGTTGTATACCGTGCTGCTGATCATCACCATCGCTTTGACCCTGACGCTGATGACTGTGGGGGATCGCGTTCTCATCTATGCTGTGGAGCATTTTCACCTGCCGGCTGTCGCTGCAGGGATGTGGGCGCGGCTACGGTTTCCAGTGTCTGCTCTGGTGGGATATTTCGCACTGTTCTTCCTCTACGCTTTGGCGCAGGACGGCCGCCAGCCCTGGCGGAATATCTGGCCCGGTACGCTGGCAGCTCTGGCCGCCTGGCTGTTTATCAGCTGGGTCTATGCCATGTATGTCAATAACTTTGCCAACTACTCGGTGTTGTACGGTTCCATCGGTACTGTCATTGTTCTGCTGATCTGGCTGAATCTCACCGCTGTCACGCTCATCATGGGCGCTGAGCTCAACGGTACCCTGATCAGCCTGCGCAAGGACGGCGGAGGCGCTTCTCTCTAGCCTCTTCCCATGTGGCGGGGCCACCAAAAATTTCTGGCATCTGTTTAGAACCTGGAAAAATTTTTATTCCGTTCACACCCTGTACCCTGTCTGACTGGTATAATCTTCTTCAATAAACAACATTTCGCAATTTTGGAAAGGATGAATCCAATATGGAACATGCTCTGCAGGAATATGCCCGGCTTTTGGCCCGGGTGGGCCTGAATATTCAAAAGGGACAGCGTCTGGTCATCTCCGCTCCCGTGGAGTGCGCCGACTTCGCCCGCCTGTGCGCGCAGGAGGCCTATGATGCCGGCTGCGGCGAGGTGGTGATGAACTGGCACGACGACGCCTTGACCCGCATGAAGTACCTGCATGCCGAAGACGGCGTCTTTGACGCGGTCCCCCTCTGGAGGCGGCATTTTTTCAATGACCACGCCCTGGAGGGTGCGGCCTATCTCGCCATTTCCGCCACGGACCCAGAGAACCTCAAAGGCGTAGACCCCCAGCGCATTGTCCGCTCCCAGCAGGCCAGCGGCAAGGCTCTCAAGGACTTTGACCGCCTGCAAATGTGCGGGGGCTTTCCCTGGTGCATCGCCTCCATCCCCATTCCCAGCTGGGCAAAAACCGTCTTTCCGGGTCTCCCGGAGGCGGAAGCCATGGAGAAGCTCTGGAACGCCATCTTCCAGGCGGTGCGCATCCGCGGAGACGGCTCCGCAGTGGAGCGGTGGCAGGAGCATCTTCAGACGCTCCACCGCCGGCTGGACCGCCTGAATGCCCTGCGCTTCAAGTCGCTGCACTATGTCAACTCCCTGGGCACCGACCTCACGGTAGAGCTGCCGGAGGGGCATATCTGGCAGGCGGGAGACGATGTGACGCTCTCCGGCCAGAGTTATATTGCCAACATCCCCACGGAGGAGATCTTCACCGCTCCGCTGAAAAGCGGAGTCAATGGCGTGGTGTACTCTGCCATGCCCCTGGTGAACGACGGCGCCATCATCGACAAGTTCCACTTTGTGGTCAAGGACGGCAAAATCGTGGAGGCCCATGCGGAAAAGGGCGAGGAGGCTCTGAAGGCCGCTATTTCCGTGGACGAGGGCGCCTGCTATTTCGGCGAAGTGGCCCTGGTCCCCTATGACAGCCCCATCTCCAACCAGAAGATTCTCTTCTACAACACTCTTTTTGACGAGAATGCCGCCTGCCATATCGCTTTCGGTGAGGCGTACCCCTGCCTGGAGGGCGGCCAGCGAATGAACAAGGAAGAGCTGAAGGCCCGGGGCCTCAACGATTCCATCACCCACGTGGACTTCATGGTGGGCACACCGGATTTGAGCATCCTGGGCACCACCCATGACGGAAAGGAGATTCCGGTCTTTGTAGACGGCAACTTTGCGCCGGAGCTCTGAACCCCTGCGGAGGCGGTCCTCCGCGCACATGAGAGAAAGAAGGAATTGCAGATGTTTTATGAGCAGAGAAAAACCGATGCAGATGTTCTGATCTGCGAAGGCGCCTGCGTGGTGGGGGATGTAGACTTGGCACCCGGCGTCAGCGTCTGGTATAACGCCGTTTTGCGGGGAGATGAGGGGGCGATCTCTGTGGGCCGGGAGACCAATCTCCAGGACGGCGTCATTCTCCATGCAAACACTGTAGTGGGCCAAGGCTGCACTGTGGGCCACGGCGCCATTCTGCATGGCTGCACGGTGGGGGACCATGTTCTGATCGGCATGGGCTCCATCGTGCTGGACGGCGCCAGAATCGGGGATCACTGCATCGTGGGCGCCGGCGCCCTGGTCACTGGCAAGATGGACGCCCCCGCCGGCTCCATGATTTTGGGCAGCCCCGCCAAGGTGGTCCGCCCGCTGACGCCGGAGGAGCTCCAGAGCATTCAGGAGTCCGCCCAGGACTATCTGCACATGGCGCGGCAATACCGGAAGGGCTGAGGGCGAAACCGCCAAAAGGCTGTTTCCTCGCGAGGCTTCTTTTGGCGGTTTGCCGCTTGTATTGATCAGCAGGGACGGTTATACTGGCATTCGGCGGAACGTAAACGTTTTTCTGTCGGATAAAGGAGCCGTTTTTATGACACTTCATGTTTCTCCCCAGACCCGCCGGGTCTTTTACCTGTCCCTGCCCATCTTTGCCGAGCTGCTTTTACAGCTGCTGGTGGGAAACATGGACCAGTTCATGATCTCTCACTTCGGTTCTGCTGCCGTGGCCTCTATCGGCAACGGCAACCAGGTGATGAACGTGGTGATTATTGTCCTGGAAACCATGAGCGCTGCCACCACGATTCTGCTGACTCAGCACATCGGCGCTGGAAAAACTGGCGATGCCTGCAATGAAATCGCCACCGTGGGCACCGCCGTCAGCGCCGTGTTCAGCCTGGGAATGGGGCTGCTGCTCTTGCTGGCGCCCGAGGTGCTCTTTACGTTGCTGCGGACGCCGGCGGAGTCCTTTTCAGGTGCCTGCCTGTACACCCGGATCGTGGGTGGCGCTGTGCTGCTGCAGGGGTTATACATCGAGCTCTGCGCTGTGCTACGGAGCTATACCCTGCTGCGCGAAGTGGTGAGCGTCTCCGTGGTAATGAATCTTCTGAACATCATGGGAAACGCCATTTTGATCAACGGCTTCTTCGGTCTGCCCCGCATGGGCGTGGCGGGCGCTGCCGTGTCCACCTGTATTTCCAAGGCAATCGGGCTGACTCTTGTGATCTGGACCCTGCGGCGTAAGTGTACCGTCCGCTTCTCCCTGCGATATCTGCGGCCCTTTCCCTGGACCACATGCAAGCATCTCCTTGGCATTGCCATGCCCTCTGGAATGGAGTCCTTGTCCTATAATGTGTCCCAGATTTTTATCCTGCGGTTCATCAATCTGATGGGAACCGCTGTGATTGCCACCAAGGTTTACGCCAGCATGCTGGCAAATGTCGCTTATGTGTATTCCATCGCTGTGGCGCAGGCCACCCAGATCATTCTCGGCTATCTGCTGGGCGGCCGGAAGCTGGAGGAGGTGTCACCCCGGGTATGGTCCACCATCCGGATCGCCTTGATGGTATCAGAGCTGTTAACATTGGTAATTTTTTTCTTCTGCGACCCCATTTACAGCATTTTTACGGACGACCCGGTGATTCACACCCTGGGACGCCAGATTGTTCTTGTGGAATTTATTTTGGAAGTGGGCCGCTCTGTGAATATCGTCATGACTCGCTGCCTGACCACCGCCGGAGATGTTTGGTATCCTGTGGCAATCGGTATCTTCAGCATGTGGATTGTCGCGGTGGCTGGCGGCTGGCTGCTGGGCCATACGCTGTCCTGGGGCCTGGTGGGAATCTGGGTTGCTATGGCCTGTGACGAAGGTCTGCGGGGCGCACTCTTTACTTTGCGGTTCAGACAAGGCCAGTGGCGGAAAAAGCGGCTGGTCTAGGAACCGCCGAAAGGAACGTCATACAATGGAATGGAATAAACAGAGGATCGCGGAGCTGCTGGCGGTGGTGTGCGGCGGCGTGGCTTTTTACTGTGCCCTTCAAAACCTGGGAACGGCTGCGGCAGCTTTGCGCTGGCTGCTTGGCATTCTCAGTCCCTTCCTTCTGGGCGGAGCGCTGGCCTTTGTTCTGAATGTACCTATGCGGGCCATTGAACGACACCTGTATCCATACAGCCGCCGCGGAGCAAAATTCCGCCGTCCCCTGGCCCTGGTGCTGACATTGCTGGCTGTCCTGGGGGTCTTGACACTAGCCAGCAGTGTGATCGGCCCCGGCATTGCGGATGCGGTGATGACCATTGTTCGCCAGATTCCCTCGGCCCTTGACCGGCTTCGGGAGCAGCTGGAGGCCCTGGCAGCATATCTTCCGTTGCTGGAGCAAACCCTGACGGATCTGGAGCTAAGCATCCCCTGGGACGATTGGTACGCCGCCGCTGTAAATTTTGCCAAGAATTTCGGCTCCGGCCTGGTGTCCTCCGGAAGCGGACTGATTGGCGGCGTGGTCAGCGGCATCAGCACCTTTGTCATCGGACTCATTTTCTCCTTCTACATCCTGATCCAAAAGGAGAAGCTCAGCCGGCAGGTCCGGCAGATTCTCTACGCTCTTCTGCCCCTCCGGGGAGCGGATCGGACATTAGAGGTTCTGCGCCTTACCAACCGCACCTTTTCCAGCTTTCTCTCCGGTCAGTGCCTGGAGGCTGTGATCCTAGGAACCTTGTTTGTGGTCTCTATGACGATTTTTCGTCTTCCCTACGCGCTGCTGGTAGGGGTTCTGATTGCTCTGACGGCTCTGATTCCCATCGTGGGTGCCTTTATTGGCTGCGGCGTGGGCGCGCTGCTGATTGCCGTCACAGACCCCTGGAAGGCGCTATTTTTCATCGTGCTCTTCCTGGTGCTACAGCAGATCGAGGGCAATCTGATCTATCCTCATGTGGTGGGTTCCTCGGTGGGACTTCCCTCCATCTGGGTACTGGCCGCGGTAACCCTCGGCGGAAAGCTGATGGGAATTCTTGGCATGCTGCTTTTCATTCCCCTGTGCTCGGTGCTCTACGCGCTGTTCCGTTCCTTTGTCAAAGGCCGTCTGGCTGAAAAAAAGGTTCCTTCCAGCAGGTGGCGGGATGCGCCGCCAGACCCCAAGCGAAAATAGAAAAAACCTTCGGAAATATTCCGAAGGTTTTTTCTATTTTTCTATTGACAACAATCCTTGTCAATGCTATGCTATGTATGACAATGATCATTGTCATTTTGACTGCTATTATTGGCAAGAAGGGAGCGACGCCTATGCCGCTGTACAACCGGCTCAAGGAGTACCGCGCCCGTTTGGGCGTGAATCAGCAGGAGATGGGAACGCTGGTGGGCGTGTCCCGGCAAACCATCAGTCAGATCGAACGCGGGGACTACTCTCCCTCGGTCACACTGGCCCTGAAGCTGGCAAAGGTCTGTCAGGTACATGTGGAGGATATCTTTTCGTATCAGGAGGAGGAACGACATGAAACGTGATGATAAGGGGATCAACCGCAAAGCCTTTCCGAAATTTTTGCTGTGGGTTCTCCTGGGCGGCGTGCTGGGCTTTTTTGCCGGGCTTGCCGGTGGAATTGCCAGTGACCTTCATCTGGCAGATTCCGTGGAGGCATGGCTCACCGGGGTTTTGCAAGCTGCTGCCCCCTGGGGAATCCCTGTTACCTCCGGCGTTCTGCTGGCTATCTGCCTGGGATTCTATCTCTCTGCCAAGCGGCTCTATATGGCTTGGGATGGAGAGGACGAGACGCTTCCGGATCAAGTGGATAGGAAGCTCAATTATACGCTGCTCTGCTCTTCCCTGGCAACCATTCTGGACTTCTTCTTTATCGCGGTCGGCGTCCTCTACACGGACAGCGGGCGGATGGCTCTGCTGATCGTAGGAGAAATGCTGGTCTCCGTGGCGCTGGTCGTCCTGGTGCAGCAGAAAATTGTAGACCTGGTTCGCCGGATGAACCCGGAAAAGCAGGTCAGTGTATACGACAGCAAATTCCAGAAAAAGTGGTATAACACCTGTGACGAAGCCGAGCGGGCCCAAATCGGCCAGGCATCTTACCAGGCCTTTCAGGCGGCCAATCGTGCCTGCATTGCCCTGTGGCTGGTGCTTTTGCTGCTCAGCTATGTCCTTCCCATCGGCCTTCTGCCCATGGCGGCGGTGTTGCTCATCTGGGCTGTGCTGCAGGTGAGCTACATCTTGGCATGCATTCGTCTTGGTGCGCGAGGAGCATAGAAGACTTTGTTCTCAGCCCCGGTATTGAAAATCTAACGGAATCAGGATGCCCTGCTTGCCAGCGGGGCATCCTTGTGCTATCCTAATAGGAGTCCCCGGTACGCCAATCCCCCAGGAAAGGAATTGCCATGAAACAAAAGAAACATGAAAAAAAACCTTATCGCAAAATTTTAAAAGAGGCTATGGCCAAGGAGCTGCGGGAGCACAAGAGCTCTTTCATTGTGTTCTATATTCTGCGGCTGCTGGTGCTGATCATCTTGGTCCGCCAAGTGATGCTTAGGAACTATGAGGGCACCTTTTTCTGTGCGCTGACCATTGTGCTGCTGTATCTCCCCAGTTGGGTGCAGGTGCAGCTGCGAATTGAATTGCCGCCGCCTTTGGAGATTACCATTTTGTGCTTCATTTTCGCGGCAGAAATTCTAGGTGAAGTCAACGCCTTTTATGTGGTGATTCCCGGCTGGGATACCATGCTTCACACCTTGAACGGCTTTCTCTGCGCAGCCGTGGGCTTTTCCCTGGTGATGCTCCTGAACAATGACGAGCGATTAACCTTCGATCTCTCCCCGCTGTTTTTGGCTCTGGTGGCCTTTTGTTTCTCCATGACCATCGGCGTGCTGTGGGAATTTTTTGAATTCAGCATGGATTTCTTTTTGGGCACAGACATGCAGCGGGATACAGTGGTTCACGCCATCCACAGCTCCGCATTGGATGTCACCCGCTCCAACAAGGTTGTAACCATCCCAGATATCCAGGATGTGGTCATTAACGGTCAGAGTCTGGGCCTTGGCGGCTATCTGGACATTGGCATCATTGACACCATGAAGGACCTGTTTGTGAACTTCATCGGCGCGGTGGTGTTCTCTGTCACCGGCTTTTTCTATGCCCGCAGCAAGGGCGCCAAACGGACACCGGCGCAGAGTTTTGTCCCCAGCAAAAAGACCGAGGAACAGGACTATCTGCGTCAGGCGGAGGAACATTTGGATGCCCCGCCTGAGGATCGACAGGCGCCGTGATCCATCCGTTTTCCTAGCTGACCATGGCTGGACAGATTCTGCCTGCTTGTGTTTGCATAGCAAGCAGACGCCATCTCCTCTCCCTTGCGGGGCACCCGGAAAGGAGCCGCAATCACTTCGTGCACTCCTGGATCTTTCTGTGTGCCCGGTGCGCTGAATTCTGCATGAAGTTTTATGAGCGAATCATCGCCGCTTCTCTACCGGAGAGGTCATTTTTTCCTGCCTCTGATGGAGAATCACTCCCCCTGCTGTGTCTGGACCTGTTCCAGGCACAGCTTTTTTCTGCGGATGACGGATATTCCCCATGCCTTTTCTTCATAATCCTGTTCCCCCCCCCACTTTTCACTCTCGCCGCTGCCATTTTCCTGTCTGCCTGATTGGAGGGGAAGCATGTCCAGTGTTCCCCAAGGCATGCGGCGGGCCTTTCGAGCGGTTCCCCAGGGCTTTTGTGTCCGTCATATTCCCCCGCATCTGCGCATAGGATGGACCAACTAGAGGCGGGGAGTGAAGGTGTTTGAAAGAAAATATGGAGGAGCGGGCAGAACGCCTGGCTCTTTACATCATAGAGAACCGGACCACGGTCCGCGCCGCCGCACAGAAGTTCGGCATCAGCAAAAGCACCGTCCACAAGGACATCTCGGAGCGGCTGCCCCAATTCAACGGGGCTCTGTACAGCCAGGTGAAGGAGGTGCTGGAGGTGAACAAAGCTCAGCGGCATATCCGGGGCGGCATCGCCACCCGCAAAAAGTACCGCGGCGTCTGACGCCGCACAAGGAGGGAATCCTGATGGCAAATCATTCCGGCGGACGAGGCCGGCAAATTCGGGCCACTGCTGCCAAACAATCCGGCACCCCTGCTTTTACAGAGCCGGAGGTCCGCCGATGGCCTCATCCGGTGGACGGCTCGGAGGTGCCGCCGGCCTCAAATCGCCAGGCGGCCAGATCCATGGCTCCCGGACAAATTGATACCGCACTGTATTATATTCACTGCGCGCTTTCCTACCAGAATCAACTGCTGGCAGATATCAAGTCGCTCCTGGAGCAGCTAACTGTTGAACAAACGCCGTCTGATGGAGAAAAATAGCGGCAAAGCCGCTATTTTTTCTCTTGTGTTTTCCTGGGACGGGCTATATAATAAGGAACAGTATTATGTAAATCCTCGAAGGAGCTGTTTCGTATGTCCAGAGCCCGTTCCTCCCGCCGTCAGCGCAGTAAGCTGAACCAACGTCTCGCCCTTGTCCTGGTGCTGCTGGTGGCTGTGACCCTTTTTGTCGGTTACAACAAACTGTTTCAGGCCCCGGAACAGAAAACACCGGAGGACCCGGTTCTGGATGACAGCACAGACACCACTGACCTGGAGTCGGAGGCTCTGCGTTCCCATCTGGAGCGCAAGCCGAATTTCTACACCATCCTGGTCTCCGGCGTGGATGATCATAACGGCGGCAGCGACACCAACATTTTAGTGGCTGTAGATGCCGAAAACAATTATATCTACGGAGTGAGTATTCCCCGGGATACCAAATCCATCATCCACGGCCGCAACCAAAAAATCAACTATGCCTATAACGCCGGCGGCATTGACCTGCTGGCGCAGACGATCTCAGATCAGCTGGGCATTCCGGTGGACTACACGGTTTCCGTGGACCTGCAGGGCTTTGTCGCCCTGGTGGACGCCATCGGCGGCGTAACCTTTGACGTGCCCATCAACATGAATTATGAGGACCCCTATCAAAATCTCTATATTCATATCTCAAAAGGCGTGCAGACGCTCAGCGGCGCCGACGCGCTGAAGGTGGTCCGCTTTCGGGAGGGCTATGCCACACAGGATATCGGCCGCATGGAGACCCAGCAGAATTTTCTCAAGGCCGTGGCCAAGCAGGTTCTAACCGTCGGAAATCTGGACAAGATTGATGACTTTGTGAAAATTTTTCAGACCTATGTGGAGACGGACCTGACGGTTGGAAACCTTGCATGGCTCGGAAAGGAGGCCATCGGCATGGGCGCCGACGCCATCAGTTTCTCCACCCTGCCCAGTGAGTGGCACTCCCCTTATATCTATCTGGACACCGAGGCCACCCTGGCCCTGGTAAATGAATATCTGAACCCCTATGTAGAGGACCGTGTGGCAGAGGACCTGCATATCTGCACCTGAGCACATGGTGATACTGGAAAGGAGCTCTCTTTGAAAAAACGCACATATGCCCTTCTCCTGGCTCTGGGACTGTTGCTGACCACACCGGCGCTGGCCGCGCAGGACGGCAATTTCTCCCGGGTCCAGACCTATCATAACCAATTTTCTGACCTTTCCGCGGATTCTGTCTTTTATGACAATGTCTCCGCGCTGTATGAGTACGGTCTCTCCGTCGGAAAGGCCGACGGCACCTTTGGCTTGACAGACCCCCTGACGGTGGGACAGGCGGTCATTTTTGCAGCACGCATCCGAAGCCTCTACCGCACCGGGGACCCAGAGTCGGGTCCTGCCGCCTACGGCAGTGACGGCGGTTCTGTCGCCGGACAGTATCTGCGCTATCTCCAAGCAGAGGGTGTGCTGGACAAAGCCCTGGACAATGAGCTCTCCAGCATCGCTACCCGGGCCCAGATGGCCCATATTCTGGCAAACATTTTGCCGGAGGAGACACTGCCCTCCATCCACACGGACCTGATCACCCAGGCCTATGCATCCCGCCGCTTTTTGACCGATGTAACAGAGTACACTCCCTATTATCAGGATATCCTGTCCTTATACCGTAAGGGCATATGCCTTGGCAGTGACGAGACTGGTTCTTTCCTGCCGGATGCCTCGATTACCCGCGGTGCTGCGGCCGCCATGCTGACCCGGATGGTGGACCCCTCCCTTCGGGTGACCCCCTCCTGGAATTTGACGGAGAGCGCACAGGGCACTGCCTTGGCGGACCTGGTGGAGCCCGGGCGCTATATCGCCTCTCCCACAACAACGGAGGAAATTGCCCAGGACATTCGCTATATGCTCTCTTCCGGCAGCAATCAGCTGACTCTGCAGTATTCCGGTATCTCTGCCATCCAGGCACGACAGGTGATGGAAAAGGCTCTGTCCATCACCAAAAGTTACTGTGAGCAAAGCTATAACAGCGTCACCTGTTCTTTCCATCCATCCGGGAGCATGACACTGACCTTTTCTGCCGTGGATCTGACCTCTTCACAAATTGAAACCTATCGAACCGCCGCCATGGATTCCGCCATCGCCGTTCACGACCAAATGTGGGAGGAGGGTCTTGTGACCTCCGATATGACAGAGTGGGAAAAGGCCCGGGTTTACTATACCTGGATCTGTGAAAACTGTGTGTATGACTATGATGCCACAGAGAATTCCCTCAGCCATATTCCCTACAGCCTGTTTACAGAGGGCACTGCCGTGTGCGACGGTTATACTGGTGCCTATAATTTGCTTTTAAAACTGGAGGGAATTGACTGCTACGCCCTCTCCAACAGTGGCCATATCTGGACTGTCGCCAGCCTGGATGGAACCGAGGTCCACATTGATACTACATGGGGAGACAGCGGTCCCACCCCGGACTATACCTTTTTTGCCATGACGCCTGCGGAGTCCTGGCAGCAGCACCCCTGGTAAAAATCAGAAAGCCGTCAGATGGATAGCCAAGCCTCCAACAGTACTGCTTCTCCCCTTGGTGCGGCGGTTTTTGCTGGCAGCGCACTGCCTGCCGGGCAATACCGTCAGAGTGGCATAGGCGTTCCGGCGCTCTTTCGGAGACGGTAGCCAGTATGCATGGTAACATTCCGTCAAACACTGCGGGTCCCTTGGCGCGATGATTTTGAGGCGCGCAGGATCGCTATCACACCTGATGGACCGCCCCGGATGGCGGCCTTGGTTTAACAGGAAAGACAGCCTGGGAGGATTGCAGCAATCCCCCCAGGCTGTTCCCATTCACTTCAGAGATAACGGGCCGTTGGCCCGTTATCTTTTTATGGCTTTTCTTGCGCTAAATCTCGATAATAAGCCACCAATAGATCCACCACCGTTCCATAGGACTGGATGCCCCGCTCATCGCCATAGGCTTTCAGCAGCCCATCGTAAACCTGGTTAGAGACAGTCTGCACCACGCTGTCCTGAAACTGCGCCCAGTAGGCATTATTGTAAGCCAGATCCGCTTTCACTGTATCGGGCATGGCATTGCGGATGGCCCAGTAGCTCTCCGGGTCCACCCGGTATAGGGCGTTTCCCAGATAAATATAGCCGGAGAGCCAGCCGGCGTACACATAGGCCGGATTACCGCTAGTGGTGGAAGCCAGCACTCCCAGGAAATTACACTCCTGTTCCGATGCAATTCCCCGCTGATGGGCCAGCTCATGCGCCACAGTCGCCGGAAGAAGACATGCGGGACTGTCCACATTCACATTGCTCTCTCCGGTCCAAGCACAATAAACACCAGTAAAATCCATGATGCTCATCAGCCGCGAAAATGCCATAGCCTTTACCCCTGGATCGTCAAATTCCAGGAAGGGAAACTCCTGCTCCAGCGCATCATATACCGTAGTGCTGGCGGAGAGAATGTCTTCTCTCGGCACATCAAACAATCCTTCCGCATCCCGGGACACGTCATCTGCCGCCTCCGCCGTTTTGTCTGCGAAGTATTGGGTTACTGCCAGCAAATCCTCCTGTGCCACCGGTTGGGCGGTAATCCCGGATTGATCCTGAAAGGAATCCGTCCAAAAATGAACCCCCCACAAAAGACAGGTTCCGGCGTAAAGCGTCAACGCGGCGCAAGCTGCGCCCAGCACCGCGCTGTAAGCCCGGTCTCCCCGGTGTCCTGCCGCTCTAACAACGGCAATTCCGCTTCCGACGACGTATCCGGCGCATAAAAGCACCAGCAGTACCGCCAGCACTTCCATCACAGAGATTTCCGTCCGGTAGCAAAGCCGTCCCACCGCCTGCCGCAACGGCCCCGCCACATGTTTGGCCAAGGCATTCATCCAGGTCCGGTTTTCCCTGACCAGGCAAAAAACAGCCAGGAGACTAAGGTCTGTCAGCAGCCAAATATGGAGTCTTTGATGTTTTTGAAAAAAAGTTTTCATCGCTCTTATGCTGCCGCGGGAATTCAGGATGGTTTCCATGGGCATTCTGATCACAGGTCCTCTGGTGGTGCAGCTGCTGTATCAGTCGTATATGTCTCCGTCTCCACTGGAAGATTCTTCTTCCGCAGCCGGACATTCACATAAAACTCCAGGGCGCTGTAAATGCATGCGCACACCGGCACGCCGAAGAACATGCCCACCACGCCGAAAAAGCTTCCGCCCACCAAGATGGCGAAAATCACCCACAAGCTGGAAAGGCCCGTTTTGTCTCCCAAAATTTTTGGACCAATGACATTACCATCCAGCTGCTGAAGCGCCAGCACAAAAATGGCAAAATACACCGCTTTGATGGGAGAGGCCAGCAGAATCAAAAACGCGCTGGGAATCGCCCCCAGGAAGGGGCCAAAGAAGGGAATCACATTGGTGACTCCCACGATCACCGACACCAGCGGCGTATAGGGGAAGTCCAAAATCGAGCAGCCGAAAAAGCACAGCACACCAATAATCAGGGAGTCCAGCAGCTTTCCCCGAACGAAGCCAGAGAAGATACTGTCCACTTTATGCACACCGCGTAAAATCCAATAGACATGCTTTTTTGTGCACAAGCCACATACAATCTTTCGTGCCTGGGCGGCGCAAATCTCCTTGGTGGCCAGAAAATAGACCGAGACGATCACCCCCACCAGCAGGTCGCCCAGAAAGGCCACCACACCGAAAACGCCTCCGGATACAATCGTCATCACCGCGGTGGCCTGCGGAAGCAGCTCCGTCTGTACCCACGTCTCCATGGCATCATAATAGGTATTCATCTGCCCAGTCACCCAAGCCTCTATAGAGGGATAGGTTTCCAGCATATGCACAACCCAGCCGCTGATCGTATTATAGTAGTTCTCCACATTGGAGGCCAGCTGCAGCACGCTTTTATAGAGCTCCGGCAGCAGTACGGAGGCCAACAGATAGAATAGCACACCGATCAGCGCCCAGGTCAGCAGAATGCTGGCAGAGCGAACCCACAGGGGAACGCTTCGTCCGCGGGTGCCGCTCTTGGGTGCCAGCCGCCCCCTGGCCGCGACACCGTCAAACCAGTTGACAACCGGCGCCAGCAGATAAGCCATAAACGCGCCATAGAGAATTGGTGTGGTGGCCCCTAAAAACTGCCGCCAGGTTTTCAGAAGAAACCGGCTGCCAAAGAGTGTGTCATAAAATAGCAAAATAGCGGCCACCGTACAGAACGCCGTCAGCCCCCATTTGATATGCTGCTCTTTCTGTCTCATGACCGTTACCCCCTTGTTAAGATTATTCTACACGCCGTCCCCGGGAATTGCAATCCCGTTTTTCCCGTGCTATACTGTCTTTACGCCAATTTAACACTTGCGGTTCATTTGCAGGAGGCATTTTTCCTATGGTGCAAAAAAAGCTTCTCATGATTGTAAACCCCACAGCCGGCCGCAGCAAACCCCGCGGCCCGCTGTTTGACGCGGCGGCCCTGTTCTCCCAAGCTGGATATCTGCTGTCTATCCGCCAGACCGAGTCCCCTGGAGACGCTATAAAGATTGCCGCTGAATGCGGTGAGGATACTGATGTGGTGGTAGCTGTGGGCGGTGACGGCACGCTGAATCAAACCATCTCCGGTCTGATGTCCCTGGAGCAGCGGCCTCTGCTTGGCTATCTTCCCCGGGGCAGCACCAATGATTTTGCCGCCAGTCTCCACATCTCCTCTGACCCGGCCGCTGCGGCGGACCAGATTCTCCACGGCCAGCGCCGCGCCCTGGATATCGGGCGCTGGAATGAACGCTATTTCGTGTATGTTGCCTCTTTCGGCGCCTTTACCCGCAGCTCCTACACCGCTCCCCAGGCCGCCAAGAATGCCCTGGGGCATCTTGCCTATATCCTGGAGGGCATGAAAGACCTGAACTCTCTTCGTCCTTATCAGATTCGGCTGACCGCGGATGGGGAGGTTCTGGATGGAAGCTATCTATTCGGCGCCGTGTGTAACTCCACCTCCATCGGAGGGCTGATGAAGCTCAATCCAGAGCGTGTCGTATTGGATGACGGAAAATTTGAGCTGCTTCTGATTCCCAGCCCCCGCACCCCGCAAGACCTGCAAAATTTGGTCCTGGCTCTTTTGAATCAGCAGTATGATCGAGAGGGACTGGTCTTTCGTCATGTCTCCTCTCTCCATCTGGAAACCCAGGAGGAGCTGCCTTGGTCTCTGGATGGGGAATATGCCGCCAGCGTTCCCGCTGTGGAAATTGAAAACCACCAGCGGTCGCTCACAATGTTGCTATGAGCGCGGCATTGGAGGCCCTGCGCCGTCGTTTTGACGGCCATCAGCCGGGACTGCTGGGCGCCCGGAATGAATATGCTGTTCTATGCCCGCTGCTGGAGCAGCCGGATGGCGTGCACCTTCTCTTTGAGGTCCGGGCCGCACAACTGCGCCAGGGAGGGGAGGTATGCTTCCCAGGCGGCAGGCTGGAGTCACAGGAGACGCCTGCGGAATGTGCTCTTCGTGAGACAGAGGAGGAGCTCTCGATTCCCCGCTCTCAAATCCAGCTGCTGGGTACTCCGGACTTTATCTGCAATCAGCGGGGCTTTTTGCTTCGCCCCTATTTAGGTCTGATCTCCCCAGAGGGTTACGCCGCCATCTCTCCTTCCTCCGCTGAGGTGGCGGAGGTCTTTACCGTCCCCTTTGCCTTCTTTCAAAACACAGCGCCAGAGCTTTACTCCTATGATCTTCTCCCACAGCTGCCCGAGGGCTTTCCCTATGAGGCTGTTGGCATTTCTCAGGACTATCCCTGGTCCCAAGGCAAGGTGGATGTTCCAGTCTGGTATTGGCAGGGACACGTCATCTGGGGCATGACCGCCCGGATTGTTCGGGATCTGGCACAAACGGCGCCATGAAAACCAGGGACAGCATAGCCAGCGTGTTAAAAGAGTGCCCCTTACAGCGCGGGGTTTTGGGGTCCTGTGAAACACATGCAGGATGGCCCCTTTCCCGGCTTTCCCCGATCTTGGCTGCCTCTTCCCATCCCAGGAGTATTTCTTGGTTTTAAGGCATGCGAAAGGCCGGAGCAATGTGCTCCGGCCTTTTTTCAGCGGACCAATGCCGCCACATAGATGATGTAGGCTGCCAGCATCAAAACTCCCTGCCAGCGATAAAATCTTCCCTTGATCAGCGGCGGAAGAACCGCCAGGGCGCACATTCCAAGGCATACCGGCATATCCAGGCCGATGGTCTGACGGCTCAAGGTCAGCCGGCCGCCGGAGACTGCGGAGCATACCGGCAGAATCATGGTCAGGTCAATCACATTGGCCCCGATGATGTTTCCAACAGACATGGACGCCTCCCGCCTGGAAATGGCGGTCAAAGTCGTCACCAATTCTGGCAGGGAGGTTCCTATCGCCACCATAGTCACCCCGATGATCCCAGCGGGCACTCCCAATAAAATCGCAATCTTGCTTCCATAGCAGATCAGCATCTGGGAGCCCATAACAATAGCGGCAATTCCTACCACAAAGGCTGTCAGCTTTCCCGCCAGTTGCCGCCGGGAAACCGAGCGCCCTCTGCCGATTTCCGTCCGGTTCTCCGCCATGCTGGTGCGGGCGTCTGTCAGGTTGCTGACCAGGTATACTGTAAATACCGCCACCAAGCACAGGCTTGGTCCAACGGTCAGCCGTCCTCCCCGGCAGAGCAAAAATAGCAGCAGGGCACTTGCCGCCATCAAAAGGGCCTTCAGGCGAAACTGCTGCTTATGGACAACCGAAGGGATGCACACCACGGAAATCCCAAGAATCAGCCCCAGGTTGGCCGTCACAGACCCCACGGCGTTTCCTACCGCCATATCCACCTCATTTTGCAGCACACCCGTCACAGAAACTGTCAGCTCCGGCAGCGTCGTGGCCACAGACACAATGGTTGCTCCGATAATAAATCGGGGAACCCCTGTAGCCTCCGCAATCCACACCGCACCGCTTAAAAACCAATCGCCGCCCTTGATAATCAACACCAGACCTACCAGAAACAGCAGCACTGTCACCCAAACGCTCATCCCAGCCCCCCATGCTTGTTCACCCATCGGCAAAACCTCCTCCGCGCCTGACTGCCAGTGTTTCCCGCCAGTACACGCGGCAGAAGCCCGCCCCTTTTCCACACCCCACTAGGCCGTTTCAACCGTCCCCATCCTGCAGGGCTACAGGGCAAGCATACTCTGTTTGTCAGCTACAATCCTGCTGAAAAATGTCTCCAGTCTGTCATCGTCCTAAAAATTCCGGAAGAAATGCAATGTTCTTTTCCACGAACGCCCCATCTGTTGCGGGGTGAAACCCATACTCCTCCAAAAAGCTTCTGGCCTCACCATTTTCCGGCAGCGCAGCGAAGATTTTCCCACCGCCCGCCGCTCGAGTCTGCTGTACCGCCTGTCCGATCAGCTGGACGCCGAAGCCCCGGCGCCGACAGTCCGGCCGGATGCCCAGTAGGGAAATCCATCCGGAAGCCGCATCAAGCTGCAGCACGCCCACCGGCTCCTCTCCAAGATACCCCAGCAACGTCTCCCTCCGGCCGCCGTCCTCCAGCAGCCGCGTCCGGTCAAATGAGCGCTGCCAAAGGGAAGAAGCCAACGCGCAAAATACTTCCGCCTGCTCTGGCAGCCGCAATGGAGCAAACCACAGCCCCGGCTCCAGGCCCCTTGGCCGTTTTCCTTTCTCCCCCAGGAGCTGGAGGTGGCTGTTATCATCACGGAACACCACGCGCAGCGCATCTCCCTCCGCCTCCAGCAGTGAGACGGCTGTGTTGTCCCCCGTGGGTGTCCGGCCCAGTTCTTCCAGAGAATAGCCCTGTAAGTACGAAAGCAGCATCCGCAGCACATAGCCGTGAGAAAACACTGCCACCGTTTCCCCCGTATGCTGCGCTGCGATTTTTCGGATGGCAGCCAGCACCCGGCCTCTGGCCTCCAGGGGGTCCTCTGCCCCCTCCAAGCGCCATAGATCCGGCCTGTTGGTGAAATGCTCCATCTCTTCCGGCCAGCGGCGGTAAACCTCTCCCCAGCTGCGGTGCTCCCACACTCCCACGCAGATCTCCCGCAGCTCCCGGCTGCGGTGGAGTACCAGACCCTTGGGTTTGTAAATCGCGCTGGCCGTGGCACAGGTGCGGTAGAGATCGCTGGCGTACACAGCGTCAATCTGGATATCCGCAAACCGCCGCTCCAAAGCTTGCACCTGCCGCCAGCCACGGTCTGTCAGATTGCTGTTGCCCTGCCCCTGGGCGATCCGGTAGAGATTGCCCTCCGCCTCGGCGTGGCGGACCAAATAGATGTGCGTCATGACTCCTCCTAAAAATTTTTTTCAAGTTTAGTATAGCGTATCCAGAACATTTTGGCAAATCTCCTCCGGACGGATTTTCTGGCCGCTTCCGGTCATACTAGCTCCGTGCCGGAAAAGGAGTGACTGAATATGAAAATGTGTGCCGGATTTTTGGTCGGCATGGGTGCCGGGTTGGTGACCGGCGCCGCGCTTGGGATGATGACGCCCTACGGCAAGGACTCCATGAAAACGCAAGTGGGTAAGAGTATCCACAAGCTGGGTGTCGCCGTGGACCATGCCGTGGACAGCATCGTCTCTGAAATGCGCTGAGAAAACGGACGGGGAGGAAATCTTCCCGTCCGTTTTTTATGAAAAAGTCTGACAATGCAGAAAAGCCGCTTGTAAAAGTCTGTAAAACGCGTTATAATACAGCCATTCATTTCAAAAAAGAGATTTCAGGTGATTTTATGAGCTACACAAAAATAGCGGCCATTTATGCCGACAGTGAGACGCTGTCCGGGCAGACCGTCACCGTGGGCGGCTGGGTCCGCACCATCCGGGATATGAAACAGTTTGGCTTCCTTGAGCTGAATGACGGCTCTTGTTTTAAAAACTTACAGGTGGTCATGGATGCCGGTGTTCTCTCCAACTACGCTGAGATTGCCGCTCAAAATGTGGGCGCGGCGCTGGTGGTCACAGGCGCCGTGGTACTGACGCCGGGGGCCAAACAGCCTCTGGAGCTCAAGGCTGCCTCCATTGAGGTGGAGGGAACCTCCACGCCGGATTACCCCCTGCAAAAAAAGCGCCACAGCCCGGAGTTCCTGCGGACCATCCAGCATCTGCGGCCCAGGACGAACCTGTTCTCCGCCGCCTTTCGAGTGCGCAGCGCTGCGGCCTTCGCCATCCACCAGTTTTTCCAGGACCGGGGCTTTGTCTATGTTCACACTCCCATCATCACCGCCAGCGACTGCGAGGGCGCCGGCGAGATGTTCCGGGTCACAACTCTGGACCCCAAGAATCCCCCTCTGACGGAGGACGGTCAGGTAGACTTCTCTCAGGACTTCTTCGGCAAGCCTGCCAACCTGACAGTTTCCGGTCAGCTTAACGCAGAAAACTTCGCCATGGCCTTTGGCGATGTGTATACCTTCGGTCCCACCTTCCGGGCTGAGAACTCCAATACGCAGCGCCACGCGGCGGAGTTCTGGATGATCGAGCCGGAGATGGCCTTTTGCGATCTCAAGGGCGACATGGACGTGGCGGAGGCCATGATCAAGTATGTTCTGCGGTATGTGATGAACAAGTGTCCCGACGAGCTGTCCTTCTTTAACAGCTTCGTGGACAAAGGCCTGTTGGAGCGGCTAGAACATGTGGCCTCTTCGGACTTCGGCCGGGTGAGCTATACGGAGGCTGTGGAGATTCTCTCCAAGAACAACGATCAATTCGACTATCAGGTGTTCTGGGGCTGTGACCTGCAGACGGAGCATGAGCGCTATCTCACCGAGCAGGTATATCAGAAGCCTGTCTTTGTCACAGACTATCCCAAGGAAATCAAAGCCTTCTACATGCGCCTCAACGATGACAACAAAACCGTTGCCGCCACAGACTGCCTAGTGCCCGGCATCGGGGAAATCATCGGCGGCAGCCAGCGTGAGGAGCGGCTGGAAGTGCTGGAGCGCCGCATCCAGGAGCTGGGCATGAAGCCGGAGGACTATTGGTGGTACTGCGACCTGCGGCGTTACGGCTCCTGCCGTCACGCCGGATTCGGCCTTGGTTTTGAGCGGCTGGTGATGTACCTCACCGGCATCAGCAACATCCGGGATGTCCTTCCCCACCCCCGCACTGTGGGCAACGCAGAGTTCTGATTTTCGGGCTTTCGCGGCCGCAGGGTTGACAAGCGGTATCTGATCCGATATGATAGGCTTGAAATTGATGAAAAGGAGTGAAAGGATGTTTTCTGTTTCCTGCTGAATGAAATCTGGCGCTAACGCCGCCCCGGCAGAGGGTGTGCCGCTGCGCCGCGAGCAGGAAAGAGCCAAGCATTCTTTGACCCTATAGATCCATGCGCCTCCCGTAAAAGGAGGCTGACACAGGCATGGCTGGGCCGCAGGAAGTTCTTTCCTGCGGCCCATTTTTCTCATTTGGAGGGATGTCCATGATTCAGGTTACAAATCTGACCTTCTCCTACCCCGGCAGCTATGACGCGGTGTTTGACGGCGTCAGTTTCCAGTTTGACACCCAGTGGCGTCTGGGCTTTCTGGGCCGAAATGGGCGGGGAAAAACCACGCTCCTGCGCCTGCTGATGGGCCAATATGAATATGGCGGCAGCATTTCAGGCGTGCCGCCCTGTACCTATTTTCCTCACCCAGTCTCTACCCCAGGCAACTGGCGCTGGAGGTACTCTCCGCCGTCTGTCCCACGGCTGAGGAGTGGGAGCTACTGCGGGAAAGCGGACTTCTGGGCGTGGAGTCCGAAGCACTCTACCGCCCTTTTGAAACTCTCTCCAACGGCGAGCAGACCAAGTGCCTTCTGGCAGCCCTCTTTTGCGGGGAATCCCGGTATTTGCTGATTGATGAGCCCACCAATCACTTGGACGCCGCTGGCCGCCAGACTGTTGCAGAGTATCTTCGCAAAAAGCAGGGATTTTTGCTGGTGTCCCACGACCGGGCATTTTTGGACGGCTGTGTGGACCATATCCTAGCGCTCAATAAGACGGGCGTCTCAGTCCAAAGCGGTACTTTTTCCACTTGGTGGGAAAATAAATCCCGGCAGGATGCCTATGAGCAGGCACAAAATGACAAACTCAAAGGAGAAATGAAGCGGCTCGCCCAGGCGGCGAAGCGGACCAGCACCTGGTCCGACCGGGTGGAAGCCACCAAAACTGGCTCTCGGAATTCCGGTCTGCGGCCTGATCGGGGCTATATTGGTCACAGGTCTGCCAAAATGATGCAGCGTGCCAAGTCCATCGACACCCGGCGTCAAAAAGCGCTGGAGGAGGCCTCCGGCCTGCTGCGGGATTTGGAGCGGGCCGATTCTCTCAAGCTGCGGCCCTTGACCGCCAGAGGCCGACTGTTGGACCTGCGGGAGGTCGTTCCCCACTATGGCGGACGGCCAGTGTGCCGCCCCCTGACCTTTGCTCTGGAGCCGGGAGACCGTGTGGCCCTGACCGGCGGCAACGGTTGCGGAAAGAGCACTCTGCTGAAGCTGTTGATGGGCCAGGAGATTTCCTGGGACGGCACGTTCACGCATCTCCCGGGCCTCTCCATCTCCTATGTTCCCCAAGACACCAGTAACCTCCGAGGAAGCCTGCATGACTTTGTCCGGGAGCGGAACGCCGACGAAACGCTGCTGCTGGCCATTTTGCGCAAGTTGGACTTTCCCCGGGTACAATTTGAAAAGGATATGGCGAACTGGTCCGCAGGGCAGAAGAAAAAGGCTTTGATCGCCCGCAGCCTCTGCGAAAGTGCCCACCTGTACCTTTGGGATGAACCGCTGAATTATCTGGACGTATGGTCCCGCATGCAGATTGAGCAGCTCCTACTAGCATTTCAGCCAAACCTGCTCTTTGTAGAGCATGACGAAACATTCCGGCAAACGGTAGCCACCCGGCAGATCGAACTCCTGTAGATAAAAAGAGAGGCGGGACCTGTGGTCCCGCCTTGTCTCATGCTTCCTTTTCAAACACGTCCTTGCCCAGTCCGCAGGTGGGACAAACCCAGTCCTCAGGAACCTGCTCCCAGGGGGTACCGGGGGCGATTCCGTTATCCGGATCGCCTACCGCGGGATCATAGACATAGCCGCATGGGCAAACATATTTCTGCATCATAATCTCCTTATTATCAGCCGAAGTACCGCTTCAGCAGGCCCTCCAGAGCCTTGCCGTGACGGGCCTCGTCGCGGGCCATCTCATGCACGGTGTCGTGGATGGCATCCAAGCCGTTCTTCTTGGCGCAGGCGGCCAGATCGAACTTGCCCTGGGTGGCGCCGTACTCACAGTCTACACGCCAAGCCAGATTCGCCTTGGTGGAGGCCTTCATATTGGGCTCCAGGTCCTCACCCAGAAGCTCGGCAAACTTGGAGGCGTGCTCAGCCTCTTCAAAGGCAGCCTTCTCCCAGTACAGGCCGATTTCGGGATAGCCCTCGCGATGGGCAATGCGTGCCATACAAAGGTACATGCCCACCTCAGAGCACTCGCCCTGGAAATTCGCCATCAACTGCTCAAAAATGTACTTCTTATCCTCTTCGCTGATGTCAGCGTTGTCCTTCACGGTTTTAGCATAAATGCCGTACTCATGCTCGGCAGCCAGCTTTGCTCCCTCGGTCATCTCTTTGAACTTGGAAGCGGGAACACCGCAGACAGGGCACTTCTCGGGAGGGGTGGCACCCTCGGCAACATAACCACAAACTGTGCAAACCCATTTTTTCATAACACATATCCTCCTTAATAAGCCATTTCTTGTTGTATGTAAGCTTTTTGTTTCCCCTTTGGATATGTTGAGTATATCAGGATATTTGCATATTGCAAGTTGCTAATGCAACACTTGCTGAAAATTTCTAAAATTTTCCCAGTTTTTTTCAACCGGTCAAGGACACCCCCGCCCCTTGCCTACAGTTTTCTGCTTCCCTTCTTAATCCAAAGAACCTTCTTGCCACCATATAACCAAAAGCAGGTCCAAAAGGACCTGCTTTGTTGGAAAAAGCTATTTTAACTGTTTCTTTTCGGTGGTGGAACAACTGCATTTTTCACGGCGGCCGGCACTTTTTCACATGGCCCTCTCTCCGAGGCGGTTAGCCGAGAGAGATGAGCCAATCGTAGTTTTAAAGGTTTTTTAGAGGGTTCGGATCAGCTCCGCAACCAACGCAACCCGGGTGGGAATCGTGTCGATCTGCACGTACTCCTTCGGATTGTGGAGGAAATCCCCGTTCAGTCCTAGTCCGCACAGGGAGGGACATCCCACAGAGGCGGTAAAGTTACAATCGCTGCCGCCGCCCAGCCGGGCGGGCTGATATGGATATCCCAATTCTTCAACAATCTCTTTTGCCCGGTTATAGACCTTCGCATGGATTTCGGATTGGGCGAAGGGCGGCTTTTCCCGTCCGCCGCTGATCTCCAGATGTACATTCTTCAGCTTGGGACGCAGTGTGTGGAGCACCTCCTCCACCTCACGGCCCAAGTCCTCGTTTAGGTATCGGATATCATAGATGACAGAGGCATCTGCCGGGGTCATGGCTGTGGCTCCCACATCGCCGCCATGCAGGCTCACCGGGGAATACCAAACGCCCCGTTTTTTATCACAGAGGGATTCCAGCTCAATGATCAGATAGGACAGTTCCAGCAGGGGATTCGCCGCGTAATCCGGCCGGTTTCCAGCATGGCTGGCCTCTCCCCTGGCAGTAATCTCCACCACCGAGCGGCCAAAGCGCTCCGCTGTCACATAGCCGGGGGCATTGTGCCCGGGTTCGGCTACCAGACAGGCATCAGATTGGGACGCCAGCGCCATGATCGCGTCCTTGGAAGTTCCGCTGCCAGCCTCTTCGTCACAGTTGAAGAAAAAGGTGACCTCTTTATCCTCCGGCATCATATGCAGTTCCCGCAGCGCCTTCATCGCCATGTAAAAGCTGATCAGGCCGCCCTTCATATCATAGATACCAGGGCCAAAAGCCTTGCCATCCCGCACGGTAAAGGGGCGCTCCCGCGTTGTGCCCGTTGGGAAAACAGTGTCATAATGGCCCACCAGGAGGACCTTGTGTGTGCCGCTGCCATAGGTTCCGGTGACATGGATTCCCACATCCCCCACGTCCATGGTGCCAACCGTGAACCCAAGCCCCTCAAAGAGTTCTTTCAAATAGAGTCCGCATCGGTTTTTCGTCTCCCGGGCTCCATATGTATGGGATTCCAGGTTCACCACATGTTCCAAAATGGAGAGAAATTCCTCCCGGTGGTCTGCGACGAATGCTTCAATCATTTTGCTGTTGCCCATTCTCTGCCTCCAAAGCTTTGCTGCCTGACCGCTTACGCGCGGTTGAGCATCATCACGGTCTTTGCAACACGAATGCCAAGATTTCTGCAGCTCTTCATTCCCAGCTCATCTGCAAGAACCGCATCGCGCACGTCTCCCTTTTGCGGATAGGTGGTACAGGCTCCGCCATTATAGCAGCCGGGCGTCGGCTCGCCGCCGGAGCCCACAACGATCATATCATGGACCTGGAAAAATGCCTGTAACTCCAGCATGGTCAGCTCCTCGCCGGCATTCCGGTTTCCGCCCACCACCAGTCCTCCGCCGACCTTATTCTGCAGGCCATACTGATACTGGCTGGTCCCATAGCGTAGCAATCCCTCTGTGCGGTCCATGAACTGCTTGACCTGCGCGGACATGGACTGGAAGTACACCGGGGATGCAATAATCAGGCCATCACAGGCTTTCAGCTTGGGATAGATCTCATCCATCCCATCCCGGAACATGGCGCAGGCATGGGCGCCGCCGTCCTTCTTTCCCGGCTCCCGGCAGCATGCAAAGCACCCCTTACAGTTATGAATCTCATAGTCCCTCAAATAAATGATCTCCGTGCGGATTCCCTCCACTGTCTCGGCGGCCTTCATCGCTTCCATCAGCATCAGATCCGTGTTGGCCCCTTTGCGCGGGCTGCCAGAGATGCCTAAAATCAGTCTCTCTTTCATCATCATAATCCCCTCTTTATCGAAATAGCAAGTTGATTTCCATTTTAAGACAACAGTGTTGGAAGTGCCAGAGAAATCTCTGGGAAAAAGGTGATCAGCACCAGGCAGACCAGCATGGTCACAATAAATGGAAACGCCTCTTTTACAATTTTGTGCATGGGCAGTCCCGTCATACCGGAGGCCACGAACAGGTTCTGAGCCACCGGAGGCGTCACAAAACCAATCGCCAGAGCCACAATCATCACCGTGCCAAGATGAATGGGGTCAATCCCCATGGGAATCAGTGCGCCGCTCAAAATAGGTGCCAGCAGCACAATAGCCGAGATTGTGTCCAAAATCATGCCTGCCACAATCAGCACCAGCATCACGATAAACATGATCACGTAGATGTTACTGGAAATGGAGAGCAGCAGGTCGCTGACCATGCCGGGAACTCCTAGCATGCTCAAGACGGCGCCCAGGGCCGCAGCGGGAGCAAAGGCCAACATTACCGCCCCCACAAAGGAGGCCGTGGTGTCCAAAATGGAAAACACATCCTTCCATTTGAGCTCTTTGTATACGAAGAAGCCTACAAACAGGCTGTAGAAAATGGCTACTGCCGCGGCCTCTGTCGGCGTGAAAATACCGCCATAAATCCCGCCCAAGATAATCAGAGGCATGATCAGAGCCCATTTTGCCTCGTTGATAGCCTGAAGCTTCTCTTTCCCGGTAGACTTGCGCTCTGTGCCAAGATAACCGCGTTTTTTGCAGATAAAGCGGGAAACTACGATCAGGGCAATGCCAATCATGATGCCGGGGCCAAAGCCCGCGATGAACAGAGTGCCGATATTGCTGTTTGTTGCAATACCATAGATCACAAACGGAATACTGGGAGGAATGATGATACCAAGGCTGCCGGAAACCGCAGAGAGGCCGGTTGCAAATTCCTTGGAATATCCCTCACGCACCATATAAGGGATCATGATGCCGCCGATGGCCGCCACGGTTGCGGGGGAAGAACCGGAGATCGCGCCGAAAAACAGGCACGCTACCACGGTGACAGCGCAAAAGCCGCCCGTCTGGTGTCCCACGAACTTTTCCGCCACATTGACCAGCCTCTTGGACAAACCGCCCTTTTCCATAAAGGACCCCGCCAGCATGAAGCCGGGAACCGCCAGCAGAGCGAAAGAGTCAAGGCCTGTGTAAAGCTGCTGGGCAATAAAGGTCAGCGTTGTTGTATCAAACAGCAGGGCCGTAGAGATCAGACCCGCTGCAATCGAAATACCAATCGGTACACCGATCGCCATCATCACGATGGTTACGATAGCCAATATCAACAGTTCCATATGTCACGCCTCCTCTTCGTGCGTTTCAGACTCCAACTCTCCGCTTTTCAGTTTTTTGATCTGAATCACGATATCCTGAATCAAGCGGATGGAAATCAAAACCAGCGCAAGGGGAATGACCGCATAGGGAATCCACTTGGGGAGTTTCGTAATGGGTGTCTGCATCCCGTAGTGCAGAAGGTTTGTCACCACCTGGAAGCTTCCATAGCTCAGGAAGCAGTTCACCACGATGAACACCAAATCTGAAAGAATCTGACAGACAGTTTGCCCCTTTTTGTTTAAAAAGGTCGTCAAAATTTCAATCTTTAAGTGCTGTCCACGCCTGGTTCCACCGATCGCGCCGATATAGACGGACAGAATAAACAAAATCACGCTGATCTCTTCCGTGAACGCAAGAGAGTAGCCAAACACGTATCTGGAAATGACCTGAATGAACAGCAGGCACATCATCAGTCCCATGCAGAACATAGAGAGCAGATACTCCAGATTGTCAAACAGCCAAAAAAGTTTCTTTTTCACAAGTCTCTCTCCTATTGAGGCGGCGCCCCGCCAGTCTCATGAGTCCTAGTTTTCGGAAATGTGGTGGCAGGAGCCCCTGCCACCACACGCAAAGCATCCTGTTTTCTGCTGATGGTATCAGTTCATGGAGATCCCAGCGGCAGTCAAAAATTCGTTCATATAATCGCTGCCGATCTCGTCAACCAGTTCAGGCCATGCGGTCTTTGCAACATCCTGGAAGGCGGCCAGCTGCTCCTCCGTCAGTTCTGTTACCTGCATCTTCTCCGCCAGCAGGCTCAGCACTTCGCTCTCAGAGCTGTTCAGCTCCTCAATGCTGTAGGCCTCAGCCACCTGAGCGGCCTTATCAACCGCGGCCTTAAACTCGTCAGACAAACCTTCATACCACGCATTGTTGCAAACCACAGCACCCGCTGTGCAGAGGTGATTGCTGATGGTCACATAGTCCTGTACATCGTAGTACTGGAAGTTATACAGCGTCTCGATGGGATTCTCCTGCCCGTCAATGGTCCCCTGCTGCAGAGAGGTAAACACCTCAGAGAAAGACATGGTGCTGATGCTGCAGCCAAAGGCAGAGAGGCCCTTGACCTGCACAGAGTTATTCTGCGCCCGGATTTTGAGACCCTTCAGATCGTCCGGGGTTACAATCTCATGCTTGCTGTTGGTAAACTGACGCATGCCGATGATGCCATAGTAAAGCGGTTTCAGCCCGGTTTCGGCAATACACTTTTCCGTCATCAGATCGCCTGCCGGCCCAGTCAGCAGCTCATAAGACTCGTCATTGCTGGTCACGAGATAGGGGACATCCAGGGGCTGAAATGCGTTCGTGAACTCCGCAAAGCTGCCCAGAGGCCAGTCAGTGAGCTCGAAGGTGTTGTTCTGCAGGCCGCCCAAAACCGCGTCGGCCGTGCCGCCGAAGGTGGAATTCATGTAATATTGAATCTCAATTTTGTCGCCCAGCTCCTCCTTCAAGGTCTGCAGGAACTTCCGGGCCGCCCGCAGGTAGGCCTGACCATTCAGATCCGCGCTGGTGGAGGCGTACTTGATGACCATCTTATCCGGATTGCTGGAGGCTGCTGTGATGAAGGCGTTGATCTCCTCATCCGTCGCATTTTCTCCCGGGGCTTCTACCACTTCACTGGAGGTGTCCCCGTCGGCATCGTCATTCGACGGCACATTGGTGTTGGCCGAGAGGCCGCAGCCGGACAGCACAAACAGCATGGCTAACAGGGCGCATAACAACTTCTTTGCTTTTTTCATGTTCTTTTCTCCTTTTCCATGTTTATTCAATCTGACACTCAGGCCAGGCCGTGACGCTTCTTATAATCTGCAACCGCCTGCCCCATCGTGACAAATTCTACATTCGGGCAGGAGTGAATGTGCTTGATCACGTTTTCCAGAACCATCATCCTGGAGGGCCGTCCAATAATCTGGGGATGACAGGTCAGCACGAACACGATATCAGAGTCAACGCCGCTGTCCACTTCATCCATGAATTCCTCATACAGCCCGTCGAACTCCTTGATCCAGCAGTCCTCCACGGCGGACAGAGGCTGCATGCACTTACCCTGGATTCTCACGCTGTACAGCCAGAATGCCGCATCATCCAAAATCCAATGAATCGGCACCTCGATGATATCGGACTTCTCTCCAAAAATCTCCAGCGGCTGCAGGCAGTCTGTGCCCATCATATTGCTGGAATACTCAATCCCCATATCCTTTAAAATATCCAGGGTATTGCGGCTGAACTCCCAGGCAGGAGAGCGATAACCTTTGAGCTTATGGCCAACTACAGGCTCAATGATCCTGCTGGCCCGCTCATAGTCCTCCGCCTCGGCCTCCTTGCTGGGGAACTTGTCTGGATAGGTATGGCTGTAGCTATGGTGACCAATCTCATGAATCCCCTCGTCCAGAATACTGGTCAGCGTGTAAGGAAACATCTCCGCAGTCATACCTGGCACAAAGAAAGTCGCAGGCGCATCATACTTCTTCAAAACCTTCAAAATACGTGGCAGGCCACGGTCCAGCCCATAGTGGCCCAGAGACAGTGTGACCGGGCGATCCGCATTTTCCGGGTCTCTACAGCGCCAAATCATCTCTCCATCCACATCAAAGGTCAGCAACACCGGCATCTTCCTCATACAGAACATCCTCCTTGATTGATTTTGAAATGTCCGCAGCTCTTTATTACAGTATTGCCCATTGCGGCACGAGTTCTTCTATGACCGATACTATATTAGGAGCCCGGTAGGTTCTTCCCGTGGTTTGTTGATCTTGCTTACAACTACCATATTAGTATATTTAGTATGTTAACGTCTTTCCTAGACTTTGTCAAGAAATTTGCAATGATTTTGTTGTTTTTTCTGTTTCGCGCAAGAATGCCTTTGTAATTTCGGAACTTCGACGAAAATAAATCGTTGTTTTATACAAATTCCCGCTTTCTCTTTTATGTGACCTGCCAATGCTCATGTTGCGAAAAATACCCGCCCTTTGATGGCCATCAAAGGGCGGGCTGACAAATGGTAAGACTTGTTGGAACCAGAGGCAATATCAGAGAGATTACTGGGGTTTTACGACGTAATTGATATCTCCCTCACCGGCAAGAAAATGCGTCACATTCTCCGCAGAGCGCCTGCGCACCTCTTCCAGAGCCGTCTCAGAATAGAAGGCGGCGTGGGGTGTGAAAATGACATTGTCATACTTAAAAATCCGGCTGGCAAAGTTGGCGGGCTCCTCGTCCACCACATCCAGAGCCGCAGCACGCACCGCACCGGACTCCAGAGCATCACACAGCGCGTCGTGATCCACTGTACCTCCCCGGGATGTATTGACAAAAATCGGCTGCTTCTTCACATGGTCAAAGAGATTTTTGCCCACCATCTTCTCCGTACTGGGCATGAGAGGTACATGGCTCAAAATAACGTCACTGACCTCAGCCAACCGCTCCATCGGCATCATCTCAATGCCGAACTCCTCTGCCACTTCCTTGGGAAGATACGGATCATATCCCACCAGCTTCATGCCAAAACCCTTGGCCATCACCGCCGCCTTGCGGGGAATGCGGCCGCAGCCGATGAGTCCCATGGTCATGCCATTAATCCGGTAGAGCTTGGGCGCGTCCGCAAAATCCCACTTCTTCTCCTTGCGGACCTTTTCGTTATATCCAGGGATGTTGCGCAGTGTGGAGAGAATCAATGCCATGGCGTGCTCTGCCACCTCGTCAAAGCAGTAATCCGGTACATTGGTCACTGCAATCCCCAGTTCCTTGGCCGCATCCAGGTCAATGTTATCCACGCCCATGGCGGAGTTTGCAATGATCTTCAGATCCGGCAACTGCTCCAAAACGCGGCGGGTGAACGGCGCGTACTCAGACAGCGTGGCCACCGCTCCCTTGCAGGTCTCAATGACCTCTTCCTCTGTCAGAATCTGGGTGCAGACCACCTCCGCATCCTTGGGCAGGTGCTGCTTTTCCACGTCATAGCTGCCCCAGCTGCAGTCTGTAATGACTATTTTCATCTTGTTTCCTTCCTTCCGCATGGATGCCCGCACCGAACAACGGCACAGGGCGCTGTGGTTCCTCAGCCCTCGTTTAGCTCGTAGCCCTTGCGAAGCGCCTCCAAGTTGATGGGAATCAGCTTGGGCTTGGCAGCAAAGGACTTCTCTACTTCCGCTGCAATGATATCATAGGGAACTTCCGGCAGGAGCTTTGCGATGTACCCCAGCGCCACCACGTTGGCGGTCTTGGGATTGCCCAGCTCCTGGGCAATCTCATTGAAGGGCACTTTCTTGAGCTGTCCGCACTGACAGGTGGGCTCCAAATCGATCATGGAGCTGTTCAGGATCAGCGTTCCGTCGGGGTCCATCAGCTCCTGATAATCCCCCAGAGACCGCTCGTCGAAAATCAGCATGATGTTCGCCTCGGAGATAATCGGGCTCTCCACTCCATCCGAAATCACAATGTTGCACATCGTCCGTCCGCCACGCTTTTCCTGCCCGTAAAACGGGACAAACGTCACATTGTAGCCGGCCTTGATGGCAGCGTCGCACAGCGTCTCTCCCAGGGTAATGACACCCTGCCCGCCGATGCCGGAAAACAACAGCTCGTATTTCATGCCTGTGCACCTTCCTTCGTGGTATCCTTCAAAACGCCCAGAGGATAGATCTCTACCATCTTTTCGTCAATCCACTCCAGGGACTTTACCGGAGACATGCTCCAGCCGGTGGGACAGGGGGAGAGTACCTCCACAAAACCCATCCCCTGACCAGCCAGCTGCAGCTCAAATGCCTTCTTCAGCGCCTTCTTGCAGGCGTTGATGCGGGCAGGGGTGTTCACCGTTACCCGCTCACTGTAGCAAACGCCTGGCAGCTGTGCCATAATTTCCGCCATCTTCACCGGATAGCCGGAGTTGTCCGTCATCCGCCCCGTGGGAGCCGGCGCCGTGGAGGCCGTCTGCCCCAGCAGCGTCGTGGGCGCCATCTGGGCGCCGGTCATGCCGTAAATGGCATTGTTGATGAAGATGACCGTGAACTTCTCCCCGCGGATGGCAGCGTGCATAATCTCCGCCATACCCTCGGATACCAGATCACCGTCGCCCTGGTAGACCATGACAAACTTGCTGGGGTCTGCCCGCTTGATGCCGGTGGCCGCAGCGGGAGCTCTGCCGTGCAGGGCCATCATCATGTCCATGTTATAGTAGCGGTCCGACAGACAGGAGCATCCAATCGGCCACACCATGATCCCGTTATCCTGCAACCCCATCTCGTCAATCAGCTCCGCGATCAGCTTGCCCACGATGCCGTGGCCGCAGCCGCCGCAGTAAGTCGTCACCGCATCCGTAAAAATCTTCGGTCTCTCGTAAATCGTCTTCAATGTACTCACCCCATTTTCCGAATCTCAGCCAGGATTACCTTCGGAGAGGGCGTCGTACCGCCAAGCTTTCCGAAGAAGCTCACATCCCGCTTGTTCTCAACCGACAGCTTCACGTCCTCTACCATCTGGCCAGCGCTCAGCTCGCATACCAGGAATTTCTTTCCGGTAATGCCCTCAAAGGCGATATCGGGGAAGGGCCACAGGGAAATCGGACGGATCATGCCGACCTTCCTCCCCTCTGCCCGGGCCATGTTCATGGCACTCACGCACACCCGGGCCATCGAGCCGTAGGCCACCAGAATGATGTCCGCATCGTCTATGTAATAGCTCTCAAAGCGCTTCTCGTTCTCCCGGATGCGCTGATACTTTTCCTGGAGCCGGTCATTGAAGGCGCCCCACTGGATGGGGCCGTCTCCACAGGTGACAACCTTGTGGGGCTCCTGGCTGCCGCAGCCCCGCAGCGCGTTATATTTCTCGGCTGGATTCTTCTGCTCCACATAGCCAGGCAACTCCACAGACTCACGCATCTTGGCAATCGTTGCGTCGCTGAGGAGAATCACGGGGTTATGATACTTCTCCGCCAGCTCAAAGCTCTCCTGAATCATGTCGCAGTACTCCTGCACAGAGTAGGGCGCCAGCACCAGATTATTGTAGTCGCCGTGCCCTCCGCCCTTGACGGCCTGGAAGTAATCGCCCTGGGCGGCTAGGATTTCTCCGTCGGCCGGGCCTGCCCGCATGATCTCCACAATCACCGCCGGCAGGTCTGCTGCGGACATGTAGCTCATGGCCTCCTGGCCCAGGGAAAAGCCCGGGCCGGAGGTGGCTGTCATTGCCCGATGGCCCGTGGCCACCGCGCCGGCCACCATGTTGAACGCGGAAACCTCCGTCTCCGCCTGGATAAATGTAATGTTCTCCTCTGGACGCTCCACCATTGCCTTTGCGTAGTACTCCGGCACCTCACTGGAGGGAGTAATGGGATAGCCAAAAAACAACTTGCACCCGGCGCGAATGGCGGATTCCGCCATTGCCTGGTTGCCCTGCATAAATACCTTAGCCATGTTCTGCCTCCTCACTCATCTTTGTACACTGAGATTGCCGTATCCGGGCAGACCCGGGCGCAGGTGCCGCAGGCAATGCAGCCCTCTCCCACCACCGGCGGATAATAGCCCTTTTTGTTGACCTTTGTGCCTTTGCTCAAGACCCCTTTCGGGCAGAACTTGATGCAATAGCCACACTCTTTGCAGCGGTCAAAATCAATCTTTACCAAATTCATAACCAACCACCTTTCTTCCTCTCTGCATGCGTGCTATTTTCCCCTTTTGTTCTTTTATTTGGAACGCTATATTTTTATTTGGAACTTATATGCGATGATTGTATCATCCGATTTCCTCTGTGTCAATATGGAGTCCCGAAATTCGTTAAATTTTTCTCAGAAAGCCCGTCCCTCCGTTATTCGAAAAAATCATCCCCACAATGAACTTTTCAAAGTGGGGATGATGCATTTGGGACTCAGCCATAAAGGGGCTCAACCATAAAACAGATTCGGCAGAAACATCACAAGTCCAGGCAGCGCCGCGCAGATGGCAATTGCCAGAATTGCGGCTCCCACAAGAGGCATGACGTATTTAACCTCCTGCTCAAACTTGATGCCCGCAATGCTGGCCGCAATGTACAGGTCCTCGCCTACAGGCGGAGTTGCCATGCCAAGGGACAGCGTCATCACAACAATGACACCAAAATATACCGGATCAATGCCAAGTGACTGTGCAACGGGCAGAAGGATCGGCACGACCATCAGCACAGACGCACAGCATTCCATGAAGCATCCCATGAACAGCAGGAGCAGGATCGTCAGCGCCATAAAGATGATCTTTCCGCTGGAAACTGCCGCAAACCAACCGCCAATCGCCGTTGCGATTCCTTGAATGGTAAGTACCCAGGTAAAGGCGCCGGCGCAGCCGATAATCAGCAGCACCAGAGAGGTATTGGCAGCCGTGTCCATCAAAATCTTTTTCAGGTCCTTCCAGGACAGCTCCCGGTAGATGAAAAAGCCAGCAAAGAGTCCATACACGGACGCCACCGCGCCAGCCTCCGTTGGTGTAAATACGCCGCTGTAAATTCCGCCCAGAACAATCACCGGCACCAAAAGCGCCCATATGGAGTCCTTGAACGCCACCCAGACCTCGTGGGCGTCGAACTCGGTCTTACTCTCCATGCCAAAGCCCTTTTTCTTACAGATCCAGCCGGAGACTATCATCAGGCAGACGGCAAAAATAATGCCAGGAATAAAGCCTCCGGCAAAAATCTCACCAACAGATACGCCTGCACTGATGGCATACACCACCATGGGAATGCTGGGCGGAATAATCGGGCCAATCGTTCCCGCCACGCATTGCACGCCGGCGGAGAACTCCGGTGGGAACCCCTTCTTCTCCATTTCCGGAATCATCATCCCGCCGATGGCCGCGCAAGTAGCCGGCGCGGAGCCAGACAGAGCGGCGAAAAAGGCAGAGGCCAGGATCATCACGTGAGTCAGTCCTCCTGTAATCCAGCCCACTAGCGCGCTGGCCAGCCGGATCAGCCGCCTGGACATGCCGCCTGTCGCCATCAGCGACCCGGCCAGCATGAAAAACGGAATTGCCATCAAGGTAAAGCTATTCACACTGGCATAGACTTTTGAGGCAAAGTTCAGCAGAGGGAGGTCTGCGGCCAGCATCGCCACAACCGCCGCGCCTCCAATGCAGGCGGCAATCGGGATGCCGCCCAGCAGCAAAACAATCAAACAGACAAACAGAATCACTCCAATGGACATACACGCACCTCATTTCCATTTTGGTTCTCAGCATCCGAATCAAGGAAATTACAGCTCCCTGATCACCGGGATTTCAGCGAATCCAGCATCATTTCTATCAACCGCAGGATGCACATCACACAGCCCACCGGAAGCGCAGAATATGGCACAGCCAATGGAATATGCGCCGCTGTGCTGTACTTTCCCATCACGTTCATCAGCGTCATGGAGCTGGTATACAGGAGAACCAGGAAAAACACGATGGTAGCCAAATGAATGACCATCTGAACGATAGCAGCCCCATGCTTTCCGCCAATCCGGTCGACGAGAAATGTGACACCCACGTTAATGCCATGATAAAACGCATAGGATGCGGCGCCAAATACACACCAGGTCATGCACATCAGGGTGATTTCCTCGGACCAGCCAATCGGATTTCTCAGAATATAACGGCATACCACCGCTGCGAACACAATCACCGTCATGATGACGACCGGTACAATACAAAAGATTTTTTCCAAAACCTCGAGAATTCTCCAGAGTATAAACCGGGATTCTGTTGGTTTCTGGTTTTCAGACACGGTTTGATCCCTCCCTGTCATGGTGTCTTTTATGGTACTTTTTTCTTCTATACTCTCATCATCTGCGTTTGATATGGACACCCCGTCCATATCAAACGCAGAACGGCTATCCTCGGGTTCCGATCAGCCCTGTGCCTCTGTGATGCACGTTTGATACAGTTCCCAGGCTTCCTCTCCCATCTCATCCTGGAACTGCTCGGCAACGCCGTCCACCGCGTCCACAAAGGTCTGCCGCTCCTCCTCCGTCAGCTCAATCACCGTCATGCCTGCGTCCTGCAGCTCCTGAATCTTCGCATTTTCCATTTCAGCTGCTTCGGCGCGCATATATTCCGCCGCCTCCTCGCTGGCCTGTGTCACCCATTGGCGCTGCTCTTCACTCCAGCTGTCCCATGCGGTTCCACTGATGATAAATGGGGAGGGGTCATGGACATGCCGCGTGAGAATCAGATATTTCTGCACCTCCTGAAAACGGCTTCCAATGATGTTGAATACCGGATTTTCCTGTCCTTCCACAACGCCCTGCTGCAGGGAACTGTAGATCTCGGAATAGGCAATTGGCGTGGCCGCGGCTCCAATGGCCTGCCAAGCGGCCATATGGGTCTCCGCGCTCATGACACGCAGCTTCACGCCCTTCAGATCCCCGGCTGTATGTACCTCCCGGTTTGTTGTGGTCAGATTCCGGAAGCCATTGTCCCAGAAACTTGTTACCACCAGACCGGTTCCGTCCAGAGATTCCTTGACATAATCGCCATATGCGCCATCGTAAAACGCCCAAACCTGATCGTAGTTTTCAAACTGGAAATAGAAATCCGCAGCATACATGGCGGGCGTATATTTCTGAAGGGTATAACCGGAGGGAAGTGAAAACGTGATCGAATCGCCATATGACTGCATCTCCACGATCTCTTCCTCGCCTCCCAAGGCAGAGTTTGGGTGTACGGTAGTCTCCATGGTGCCACCGCTGAGCTCCTTCAGGCGATCCGCAAAATATACCGCCCCAAGATACACGGGGTTTTCTGTATCCTGCGCCAGGGATAAGGTCAGCTGAAGTGTCTCGCCGTCTGAGCCGCCGCTCTCATCGGTGCTGCCGGAATCTCCACCGCAGCCGACCAGAGCCAGGATCATGAGCATTGCCAGAATTCGTGCAGTCCATTTCTTCATTTCATTCTCGTCTCCTTTTTCTTTCAATTTTATAAAATGCAGCATCTTCTGGGAGCGACGCTGTATTTTATCAAAGCTTATTACTGTCTTGTGAAACAAGACAGTAGAGGGGTACCCCTCTAAAATTTTTTGAGCTTATGCAATGCTTGCAGCCAAAAGTCTTTACATCGCTGATCTGGTATATTTGATTGTTTTGCCATTATATCCCAAGAAGGAGTCAATGTCAATATCCGTAATGCAATTCTGTTATTTAGAACACTTGATAATCATATTGACCATGCGCCGCCGCAGAAGCAGATTGGTATCCAAAAGCTCTTCCCACCAGTCTCCACCTGAAAGCCAGAGGCCGGGGCCATATGGCCCCGGCCTTTTGTTACTCTTTTTCAGCTTTCGCTTCGGCAATCGCCTTTTCCTGGGCGGCCGGCGGACAGTCCTCATAACGGACAAAGTGGAAGGTGAAGCTGCCGCGGCTCTGCGTCATGGCCCGCAGGTCAATGGCATAGCTGCCCATCTCGGCCATGGGAACCTCGGCGGTAATCACCTGGTCGCCGTCGCCGGTGGGGTCCATACCCATCACCCGGCCCCGGCGCTTGTTGAGGTCGCCGATGACGTCACCCATGTAGCTATCAGGCACCGTGACCTTCAGTTCGCCCACAGGCTCTAACAGCACAGGGTTGGCCTCCGGCAAGGCGGCCTTGTAGGCCAGCTGCGCGGCGGTCTTAAAGGCAATTTCAGAGGAGTCCACTGGGTGGTAGGAGCCATCGTACAAAACGGCTTTCAGGTTCACCACCGGATAGCCCGCCAGCGGGCCGTGGACGCATGCCTCCCGCAGGCCCTTTTCCACCGCAGGGAAGAAGTTCTTGGGTACGGAGCCACCAAAGACCTCCTCGGCAAACTCCATCTCCTCCGCCTCCGGGTTGGGCTCGAATCGAATCCACACATCTCCGAATTGGCCACTGCCGCCAGTTTGCTTCTTGTGGCGGCCCTGCTTCTGTACGGTCTTGCGGATCTTCTCCCGATAGGGCACACGGGTGGGCTGGGTCTCCGCCTCCACATTGAAGCGGCTCTTGAGCTTGCTTACCAGCACGTCCACCTGCATGTCGCCGGCGCAGGAGAGAACCATCTGATGCGTCTCGGCGTTGTTGGTGACAGAGAAGGAGGGGTCCTCCTCGTTCAAGCGGTTCAGCCCCTGGGCGATCTTATCCTCCTGGCCCCGGGTCTTGGGTACGATGGCCACAGAATAGCACGGCTCTGCAAAGGGAATCTGCTTGAGGGCCACCACCTTGCGGGCATCGCACAGGGTATCGCCGGTCTTGACCTTTTCCATCTTGGCGATGGCTCCGATGTCGCCGCAGGTCAGCTCTTTCACCTCAGTGGTCTTCTTGCCCCGGATGGTGTACAGGCGGCCCAGCTTTTCCGTGCTGCCGGTGCGTGCGTTGGTCATGGGCATATCGGGAGTGATGGTGCCGGAGAGTACCTTTACAAAAGAGTACTTGCCGTACTGGTCAGAGATGGTCTTGAATACATAGGCCGTGGGCACGCCGCCGGGAGAGACCACGAACTCCTCTGTCTCGCCGTCAGCCTTGGTGGCCTTGTGATAGTTGCCCTCGGCGGGATTAGGCAGCAGCTCCACAATATCGTCCATCAGCATCAAGCTTCCCAGGCAGTTGATGGCGGAGCCGCACATCACCGGAAACAGGCTCAGTTCCCGCACGCCCTGGCGCAGGCCCTGAATCATCTCAGCGTAAGTGAAATCCTCTCCGCCGAAGAATTTATCCATGAACTCCTCGCTGGTCTCCGCCACGGACTCCTTCAGTGCGTCGTTAAATTCCGTCACCACACTCACCTTGTCGGCGGGAATTTCAATCTCCGTCCTCTTCAGGTTCTGCATCTCATAGGCTCGCTTGTTCAGCACATCGATAATGCCTGTGACCTTCTTATTCTCATCCCAGATCGGCACCACCACCGGGGCAACCTTCTTGCCAAAACGCTCCCGCAGGGCGTTAAAGGTGGCGTTATAGTCACTGTTCTCCTCATCCGTCTTGGAGATATAAAGGAAGCGCGGCATATTCCGCTCCTCGCAGTATTTCCACGCCTTCTCCAACCCGACAGAAATCCCGTCCTTGGCGGAGCAGACGATAATCGCGGCGTCGGCGGCCCGCAGGGCCTCCATCACCTCGCCGGCGAAATCAAAGGCGCCGGGGGTGTCCAGCAGGTTGATGCGGCATCCCTTGTACTCCAGCGGCGCGATGGCGGTGGACAGGGAAATCTGCCGCTTAATCTCCTCCTGGTCGTAGTCGCAGACGGTATTGCCATCCGCTGCCCGCCCCATGCGGTCAATGGCCCCGGTCATAAGCAGCAAGCTCTCCGCCAGGGCGGTCTTGCCGCTGCCGCTGTGGCCCAGCAGGCAGACATTGCGGATGTTCTGTACTGAATAGCTCATGATTTTTTCCACTCCTTATGTTAGCTGTCGCGCCCGCTCCCCGTCAGGAGATCGGGCCAAGGTGCAAGCCCTCATGTAGAAATTATACAACACTTCCCGGTGCAATACAACAAAAATTTTGGCACATGGTCAAAATCTGTCAAAAAGGCGAAGCCGCTGGTCAGGTCAAAGGCCCTGTCAGCGGCTCCGCACACTCCATTTTAAAAATCAGTACCTGCCCGCCCAGTCAGAAATCAGCACAACCGGCAAAACCCACAACAGCAAAAACACCATCAGTGCAAAGGGATTGAGCAGGTCATACGCCCCCTGAATCAGCAGGTAAAACGCCAGCAAAACGCCAGCCGCGCTCCCGGCCAGGCTGATGGCCGCCGCCCGGCGAACCGCCTTGCACATCCTCCGGCTGCCTACCACCGTCTCGGCATAGGGCAGCAGTCCCTCCCGGAACAGCAGTGCCCGGGGCAGATCCCGGTCCTGCTCCGCCTCGCTGAGGGCCACCCGGCTCGCAAGGTCTGGATACTCCACCCGAACGCCCTTGCGGAATTTCCGCTTAAGCAGGGCCGGCGTGATGTTGGGGTCCCGGGAGGCCAAAATCGGCATAATCCGGCTGCGGCGCATCATCCGCAGAGCAAAGTCCACGTTTTCCGCCGGATTGTACTTCACAGCGAAAACCGCTATCAACTGATGATCCACCGCCAGAAAAATGCCGGTTTTCAAATTAATATCCCCCGGGAGCCGCACTTCCATCTTCCGCATGAAAGAGGCAGTCCCCATCAGGACAGACTCCCCGTGAATGGCGGCGGACCAGCCGCCTTCCTCATAGAAGCTAAAATCGTCCACGTTCTCCCAAGGGCCGCCGCCCTCGCTGCGCAAAAAACCGTCAAAAAGCCTCTCCAATCCACTGCCGGCCCGCCTGGCCATGGCGGCGGCATAGGAAGCCACCTTCCGCCGTTCCTCACCGTAAACCTTGATGCCATTGAGCTGGATCGTCCCTGGCGGAAATAGGTCCGTGTCCGTCAGAATCATGCCCCGGCGGCGGCTGATTTTCTCCGCGCCGGACCAACCCGCTACGGCGCAGCCTACTTTTTGCAGATGGCGGGCCAGCTTTGCCCAGGGCAGCGCCCAGCACAGCGGCAGCGTGCAGGTAGCACCTGCACACAGCGTTGCGGACCAGTTCAGGAGAAAGTCAGCGCTTTGCCCCTCCCCCAGTGAGGTGAGCCCCGCGAATACCAGCGACGCCACCAGAATCACCGGCAGCAGCACCGTCTGCCATAGCGTGGCGGCAGAATCCCGCATGGCGGTGGTATAAAATCCCGGAAGCGCTCCCCGCTGCTTGCAGGCCCCGCGCTCCGTGTCCGTCACCAGATAGGGCGGCTCGTCGTCCATGGCGGCAATACGAAACGTATCGTACATTCCTCGGCTCTCCAGGCTGACGCCCCACTGTGCAAATGCCAGCAGCAGGCAGGCCGCGGCGCCGTAGGGTGTGGCAGCTGTCCTATCCGGCTGCAGCAGACAGACCATGCAATCTCCTACAGCCACCACAGAGGCGGCAGCAGCCAAAAGCTCTCCCACGCACCGCTTTCGGAGCAGTGTGGAAATTCCCTTGGCAAATACGTGGTGGCACAGGAGGCACTCTATCATGAGACAGGCCAGGAAAAAGAGACTCTGAACCTGTAAATTGCCGTTCCAGATAGGCAGTGACACTCCGTATCGCTCCGCAGCCAACGGCGCAGCAGCAATCAAAGCCACCAGAAATGCCGGCAGCAGTGACGCACGGCGGCTGTGCCAGGCTCTCCGATACTCCTCTGCCGCCTCCCGAGGCTCCTCCTCCGGTCCAATGGTCTCTGGCTCTGGCTCCGGCTCTAACTCTGGAGCGCTTGGAAGCTCCTCTGTCTCCTCCAGCGGACGGCGGGAAAACAGGCTCCGCCGTGGGGAAAGAAAGGGCTCCCGGCGCCCCTCTTCCATCACGGCGTCTACCGTAACCCCCACCACATCTTCCAAAGTAATGGGATGGGGAGGCGGCGGAATCTCCGGTTCTCCGGCAGACTCCTCCGGGGCCGGTTCTTTCGGGGCCGGAGCGGCAGCCTGGGCCGCTGGCGAAGGGACCGTCTGTTTCTCTGCCGCAGGCGGGGTGGGAGTCGGCAGCGCAGATGCCTCCCGAGAAGCGGCTTCCTCCCCAGTGGCCTCCTCGGTCTCCCGCAGCAGAACCTGCTCCAGACTGCCGCCGTACTCTGCCAGAATTTCCTCCAGGGAAAACTCCTCTCCGGAGGCAGGCACGCCGGTCAGCCCTTCTTCAATTTTGGGGTCTTGGTTTGACATGGTGAATCCTCTTTTTGATGATGAAATCCACTCTGAAAGCGCCATCACCGGCGCTGGCGCACCGCCTCGTACAAAAGAATTGCAGCGGCGGCACTGGCATTGAGGGAATTCAGCTTTCCCCGCATGGGAATACTGACCAGGAAATCGCAGGTCTCGGCAGTCAGGCGCGTCATGCCGCTGCCCTCACTGCCGATGACGATGGCGGCAGGCCCCTTGAGATCTGCGTCATAGAGGGAGGTTCCGCCGTCCGCCGCAGTGCCGAATACCCAGATTCCCCGCTTCTTCAATTCCTTCAGCACTGACGGGATATTGGGCACCCGGGCCACCGGCAGATGGGCCACCGCGCCGGCGGAGGTCTTGGCCACCACCGCTGTCAGTCCGGCGCTGCGGCGCTTGGGGATAATCAGACCATGAGCGCCGGCACACTCGGCGGTGCGGAGAATCGCCCCCAGATTATGGGGGTCGGAGATCTCATCGCAAATCACCAGAAGAGGAGGCTCTCCCTTTGCGGCGGCCCGGTCCAGCAAGGCGTCCACACTCACATACTGCCGCACCGCAGCCAGGGCGATGACTCCCTGGTGGGCATGGGTGCGGCTCATACCATCCAGCTTGCGCCTGTCCGCCTCCACCACCACAATGCCCAACCCCCGTGCCTTGGAAGCAATATGGCCCAGCGTCTTGTCGGCCTCACCTTTTTGCAGGTAAATTTTATCAATGCTCTCGCCGGCTCGGAGCGCTTCAATCACGGCATTGCGGCCCTCAATGATGCCATCCGCCTCGGCGGTAAGATCGTCTTTTCTGCGTTGCTCCATAGTCTTTCCCTTTCGCGCAAAAGATTGTCACGAACGTAGTATACCACATCTGCCAGGGGCAATAAAGCCTGAATTTTCTTTTTTCGGCAGGAACAGACGGTGTCTTTCAGCCTGTTGCATCTTTTTGGCTGGCAGATATCACCGCCCTGTGAAAAGCCCAATACCACTCGCCCAGCCATGGCGCCGCATCTTGGTGCAGATATCCCTCCGGCATATGAAAGCGGCGCCTGGTAAACAGACGCCGCCGAAAAATTGTTTATTGATTGTCCACGCTGTGCATGTGGGCGATCAGGTCCAGCAGCTTGTTGCTGTAGCCCCATTCGTTATCGTACCAGGCAATCAGCTTGACAAAGTCATTATCCAGCATAATGCCCGCCGTCTCATCAAAGATGCATGTCTCGGAAAAACCCGTGAGATCCGAGGACACCACCTGATCTGTGGTGCAGGTGATGATTCCCTTCATGCTGTTTTTCGAGGCGTTCTCCATGGCAACGCAGACATCGTGGTAGGTGGCAGGCTGAATGAGTCGGGCGGTCAGGTCCACCACAGACACATCGTTGGTGGGCACCCGAAAGCTCATGCCAGTCATGCGGCCTTTGAGCTCGGGGATCACCTCTCCCACCGCCTTTGCCGCGCCGGTGGAGGAGGGAATGATGTTGCCCAGCACGCTGCGGCCCGTCCGCCAGTCCCGGCCCGCCCGGGCGTCCACGGCCTTCTGCTTGGCGGTTGCGGAGTGAATGGTACTCATGAGGGCCTGCTTGATGCCGAACGTGTCATTGATCACCTTGGTCATGGGGGCGAGGCAGTTGGTGGTGCAGGATGCATTGGAGACCACATCCATGTCCGGCGTATACTTTTTGTGGTTTACGCCCATGACAAAGGTGGGCATGACATGATCCTTGGAGGGTGCGGACAACACGACCTTCTTCGCACCGCCATGGAGGTGAACGGAGGCCTTTTCCACGGTATTATAGACGCCCGTGGACTCAATGATGTACTCGGCGCCGCAGTCGTCCCAGGGAATCAGTGATGCGTCGCTTTCACTGTAAACCCGGATTTTCTTCCCGTTGATAATGAGGTGCCGATCGTCCCGGTCCACCTGGCCGGTAAAGGTGCGGAACACCGAGTCGTACTTCACCTGATACACCATATAGTCTAAATCCGCGTTGCGCAGATTGATCCCGCAGGGCTGGTAAGTGCTGGAGCCTCGCTCCACCATAATCCGCAGCGCCACGCGCCCGATGCGGCCGAAGCCGTTGATTCCCACTTTGATTGCCATTGTGCCTGTACCCCTTCCTCATTTTCCCCGGCATGCCGGGCGTGTTGTGCTCATTATAGCACTGTTTACGAAAAAAGTAAGGTGTCTTTGCGTAAAATTGCGTATAATTTTTTGGAATTTTCTTGGCGCATTTGTACAGGCATTCCCACCGCAGAGGCCCTCTGTCCGTGGGGCTGATCAGACAGCGGGCCGACGCTGTCATCGGCCCGCTGGTCTGGGAGACTCTCTCCCGGATTTCTCATTTATGATAGAGCTTCTTGGTCTCATACTTAGGCTCACAGCTGACGTTGAGGCCCAGGCTTCTCAGAAGCTTTTCATCCACATCGCTGATAACCACGGTGAAATGGGCAGAGCAACCACGAAGCTTGGGAAGCTGCTGCTGAGCCAGCTCTGCCAAGGGATTTGTCAAGGCGGAAATGGTGAGAGCCATCAGTACCTCATCGGTATGGAGGCGGGGGTTGCGGTGGCCCAGGTACCGGGTTTTGAGCTTGCAGATCGGCTCCAGAACCTGTGCGGAGATCAGTTCAAAGTGGTCATCAATGCCCCCCACCGCCTTCAACGCGTTCAGTAGCAGGGCCGACGCGGCTCCCAGTGTGTCGGAGGTCTTTCCTGTCACCACGCTGCCGTCCGGCAGCACCATGGCGCCGGCGGGGCCGCCACTGGTCTCTGCCTTCAGCAGTGCCGCCGAAACCGCCGGGCAGATCTCCGGTGTCACATCCGCCTGCTGCATCACCAGCTCCAGCTTGCGAACCGGCGCGTCGCAGTCGCCCTGGAGCCTGTCTACGCAAGCCGTGTAGTACCGGCGCAAAATCTCCTGCCGGGAGGCGTCACAGCACACTGTGTCATCCACGATACAGTTCCCCGCCATGTTTACCCCCATATCCGTTGGGGATTTATAGGGGGACTCACCCTGAATTTTTTTAAACATAGCATTGAGAACCGGGAAGGTCTCCACATCCCGGTTATAGTTGACGGCGGTTTTTCCATAGGCCTCCAGATGAAAGGGGTCGATCATGTTCACATCGTCCAGGTCCGCTGTGGCCGCCTCGTAGGCAAGGTTCACCGGGTGCTTCAAAGGCAGGTTCCAGATGGGAAATGTCTCAAACTTGGCGTAGCCGGCCCGAACCCCCCGCTTGTAATCATGGTAGAGCTGGCTGAGGCAGGTGGCCATCTTGCCGCTGCCGGGGCCGGGGGCCGTTACCACCACCAGGGAGTGGGAGGTCTCGATATAGTCGTTGCGCCCCAGGCCCTCGTCGCTGACGATGTGGGGCACGTCCGAGGGATATCCCGCGATGGGATAGTGCCGGTAGCAGCGGATGCCCAGGGTGTTCAGACGCTTAAAAAACGCGTCGGCGGCGCTTTGGCCGCTGTAGCGGGTCAGCACCACGCTGCCCACATACAACCCCAGGCTGCGGAAGCTGTCAATCAGTCTGAGCACATCGTCGTCATACGTGATGCCCAGGTCCCCCCGCACCTTGTTCTTTTCAATATCCGCGGCGTTGATGGCGATCACGATCTCCACATCGTCCCTGAGCTGCTGGAGCATCCGCACCTTACTGTCCGGCTCAAAGCCCGGCAGTACCCGGGAGGCGTGGTAGTCATCAAAGAGTTTCCCGCCAAACTCCAGATACAGCTTTCCGCCAAACTGGGCAATCCGCTTTTTGATCTGTTCGGACTGCATGGTGAGGTATTTGAGGTTGTCAAAACCAATAGCTGCCATAGCGTTCATATCCCTCTCTAGAAAATTTTGTAACATCTGCCCGAATAGTATAGCATACCGGGTGCTTTGGCGCAATGGTCCCGCCGGTTTTCCCGCCAGGAGCCCGGCATATCTTTTTCACATCCAGGGTACCCGCTGCATAAGATCGGGGACCAACAGGAAACATACTCAGTATCACGGAGGTGCAGCCTATGTGTACAGCAGTCACTTATCGAACCCATGACCACTATTTTGGCCGGAATCTGGATCTTCCATCCTCCTACCAGGAGACTGTGACCATCACCCCCAGGAACTTCCCCCTACCCTTCCGGAGGGCCGGCCTCCGGAGGAAACATTATGCCATCATCGGTGTGGCTCTTGTGGATCGAGGCTATCCTCTCTATTATGACGCCACCAATGAAAAGGGGCTGAGCATTGCAGGGCTGAACTTCCCCGGGAATGCAGATTTTAAGCCGGAGGCTCGGGACATGGATAACATCGCCCCCTATGAGCTGATCCCGTGGCTTTTGGGACAGTGTACCTCCCTGGACCAGGTCAAGGTGCTTCTCCGGCGGCTGAATCTGATCCGCCTGCCCTTCAGCGAGCGTCTGCCGCTCACTCCCCTGCACTGGATGATCTCGGATCGGGACGGCTCCATGACACTGGAGTCCGTCCAGGAGGGCCTGCGGGTCTATGACAATCCAGTGGGAGTCCTGACAAACAATCCCCCCTTTGACTTTCAGATGCACCACCTCACAAACTTCCTCAACCTCACCCGGGAATCCCCCACGAACCGCTTTTCACCTGAGCTGCACCTGGAGCCCTACAGTCTGGGCATGGGCGCCCTAGGTCTGCCCGGGGACCTCTCCTCTGCCTCCCGCTTTGTCCGAGCGGCCTTTACCAAACTCAATTCCGTCTCTGGAGCGTCAGAGTCCGAGAGCATCAGCCAGTGCTTCCATATTCTTGGCTCTGTGGCGCAGTACCGGGGCTGTGCCCGCGCCGGTGACGACGGCTTTGAGCACACGCTCTACACCTCCTGCTGCAACACCGACCGGGGACTCTACTACTACACCACTTACGAAAATAGTCAGATCACCTGCGTCGATCTGCACCGGGAGCGTCTGGATTCCGATCAGCTCGTCGTCTATCCGATGCTGAAAGGGCAGCGGATCTACCTACAAAACGGGTGCGTGCCGCAGCGATAACATGCTGGACCTCTCCGGTTGCCGCCGCAAATTTTTAAAAACCTGTAATTTTTCTGGTACCACTTGACATTCTGTGAGAAATGACGTATAGTGCCTTCAGTACAAAAAGGGAGTAGCTGGCACAGTTTTCTGTGTACCTATGGGCGTCAATACGGGCCATGGCCCCGCTCCAGGTTGAAACGGCGAGACTTTTGTATCAATGCAGGGCATTGACGCAAAAGCCTCGCCTTTTTGCGTTCTGCCAAGAAAGGAAGGATTTCTTTATGAACCAAGAACGGCCAATTTGGCAGAGGACCCGGGCGGAGCTGCTCCGGGACCTGGACTGTTCCGAGGACGGACTCTCCTCCCAGGAGGCAGCGGCCCGGCTGGAACAGCATGGCCCCAATGAGCTGCAGTCCGGCAAGCAGAAGAGTATTCCCCGTATTTTTGCAGAGCAGTTTGCAGATTTCCTGGTGATCATCCTGATCCTTGCCGCTATCGTATCCGCCATCCTGGGGGATGTAGAGAGCACCGTCGTGATTCTGGCAGTGATCACCATGAACGCAATTCTAGGTACCGTGCAGACCGTAAAGGCCAGCGCCTCTCTGGACAGTCTCAAGCGGATGTCCGCCCCCACAGCCAAGGTGCTGCGGGATGGGAAAGTGCTTCAAATCCCCGGTCGCGAGGTCACTGTGGGCGACGTGGTGTCACTGGAGGCCGGTGACTCCGTGTGCGCGGACGGCCGACTTCTGGAGTGCGCCAGCCTCAAGTGCGCGGAAAGCGCCCTGACCGGCGAGAGCTTGCCGGTGGAGAAAGACCTCAGTGAAATCGCCGGCGACGTACCTCTGGGCGACCGGAGGAACATGGTATTCTCCGGCAGCTTTGTCACCTATGGCCGGGCAAAATTCCTGGTGACGGCCATTGGCATGGACACAGAGATGGGAAAGATTGCATCTCTGCTCAAAAACACGGAGGAGAAAAAGACTCCCCTGCAGGTGAGTCTGGATCAGTTTGGGAAAAAGCTCTCCATTGGGATTCTTGTGATCTGCGCGGTGCTTTTTTGCGTCAGCGTGTTCCTGCGGCAGGAAAATCTCATGAACGCCTTCCTCTTCGCCGTCGCCCTGGCCGTGGCAGCCATCCCGGAGGCGCTCTCCTCCATTGTCACCATCGTGCTCTCCTTTGGCACACAAAAAATGGCCCGGGAAAATGCTATCATTCGCAAGCTCCAGGCCGTGGAGGGTTTGGGCAGTGTGTCCGTGATCTGTTCTGATAAGACCGGTACGCTGACACAAAACAAAATGACGGTGAAAAAACTTTATACCGGTGGGAAAATCGTGGATGCCAGTGAAGCGGACTTCCATGACCCAGTCCAGGAGCCTCTGCTTCGGACAGCCCTTCTTTGCAGCGATGCAACTGTAGATGAAAACGGCGAGGTGGGGGACCCCACGGAAACCGCTCTGGTCCGGCTGGGCGAGGATTACGGATTTGATGAGCTGACTACCCGTGGGAAGTGGCCCCGGCTGACAGAGATTCCCTTTGACTCCGACCGCAAGCTCATGAGCACTGTGCACCAGCTCTCCGGCGGTCTTGTGATGGTGACTAAGGGCGCCGTGGACGTCCTGCTGGACCGCTGCATCATCTCCGCGGAGGAACGTGCTGAGATCGAGCGGGTAAATGAGGAGTTTTCCAGCCAGGGGCTGCGGGTGCTGGCCTTTGCCTGCCGCACTGTGGACCGCGCAGCTGTATCTTTGGAGGACGAAAATGATTTAAATTTCCTGGGTTTGATTGCTATGATGGACCCGCCCAGGGAGGAATCCAAGGCCGCTGTGGCGGAGTGTATTGCCGCCGGCATCCGCCCCATCATGATCACCGGCGACCACAAGGTGACAGCCTCCGCCATCGCGAGGGAAATCGGCATCCTCACCCCCGGCACCGAGGCGGTAGAGGGCGGCGTGATCGAGTCCATGAGCGACGAAGAGCTGCGGGAATTTGTGCCCAAGGTCTCTGTATACGCCCGGGTCTCCCCGGAACACAAAATCCGCATTGTCGGGGCCTGGCAGGACCGGGGATGCCTGGTGGCTATGACCGGCGACGGGGTCAATGACGCCCCTGCCCTCAAGCAGGCGGATATCGGCGTCGCCATGGGCATCACTGGTACGGAGGTGGCCAAGGACGCCGCCGGCATGGTACTGACAGACGATAACTTTGCAACCATCGTTCAGGCGGTCAAGAACGGCCGAAATGTGTACGCCAACATCAAAAAGGCCATTCAGTTCCTGCTCTCCGGCAACACCGCCGCCATCTTGACCGTGCTGTATGCCTCCCTGGCGGCGCTGCCGGTACCCTTTGCTGCGGTACACCTGCTGTTTATCAATCTCCTGACAGACTCCCTGCCCGCCATTGCCCTGGGGCTGGAACCCCATTCTGATACCGTGATGCGGGAAAAGCCCCGTCCCCGGAATGAGGGGATTTTGACCAAGTCCTTCCTGGCCAGTGTGGCCACGGAAGGGCTGGTGATCGCCCTGGCGGTGATCGCCGCCTTCCACATCGGCCTTGCCAGCGGCGGCGCGGCCACCGGCAGCACCATGGCCTTCGCCACATTGTGCCTCAGCCGCCTGTTTCACGGCTTCAACTGCAAGGCCGACCGACCCGTTGTCTTCACGCGGGCCTTCTGGAACAACCGCTACCTGTTGGGCGCTTTTGTGGTGGGCGCGCTGCTGCTGTCCGCAGTGCTGCTGATTCCGGCTCTGGAGCCTCTGTTCCAGGTGGCACAGCTCTCCGCCGGACTGGTGGGTGCCATCGTGGGGCTGTCTCTTGGCTCTATGGCGGTAATTCAACTTCTCAAGGCCCTTCGCCCCCGGAAATAACATACAGCTCACAGTTTCACGTTGAAAGCTGCCCTCCTTGTGTCCGGCGGGGCAGCTTTCTTTCTGGTCTGCTCCGCCTCCTTCGCATTTATTAGCAGAAATAATCTTCAATATAACAACTTTTTTCTTTACTTATAGGTTCAGGACCGGTATAATATTGCAGGCTGGGTTTTTCGGAATTTCAGCGACAAAATAAAACCGGGAGGTTTTTCGTATGTCAAATTGTGCCATCGTAGGCATCAACTGGGGCGACGAGGGCAAGGGCCGCATGGTGGATTTGCTGACCAGTGACCACGATGTGGTGGTGCGCTATCAGGGCGGCGGCAACGCCGGCCACACCGTGGTGAACGACCTGGGAAAATTTGCCCTGCACCTGCTGCCCTCCGGCATTTTCCGCCAGGGCGTGGTCAACATTCTGGGCAACGGCGTGGCGCTGGACTGCGAGAACCTCTGGAATGAGATGCAGGATGTGATGTCCCAGGGCGTACCCATCACGCCGGAAAATCTGAAGATCAGCGACCGAGCCTCGCTGCTGCTGCCCTGGCACCGGGAGCTGGATGCGCTGGAAGAGGCCCGTCTCGCGGACAAGAAGTACGGCTCCACCAAGCAGGGCATCGCGCCGTTCTATTCGGATAAGTATCAGAAGAAGACCGTCCTCGCAGGAGAGCTGCTCTATCCGGAGAAGCTCTGGGAGCACCTGGCGGGAATTCTGGAGTGGAAGAACCTGACGCTGGAGCGGGTGTACGGCGCCAAGCCCTACACCATGGATCAGCTTAAGGCTTGGATTCAAGACTTCGGCGGCAAGATCAGGCCCTATGTCTGCGACACCTCCCGCTATCTGCGTCAGGCCCAGGCAGAGGGCAAGCGCATCCTCTTTGAGGCGCAACTGGGTTCCCTGCGGGACTTGGACTACGGTATCTACCCCTACACCACCTCCTCCAACCCCATCGCAGCCTACGCCCCCGTGGGCTCCGGCCTCCCCACTGCCCGGCTGGACCGGATTGTGGGTGTGGTGAAGGCCTATTCCTCCTGCGTGGGTGAGGGTCCCTTTACCTGCGAGTGGTTCGGTGAGGCGGCTGACAAACTCCGGGAGGCTGGCGGCGAGTATGGCGCCAAGACCGGCCGGCCCCGGCGCGTAGGTCCCATCGACCTGGTGGCCACCCGCTATGGCATTCAGTGCCAGGGTGCCACGGACATCGCTCTAACCAAGTTGGATGTCTTGAGTTACCTTGACAAAATCCCCATCTGTGCCCACTACGAGCTGGACGGCGAGATCATTGACGAGTTCCCCTTCCCCTCCGTCCTGCCCGACGCCAGACCGGTGTTGGAGACCATGGATGGCTGGCAGTGCGACATCTCCGGCGTCCGGAACTGGGGGGACCTGCCAGAGGCTGCCCGCAAGTACGTGGAGTATGTGGAGCAGGCCATCGGCTGCCACATCACCTATGTCTCCGTGGGGCCGGAAAGAGATTCCATTATCATCCGGTAAGGGAGCGTCCGCTGCTGCTTGCTGTGTTCAGGTAGATCGCGCCGGCGAGGTACTCTGCCATCCCTTCCTCCTCTACCAGATCGTCCCGCAGCCGTCGAGTGTGCTTCTGGCGTTGTTTGTCTTCGGCTGCTTATTGCATTCAGCACACTCTCCGCATCCATGCTTCGCCTCCGGCGAAACAGACCGCAACCTCAGGAGGCACCCATTCCGGTGCCTCCTGACTTTATAAGCGAAAGAAAGGTGGACTTCTTATGTCTAAAGACAAGTACGAATCCCCTCTGGCGTCCCGGTACGCCTCGGAGTTTATGCTGCATCTCTTCTCCGCCGACATGCGGATTGAGACCTGGCGACGCCTGTGGGTGGCTCTGGCCCGGGCGGAGCACAACTTAGGGCTTCCCGTCACCGCGGAGCAGGTGGCAGAGCTGGAAGCCCACATCACCGACATTGACTACGAGACCGCCGCCCAGCGGGAGCGGGAGGTCCGCCATGACGTCATGGCCCATGTGTATACCTATGGCAAGGCCGCTCCCTCCGCCGCCGGCATCATTCACCTGGGAGCCACCAGCTGCTATGTCACCGACAACGCGGATCTGGTGATTTACCGGGAGGGGCTCCGGTATCTCCGGAGCGAGCTGCTGGCGGTAGTGGCGAACCTCGCCAAGTTCGCAGAGCGCTACAAGGCCACCCCCACCCTGGGCTACACCCACTATCAACCCGCCCAGCTGGTGACGGTGGGCAAGCGGGCCGCGCTGTGGATGCAGGATTTTCTGGCGGACCTGGAGGAGCTGGACTTTGTCCTGGGGAGCCTCAAATTCCTGGGCTGCCGGGGCACTACCGGCACGGAGGCCAGCTTCCTGGACCTCTTTGACGGCGATGGCGCCAAGATCGACGAGATGAACCGGCAGATCAGCGCGGAGTTCGGCTTTGAGCGGTGTTTCTCCGTCTGCGGCCAGACCTATCCCCGCAAGGTGGACAGCCGAATTCTGAACGTCCTCTCCGCCATGGCCCAGAGCTGTTACCGCATGGCAAACGACATCCGTCTCCTTCAGCATGACCGGCAGGTGGAGGAGCCCTTTGAAAAACACCAGATCGGGTCCTCTGCCATGGCCTACAAACGCAACCCCATGCGCTCCGAGCGCATCTGCTCCCTCAGCCGCTACCTGATGGCTGACGCCGTAAATGCACCCATGACCGCCTCCGTCCAGTGGCTGGAGCGGACGCTGGACGACTCTGCGAACCGCCGCATCTCCATGCCGGAGGGCTTCCTCTGCGCAGACGCCGTTTTGCGCCTTGCCCAGAACGTCACGGACGGTCTGCATGTCAACGAAAAAATCGTGGACCGAGCCTGCCGGGAGTACCTGCCCTTCATCGCCACAGAGAACCTGATGATGGAGGGCGTCAAGCGAGGTGGGGATCGTCAGGAGCTCCATGAGATCATCCGAACCTGTTCCATGGCCGCCACCGCCCGGATGAAGGAGGGGGAGCCCTGCGACCTCCTGTCGCGTCTGGCGGCGGAGCCGGCCTTCGGCATGACGGAAGCGGAGATGGAGGCCGTGCTGGACCCAAAGCTGTACATCGGCCGCTGTGCTCAGCAGGTGGACGCCTTCTTGGAGGAGGTGGCCCCGCTGCTGGCGGGCGCCTCTCAGGAAAAACCGGAGATCACCCTATAACAATCAGCGCCCTGTGGCAGGTTCCACAGGGCGCTGTTTTTCTGATTCCGGGAGTATGCAGGTGCGCTCCGCCGGGATTTTTTCTCCCCCCGCCGCATAGCATGGCAGCAAAGAGGAGGCCGTGCCATGCTGTATACGCTCAATAATGCCCTGTGGGGCCCCGCCACACTGGCCCTGCTGCTGGGTAGCGGAATCTATCTGACCATCCGCCTGCGGTTTCTTCCCTGGCGGCGGCTGGGCTATGCCCTGCGCTCCGCGCTGGGGCGGGAAGCCCGCAGAACGGGCGGGGAGGGTGTCCCCCCCTTCTCCGCCCTGATGACGGCCCTGGCAGCCACCATCGGCACCGGCAATATTGTGGGGGTAGCCACGGCTTTGGTCGCCGGCGGGCCAGGGGCCCTGGTATGGATGGAGCTCTCGGCCCTCTTTGGCATGGCCACCATCTTTACCGAGAGTGTGCTGGCTGTGCGCTTTCGGCGGCGAGACCACCGGGGCCAGTGGGCGGGTGGCCCCATGTACGTGATGGAGGCCGCGTTCGGACGGCGGGCCGGACGGCTTCTTGGCACGGTGTTCTCCCTGTTCGCCGTAGGCGCATCCCTTGGCATCGGCAGTCTGACCCAGGCCAATGCTATAGCGGACGCTCTCTCCAGCACGTTTGCCCTGCCAGCGGGGCCCGTAGGCCTGGTAACGGCATGGCTGGCGCTGCTCGGCATCCTGGGCGGCATCCGCAGCATCGCCAAAGTGACCTCCGTCCTGGTGCCCGTGATGGCGGTTCTCTACCTCGCGGCGGGGCTTGTGGTGATCGGCGGAAACCTGGGAAACCTGCCAGAAGGGCTGCTTGCGATCCTCTGTTCCGCCTTTTCCCCCCGGGCGGCAGCAGGAGGATTTGCCGGCATGTGGGCTGCGGCCCGCTGGGGTGTCGCCCGGGGCGTTTTCTCCAATGAGGCGGGGCTTGGCTCCGCCGGAATTGCCGCCGCCTCTGCCGACGCCTCCAGCCCGGTCCAGCAGGGCTATATCAGCATGACCGGCGCCTTTTTCGATACCATTATCATCTGTACTGTCACGGGCCTTGCCATCTGCTGCTCCGGCGTCCTGGGAGCGGTAGACGCCTCTGGCGCGCCAGTGGACGGCGCGGCACTGACGATCCTCGCCTTCCAGACCGTTCTGGGGGACCTGGGTGGCAAGTGCATTGCCCTTTTCATTGTGCTCTTCGCCTTCTCCACGATCCTTGGCTGGGAGTACCAGGGGGAAACCGCCTTTTCCTACCTCACCCGGGATCGGGGTCGGATGGCCTACCGTTTGGTATATGTGCTGGCAGTGCTGCTGGGTGCCCGGGCCCGGCTGGAAACAGTCTATCTCCTCTCCGATATCTGCAACGCTCTGATGTGTATGCCGAACCTCATCTGCCTCATGGCCATGAGCGGAGAAGCCGCAGCTGCGGTCCGGCACGCATCCTTCGGGCGTCCTCTCCGCCAAAAAATCTCCGTATAACATCAAGACCGCACGCTTTCGGCGTGCGGTCTTGTTCTCAGAAGGTGACGACCTCCTGTGTTGGCTTCTCGCAGGGACCGATGGAGATCACATGCATCACCGGCCCTCTTCCCTTGTAGGCGGCGTGCTTCTCTACCGCCATGCGGGCCGTAACCTCGATCCAGTCCCGGTTCTCATACTGGCTCAGGCCCATACCCTTGGCGATCAGCCCCAGGAACTGCACGTCGTTTTCGCAGCAGACCATGGCGAAGCGGCCAGGACAGTGGATGCCGGGGTACTTCTTGGAGTGGCACATGACGAGTTTCATGTGGACCATTTTCCCCGCCCAGCGGTCCGGGTGGTCCATGACGTCCACATACCACACGCCGAAATCATCGTCCGGGATGTCGATCAGGTCCTGTTCCAGATCAAAAGGACACTCGTCTCCGGTGAGGTAGTCCTCGCTGGTGCCGTCCACGTTTTCCAGGTAAATATCTGCCCGGCGGTTCACCATACGGAGGTTGCGTTTGCGCAGAGCCTCCCGCAGCTCTGCCGTGCAGCGGTTAAACACCAGCATATCCGCATTGGTGATCTTTTCCATCATGAGCTGGCCCATGTTCTTGGCGTAAACCTCAAAGGTGTCTGCTTTCACAAAGGTCATGATCTGATAGAGCACCCAGTTGGCGGGCAGCACCTCCCGGTAGAGACGCTCCATCTGCCACATGCCATTGTATTCAATCAGCACCTGCTTGGGCTGGTACTCCTTCTCCCAAGTCTTCATCTGGGAGCACTTCAAATCCTCCTCGTCCTCCACCGTGACCACTGTCACGTTCTCCAGTACTCGGGGGTCATACTCCAGCTCCCCCTCCTCACAGCAGATGAGGAGGGTTCTCTCCTGTCGTGCAAAGCCGTCCTGCAGCACGCCGTTGATGAACTCCGTCTTGCCGGCGTCCAGAAAGCCCGCCACCAGATAAACAGGAATATCCATGCAATGAAAACCCCTTTCCGGTATTACAGGCCGAAGAGCTCCGCCAGTTTTTCCTCGCTGAGCTCCGCGCCGATCACACACAGCCGGCCGGTGTAATCAGGGTGGCCCTCCCGGACCTCATACTCCTCCGGCACATAGTCAAATTCGATCCAGGCGCCGCCCTCGCCGCCGATAATGCCCTTGGCCCGCAAAATCTTGCCGTACTCTCCGGAGTCCAGCTCGGAGAGAATCCGCTCAATGCCCGCTTTGGTAAAGGTCTTGGGCGTCTCACGGCCCCAGGAGGTAAACACCTCATCGGCGTGATGATGGTGATGATGGCACGCGCAGTTGGGGTCATTGCACTCATGGCCGTCATGGTGGTGTCCATCATGATGATGCTCGTCGTGATGGTGCTCCTCATGCTCGTGCTCATGCCCGTCGTGGTCATGATGATGGTGCCCCTCGTGGCCCTCATGGCCGTGGTGGTGCTCAGCCTCCTCCGCCTCATGCTCTGCCCGCATTTTGGCCAGCAGCTCGTCGGCCAGGGAGACCTTCTCCATCGCGGAGAGGATGGTTTTGCCGTCCAGCTGGTCCCAGGGCGTTGTGAGAATGGCGGCGCCGGCGTTCTTCTCCCGCAGCAGTGCAACGGCGGCCTCCAATTTCTCCTGACTGAGCTTCTGAGTCCGGGAGAGGATAATCGTCCCGGCAGACTCAATCTGATTATTATAGAACTCGCCAAAGTTCTTCATATAGACTTTGACCTTTGTGGCGTCCGCCACAGTGACGAAGCTGTTCAGTTTCATATCCGGAACCTCGGCGGCGGTATTCTCCACCGCCACAATCACATCGCTGAGCTTGCCAACGCCGGAGGGCTCAATCAGAATCCGGTCCGGCTGAAACTGGGCCTGAACATCCTTGAGGGCCTGGTTGAAGTCCCCCACCAGAGAACAGCAGATGCATCCGGCGGACATCTCGCTGATCTGCACGCCGGACTCCTTCAAAAAGCCGCCGTCAATGCTGATCTCACCGAACTCATTTTCGATGAGCACCAGCTTCTCCCCCGGGAATGCCTCCGCCAGCAGCTTTTTGATGAGCGTTGTTTTGCCGGCGCCCAAAAAACCAGAAATAATGTCAATTTTCGTCATGGTATCAAATCCTTTACAAAAAATTTCTGAACCAGAACTTAATATACCATTTTTCTATCAAATTGCAACCGCGTCACAAAAATTTCACATCTTTTTCCTTTCCCCCGCTCTGCACCGCTTTCAGCCCCCAGTGCAGGCTTCTCCTTTCGCCCGCCTCTTGCTTTTTAGCGGAAAATCCATATAATAAAGGCTAATCTGAATGGAAAGGACATCCTGTTTTGAGACGTTTTCAAAAATTCTCCCTTCCGCTGTGGGGCTCGTTAACGGCGGCGGTTTTGCTGGCGGGGGGCATCACGCTGCTGGCGCTGTGGTGCCAGCCCAACGCTCTGCGCTCTGTGCTCTCCGTCTTCCGGGCCCAGCCGCTGCTGATTGTGCTCAACGCCCTGCCGGTGGGCCTTGTACTGCTGGCTTTTGCTTGTTTATTCCGAAATGTGTTCTTCGGCGCGGCAATCACGAATTTTCTCGTGTGCGCCCTGTCCATCGCCAACCGGATCAAGATCGAGGTTCGGGACGAGCCGGTTTTTCCCCGGGACTTTGCTCTTCTCAAAGAGGTGGGGCAGGCCATGAACAGCTACACCATCTCCTACCCAGTGGCGGCCATCGCGGTAGTGGTGGGCATCACGGCGCTGCTGGTGACTCTGGGCGTTTTCATCGGCGGACAGCCCTTTCCCCTGGCGCGGCTGCGA
>OGGQ01000180.1_pt1 | contig 88255 bp, 67 predicted proteins | sample 1571191 | NCBI WGS metagenome assembly OGGQ01 (sample SAMEA2582061, study PRJEB24529) | metagenome | biome: Human gut stool | place: China | collected 2011
TTCAAGTAGTTGAATCCCGTTTCAATTCCCCACCGAAGACGATAAATCTCTTTGAGTTTTTGGTTTTCAGATTGTAGTTGTTCGATTGTTGCTTGAAGTTCTTCTATGGATGTAACAGGAGTGGGAATTTTATCTTTACCAATATATTCCCAGATAATATTAAAAGAAGTTTGTACATCAGTCACTCCATTGTTATTGTTAGGGATTTCAATTTCTTTTTCAATGAACAAGGGTAAATTTCTAATTACTAAATTAGCTCTTACCCATTCCCAAGCATTTAAACCTCCATGTTCTTTTATCCCACATATTTCCCATTCATCTACAAGTGGAATGGTTGGAATTTTATTGTATTCCGCATCGAAAAATCCAAATAATTCTATGTGTGAGTGACGGTATGTCCCCCATAAATGATTGTACGAGAGTAATGCTATTATATATCTAACCTCACTAGGGTTATTCGGGTTACTTCTTTGGAAAACGGTTTTTAAATCGGGATGTATATAAATTAGTTCCAACGAGTTTATATGACAATCTTGAACCGAATTATATGTACTTGCGATTGCCTCTTTTCTTGTTTCAATATCTTTTTTAAATTGTTGATAGGACATAATGGTGAATTTGAATGTTATAAACTCCTACTCCTAATAAGGTTAGGAGTAGTAATTTTTATTCTTCTGGTAGTTTGGAGCATTCTCCGTTTAATAATTGGTATTTAGTGGGGTTGTATCCATTACCTTCTGTGTAAAAATTGCAATCAGTGTCTTTAACTACGTTTTTTATTGCACAGAAATTATATAATAATGGACATTGGATTATAGTAATATCTTTTATTGTAATTAAACTTTTTAAAGCTGCAATATTATTTAAACTATGACATCCTGTTATTATTAGTTTATCATCTATTGTTTTTAAGTTGTCAAGACCATTTAATGTTAGTAATGAATATTGGCTAATGCTAAGGTTCTTTATGGATGATAATGATTCTAAACCTTGTAATGAAGTGAGTGTGGTTAAAGAACCATCGAATTTTGAATTTATTTTGAAATTGCCATTAATTCTATTTAAAGAAGACAATCCTTCGAAAGATGATAATGTATTCAAACCATCTAAAGCATTAATTTCAAAGTCTCCATTTATTAAAGTTAATTTCTCTAGTCCTTTAAACGATGTGAATGAAAGCATAGGTAGAGATGCCAATTCAGACTGACCATTCCAGCTGTAGGCAGTAATAATGAAATTACCATTAATTGTTTCTAGATTGTTTAGACCCTTGAATGAAGTGAATTTTTTAAGAGGAGCACTGATGTCTAATTCTAATCCTCCAAGCATAGTTATGTTTTCTAATCCTTCAAATGATGTAAAGGAATTTAAAGATGGATTATATTCATCTTTGCCTGAAGCGATAATTTTTAATATTCCTCCAATATGGTGTAAATTGTTTAGTCCATTGAACGAGGTTAAGTTATTCAGACTTCCTTTTGAGGCTTTGTTGTAATTACTTGCTTGAATAATAAAATTTTCGCCAATAGAGGTTAGTTTTTCCAATCCTTCAAATGAAGTTAATGAATTTAATGTAGAATTTGAATTGTATCCAGTATTCCCTTCAATTATGAAGTTGTGTCCGATAGTTATTAATTGGCTTAAACCTTTAAATGAGGATAATGAAGTGAAATTGTGTGAATGAAATGTGTTATTATTGATATAACTACCTCCAACAATAAAGTCACCACCAATTGATGTTAAATTTTCTAATCCTCCAAATGAAGTTATTGCATCAGAGGTAAAAGATAAATCAAAATTTCCTCCAATAGATGCTAAATTATTTAATCCTTCAAAAGAAGATAAGGAATTAAAAGCTTTTTGACTTCCACTTGTAATAGTAAAGTTTCCTCCAATGTTTTTTAATTGTTCTAATCCTTTAAATGAATTCAATTGATTAAAAGAAGAATATCCTTCGTAATGACTACCTCTAAGTTTTAAATTTCCTCCTATTGTTTCTAGATTATTAAGGCCATTGAATGATATAAAGGAAAGAAATGTATTTTCATATTGCCCGATGGAACCTCCTATAAGTTCTAAATCTTTTCCAATTGATTTCAATTTATTTAACCCCCAAAAAGATTCGAAATCATTATTAATGCCATCTATTATTAAATTTTCTCCAATTGAATTTAGACTTTTTAATCCTGTAAAGTCTTTTAAGTTTAAGTTTTGAAGTCGGAAACTTAGTCCAATAACTGTTAAGTTACTTATTCCATCAAAAGATTTTGGAATTTGGGCATTTATAATGCTAAAATCGCCTCCGATTGTAGATAGGTTATCTAAGCCTCCAAATGAATTTATTGATAGATTATTCTTATTCGCCCCTCCTTGTATGTAGAAATCTTCACCAATGACCTTTAAGCCCTCTAAACCACTAAAAGAATTTAGTTTTAGTTGTGGGGTATAATATTTCGTGGGGATAGCTTTTATTTCAAAACTTCCATTGATGGTATTTAATTTATTTAATCCGTCAAAGGTTTTTAAAGGGGTTGTGGCGTTTTTAATGTCAATTTTTAAATCCCCTCCGATAAAATTTAAACAATCTAACCCTTTCATATTTATTATATTACCCTTGTGTAATATGAAGTCACCAGATATGGTTGTTAAATTTTTAAATCCCTCAAATGTGGTTAAACTAGGGCATTGGATAGTAAGATTTCCATCGATATTAATAATTAGATTATCAAGAAGTTGTAGAGATTTTAAATTTTCTCCTGTTATAATAACATTTCCTTTAACTTGCTTGTAACCTTTTTCCTTGAAATCAATTAAATCTTGCTCTGTTTCAAATGTTACATCTCCAATAAATATATCACTTTTGGATGCTTGTATAATTTTCACGGTATCGGATAAATCACTGCCCTTGTCTTTTATAATAATTTCTGCTTTGCGCTCATTATAAGTAGTATTAGGTAATATGTTATAATTTAGTGTGTTTGTTATCAAAGCCCTAGATAAATCAATTTTTTCTATCCATTTTTCAGCATCGCTAGAAAGCAAAATATCATATTCAATGTTACTCTTTATTTCAATAGATATTTGTTGCCCTTCTGCTGGAATATCGTATTTTTTTTGTGTTAGTATAATCGTATTGTTTTGTTTCTGGGTAATCCGTATTGTATCTGATAAATTACTATTCTTGTCTTTTACAACAATTTCTGCAGCCCTTTGTTCATACGATGTGTTCTCGGATATGCTTAGATTGATTATATTCGTTATTAATGCTCTGGATTGAATTTGTTTGATCCATTCTTTTGCATTGTCAGGAATGATAATGTCGTATTTAATGTTACTCTTGACTTCGATTTTAATATTTTGCCCTTCAGAGGGAATTTCATATTTTTCTTGTGTTAATATAATAGCATTGACTTGTGTCTGGTTGATGTTAAGCGTGTCTGCAAGTTCACTATTTTTATCTTTGATAATCACTTTTGTAGAACGGTTGTCATAAGTCGGATTTGCTGCAATGTTGAATATAAGATTATCCACTCTTGAACTTCTGCTTGTGATTCGATTAACCCAATCTTTCACATCCTCCGGAATGATCACTTCATAATCGACATTACTCCTTAATTCAACATTTATATTCTCTCCCTCCGAAGAAACATTGTACGTGTCTTGTGTAAGAATCAATTCATTTTTTTGTGCTTGGTAAACATGAATTGTATCAGCTAAATAGCTACTATTGTCTTTAATGATAATGATTCCTTCTCTTTTGTCTGTGGTCGGATTTGCTGAAATTTCAAAATTAAGATTCTTTGTTTCTAATCCTCTCCCAAGTTGTTTTGTCTCAACTTGCTTGATCCATTCGTTGTGTTCCTCTGGGATAATGGTGGAATAGCTAATGTTACTTTTAACTTCAACTGTGATGTTATCTCCTTCTGTTGGAATGTCATATTTTTCCTTGGTTAGAATAATCGCATCTTTTTTCTTCTGGGTGACGGTCATTACTTTTGTTGTCTCTCCTGCTTTAATGGTTAGATTGAAGTTTCTATCATCGTATTCGTCACTGGGATCAGCAATAGCTGTTATTGTAGAGTTTCCATTACCTTGTGGCGGATTAATTTTACACCATGTACTTGGGTTTGTAATAATCCAATCAAAATTGGAGGCGATAGAAAATGTTTTTTCTTCTCCTTCCGATTTAAATGTTAATTCATTTGGAGAGATTGTTAATGTTGTTTGTTCTCCTCCATTCCCCTTTGGATCGTTTGGGTCATCAGTTCCACTATCTTTGCCACAACTAATTAGAAGTGTAGATAGTATCATAAATGAAAGTATTAATTTCTTCATAATCATGTAATTATATTTGTTTATAAACGAATTATTTCCCCATTATCAATATCGATTTTAAATTGCCTTGTATCTTTCTCTCCACTATAAAAAGTGATGTCAATAATGTAAGTCCAAAAATTATTTTCCTTGGGAGTGATTTGAGGTGATAATTTAGCGTCACTTGGAATATCATTTAACGTTATATCTGTCTCCCAGATCGTCTCTCCTGTTCTAAAATTAATCCTCGATATTTTTTTCACTTGATTGTAAGCTATCACCTCTTCTTGATTTAAAGGAGTGCATGATAACAAGTCGATATAACCAGAAGTTTTGAATAGAGTTTTATCTTCCATTGAATAGAAGAAATGTAATTCTTCGGAGTTTCTCGTAATATTATAATTGAACGTGATCGCATAACCGTTATTCCATGTAACAAGTGAATAATTTCTAACAAGAAAATCTGGTGTTTCCATGATATATGATTGAATATTATCCCCACAGGTAACATATAAATCAGAAAGAAGTTCTTCCCCTTGACCAATTTGTGCAAGTATGGCAACACCCTGTTCATCTAGTGTCGCAATCTGGAGGGATGCGGAGTGAAGATCAAACTTGTATTCTTTAATCTCACCATATCCAAAGTCAATAGTCCTGCTGGTGTTAAAAACCTTTGGACTATTCCATTCTTCAAGTTGTTCTTTTGTATCATTATCAAATTTCCCGATCCATAGTTTTTTATCTCGTAACCCGACCAGATAATTAACATCTTCCACCTGTTTTGCTTGAAAAAGTTTTAAGCCTGTCGTGTCTTTTACATGGAATCCCCAAAAGTCTTTATAAGGGTCTGTTTCTTCTTTGTCGCACGAGATGATCAAAGAAAGAATAAACGCAAGAATGAGTAATTTCTTCATGTCTTTATATCATCACCCAATCCCCAAGGGTAATTTAAATATAAAAAAGAAGTGTGGAGATTGCTAGTTTATCTATCTTTAGGTATCGCCAAACACCTTGCTACAAATAAACAGCCACCCCACACTAAACCAGTATATATTCATGAAATGTATATATGGCAAGCATGAGCGTTTGTACCGTCTATCCCTGTAGCTTAAAATTTGGCGATTTTAAAGATAAGGATAAAACCAAACACTTCTTATTAAATATGTCTGCCCTTCAGATTTCTCCAAAGGACACCACAAATGTAAATAATAATTAGCATTCTACAAACGCTCAACAGGGGTGGCTGCATGGCAAAAGTATTAAATTTCAACGTGAATAGCTTGTAACTAGCCTTAATATGTAACCGTTCTACGATTCTCCTCTTTAGCCATCCATCCAGAGCAAACAACCAAAAAGATGCAATCCTTACCTCTTCTTGGACAGTAACAAGATCATGATAAAGATGATAACCGCTATAAATTCCAACCTTGCAGACCTTGGGTAAACGGTGAATATAGCGACAACATGAATGATGAAAGTGATCACTGCCATCACCATGATCCATATTGAACTCCTTTCGAATTTTCTATCTCTCATCTATTTTATATATAATTACCCACCCTAGTAACCTCCCTCCGAATAACTGGAGTAACTTTCCTCACCGACTATAACATGATCCAGACAATTCATGTTTAGCAACCTGCAAGCCTCCATGATGTTTTTAGTTACTCTTAAATCCTCCGGACTGAAAGCTAAATTCTGGCTTGGGTGGTTATGAAAGATGATTGAACAGGTGGAGTTAGTCTTTAGCATTAACTGTAAAACGGTCCTTGGGTCAATGATAGTGTTCTCTTGGTTACCCACGCTAAGCCTTGCAACACCCAACACCTTTAAATTTCTATTTAACAACATGATCCATGCCTCTTCATGGTGATGTAAACAACCATCGAAAAAGGGTCTGATTAATTTATATGCCTCCATCGCCATCGTTACCTTTGGTCTGTCTTTTGGCTGCACTTTCAGCTTGTATCTAATCTCTACCTCCGATAATCTTGTTAAATCATCGAAATCTAGATTCGGTTCTATTCCAGTTTTAATTTCTGGTGATAAGTATTCTTCTTTCATTGGTGATAAATTTAATTGATAAGACATTGATTTAAATAGAAATTAAAAAAGTGGAGAACTTTCACTTTAATTCTTCTCTCTTTTCGATTTTCTCTAAATGAATGTTGGGGGGGTATGAAGAAGAATAATCCAAATGTTCGATTAGCACTAAATTTTTTTACACAGGGGGGATTTTATATAAAGTAGCCTTTTAAATGATAATTCCCCTTTAACACTACGGTAAAATATATATACTATATAATATAGTCCAAAGTGTTGAGGGGGAATTGTGATTCACTTCGTTATTTTTTCATGCACTTCTTCTTTTTATAAAATTATCAAGTTCGGCATCGATTGAGTTTGTGTGGGTTTATTCATGATTTATTCCAAAAAATAATTGATTCGTTTTTTACTATTATATAGGGCATAAAAAAAGGACAGGATTTGATGAAAGTTATATCCTTCAATCAAACCCTGTCCTTGGTATCGTTATTTATCTATCTAACCTCTTCAAGTAAGAGATAACGTTATCCATTTTCCCTTCCTCCACGAGTTTTAAAAATCGCTTGCATAACTTGTTGGTCTCATCCTCTAGGTCTTTGTTAATAAATTCCATCTCTCTATGGTAAATTTCTGTAACTTTAGATGGGAGAAGTTTAATATAGTCTTCTCCTGCTTTTGAACTTGTCTTCATGATTTTGTGATTTAAATTAGTTATATGTTTGATTAACTGGCTAGAAAGTGCTTGTAATCTCCCAGCCCCATGTTTCTTTGCCATCAATATTCATTTTCGCCCTCTTCGTTTTAAATAACAGGTTGAAAAATTCGACTGCCGTTTTCTCTTTTAAAATGGAATCACCCCCTTGTTGCCTGCAATTGTTTATCCTTTTACATATCTCTGGACTGGTTAATCTCTCTCCGACATTAAACGCTCTAAGTAACATGAGCCTGTACGCTTTTATGCTTGGGTCTGTGCCGAATTTTATTATTATAACCTTTTTGATGGACTTCATTTTTTGGGGAGTTATTAAATATCGCTTTAATTTATTAATTACCTGACAAGAAGGGACTCCTATCGCATGAAAGGTTTCGTAATATTCATTTATAGTCTGGTAAATAGGACGTTCTTTTATATCTAGTAGTACAGGCATACCCTTTTCTTTTGGATAGGCATAATCATGAAAGAAAGTATCAACCGCAATATCTATCTCCTCTTGGGTGTATTTCTTCTTCTCTTTAGGCTCTATTTCCTCTTTTAAATCCATGCAATCTTTTGATAGTTCCATGTCAATATTAAATGTTTCAAGTATTCTCTTCATCCTGTATAAATTGTTGTAAGCAACGTTATTCATGTTGTTGTATGTAGTGTTAGCTATCTTCTGGTGATTCATGTAAAGGGTAGAATAAATAAATCGAGAGAAGTAATTACAATTCAATTGTTGATCCAGCTTGATGGCTCTATAATCTTTTTCCAGTGTTTGTATTCTATTAAATTCCGTTCTTGTTTTTTGGGTAATCTTGTTTAATATGATAGAGTACACTTGTTGATAATTAAATTTTTGTTCTTCATACAAATTATTACATAATAGATACCCTTCACTCGTGGTGCAATCTCTAAACCTGTTCATCACCTGTATAATATCAGTGTAGGAATGCCTGTTTTTACTTGGTGCTATGATTAATTTATAATTATCTCCTTTAATATCGTACCCTTGCCTGTAAGTGGTAATAATTATATCGGCATCGACTTTACCAGTTGTGATTAATTGATCGTAATAACCTGGATCACCTTCAACCTCTATATCGTTCTCCATCTCTCCCTCACCTTTAACATCTTTCCCTCTAGTTTTCTTGTTCGTCAAGGAATTGATAACAGCTATTTTATTAAATCCATGGTTAGGTAATCTCTCTATAATCGTGTCCAGTTTATCGGATTTATCCAGTAGAGAGAGAACTGGTATGTAACCCTCTTCTTTAATAATTCCAGCCAGTTGAAGTATAGCTCCCTCTAAATTCTGTGAATATCTTGTTACCCATAATTTCCTTTTACTAACCTCATTGGGAATGGCTCTAACTTGTTCAATTCCATTATACGCTGAATCATTAGATAATAAAGGAGTGCCAGAGAGAAGGATCACTCTATCGTATCCTGTCATCGCAGTAAGAGTGTTCTCTACCGTTTCTCTTCTCCAGCTGTAATCAGTAACAAGTGAATGTGATTCATCAATGATTAACGTCATACCCTTTCTAATGAATTTAGGAATATGTTGATAAACAGTTATTAATTGCCTCTCTCCCTCTTTACTTCTATCGGCTGCACAATAATAAGGTATTCCATGCCTGTTAGCTAACCCTTCCATGAGGAATAATGTATCTGTGGCGTATAAAAATGGAATGTTATTCCTTTTTAAATAATCTAGCAAGTAATAAGATTTCCCACATCCTGTTGGTGCCTCAATGGAAATCTTGAATCTAGCGTTAAAATCCAGTGTCTCTAAAAAACCTGTTTCTGATAGATGCTTGTTGTAATTTAAATCTCTAATCTCTTTTTTGTTTACGAAAAACATTCTGACATGATTAAATTATCCACTTCTTTCATCATTTTGATGTTGCAAACCGTGGTTATTATTTATATATAAATATATCCAGCTTGCAACTGTATTGTATAGATTTAAATAGTTCAAGAAGTGGTTAAAACTATTATCCTCTATAAAGCATGATTCAAGGTATTATTGATAGTCTTATCTATTATAAATGATTAGAATATCATTCGATTCATTAATCTCTCACTCTTTTTAATGATATATCAATCTATATTTATCTGGATGATTAGATATAAAAGCATTCTATTCTACATACTATATCCATTTGCAACAATTCAGGTAAAATGAAAACCCTATCGATTAAATTGACAGGGTTTCATACCTTGATGCCAGAGAATGTTTATACGTGTAGATTTTGAGAAAGTAGATATGATGCTTATATCTTATCTTGTTTATTATCACAAAGATAGTGATTAAAAAAATCAAAAACTATGAAAAGACAAGGAAGTTGTAAAATTCATTAAATGATAACTTTTAGTTTATATAACATGGTATTAATGAAAGAGTATTGGAAGAAAACAAGTAAAATGCTTATCTCCTGTATCTATTAGATATTTATTATAGCAATGCAAATGATTTGGATGATAAAACTTAAATTCTATTCAATCCATTTATAAACTTGTAATGGCTAGCCATAAATCTCTATTTCCTTCTTCTTTTACTTGTTGCAAATCATGATTATTATTTTATAATAAATAACTCTGGTTTGCAACATGAGGTTAGTAAGTTAAGGAGGTGTTTAATTGATTTGTTTTTGGTTAGTTGTTTAAAACAGGTAAGAGGTGAATGTTTATAGAGTGATATTGTTAGATAGAAGAAAATAGAAAGAAGGAGGGAAATAAAGTGTATGTTTTATAATATTGTATTTAAATAATGGTATGTTTTTAATGAAGTATGGTATGGATATAGATAAATGGAATAATAGATTAGATAAATGGGGTAATTTGGGTGAAGGGTAAAGGATTGATGATAATATAGGGTTAGGTGTTATGTTTTTAGTCAATTATAGGGTAAAGAGTAATGTTTTACCCCAATTATAGGGTTGAAAAGTTGTGTTTTAGGGTAATTGTAGGGTATGGAGTAGTGTTTTTATATAATCGATATAAACAGGCTCTGGTTAGTGATTGTTGAGGATATTTTTCACAAAGAAGGTGTTAATGATATTGCTTTTTGTTTATATTTGTAGAGCCAGTAGGAGAGTGTTGCAGGTATGCCAATGACTGTGATATTTCTCCTATATAAAGTTCCTAGTTCAGCCATATTTTTAGTTTTTTTTGATTGGTTTTTGAGGTTTTTCTTCTTTAATTAACAATTAAAATTTAAAAATATGATGAATTCAAATGTAGCGGAACAAAATGTTTCAAGAGAAACTAGTTCCAATAAAGTGGCTAGAAAGCCGAAAGATGCTTTTTGCATAGTAAATGAGAAGTATAGAAATATTCTTTCTAAACAAGTGCAAAAAGAAAATATTGACGTGAAAAAAATGGTCTTTGAAGAGGCTTTAAAACAGGTGGATAGTATAACTAAAAATAACTATCTCTCTGCACTTAGAGATATAGTCTTGAATAGATTAATTTCTAATGTGAAGTTCTGCAAGGACTGTATAGATTTAAGTTTGAATCCTTTTGCGGCTGCCCAGAACATTGCAATGTCTGGAAAGAAGCAAGTGGAGAAAGTTTTATCATTTGGAATAGAATCAGTTTATAAAGCTGATGATATAGCTTTTTTGAATGATGAACTTTTTTCCGAAGGGGAAATGGCAAAGGCAAGATTTTCAAGCGTGTCAACTTCTCCTTCAGAGAGTCAGCTTAATGAGGCGTCAAAATTAATTGATGCTGTGAAACAGGTTTTAGTTATCATGAATGGTAGTAATTCCGAAAGGACACAATCAGCATGATTTTCTAAAAAATGCTGAATAGCATTATAAAATATTAGAATCTCTCTCCTCATTGGCAATTAAGTTAGGAGAGAGGTTCTTTTTTTATATCAATCTTTTGATTCGATAAAGCAATGATCTAACTTGTGTTATTGAAATGGATATTACCCATGAAAGGTAAAATATAAGCGATAGTTATTTTTCTGGTTCTGGTGACGTGTTTTGTTTCATGATTCTATTTTTATAGTGATAGGAGAAATATTATATTTCTTATTTAGTGTCTGGATTAGAATTTATAAAATTGGTGATTATTTCTAATTCTTGGGGGATAAATAAAATGATTTTGGAGAAAAAGAAAATAGCCTCAAATCCGAAGATAAGAGGCTATGATATTCATAATAAATTTTGCATTGCAGCATCCATTTGACTGTTTTCAAAACTATCCAAGTAGATTTGGGTTACTTTTTCTGAACTGTGTCCTAATGCCTCACAAATAAGTGATGTGCTAACACCAGCCCTTTTTAATGTGGTTGCATGGGAATGTCTTGCAACATAGGTTGTCAATTTCTTATCTATTCCAAGTTCTTTACCAATATTTTTCAATCGCCTATTTACTTTAGCTATTGTTTTGTGAATCCGATTCCTTTGTTGTACTTCTGTTTGATGAAATGTTGATAAGATTGGGAAAAGAAAATGAGAATCCTCTGTTTTATATTTATTGATAATTTCAATAGCTTTGGGTAACAATGGAAGTTTTATAAGTTTCCTTGTTTTCTTCCTTTTGTAGACTAATCTAGTATCCATTATGTTGTCATGAGTAAGATAAGCCATATCAATAAAATTAATGCCTCCCATGAAATAAGAGAACGAAAATAAATCAATAGCTAGATGGATATAGAAGTCTTTACCTGTGTAATTGTAATTAATGATTTGCATCACTTCTTCTTTTACAATTGCTCTTTTGGCTGTAACCTCATGTAATCTTGAAACTTTGAATTTGCGGAATGGATAATATTCTTCTTTGACAATGTTTTCTTCTATCGCATGATTGTAAACAACTCTTAATGTTCTAAATCTGATTCCGATAGAATTTTCTGCATCTCCATTACCTCTTTGCCATTCTTCGTATTTTTTTAACCAAGGAATGTCTATATCAGAAAAATAAATATCAAGATGCCCATTAAACCTCATTAAAGAATTGTAAACATGATAATGAGATTGTGCGTATCCTGTTCTTTTGGCAGCTCTGAGTTGTTCTATTTGTTCTAAAAAGAACTCCCCCACTGTTTTTTTCTTCGTAGGTTTGGCTACCTTTTCAATAAGAGTAGTGGCAGTAAATTCTTTGTTTTCTGATTTAAATTCAATAACCTTTTCATTGTATTCTTTGATTTTATCAGCAATGAGTGTTTCAATATATTCTTTATTAGGGCAGTTGGGTTTAGGTTTGTTTTTGGTGAAGTCCCAATATTGTTCTGCCATTGATAGACCTAAACTGATGTATTTCTTTTTACCATCTTTACATACTCTAAGCATTAGAGGATGTTCTCCATTTGCAAGTGTTTTTGATTTGTAACACAAGATGTTAATTCCTGCTGTCATGACTGATTTCGGTTTAACTCTTGGTTTAACTCATGGTTTAACTAGAGGGCAAAATAGCCTAAAAAATGAGTAAAAAAAGAAGCACCTACTTTTGTAAGTGCTTGATTTTTAATGCTTTCTGTATAGTAAAAGCTGATTAAGAGTCAATTGCTCTACCAGCTGAGCTACGAAGTCTTCCTTGTTGCAAGAGGTTTTAACCGTTTTGCGGGTGCAAATATGCAACAATATTTTTTAATCTGCAAGAAAATTATTCTTTAATGTTGTGATAAACGTTGGTTACGTCATCATCTTCTTCCAATTTTTCTAGCAGCTTGTCCACTGATTCTCTTTGTTCCTCGGTTAACTCTTTTGTATCAAGTGGAATACGTTCGAATTCTCCGCTGACCATTTCGTAGTGGTTATCTTCCAAATATTTTTGAATAGCCCCGAACGCTTCGAAAGAACCGTAGATGATCACGTGATTTTCCTCGTCCTCGAAGATTTCGTCGGCACCGTAGTCAATCATTTCCAATTCGAATTCTTCTAGGTCGAAGTTCTCCGGGCGGGTAATTTTGAACACGCATTTCCGGTCGAACAAGAAATCGAGGCTACCAGTTGTTCCTAAAGAACCACCGTATTTATTGAAGCAATGACGTACGTTGGCAACGGTACGGGTGTTGTTGTCGGTTGCGGTTTCTACCACGATGGCGATGCCGAAAGGACCGTATCCCTCGTAAACAATCTCCTTGTAGTCAGAAGTATCTTTTGAAACGGCGCGTTTGATAGCTCTTTCGACGTTCTCCTTCGGCATGTTTTCAGCCTTGGCGTTTTGGATAAGTATTCGTAAACGCGTGTTATTCGCTGGGTCCGGGCCTCCGGCTTTTACGGCGATATCAATCTCTTTTCCTATTCTGGTAAACGTACGGGCCATATTGCCCCATCTCTTTAGCTTCCGTGCTTTACGGTATTCGAACGCTCTTCCCATATAATTGAATCTTATTTATATTACAATTTAAGACGCGAATTTAGTTTTTCTACTTAAAACAAAAAAGAAATTCAGCGATTTTGTGTTGAGAATGAGTTTCATTCCACGAGTTCTACACAGAAATCGTCAATGTATATTCCCTCGTCGGGTGTGATCTCTTTGCTATAGGTACGGATTTCTACCCGTAAAAGTTTTGCTCCTTCCGGGGCGATGAATGATTTGCCATTGAATACGTTGATCCAGCCATCTGTTTGTTTCAAATAACTTTGGGCTTGTATAGGTTTGTTGTGTTCTGCCGGGAGTGCCGTACTTTTGGTTTTACGCCAATAGCAGTAATATTTCCACGGGAAAGAGGTAGAAGGGGCCTTTACATGCATTTTTATTTCATAACGTTTACCAGCTTCAATGTTTATATCTTGGTACAAGTAAGTTTTGCCTTGCAGGTAAACGGATTGACCGGAACGGGCTTGGGGCCCCGTGATCTTAAGGGCGACACTGTCTTTCCCGTCTTTATAAAAATGCCAATGGTCGGGTTCTATTGTCGGGTTACTCCATTTTTCGAAATCTCCATTTTGTAGCAGATTTTCCCCGTTCCCCTGTATTCCACCTTCAGTTAGTTCCGGGAAGTTACAGTCTACGTGAATTATTTGATTCGTGTCGATAGCCTCCGAGAAAGGAATGATTTTTCTTTTTGATTTGTTGTTTTCATCATAGGTAATAGAAAGCGTAGCTTCTCCTTTTTTGGTCGGGAAGGTTCGAATCATTGCCTTTCCTTGATGATCCACGGGTTTCGTGATCGTGCCGAACGTGTTGGTGGTCGATCCGGAAAAGCTGACAGAGGACGGGACGAAAGACAATTCCAGTTTTAGATTGGATATTGCCTCGGGAATTGCATGGAGAGAGAATTGTACTACTCCTGTTCTTCGGAAGAGCCGGATAGGGGGAAGGGTATTTTTACTTTCCGTGATACTGACGCTTTGCAGGGCTGTGGAGATGTCGTTGGCTTCTTGGTTCGTGTTCTCTTCATGTGGCAGGCAGAGGAACAAGCTTTCAAGTGCTTCTCCGGTTTCCGGGATAACAATGCTTTCCTCGGGAGCGTTGGCTACGAGGGCTAACCTGTACCTACCCAGCGGGAGAATGGCGTGAAGCGTGTTGTCATGGATGTGCGACGATGTAAACGTTTCGTGACGGGCGATGCGATTATCCCGATCAATGGCAAACAGGTGCAGGTAGTGTATGGAGAATTCCTCGGAAGCGTTGCATTCAAGCGGGAGTTGTATCCCCTGCCCTTCCATGGCTTTGTCTTTTTGACATGAAAAAAGTACAAACTGCATTACCAGTAAAAATATTATTTTTCTCATTGTGTTTTTGAATTTGTAACTGGTAAACCTGCAACTTGTAACTTCTAGCAAGGTAAAGTCTCGTTAAAAAATGGAAATCCCGATGTTCGTGGTAAATCGTTCGAGCGTTTCGATTCCCATGTATGAATTCCCGTGTTCGTTCAGTTCGGGACTCCATACGGCAATACTAAGTTTGCCCGGGATGATGGCTACCACGCCTCCGCCCACACCGCTTTTTCCTGGCATTCCTACGCGGAAAGCAAACTCTCCGGACTCGTCATAGAAGCCGCAGGTCAGCATAAGTGCGCTGAGACGTTTCGAGCGGCTCACGGTGAGAATACTCTCGTTGTTGTGTGGGTTGATCCCGTGGTTGGCTAGGAATAGGAATGATTTTGCAAGGTCCTCACACGTCATGGCGATGCTGCATTGATTACAGTACACGTCGATCAGCGAGTCCACGTCGTTATCGATGTTCCCGAAACTTTTCATGAAATGTCCCAGGGCCTGATTCCGGCTGGCGTGTTCGAATTCGGACTGGGCCACCGTTTTATCATAGTAAATGTCATCGTTTCCGGCTACACTTCTCACGAATTGCAGGATGGCTTCTTTCGGTCGGTGGTAAAGGTTCATTACTTTATCCGTAACCACGAGAGCTCCGGCGTTGATAAACGGATTACGCGGTATTCCTTGTTCATGTTCCAACTGAACCAGCGAGTTAAATGGAGTTCCGGAAGGTTCCCGTCCCACGTATTTCCACAGATCACCCCCCATGTGGCGAACGACCATGGCAAGAGTGAAGACTTTTGAAATACTTTGGATGGAGAATTTAGTTTGGTAATCTCCCGTACCAACGATTTGGCCGTCGAGGGTGGCTATGGCAATCCCGTATTGTTTGGGGTCGATATTAGCTAAAGCCGGTATGTAGTCGGCTACATGGCCTTTCCCGAAAAAGGGTTTTACCTCGTTGTATATATTGTCGATGACTTCTTTGTAATTCATTGCAAACGTTTGTTTAAGCGGGGCAAAGATAAGAAAGTATCTGAATTCTTCGTGTGGGTTTATTTTATTTTTCGAACAATTTTGCCGGAATAGGTTTCACTAAAATGTTCTTGGAAATAAATGTCTTTGGGGATTTCGTAAGGAGATAGGCATGATCTTAATTGACGAAGTAGTTTTTGGCATTCGGTTGCGCTCCAAGATGCGGATTCTATGACCAAGACGGCTTTTTGTCCCAAACGGGAATCGGGTTCGGATGTGATGAAGAAGCGTTGGGGGATGAGGGGTGCGATGCGAGATTCTATTTTTTCGGGAAATAATTTGATGCCACCGGAATTAATCACGTTGTCATGGCGTCCCAGCCATTCGAAATGAGTGGCGTCCGTGAGTTGAATGATGTCGTTCGTGACAAAGGTTTGCTGTTGTAAGTGTGGGGCATGGATGATCAGGCATTCTCTTTCGTCTTTTTCAAACGTGACCTTTCCCAGGGCAAAGTAGTAAGGGGATCTTTTTCCCCCGTTTATTTGCCGGAGGGCAATGTGTGATACGGTTTCCGTCATGCCGTAGGTTCCGTAACAGGCTGTTGGGATTTGTTGAAGTTGTTGTTCCAGTGTGGGGGATACGGCGGCCCCTCCGATGATGATCTGTTTAATGTGAGCTAGTTTTGTAGCCGTTTCCGGGGAAGATAGGCTTGTTATGACTTGCATGGGAACCATTGCCGCAAAATCAATGTCCTCTTCGATATTTTGTAAAGGGGAAGAGCTGGGTTTTACTGTGACCAGGTTTGCTCCGGAAAGAATTGTTCGGACGATCATCATTTTTCCCGCGATGTAGTTCGGGGATAGACAAAGCAATAAGTTGGATGATGGGCAGATATTGAAAAATTCGTTCGTGAGGCGTGCCGAGGCAAGCATGTCTTTTTTCAGTAATCGAATCTCTTTCGGGGTTCCCGTGGAGCCGGATGTGTGTCCGATGACGTGGTCTTTGGGATCATACCATTCTTGTAGGAAGGTGGTGATATCGGAATCAACGCTATTTTTAAGCGTTTCCAGATTCTTGTGTCGAATTCCGTTAAGCTTGATATTGATTTCCATGACGTTTAGAATGAAATTTGAGATAAATCCCAATTTACCTGTGGGTTGTACCGGATGGTTGAGCCGGTTTGTTCTAGGGGTGAAGGGATATTATTCGTATAGAGTTGTCCTGTTCCAAGGCCTTGGGGCATACCCGTGGGGAGGAAAGTTTGAAGATAAGCTGTCCATTGTGCGATGGCATTAAGCCCGATATTGGATTCCAGGGCGGAAGTGATCCACCAACCAATGTTGCGTTCTTGGGATCGGGCAATCCATTCCCATGAACCCGAAAAACTACCTAAAAGCGATGGTTTTATTACAATGTATTGAGGGCAGATCATGTCAAGTAATTTACTTTTGTCAGAAACCTCAATCCCTATCAGTTCTTCGTCCAGGGCGATGGGGATTGGAGTGTTCCGGCATAGAATAGCCATTTCTTCCCACTGCCCTTGGCGGATAGGTTGTTCGATCGAGTGGATATCATAACGTGACAGTTCTTCCAGTTTACGGGGAGCCTCTTGCGGGGTAAAAGCCCCGTTTGCGTCCACTCGCAACTCGACGACTTCTTTGCTGAATTGTTTTCGGATATAGCGTAATAAATCTAGTTCTTCCTCGAAATCGATAGCCCCGATTTTCAGTTTGACACAATGGAATCCGGCGTCCAGTTTTTCTATAATCCGTTGGCGCATGGTGTCTTTGTCGCCCATCCAGATCAAACCGTTGATTTCGATATCTGTTTGCCCTTCGGTGAAAGGGGTGGGGTAAATGATGCGTTTGCCACCATTATTTAAATCTGCTATGGCGGTATCCAAGCCGAATAGGATAGAACTCAATCCTTTAAGTTCGTAAAGCATGAGAGTGTTGATATTTTGGCAGATATATGCCAATTTTTTCTCGTAATTGGGCGTGTCGTCTGCACTTAATCCCCGAAATAAAGCACACTCTCCCAGTCCGTATATTTCGGGTTGTTCCGAATACCAGACTTTGACAAACCAAGTTTCCTTCTCCGTGAGAATGCCGCGGGAGGTTCCTGCGGGCTGTTTGAATTTCAGAATGTATCTCGTGTACGTTGCTCGTAACATATCTTACTTTTGTTTATATTAACAAAAGTAAGATATTTCGATTAAATATTGGGAAGAGCGTTTAAAATCTTTTCGGCGTCCGGGGAAGAAGGACGGACAGTTTTGGGGTTAATAATCTTGCCATCCGGATCAATAAGAATGAAATGAGGGATGCCGTTGATATTATAATCCCGTTGGAATTGACTCCCTCGCCCAAGCAAAAGTTGAACGCCGGAGAGTTCTCCCGATTTGACCATTTTTTCCCATGCCGCTTTGTCCTCGTCAGTGGAAAGACCGAGGAAGGTGATATTTTTTCCTTCCATTTTCTTTTCCAGTTCTTTCAGGTAGGGCATTTCTCTTTTGCAGGGACCGCACCACGTTGCCCACATATCGATATATAAATACTTCCCTTTGAAATCCTTCAAGGAGTAAGTTTTGCCGTTAATGTCCTTTGCTTCGAAGTCCGGGGAAAGTTTTCCGGCAACGGCAATATTCCATTTGTCGTACTCTGTTTTATAGGCAGCCCGTAAAGTCGGGTCAGTCACGTAGGTATTGTAAATATTTTCCAGCTCGGTGATATTATTAATACCGTTTTTCTTTATCTGTCTGACTGCAATTTCGTTAAGAAGAGATTGTTTTAGCTTGTCATTTTTGAAATGTTGAGCGATATATTTCATTCGGGCAACATTTTTATTGTAAATGCCGGAGATTTCTTTATCCTTGCTTCCAAGTATAAGGGCGGACTCTATAATAAATTCCCTGTAAATGTCGAGGTCAATCAGACTCTCGTCCTCTTGTACATATTGTTCCAACGTTGAATAATACTCCTCGTTCGGGCGATAAGTCGTGTCGAACATGATATGTCCCATGGGATACATGACCAGACTGACTAGATATGAATATTTAATTCGTCCCTCTTCCAGTTTTACAAATTCGGGATTTGTCGTTTCCAGCTTCCGGGCTTTCAGTAAGGCGGTAGCCTCGTCTATCTTCTCGTTGGCAAGGTTGATAATTCCGTCCAGTGAACGCTCGTAGTCGGGGGGATTTATCGGGGCATAAGTGATAGAATTAAGATATTCTATCACCGGGGCGTTCTTTCCCTCGAATTTCATGCCGTCCTTAAAATTGTTGGCATCAAAAGAAATCGTTACACGATCGCCTTTCCGGAAAAAAACATTCTTGGCTTCCTCGCCATAAAACAGACGGGCGTATATCACATCACCCTGTAATGTACAGGTGGCTTTCCCGTGTTTGTCCAGTTCCATTTCCTTGATCATTTCCGGGCTGACAACAATAGCGACCTTGGAATAGGTCATGTTTTCCACTTTGAAGTCCACGACAATATCGTCGTTGTTCTTCTGTGAACAAGAGCAGGCGATCGAGAGTAAAATAATAAATAAAAAGCTTCTCATGTCAAGTAAATATTAATAATTAATCATAGATTTCCTGCATGGCGGCATCCAGCCATCCGCCTCTTGCGTTTACGTTAATGATCTTTCCTTTGTCGTCTACAAGGATTGAAGAAGGGACTCCAGTCAGGTTATAAGCTCGAAAGGTTGCTTTGGTATTATCAATAAGCTGTCCCCAAGGCATTTTTTCCTCTTCCATGGCTTGATGCCAATTCTTCGGATCACTGTCAATGGAGATACTCACGATATTTAACCCTTTGGGATGGTATTTATTGTACGTGTTACGCATGTGAGGAATTTCCACACGGCAGGGGTTGCACCAAGATGCCCAGAATTCGATTAATGTAGTACATCCGGGTTTTACGAAATCCGATATTTTCTTTTTACTTCCGTCCGGTGCCGAGAGTTCCCGGTCTATAAAGGGACTTCCTATAAATACCTGTCTACCTTGAATTGTTGCCCGAAGAGCCTGCCCCATTTCCGAATTTTGCATTTCGGGCGATAGGCTAGTGAACAATCCTTCAATTTCTTTCAGGGAAAGGTCGGAATTTCTGTCGGAGAGTTCTTGCGCTATCTTAACGCTGATGGCGGATTCGGGGTGTGCTTTCAGGTATTTCATTTTAGCCTCTCTGATCGCGAGTCTTTTTTCCGTGACAAGTTTGGCAAGGTCAATCGCTTTCGCTAAATCCTTCGTACTGTAGTAGGCTTCCCCGTAAGCGTGGAACGTTTTACTCCGGTCATCTTCCATGGGTTGTATCTCGCTCAGGTAGTTCTGGTATTCAGTTTGTGTGCCGCTTCCGGAGATTTGGAACACGGGGTGTTTGCCGGAATAGTTGCAAGTGGCTTCTACCGCTGTGCTGTCGATAAATAACGAGAAGTTTATAATTTTACTACGGGTCTGTCGGTCATTGGGATCAAGGTAAATGTTAATCGTGCAATAACGCGGAACCTCGAATTTACCTTGGAATTTGAATTTACCTCCCGATATTTTCGTGCTGTCAATAAAATGAGGTTGATTCGTATCATCCAGTACCAAAAAAACAGGTTTCCCTTCCCATGCTTCGGGGACGAGTCCCGTGAGGGTATATCCGTCGTGTTTTGCACAACTGACGACGGATAGAATGAATGCGATAAATAAAATGTATTTCATTTTTTATTCTTGAGTTATGGGTTCTTTATAGATAATATCCACGATTCTGCCGAAACCGGAATGATATTCTTTGTAATCGGTTATTTGTGCCAGGTTATCAATGGCTTCGTACACTCTGAGTTCACCTCCGTCAGTACCGCCCTTGTCGCTGCCCACGATCAAATCGTAAGAACGTCTGGCATTTTCTGCGTTCCTGTATAGATAGAATTTCAGACAAGTAATTTCTCCCGGCACGTCAAACTGGAATTGGGCAGAAGGGGTACTCGTGTCCAGATTCACCCGGTAAACCTTTCCGTCCACGGCATAAAACATTTGGTCGTTCAAAGGACTGAATGCAAAATGTTTTGCTTGTGTAATATCGATACAATTGGAGAGGTTCGCATAATGGGTTTTTGTGTAAGGCGGCATTCCCATCAATGCCATATAATAATCATCTAATGCAATTCCATAAAGATGATAAACTCCATTATTCTCCAAAATCGTGAAAGTGATGTTATTGAAGAAGCCGAAGCCGGGCATCATGGCAGATTCGGAATATTTGCGTCCGCTATTTTCCATGTAAACGTAGTTATATCCTACCGGAAATGAGAAAGCGTCACCTCCGGCTTCATCATCGCTCATATTCAAGCATCCGACAGTTAGATCTCCGGTTAATCCGCCGTACATACCTCCCGGATGATAAACAAATTGTTTGTGATTTAAATCATAAAACATGAATACCGGGGCATATTGCATTGGGTTCGTAATGTTACATCCCACATATGGTGCAACTTGTATATATTCTTTCGTGTTATCGTCATTACGAAGATAATTTAACCTTGATTCCCATAATGCATCGGTTCCGGAACCGAAATTGCTGCCATGTGTACCATCCGGTGTTACCATCATGCGGAAATAAGATGCAGATGTGATATGAGTGGGTTTGGCATCGCTCATATCTCCCATTTCGTATTTCATAAGATACTCTTCTTTCCATTCGAAAGCGTCTTTATGCAACCGGGTAGTTCCTTCTTCGGTAACCAGATAGAACGGGGAGGTAGGATCTACTTGTTGTACGGCACTCATATCTTCCGTGCTTTCCGGACTAAGAGCAATGAGTGCCAGCGGCCCTTTCTTGAACGGCATATCCGAATCGGCGAGCATATCCTTGGAGTGTACTTCTTCTCCTAACACGGTAGAAATCATATCCAAACGGACATTACCATTTTCGGAACAAAGAAGAACCCATCCCTCGGAAGTTGTCGTGACAACGGAAAGATTCGCTTGTTGTTGGTAAAATACATCCAGTTGCTTGTCCTTTACCGTGTAAATCAATTTGTAAGGACCGGGGCGTAAAGATATAATGTCATTAAATTCTTTTGTGGTTGCCAACACTTCGCTTGCGGTGTCATTTGCGTCTTCCGCTTCGAACTGCCGGATTGCCAACCACTCGTATTCATATCGGTTTTCATCGGCTTGCAAACCGTCTAATTGCACGGGGATAGACAAATTCTGGTAAGCCAAAGCCGTAATGGAATTACCGATACCTTCAATTTTTACTTCCGGAATATCATGGTAATTGTAATTGCCTTTATCGTCCGCACAAGCACTAATTCCACCTGCTATTGCAACAAGTAAAAAAAGTGATTTTATTCTATATAATATCTGTTTCATGATCTGTCTTTTTTGTGTTGTTAAAAGATTGGGGTTCCGTTCTCGTCAAAGATTTCCGGATCGGGATTCTCCAATAACAATTGGTCCGCTACATATTTTCTCATTTCAGATATGAGATATTGGAAGCGGGCGGATGGGATTTTTGACGCATCATTAAAGTCAGAGCGCGGGATGTCCATTACCCGGCAAGTCAAAAAGAAACGTTGAGGGGTAAATGGGTACATATAAGTGTACCAAGCAACAGGCGCTTCCGTGAACAATTCGGAAAATTCGATTTTATGACGCATGGTCGTGACATCCGTACCGCTTTGGATATCCGTGATCTCGTGCGTGATGATCGGTCTGAAATACTCGTTCTCTTCAATGGCGAGCTCAATCGTTTTTGCTTCTTCCTGCAGGGCGGTCGAACGTTTCAACGTAATTTCATAATTGAACGAACTGGCTCCCGCGGGTAATACCGGGTTGACGGGTAACACGAAATCGTCCCCTTCCTTTGCACTTCCCCCGACAACTTTGATGTTTACTGGGCGAGGTTCATCAGTAGCCCTCCCGACTAATTGAACCGGAATGGACACGGTTGCCTCGTTCTGTGATTCTTCGATATACACGAACGTGAAATTCGTGCTATCCGTCAGTATATTTCCCACTCTTATACGTTGATTGAAATAGATTCCTTCATCTGCACTGTAAGTATTAACCTCTTCTTCAGAGCAAGCGGTTAATCCCATGATGAGCAGCATAATCCATATAAATATATTTCTTGTTTTCATAATTTACGTGTTATTGTCTGTTATTGATTTCCGTGTCGGGTAAAGGCACCACGAAAACTTGGGTTGATGCCGCTTGGCCTGCAGGTCTACTTCCACTACTGTTCGTTCTGTTTAAGATTGTGGTAAACGTCCGTTTATAAAAATAGAACAATTGTCCTTCACCATACAACTCGCGCATGTATTCGTAGGTCAGATCCGTTACGGTTAGTGAACCCAGATTCGAGATACCTCTTTTATTTCTCAACGTGTTGATATATGGAAGTCCGTCATTCAGAGTTTCCGATTCGCTTTCTGCGGCGATCAGATACATCTCCCCTAACCTTAACATCGGAATCATTGTATTCTGTATCAATCCGGTAGTACTCATGTCATTGTATTTATAGAAATACCGGGCACCGCTTGTCAATCCGGGGAGTGTAGCTTGTTCCCAGTTGGCCTCAAAACGAGTGTCGCTCGTGGTAGAGGAACCCGACGCCGAGTACAGGAAATTCAATAATTTTTCATCCATGGTAAATATAAACGACGGGTTACGGGACGGGTCGTAGTAATTCTTGAATAACAAAACTCGATTCGTGTTCGTTAAGGCAAACAATACCTCTGACGAGAAAATCCGGTCACTCTTTGCTTCCGTCCTTTCCGTGAACGGGAATGTCCCCGCTTCTGCCGCCGTGATCACTTTTTTGGCGTAGATGGATGCGTTGCTTTTATCCCCCGCATAGAGATAAACTCGTGCCATGAGTCCTTGTACCGCATAGTAATTCATACGTAATGCCCGGTAACGTAGGAAATTGGATTCATTCCCGGCTGATTCCATTAAAGTACCTTTCGTGATGATCGGGTCATTTGCCAACGCTTTCTCCGCTTCTTGCAAGTCATGAATGACATATTCCATTACCTTGTTTGCTGGTAATAAATCGTTTACATTCGATGATTGGTACAGATAGTAGGGGATACACTCGTTTTCCGGGTTGTTCATGTAAACCGGTCCGAACAGGCGTAACATATCGAAGTGCAACATGGCACGCAAAGCCAAGGCTTCTCCCCGGATAATGTCATAGTTGATACCCGTGAAGAGTGATTCCCGGTTTTCTATGTTATCAAGAATCTTGTTACAGTTCATGATCAGGGCGTAAGCTTTTTCCCAAACTTTATCCAAGCGTCCCCGCCAGTATTCAGTGCTATATTTATAGCTGTTTAAATCAATATAATCCCCCCATTTCCCTTGGTCGTCGCCGATCTTGTAGGCTCCGCCCATGAGTTCTAGCATTTCCACCATGAGGGTACTTCCGTAAAGATTCTCGTCGTTCAACTCGATGTACACGCCGTTTAGTAATTTCTGGAAACCGGCTTCCGAGTTCAACAGGTCTTCTTCCGCTATCTGGTCGTAAGGTTTCACGTCCAACCAACTGTCGCAAGCCCCGAAAATAAGGGTGCAACATATAAGCATTATTAATTGTATTTTTCTTTTCATAATTCTTCCGTTTAAAAGGTTGCAGATATAGAGAATGACATCGTGCGTGCGAACGGGTAGTCAATGCCTCGCTCGCTCTTTACCGAAGACACTCTGAAAATATCGTTCATGTTAGCTTGCACGGTTAATGTGGACAACCCGATATGCTTGATGAAAGGTTGGGTAAATTCGTAACCGATGTTGAAAGACTCTCCGCTCAGCGTGTTCTCGTCCATCACGAAGCGGGAAGAAGTTTCGGTCGTTTGGAAAAGGGAAATTCTTTTGAATTTAGCCTCTTGTCCCGGAGTACTCCAACGGTCGTATAAAGCCCGTTTATCTTGATTATAATTGATCCCTTCCCGGTCGATATTTTCCACCTTTTCGTAGAGAGCGTTATTGAAAACCTGACCTCCTAACCGGTAACGTAGGTAACATCCGAACGATAAACCTTTATAGTAAAGGGTTGTTCCGAGTACTCCTTCCAGTTTGGGTTCGGTATTTCCGACCACCACTTCGTCATTTTTGTCATATGTGAAGGTATAAGTCCCGTCTTTCTTGATAAATAAGTCTTGACCTGTCGCCGGATCGATTCCTGCCGATCTTACCGCCCAAATATCAGTAGGACTGCCGCCATCATAGTATCTGGTGGTGTTCAAGTTTGCTTGATTCTGTTCGTTCATCGACTGCAATCTATTTCCGATTTTGGAGTATTTTGATTTGGCATGTGTCCCGTTGAGACTGATATTCCATACGAAACGATCTTGCGGGCGGTAAATGGGTGAAACTTTTAACGTTACTTCAATACCGTCTGTTTTCAGTTGTCCCATGTTCATCATAACACTTTTCACCCCGATAGAGCTCGGTGTCGTGATGGCTGCTACTAACGGGTCGGTTTTTTTCCGGTATAGATCTACAGTGAGGTTCACTCGTTCGTTGAACATCGTGACATCGGTTCCCAAACTGTAATTGATAGTTTCCTGCCATGCCAGATCGGGATTGCCCAAGCCTTCGAGAATAACTCCAGTTCCGAAAATATTGCTCATCCAGTGCGTGAAAGCGTAGGTGGAGAATGCTTGATAAGAAGCGAAATTCTGGTTTCCCGGGTTTCCGACCGAGCCTCTAAGTTTTAATAGTTGGAAGAAATCGCAATTCTCCATGAATTTCTCGGCGTGAATGTTCCAGCCTAAACCGACAGACCACGTGTTTCTGAAACGGTTGTTCGTCCCGAACACGGAAGTACCGTCACTGCGGTAGTTGAAATCAAACAGGTAACGGTTGTCATAAGCGTATCCCCCGTTGATATAGAAACTGGCGGCACGTGTTTTGCTTTCCGTGTAAGTCGGCTTAGAGCCTGCCGGGTAGCTGTTGGTGAAAGACGGGGCGTCAAATTCATCTTCTGTAAAACCGATTGCTTTGTAACCGTTTTTGGAATTTTCTTTGGTGTTAAAATTAAATCCTGCCACGGCATTTATCATGTGCTTTCCTGCGAATAGGTGTCCGTAGGTAACGGAAATATCTCCTTCGTAATTCAGGTTTTTCGTTTGAGCATTCGTGTAAAGTCCTTTTTCTGTCTCGCTCATCTCATCAAAATCACTGTGTTGCGGAGAAAGACGTACCTCGGCTGTCGAACTGTTTTTGCTAATTCCGAATTTTGCTCTTGCACGTAGATCATTCGTGGCAAACCATTCAAGGATAAAATTGTTCGTGAACCCGAATTGATCCTGCACGTCGTAATTATTCAGGTGAGCGTTCCACAAGGGATTGGGTACGGAATATTCTTCAGGATCTTCCGTGTAGTATAAATATTTGTCGATACCGCCTTCGCTGTTGTATTTTCTGAAATAAGGATTGGCTTTTGCGTATTCCGAGAAAGGAACGGCAGGATTATTCGTTTTCATGTAATCCAGTATAAATTTATTGCTGAATTGGAATTTCCCCGTACGGTAAACCAAGTCGATATTTCCGCTAATCGTTTGACGGTCGGAACCTTTCATCACTCCTTGCGTGTTGCCGTAACTTAATCCCAGCCCGTACCGGATGCGTTCCTCGCCTCCTTCGGCATAAAGGTTGTGTTTCTGCACGAAACCCGTGCGAATCGGTTCGCTGAGCCAGTAGGTGTTAACGCCTCGTTCGATGTCTTGTAAACGTTGGTTCCTGAGATTGTCCATTGCGATTTGGTCCATCGGGTCGTTTGTGGTGCTGGTGTACCTTCCCGCTCTGATTTCGAACTCCAGTTTTTCCCGTGCGTTCATGAGGTTATAGTCCGACAGGTCGGCCATGGTTATGCTGAAATCTCCTTTGTACGAGAGCGAAAGTACTCCTTTTTCCGGAATTTTCGTTTCAATAACCAATACACCGTTGGCAGCTCTTGAACCGTAAATTGCCGTGGATGCGGCGTCCTTTAAAAGTGTTACGGAGGCTATCCGGTTCATGTTCAAATCCATGACTGTCTGTAAATCCGTTTCGAATCCGTCCAATATAAATAACGGTTGGTTCGGATCGGTTCCGTATTCTTCTTTCAATCCCATGACGCTACTTTTACCTCGAATCTCCACGTCCGGCAACCGGTTCGGGTCTGATCCGAATTGATTATTGACGTTAATCTTGAAAGAGGGGTCCAGTGTCCTGATACTTTGAAGTACATTTTGCGTACCGGCGGCTTTCAAGTCTTCTACCTTGTACGTGCTTGCCGATCCCGTGAAGCTCTCTTTTTTTCTTCGGTATATTCCGGTCACCACGACGTCTTCGATGGTTTCCACGGCGGGGGCAAGCTGTATTTCCCGGAATTCCGCACTATTGTTACCGTTGAATTTTTTTACTAATCTTTCGTAACCGATAAAAGAGAATATGATATTGTAGTTCCCCGAATCGATAGGGAAAATAAATTCTCCGTTGGCATTGGTTGCAGTACCCTGCTGACTTCCTTCGATCATGACGGTCACGCCGGGAAGAGGTTCACGGGTATCTTTATCAAACACAACACCTTTTAGCTCGATAAGTTTTATCTGGGGTGTATTAGCTTGTACCGGACGTTGTACGATAACGATCGTTTTATCTTCCAGTTTGTACGTGAAAGGTGTTTTGTCCAACAAAAATTCCAGTACTTGTGTTAGCGGGGTGTCAGAAAATTCTTTAGAAATGCGTTTGTCATAAGCCTTGACCTGTCCTGTATTGTAAAAGAATTCCATTCCCGTGGTGGTGCTGATTTGTTTGATAGCGTCCAGAAGGGTCGTATTTTCCAGTTTAAGATTGAGACGCGTATCTTGAGCATGTAAATTATTTGTCATGCTACAAAATACGATGATCAAGAAAAGAGGCAAGATCATTTTTCCCGTGAACAGCGTCCAGGGAATTACTTGTCTAAGGTTGGTTGAAGTGTCTTCTTTCATGATGTTTATGTTACTGTTATTGATTGATTTTTAGTTGTTTATTTGCTTGATAAACCTTTTTTTTAGGGTTACAACCTCCAGGGCTTTATCCGTGATAAAGTCTTCCCTTTTTTGAGTTGTTATCTACATTCGATATTTTTTCGCTAATATGTTGCTACTGTTTTCTAGGTATTTTTGTCCGGTAATGTTCTCTCTTTCATATTATTTGATCGTTAGGTTTTGTATTTTGTGTTATTTTTTTGAGTATACAATTCCCCAGGCATTATGTTTTGATAATGTCCTCGGTCAGATATTCAATATGTTATTCCTTTGTTTTTATTTCAGATGAATGATACCGTTTTCAATGCTACACGTTATATTACTTGTTGTTGTTAATAATTTCGTGATATAATCAATACCTCTTTCATACCGGATCATGCCGGAGAAACAAGTATCGTTGTATTTTTCTGCTACTTTTATTTCAATGCCGTACATTCGGGCAAGTTGTTTTGCCAGTGTAGGTAATTTTTCATTGTTGAAATAGAGGATTCCTTCTTTCCACATGGCGAATTCGGAGGTGTTTACCTCGTTTTTCGTGACTCCTTTCGTTGTTTTGTTTACCCGTACTTGTTCATTGGGTAAGAGGGCGATGGCTTCAGTTCGTGTGGGGAGTGAGTATTCGATTTTCCCGGTAACCAATGTCGTGATATTCTCTTCGTTATCCGAGTAAGCTGAAACGTTGAAACTGGTTCCCAATACCCGAATGGATTCTCCTCCGGGAATTTCTACGTGAAAGGGTTTCGTGGCATCCGGTTTGACTTCGAAGAATCCTTCTCCCTCGATTTTTACCCGTCTCTCTTTGGTCGAGGCGAATGTTGCCGGGTATTCGAGCCATGTGTCCGAATTTAACCACACGTGAGTGCCGTCCGTCAGCTCTAGATCGAAACGCTTTCCAGCGGGGACGTATATCTTGAGTGGAGTCTCTTCTTGTAGGGCAATTTCCTCTCCCGTGGCGGATTGTAAGGTCGTCTTCGCATTTGGGTTGATATTCATTTTGGCTGACGTGTTCAAGTTGGCCACGATGGAATCTCCTATCATGAATTGAACTTTTTGTTCGCTGATAGATACGCCCATATCATTTAATTGTGCAAATACAGGAGACTTTTCGGATGATTCGGGGCTGAATAGCAAAAGTATAAATAAGCATACTGCGGCTGCACTACTTGAAATGTAGATGACATGGCGTCTGAGGGTATGTTTATGTATTCTTTGCTTCACGTTCCGATAGTTTTCATCCAACATTTGATCATCGTTTTCCACGGGGGGAAGTGAGTTCCATATTTTTTCTAGTAACTCTTCCTCGTTCTCCCCAATGGGGCGTTCCAAATATTTCCCTGCATTTGTTTTCATGCGTGTTTCTCTCTAATCTATTTATATAATACTTGACTTTTCGAAACTACGTATTCGAAAATGTTATTTTTTTGCTTTTGCCCGAAGTTTTTTCATGGCCTGGTAAAGAATCGTTTCTACGGTCCGGACAGAAATGCCCAGTTCTTTGGCGATTTGCGTGCTTTTTTTATTCTCGATATGACTCATGATGACCACTTGTTTACTTCTTTCCGGCAGCTCGTTAAGGATGTTAGCCAGTTGAGTTTCGGGATCCGTCGGGGGATCGTGGTTGATGATATTTTCTTGTTCTTCTTCGCTTATCTCCTGTTTTATCTGTTCGTGATGCAGTTGATGAAGGGAGTGGGTTTTGAGGTAGCGTAGTGAATTATTGTGAGTTCCCCGAAGAAGATAGTTGCGGAGAGATTTTTCCCGGTCTAGTTTTTTCCGGTTTTCCCACAGGGTGACAAAAAGATTCTGAACAATTTCATAAGCAGCTTCTTGATCCGAGAGGATGGAGGTGGCATAATTTCTTAAGGAGATGAAGTAGCTTTTGTAGACCATGGCAAAAGTTGCTTCATCTCCTTTTATAAGCGCATCAACGATTTCCCCGTTGTTTGTTATGTCGAAATTATGTTGCATCGTGTTTTATGAAAATCCCTTGTGATAACAAAGATACTAAAAAGATGCGAATTTTCTTGTCACGGGAATTTCGGGAATTTTTTGAAGTCTGGGTCTCGTTTCTCCAAGAAGGCGTTTTTACCCTCTTGTGCCTCTTCCATGAGATAGTACATCAAGGTGGCATCTCCGGCGAATTCCATTAATCCGTGTTGACCATCCAATTCGGCATTTAATGCCCGCTTGATCATGCGGATAGCCATCGGGCTGCGTTGCATGATGGTTTTGCACCAATCCACGGTTTCATCTTCCAGTTGGTTGAAAGGAACCACTTTATTCACCATCCCCATCTCTTCGGCTTCTTTGGCGGTGTACTGACGACAGAGGAACCAGATTTCGCGGGCTTTTTTCTGACCGACGTGGCGAGCGAGATAGGAGGAACCGAATCCTCCATCGAAACTACCGACCTTGGGACCTGTTTGTCCGAAACGGGCATTCTCGGAAGCGATCGTGAGGTCGCACACGATGTGAAGTACGTGGCCTCCACCGATAGCGTACCCGTTTACCATGGCGATGACGGGTTTCGGGAGAGAACGGATGGCCTTGTGCAGGTCGAGCACGTTGAGGCGAGGCACGCCGTTTTCATCAATGTAGCCTCCTATTCCTTTCACTTTCTGGTCGCCTCCGGAACAAAATGCTTTATCCCCGGCTCCCGTGAGTACAACAACACCAATGTCACTCCGTTCCCGGCAGATATTTATGGCATCCAGCATTTCGAAATTTGTTTGCGGGCGGAAAGCGTTGTAAACTTCCTGACGATCAATGGTGATTTTAGCTATCCCTTCGAAGAATTCAAATCGAATGTCTTCGTATTCTTTGATTGTACTCCATTCTCTTTTTGACATATCCGGTATGTTATTTTTTAGTTTTGTAAAGTGCAATCGCAAATGTACGTGATAATTTTTATTTTAGCGTGAGATCATTATAAAGAATTCTTTTACCGTGAAAAATCCGTTCATTTTCCGGTGTGTATTCGATGATCTTAGGGATTAAAGGCGTATCACTTTCGAATCAAAGACGTTTCAAAGACGTTCACGAGTGTCTTTGATATGTGAATGAGTCCTACGTGTTATAGGATTGATAGGGGTGTATCACGGAAGATCGGTAGGATATTCCGGGCAATCCACCATACGATGATTAAGATTAAGTACGTGTTGACGGTTATTCGATGGTGGCATATTCTTTTCAATTGTGCCAATCGATTTTGGGGATCAAACCATTGCGTGATCACGAGAGCGATCAAGTAGGGAAAGGAGAGTATGAGGAACGGGTTATACCCGAAAGCTCCTTTGATGTTCAGGTGTAATAACTGATGGATGGCCCTTTGACTGCCACATGCCGGACAATCGAGTCCCGTGAACCAACGGAAAGGGCATTTGGGTATGAATGCCGAATACTCGGGATCAACGAAAAAGAGGATGATCCCGAGTAGTATAATTAATATAAGGCCTATTTTCTTAAAATGTCCGAACGAATACATTCATTCGAATATTAATAATAACCTCCTCCTCCTATCATCATGCTTGCTAATCCGCTGATGAACCCGATGATCAGGGCGAGTACACCTCCACCTAATGCCAGGAAGAAAAATAATCTTGCCATGTTAGAAGCTTTTAATGCTTCCTCTTGTTGACCGGAGTTCCAAAGATTGTCTACTTTCGTGGCGTAGATGATGGAGACAATTCCTAGCGGCAAACAACATAAAATGGTCGATAAAATTGCCCATACTAACCAGTTGTCCGGTTTGGGATTGTTGGTTACTGGTGGTTGGGGTGGTGTGGGAGGGAATGGTGGGGGGGTTGAAGGGGTGGAGGTTTCGTTCGTGAACAATTTCGCAAGTTCGTGAACTTCTCCTGCCGGGAGCCATTGAGCCATACCGTTTTTCCACACAAGGGTGTTTTTCGTTACCCCGTTGCTGATTAATTCTTCGGGAGAGATCGGGCCTTTTTGTTCATTTTTTTCGTTCAGGTAAAAATAATTTTCCATAGTTTAATAATTTACCATTTATATTCGCTTCGTAAATAATTTCCGTTAAAGTCGTAAATATCCTTGATGTATCCCCCGTCGGCTTCGATGCGTTCAGAACCGGCGTAGGGCGTGATGTCATTGTATTTGCAGGGGACGATGATTTTGCCCTCTTTGTTGATCGCTCCCCAGATTCCATTCTGAACTTTACCATTTTTCGAAAATCCTCCTCGATTGATCAAGGATATTCCGTTTAATTCTTTACAGATAATAAATTGACAGGGTAGTATCTCTTGTCCTTCTGGAGAATAGAGCCCTTCTTGATCATCTATTTTCACGTGGATGAGAGAGGTTTCTCGCCAGCGAGAAATTTTCGTGTACTCGCAAGGAACGATTACTTTTCCTCTTGGGGTATATAGTCCTTTTAGTTTACCTGATTTAACCATGAAATTGTCGGTTGTGAGCCAGGTATCAATGTCATCATATATACACGGGATAATTTCAGTCCCGTTAAGGGCGAGTACACCTTCTTGATTGTTGTAGGTGGCCCGGTAGTAAGCGGGTGACCAGTAACTATTGGGTGCGATATTATCGTATATGTAGGGAATGATCTCCAAACCGAATTTATCCATGACCCCGACACCGGATCTTTTTTCCACGATACAGCGATCATGCCGGAAACGGTAGGCATGATTTAGCATTCCATAATAGAAAATGGAAAATAAGGAAGATAGTAAAAAGGGTAGAACTACCAGTGTTGTATTCAGTAGGTATTTTCTTTTTTTGTAAAACAGGGAAAAGGCGATACCTAGTACCCCGATGATGAGGATGGCAATTCCCGGGACATAAGGGTAAATGTCAAACCACGAGGCGACAAATGCGGAAACAAATCTACCTGCGAGTAAGAATAAAATGGAGGCAAAGATTGCGCATAAAATCAAAATAAGCTGTACCTCGTTGATGTAGGGTTTCGGTGTTACAATATATGCCTGTAATTCGGGAATATCTTTTGCCTGTACCCAGTTCGGCATACCTTCACGCCACACGGGTGTTTCTCGCGTGATTCCTCTTTGTTTGAGTTCATCTAACGAGAGCGGTCCGACCTGCTTGTTGGCCTTGTCCATGAAATAATAACTTATCCCCATAAATTAAGACAAAAAGAATAATCAAATGCTATCCCAAAAGTAGTAAATAAATGGATAAGTGTACTTTCTGGGGAAGAAAAAATGAGAGAGTAGTCGTTTTTCAATTAATCCTTCAACGCCTGAAAATATCCCTTTAATATTTCTCCGTTTATTTTTCCGGGTGTGTGAACAACGAGAATGGCTGGTTGTTGTCCCGGTTGGTAGAATTCTGATAGTACTGATTCTAACGAGGGGGCATCCGTTGCCCGGTACACCTTGAAACGATGAACTCCGGCAAACCGTTCTATATCCACGTCGTGAGGGGTTTCAAAGTACTCCTCGACTTCTTCTAGGCCAGAAGGGCCTGCCAAAAAGCGGAATATGCCTCCTCCCCCGTTTTGGATAACGATGATTCGTAGTGACGGGGAACAGTTCTTGATCCACAAAGCATTAGAGTCATACAGGAAACTATTGTCCCCCACGATCAACGTGGTAATCCCGTTGAATGTTGAGGCAGCACCCATGGCTGTCGAAGTACAACCGTCAATGCCACTTGTTCCCCGGTTGGCATCGGTACGGTCCACCTGCGTGTAGCGGAAGAGTTGGGCGTAACGTATCGGGGTGCTGTTGCCTAGTTGTAAACGACTTCCGGCGGGAAGTGCGGGAATGAGCATGGAGAAGGCTTTCAGATCGCACCACGGGATACACTTCAAGTAGTTGTCGTGTATTTGTACAGCTTTTTCTTCCCGTTGATGCCATTGGTGGGCATAACTAGATGGCAGGCTATTGGCTTTTATTTCTGCGGGTTGGAGTTGATCAAAGAATGTTGGGGCGTCCATTGGGACGTGCAGGGTCATGGACTTGTACGTGTCGGGAGGTGTAGGCCGTTCGTCGATATGCCAATGAGTACGCGGGGGATGTTCTCGGATGAAAGCCTTTATCATGCGGGAAACAATCGATCCCCCGAACGTGATGAGTAGTTCCGGGGCGTAAGTCTCTGCCTCTTCCGGCTGAATAGTGGAGATTACCCTATCTATCGTGGAGATCACGAGGGGAATGGATAGATTTGTTACGCTTTCCGTTAAAATAATCACGTTGGGAAGGCTTGCCAGTAGCTTGATGTGTTGTTGCAAAACCGGGTCGGGTTCATGAAATCCAGCAATGATCATGACCTTGGGGCAAAGGAAAAATTCTTCCCGCAGGTTTTGAGAGATTTCTGCGGTTAAGGAAGGAGATTCTTTCAGAGTTTTGATCACCCGTTCAGAGGTTATGGATTCGTGTTGAAAGTCGTACAGGGGTTCTCTCAAGGGAACATTGATATGAACGGGGCCTTTCCGGCCGTGTTGGGATAAATTGATTGCCTCGTTTACCAAACGATTGGTATGCCAGCGATCCTCGTTGCACGTGATGACTGTCGGGAGCTGGAAGCTCTTTTTCACAAAGTTACATAATGTCCCTTGCTGTTGTATCGTTTGGCTATCATCTTGATCTATCCATTCGGAGGGACGGTCTGCCGAGATCACGAGAAGGGGAATGCCTTGGTAATAGGCTTCCGCCACGGCAGGGGAGTAATTCAATAAGGCGGTTCCCGACGTACAGATGAGGGCAACCGTTTGTCCGGTTTGTTGTGCTATTCCCAGTGCGAAGAAAGCGGCCGAACGTTCATCCACGATGACATGATGTTTCAACCTTTTTTCCCGGGCAACAGACACGAGTAAAGGTGCATTCCGGGAACCGGGTGACAGAACGATTTCCTTGATCCCTTTTTGGACGAGTAGACAGATAAGAATTCGAACACTTTTAATATCAGAATGTAATTTTTCCATAATTCATTTGACGTATGAGGTTTAGTAAAGTATCGGCTTTCTGGCAAGTTTCCTGCCACTCGGTTTCCGGGTCGGAAAGAGGAGTAATACCACCTCCGACATACAACCGTAGGGCATCATCGAATACTTCCATGGTACGTAGGTTAACGAACAGGTCAAATGCCCCGGAGGCTTGCAATGGTCCTAGGAATCCGGCATAATATCCCCGGTCCCGTTTCTCGATCTCCGTGATGATTTGCATGGCTCTCTTTTTGGGTAAACCGCAGACGGCTGGAGTCGGGTGAAGTTGTCCTACCAGTTCGTCAATCTGGTCGGCTGGGAGTTGTTCATCACTTCTGAAAAAGGTACAAAGGTGAAAGACATTCCCGGCCTGTAACGTGATTGGTCCCTCGATTTCGAGATGGCGGGTAAAGAAATGTCTTAACGTGTCTTGAATGTAGTCGGTCACGATTTGTTGTTCCTCGATGTCCTTGTCTCCCCATTCAGGTGGATTTTTTGCTGTTGCCACGGGTTGAGTTCCTGCTAGTGCCATGGTGAAGAATCCGTTTCTGTCGTATTTGAGGAAAGTTTCCGGTGAGGCTCCCATCCAAGCGCATTTACCCGGAATAGCGGCAAAGAACAGGAAGGCGTGGTGGTATTGTTTCATTTGTTCGAAGATTGCTGGCGATAGCCGGAGTGAATCGCAGGGAATCGTGATGGTTCTTGATAGAACGGCTTTTTTCATCCCTTCCCGTTTCAGCGTGTCGATCATCGTGCGCAGTTCATCCAAGTACTCAAAATGCTCGCAATCCTGCTTGGTGAAAATACGTTCCGGGGTATTGAAAACGGTGTTTTGTAAATTCCGAATCGCCTCTCCGTCAGTTAGGTAGTCCGTAAATGAAAGATCGGCCTTGATGAAGAAGGGGAAACTCCAGGAGGAGTGATTGAAGGGTGTGATAACAAAACCTTTTTCTCCTCGATGTTTTTCGAATCCCTTGAATATTCGGGTATCGTTGGAGAGTTGAGCCCCGAAAATAACTTCACGAGAACCGGGTAAACGGTACGTGTAAAACGGGATGTTATTCCGTAGGCAGATATTCTGCGCTTCTGCAACCGAGAGTCTGTTTTCTGTTTGTTCTATCATGGCATAACCGTATTCTTATCGCGAAAATAGGCAAAATTATTCGCTGGTGATTCAAATGATACAAAATGTAAGTATTTTTGTGGGGGAAGTGGCTATGCCACGTTGCAGGTTACGGGTGGGTAGGTTATGAGTTTATAAGGTTATTTTGTTTGATAAGATGAATAAAGATAGGAGCGGGTATAGGTTTTTGGGTGGTTGGCGGGGGCTTCGGGAGTTATTGCCGAATAACTTAGGGGCTTTCACGCAGGTATTCGCTTCCTTGAAGAGTTATAATTTCCGTCTTTATTTCGGGGGACAATGTATTTCGCTGATCGGGACGTGGATGCAACAGATTGCCATGAGCTGGTTGGTGTTCCGGTTGACCGGATCGGTCCTTCTACTGGCAACCGTTACTTTTATGGCGCAAATCCCGATTCTTGTGGCAACGCCTTACATGAGTGTTTTTGTTGATCGGTTTAATCGGTGTAAATTGTTGGTACTGACACAATCACTGTCTATGGTACAGGCGTTGTTGATGGCCTTGCTCACGTTGACAGGGTTGATACAGGTGTGGCATATCATGATTCTGAGTTTGTTGATCGGTTTGATTAATGCTTTGGATAATCCTACTCGACAATCTTTTTACCCGAGTTTGGTTCCGAAGGATAAGTTGAGTAACGCTATTGCACTGAATTCTGCCGTGATTAACGGTTCTCGTTTGATCGGTCCTGCAGTGGGTGGCGTGTTGATCGGTTTGTTGGGAGAGGGTATTTGTTTCCTGTTGAATGGTATCAGCTATATTGCCGTGATTATTGCCTTGTTGATGATGCGGATAGCACCCAGACGGGAGAGAGCCGTGAAACAAAAGGTGTGGGAAGATATGCGGGATGGTTTCCGGTATGTGGCTGGAAATATACCGATCCGTACGTTGTTGCTTTTAATGAGTGCGATCAGTTTTTTCGGGTTGCCCTTGATGACGTTTATCCCGGCTTACGTGAAAACGATCCTGCACGGGGAGAGCGAGATGCTAGGGTTACTACTTTCATGTATCGGTGTCGGTTCCTTCATTGCGGCCTTGTATCTGGCTGCCCGGAAAAGTGTACTGGGTTTGGGAAAAGTGGTGATGCTTTCCGGGGCTTTGCTGGGAATCGGGTTATCGGTGATGTCGTTTGTCACGATCCCTTGGGTGGCAGCCGTGTTATGTCTGCCGGTGGGTTTCACGATTATCGCTGCCGTGGCTTCCATCAACACGCTGTTGCAGACCCTTTCCGGCGAGGATAAACGAGGTCGGGTGATGGGATATATGGCAATGTCTTTCACGGGTATGGCTCCCGTGGGAAGTATGGTACTGGGGGCGCTTGAAAAATGGATTGGATTGCAAAAGATTATCCTATTATCCGGAATTTGTTGTTTTGTGGCTGCGCTGGTTTTCGAGTATTATCGTCCCTTGGTGCGTAGACATGCCCGCCCCATTTATATTGAAAAGGGGATTATCAAGGAAATAGCCATTGGGATTGATTCCACGGAGGAACAACAGTTCTGATTAATGATATTTCCTTGGTGTTTATTGTTATGAAAAATGGTGTTCCTTCTAAAATATTTTTGAACCGTTGTTTTTTTGTGTATTTTTGTCATTAACGGAAGTAATAAATGTCTATAATGTGATGGAACAGGGGAAATTCGATGTATTATTTAATCAGTATTACGAACGTTTGGTACTGTTTGCTGAGAGTTATGTGGGAGATTTGGAAACAGCAGAAGATATGGTACAGGATGTCTTCTTGTCTCTTTTGTCACGGTCGGATTTTAATGAAGTCGAATATTCCCGTTCTTATTTGTATAGTTGTGTAAAGAACGGATGTGTGGATTATTTACGAAAGTTGAAAGTTGTAGATCCGTTGGATATAAAATTATTTGATGCTGTTTATTATGTGGGGGATTTTAATCTTTTGGAACAGGAGGAGTTAATTCGGAAAGTGGAAGAAGAGATAGAGAAGTTGCCGGAACAGCGTCGGGAAATACTGAAAATGAGTGTTTATGATGGAATGAGTTATCCTTCGATAGCAGAAGTGACAGGTTTGTCAATCAATACGGTTAAAACACATATGAAAAAGGCATATCAAGATCTGAGGGAGAGACTTTATATGCAACATTTGAATTTACTTTTACCTTTAATCTTGTTAGAAATAAAGAATAAGCATTTATTGTAGTCTTATTAACGTTATTTTTCTTGTTTTTTCATTCACCCTGTTTTCGCTTTTTTACGTCATAGGTCTAAAGTTATGAAAAATGTGGAAATCTAGGTCGATATCTGTATCTATTCTTTATAGGAAATCGGTAGGTAAACCGATTTCTGATGTAGATCAGCAAAAGTTTGATGCGTGGTACAACGAGTCGGAAAAACATCGTTTGTATTATAAACGTTTTTGTGTGCAGCAAGAAAAGATTATGGCTCGTGATTGTTCGGTTGTGGATGTAGAGCGTCGATTGATGGAGATAAAATTCAAAAGACGTGTAAAATATCATTCTAATTGGTGGAAATTGTGTGGTGTTGCTGCTACCGTGTTGATTTTGTTTTCCATTGGTTGGATGTATTGGACTAAAAATGATATTTCCTGCCCGGTGGTTGTTGAAGCGGAACAAGAAAAAGCAAGTGTGACTCTTCGTTTAGGGCAGGGAAAGCGAATTGTGTTGGATTCGACTCTAGTGGCACAAACGATCAGTCAAGATTGCGTGGTTATGCGTGTTGGTGTTGGCGTGTTGGAGTATGACCGGGATTCTGTTGCAACCGGGGAATTGGTTTATAATCAGTTGGATGTTCCTCCTTCTGGGGAATATATGATTGTCCTGTCGGATGGGACAAAGGTTTATTTGAATTCGGCTTCTAGTTTGTATTATCCTACGGTGTTTCCGCCTGGAGAACGAAAAGTGAAATTGGCCGGAGAAGCTTATTTCGTGGTGGCTAAAGGAGAGCGTCCTTTTATCGTGGAGACCTCTTTGGAAGAGGTGAAAGTGTTTGGGACAGAGTTTAACGTGATGGCATATGAAGATGAAAAAGAATTACAAACAACCTTGGTAAAAGGTTCTGTCGGGGTGTTAGCGAAAGGGATGGAGGCTATTGGATTTCAAAAGATTGTTCCGGGAGAACAATTTCTTTTAAATCGAAAAACGGGGAAAACAGAAGTTGTTACAGTAGATGTTTTTCCTTATGTAGCTTGGAAAGACGGTCTTTTTGTTTCTCAAAATGATAATCTTGAGACAATATTAAGGAAGATAGCACGTTGGTTTGATGTGGAGATTTTTTACCAGAATCCTGAGTTAAAGCAAAAACGATTTTTCGGTATTATGAAACGGCAGACTCGTTTGCAGGAGGTGTTGGACGTGATTGCAAAAGCTGGGGACGTGCATTTTGACGTGAACGGGCGAGTCGTGTTAGTTCGGGATTAAAAAAATGAAAGCAGAAATTGTTTCCAGCAATTTCTGCTTTTAGTAAAATAAATAGGGAACAAACATTTTGCGGGTGTTGTTCCCGTATGTTTCACTTATAATTACAAATGTATGAAAAAAAATCGGTGTTCTATTCCTATATGGAGGGATAGTTTACGAAAATTGTGGATTATGACAAGGTTTCTATTTCTTTTTGTTTTTGTTGCCTCGCTGCACGTATCGGCGGCGCTTCACTCTCAAAATAAGATGGTGACCCTTCATCTGGAAGGGGTAAGTTTGGAAGAGGTAATTCAATCCTTAAAACTTCAAACGGATTATGGCTTTTTTTATAACATTGATAGTAAAGATATCAAAAAAATGACAAGCATTTCGGTTGATGTTAAGAATATGGCATTGGAGGATGTTTTGTCACAAATCTTGAGGGGTACAAACTTGAGCTATACTATCGTGAATGACGTGGTTATTTTGAATGCTCGAAGTGCTGTTGTTGTAAATGATTCTTTGGGGAAAAATCATATGCTTGTCGGTAGAGTACTTGACATGAATAAAGAGCCGTTACCAGGAGTGACGGTTAGGTTAGAAAATACAAATATGGGAACGGCAACAAATTTTGACGGTGTTTTCTCGTTTCGGTTGCCTGTTATGAATGGGAGGTTGATCTTGAGTTTTGTGGGTTATAAAACGAAAGAGGTCGAGTTTAAACTTCCTTCTGATACATTAAAAATTGTTCTGGAGGAAGAAGTTGAAAACGTGGAAGAAGTTGTTGTAACAGGTTATTTTAATAAGGCAAAAGAGAGTTTTACCGGTTCGGAAGTGACGATTGAAACAGAAGAGTTGAAGAAAGTTGGAGCGTTAAGTATAACGCAAGCTTTGAGTGCTTTTGATCCTTCAATTCGTTTGGCGGAAAGCTTGACAAACGGTTCTAACCCCAACGTGCTTCCTGATATTACCATTCGGGGTGAAAACGGGTTTGATTTGCGGGCGAATGCAGATGATGCGACCACGAATCCTAATGCTCCTCTTTATATTTTGGATGGGGTAGAAGTTTCGGCTGAACGTGTTTATGATATGGATGTAAATAGGGTTGAGTCTATAACTATCTTGAAAGATGCCAGTGCCACGGCTTTATACGGTTCTCGCGCTTCCAATGGAGTTATTGTGATCACGACGATTCGCCCGAAGTCCGGGCAGATTCGAGTGAGCTTGAATGCTAATTATAATATTTCGGTGCCGGATTTGCGGGACTATAATTTGATGAATGCTGAAGAAAAGTTAGAATATGAGCGGTTAGCTGGTTTGTATCAGGATACCGATTATTTAGAACAATGTAAACTGGATGAACTTTATAATTCTCGATTGGAAGAGGTGAGAAAGGGCGTGAATACTTATTGGTTGTCTCAGCCTTTAACAACCTCATTGAATCAACGTTATTCTATTAATTTCGAGGGTGGAGACGAGTATTTCCGTTACGGGATAGATTTGAGATATGACACGGATAAAGGGGTTATGAAGCAATCCGGCCGAGATCGGTTGGGTATTAACTTGACATTTAATTATAACATCGGGACGAATTTCTTTATTCGGAATGATTTGGCCGTGGATAATGTGAAAGCGAAAAATTCTCCTTATAATGAATTTTATTTGTATGCCAATCAAAATCCGTACGATCGTATTTATGATGAGAATGGAAAGTTTGTTGAGAAGCTTTCTTCAGGAGATTGGAATCCTTTGTATAATGCTCATTTGGCGAAAAAGAATACGAGTACATATACATCTATTCAAGATAATTTTAATATTGATTGGAGAATTATTCCGGCATTGCGATTACAAGGACGTATTAGTTATACCAGACAATTTGATAAAAGGGATTTATTCAAGTCTCCGGAATCTTTGGATTATAGCACGGAAACAGATCCTAAAAAGAAAGGAACTTATTTTCGTTCCAATTCACAAAGTGATAAATTTGACGGGAATTTGACATTACAATATAATAAAGTGTTGGGAGTACATTCGTTGAACGTGGGTGTGGGAAGCAATCTAACAGAGTCGACCGAGGAAGGAGATTCTTATACCGGGGTCGGTTTTGTTAATCCGGATATGGTTTTTATAGGAGCGGCGATCTCTTTTGAGGAAAATTCGAGTCCTAATGGTAGTTATGATAAATCCCGGTTGGTCGGATTTTTTGGTAACGTGAATTATGGGTATGATAATCGTTATTTCTTGGATTTATCTTTCCGTACGGATGGTTCCAGCAAATTCGGGAGAAATTCACGTTTTGCTCCGTTCTGGTCAGTAGGAGTTGCTTGGAATGTGCATAAAGAAGCGTTTTGGTCGGGAGACGAGAAGAGTTCTTTAAAATTGAGGGCTTCCGTGGGTAGTACGGGAACGACTAATTTCTCTTCGACTCAAGCGTTGACAACTTATAATTATGATTTTTCTAAAATATATAATGGTGTGTTTGGTGTCAGTTTGGCCGGATACGGTAACCCGGAGTTGAAGTGGCAGAACACTATTTCTTATAACGTGGGTGTGGATATGACTTTGTTGAAAGGGCTGGTTACGTTTAATGGAGATTTTTACATTAAAAACACGGAAAATTTATTGTTGCCTTTGACGGTTGCACCGTCGACCGGTTTTAGTAGTTATGTGGAAAATATTGGAAAATTGAGGAATACTGGGATTGAGGGCCGTTTGCGCTTGAATTTGATTCGGGATACTCAAAGAGATTTAAGATGGAATGTAACACTTTCCGCGTTCCATAATAAGAGCAAGATCACGAAGTTGTCTAATCAGTTGGAAGAGATCAATAAATATGCTAATAGTGATTGGTATAATCAAGGAACTGTCGTGTACCGGCAATATGAGGCCGGGCGTTCGCAAACAGCCTTGATGATGGTTCGTTCGGGAGGAATCGATCCAGCAACGGGAAACGAGGTTTATATTAAACGTAACGGGGAGTTGACATTTGAATATGATGCAAATGATAAAGTGAAGTGTGGAGATATGAAACCTACGATCGAAGGAAACGTGAATACGAATTTGACGTGGAAGGGTTTTACGTTGTATATGCTTTTTAAATATCAGTTTGGGGCCAAGGCTTATAATGGGACCTTAGCTTCTAAAGTGGAAGGTGCTAACCCTTATAAGAATGCAGATAAGCGGGTGTTGTATGATCGTTGGAAAGAACCGGGGGATCATGCTAAATTCAGACGTATTGATGATCGGACTTCTCCTTACCAGACGACACGTTTGGTTTTTGATAATGATTTGTTTTCTCTGTCAAGTGTGTCTTTATCTTATGAATTACCCCGGGATATCAGTCAGAAGATTTATGCAGATCGAGTTCGATTGATGTTGAGTACGACGGACGTATTTCGTTTGTCAACCATAAAGCAAGAGCGAGGGACAAGTTATCCTTTTGCCCGAACTTTTAACCTGAGTTTGAATGTTACGTTTTAATTGTTAATGAAAAGAGTTATGAGGTTAAGAAATTGTATAGGAAGTTTGTTGTTGACGCTCATGTTGTGTTCTTGTAATTCATGGTTAGATGTAGATTTGATCAACCAGAGTGAAGAAAGTGATCTTTTCAGTACCGAGCGTGGTTTTTCCGAGGCTTTAGCCGGTGTCTATTGCGATATTGCGGCTTCTAATATGTATGGACAAACATTGTCTTTCGGAATGCTTGATATAATGTCTCGTATTTATGATTATTCTCAGATCCCGAATAAGATGAAAATATTCCGGGATTATGATTACGAGAATAAGGATATGAAAAGTTATATCTATCTGTTATGGAGCTCATTTTATGCTAATATCGCAGCATTGAATAATATTTTGGAATGGAGTGAGAAAAATGCTTCTGTTTTATCTGATGAGCGACGGAATCAGGTACGGGGTGAGGCATTAGCTTTGCGAGGTTTGTTGCATTTTGATATTTATCGTTTGTTTGCTACTGACGTTAAACTGGATCCAAAGGCTCGTGTTTTGCCTTATCAAACGAAGTTTGGAGTAAAAACGCCGCCTGTTTATAGCACGATGGATTATTTGAATCTGGTGATTGGTGATTTGGAGGATGCGGTAAAATATTTGGAGAATGATCCGATTAAGGAAGTGAAACCTTATCAGTTGGGGAATGGTGATGATGAAAATAAAGATGGAGCTGACCTTTATGTCGCTCGAATGAATTATTATGCGACGAAAGCTTTGTTAGCCCGGGTTTATTTGAGCATGGGAGGGGATAAAATAAAGGATGCCCGTCGTCTGGCCGAGGAGGTAATTGATTGTGGTAAATTTGCTTTGGTGAATTATGAAAAGAGTTTGAACACGGATGAGGCAAATAAAGATTTACTTTTTTCTGATGAACATATCTTTTCTTTGCGGGGACAAAACGTGAAATCTGATGCGGAAGGTGTACATAAGCAAATAACGGGTACGGATGGAAACGTGCAAATGGCTAGTGGTTATCAGTCTATATTATATTTGGGTGATTTAGAGGATTATAGATTGAATTGGTATAAAAGTTTTTATATTATAAAATATACTTCCGATAATAGTGAACGTTTTTTTCCCAAGATGCCTATGATTCGTTTGTCAGAGATGTACTTGATCGCTGCTGAAGGATGGATGGAGGATGACCCGGAACATGCGGCCGAATTATTACAAACTTTAAAGCAAGCTAGGACGAAATCAATCGTGAATAAGCAAACGGTGACGGAAGAGATGATTTTATTGGAAATGCGGAAAGAGTTTGTTGGGGAGGGACAGCTTTTTTACGTGTATAAGCGTTTAAATCATGATATTATCGGTAATACTTCGGAAGATGGGGTAAAAGCAAGTAATAGTGTTTTCGTGTTACCGTTACCGGAAGAAGAGATAGAATATGGATATAGAAATTAAATAAGACTTGTTTTATGAAGAAGTTAATATATATTATTTGGGCGTTTTGTCTTGGATTGCAGGGATGTGAGCAAGATCCGGAATACGAGTATGATGATATTGATCGAATTTATTTCCAGTACGAGGTTCAGAATAGTCTGGGGAATAATGTAAGCGTAGATTCGGTTGTTTTCTCGTTTGGGAAATTGCCAGAAGAGGTCGTTGCTGATACGGCTAAGATCGTCGTGCAACTTATGGGGAATGTTTCAGAACAACCTCGGAAATATCGGGTGAAGGTGCTGGAAAAGGGGGTGCAATTAAATGGTGTGACAACTATGGTTGAGGGTGAAGATTATGCTCCTATTGCCGAAGAGCAGGTGTTTGGGCCTAATCGTTTTCAGGATACTCTTCGAATTTTGGTGTATCGTAAGAATTTGAGTACCAGTTTGCGAAATCCGGAATCAAAAACTTTGATGCTGACTCTTGAAGAGGGTGAGGATTTCTTGTTGGGTATTAATGTCGGGCATGAAATGAAGTTGTCTGTGAATAATATTTTATTCCCTCCGTCTTGGTGGGCGGCGAATGAGACGCAACTTGGTTTTTATCACCCGAAGAAATGGCGGAAGTTGATAGAGTGGGATTCTATGTTCGCTGTTGAAGATGCTTTTGTCGGTACTGGGGTTGATATGCAGAAGAAGAGTGGTATGTTGAATGATTGGCTGGATAAAAATGTGATTATTGATGATGAAACGGGGATGCGTATAACAAAAACCGGGCTTGTTGAAATTTAATATTTGGAAAAGTAATTTGTATGAGAACAATACTATTTTTTGTGTGTCTGACAGGCTTGTTATTTGCTTGTTACGATGATAAGGGGAATTATGATTATCACGATATTAATCAAATTACGATTTCGGGGATTGATAGTTTGATTCGTTGTGATCAGATGGATTTGTTACATATTCCGGTCACTTTGGAAGGGACGCAGTATGCCGATACGAATCGATTCACGTATTTTTGGGAAATTAATCGTAAAATAGTGTCCACGGCCAAAGATTTGAACGTGTATGTTAATTTCCCGTTAGGAGAAAACGAGGCTCGTTTCGTGGTAACGGATAAAGAACTTGGCACGAAAGCATTTAAATATTTTAAAATCAATGTGTCCAGTTCCACGGCGGGTGACTGTATTTTGGTTTTAAGCAAACATAAAGGGCATGCAGAGTTGTCTTTTAAGCGTTTGGACAAAGAAGGAAGTGTTTTTACCCCTAATTTTTATGAAGCTTTAACCGGAAATTATTTAGGGACTAATCCACGAAGGATACACCGAGATTATCTTCCCGAGGCAAATAATGTAAATTCCGGGTTGAAAATAGAAACGGATCATCAAATAAAATGTTTGAGTGAGGAGACGTTGCAGGAGATTGAGGGGAATGCCATTTTGGATCATAATTATTATATCAAAGAGGCTCAGGGTTTACCTTCCGGAGATATAACGGGTTTTGAAGTGAAAGCTTTTAATCATCAGGCTACAACAATGGAAGGGATGATGAATACGAATTATACGTGTACAATAGCGGGAGATGAATTTTGGACGATACAATCAACATGTGTTCCTTCTATGAATATGTGGTTAAAACTTGCATTTATGCAAATAAGGAGTCCGTGGAAAGGAACATTATCCCCGACAATGTTTTTGTCTTCTTTAGTTGAGTCTGGAGGACAAAATTATACAGTGGCAAATATGTATATGTTTGATGAAACGGTCGGTCAATTTTGGTATAATAATTTGCTGTCCGCTAATAATGTTGGAGTTCCAGAACTTGGGACTTATAGTGGTTATTCTTTATTATTTGGAACCCATACGGCAACAAAAGATCATGCCGTGGCCGTGTTGAGCGATGGGGCGGGTTATCGGATGTTGTATATGAATCTTTCGAATGGAACGCAATCGGTACTTGCGGATTTTGCAGTACCTAGTAATATTATTAACGAGACAACATCTTATTATCCGATGAAAAATGAAGCTTATATGTTGTTTACCACGAATGATAAGTTGTATCGTTATAATTTGCGCGAGTTGGAAAATAATGTTGCCCCAGGGAATTCGAGCGTGTTCGTGGAGTTGTCGAAATGGGGGTATAATGCGGAAGCTAAAATCACTTGTATGAGTGTTTCAAGGACAGAACAGGAAATACTTTTGGGAGTTTCTCGTTATGGGGATGATACGGAAGGTATGTCTGAAGGATTGAAAGGGGATGTGTTGGTTCTAGATCTAAAAACAGGAGAATTAGTAAAAAAATATGAAGGAATATCTGGAGTTCCCGTGGATGTGAAAATTAAGTATCAGAAATGGCTTCGGGATGGTAAAGAGGGAGGAAATGTTGTCGATATGCTTTATTTTTAGATATTTTAAACTAGAGTGATTGTGTGTGTTAGCGATAGAAAGCTTCATGTCTTTCTATCGCTATTTTTACTTATTGATTTTCATTTCCTTTTAATACCGGAAGACTGATATGGTATTTTACGGCAACAATCCGGGCTAAAATGACGCTTCCGGCCGTGATGATTTGGGTGGTGATATGGCCTACGGCAAAGAAGTCACAGGCGAAGTAAATTAATCCTCCTAGAATACAGGCGATGGCGTAAATATCCTTGCGGAAGATTAGGGGTACTTCGTTGATAAATATATCCCGGATCACACCCCCGACAGCTCCGGTAGTCATACCCATGATGATAGCTACCCACATGGGAAATCCGGCAAGTAAACTTTTTTCAATTCCTACCACGGTAAATAGTCCTAATCCGATGGCATCAAAGATGAAAAACGTGTTATTCAGCCGGATCACTTGTTTCCCGAACATAATCACGAATAACAAGGCCAGCCCTGTAACAATCAGATAGGAGGGTTGGTGCATCCAAAAAGGAGTTAACCCCAGCATCAAATCTCGTGTCGTTCCGCCCCCGATGGCTGTTGCGGCTCCGACCACGTATGCCCCGAACCAGTCGAATCGCTTGGCTGATGCCAAACGTATTCCACTGATAGCGAATGCGAATGTACCGATGTAATCAATGATTGTAGTAAAATCAATATTCATATTCCTGTTATTTTTTGAGCCTGCAAAGCTAATAATAAAGGAATATCATTCGCCACGTATTTTGATGTTTTACAGCATGATAATAGGGTTTATAAACCTATTTTTATACCCACTCTTCGCTTTTCACTTCCCCTTCCACGGAAAGTACGATCTTTTTGATCGGGATGTTACGGGAGGCCATTTCTCTCGCTTTTAAAGCCATTTGCAGGAGGCCACCGCAACAAGGTACTTCCATGATGAGAACCGTGAGCATGTCGATCCGGGCATCGTCAATCATGCTACGAAGTTTGTCCACGTAAGAATCGGTATTATGATCCAGTTTCGGGCAGGCAATAGCCAGAATCTTACCTTTCAGGAAGCGTTCGTGAAAATTCCCGGCAGTGAAGGCAGAACAATCGGAGGCTAGTAGTACGTTTGCTCTTTGGAAATATCCGGCTTGTGGGTTTAGCAGGTGTAACTGTACAGGCCATTGCCGGAGTTCTGAGCTACTAGAGTATGGGGTTGCTGCGGGTTTCATTATGGGTTTTAATTCTCTTGCCATGGAACTGGGACATCCATATCCTAGTTTCGGAGTGGGATGTATTTCTTGGAGATTTATGGGGATGTTATGGCGTTTTAGATAGTCCACTCCCTGTTTCACCAATTCTTTTTCATCGTGGTCTTTCAAGTGACGCAGATGGGCCAAGATCACGTGTTCTCCTTTGGGGGCAATACGTTCCATAACAGCCTCTTCGCTATACGGTTCCGCTTCTCGTTCCTCTAATTTGATGGCGCCGACGGGACATTCTCCAATGCAAGCACCCAGCCCGTCGCAATATAAATCACTTATCATGACGGCTTTTCCGTCTATTAATTGTAAAGCTCCCTCGTGACAACCTTGCACGCATAGCCCGCAACCGTTACATTTTTCCTCGTCTATTTTTATAATTGTCCGTTTCATAGTCAGTTGTTTTTTGTTCTAGGACAAAGATATACGTGAAAACAGGGGAACTTTGTAATGAATATTACAGACGGTATTTAAAAAACAAGAATAATTGTTTATAAATCTTACCTTGAGAGTATGATATGTAATATAAGGTAATATAGCCTTGATAGCAAGGCTATATTACTGTGGAAAAGTCCTATTTGAATGTTTTTTTCAAGCGTTCGAATCCTTCTTTTACCGTTTCAAGTGGGCAACCGATGTTCATACGAAAAAAGCCTTCTCCATCAGGGCCGAAATCCATGCCGCTATTTAAACCGACTTTCGCCTCGTGGAGTAGTTTTTCCTGGATTTGTTCGTGGGATAATCCTGTCGCCCGAAAATTAAGCCAAAGTAAGAAAGAGCCTTCCGGGAGTATCATTTTTATCGTGGGCAACTCTTCTTGGAGAAATTGGTCGGTAAACAGGATGTTCTTTTCGAGGTAACGAACCATTTCGTCCAACCAGGCGTCCCCGTGCTTGTAGGCAGCCTCTAGAGTGACGTGCCCGAAGATATTGCCCAAATCCAAGTGAAGGCATAGAAGTTCTTTCTCGAAGGGGCGACGTAATTCCGGGTTCGAGATCACGACAACGGAATTCATCATCCCGGCGATATTGAATGTTTTACTCGGAGCCATCATGGTCACGGTGATCGCGGCAATCTCCGGTGAGAGGGAGGCCATTACCACGTGCTTGTGTCCGAAAAGAGCAAGGTCGGAATGGATTTCGTCAGAGAGAATCGTGACCCCGTGTTGCAAGCATAACATTCCGATTCGAGTAAGTTCTTCCTTGGTCCATACTCTTCCCACTGGGTTGTGAGAATTGCTCATTATCAGTAATTTTACTCCGTTTTTTAGTTTCTTTTCAACATCTTCCCAGTCAATCTGGTAATGTCCGTTTTCTACTTTCAAGGTACTGCATACGAGTTCCCGGTTGTTATCTTTCACCACGGCATAGAATGGAGGATAGACAGGAGTAAAAATCATGACCTTATCATGTTCTTCCGTGTAAACTCGAACCCCTAATGCCAGGGCCGTGACGATACCGGGACTACTTAATAGCCAGCGGGTGTCCACTTGCCAACCGTGGCGACGTGCCACCCAATCGGCGAATGCCTGTTTGGCTTTATCACTTCGGAACGTGTATCCGAAAACTCCTTTTTCACAACATTCACGAGCGGCATCGAGAATTTCGGGGGCTACCTGAAAATCCATATCCGCTACCCACATGGGTAGAATATCCGTGCTACCAAACACGTTTGCAAGATTGTCATACTTCACGCAACTCGTGTTCCGACGGTCTATTATCTGATCAAAATTGTACATACTTTTTTTATTTAATCGAGTAGCAAGTTATAAAACTCTTTTAAATATTTATACGGGAATGGACGGGAAATGTCGAAACATTTATTTCATATTTTGGTAATCGTTTCTTAACAATACAATTCTTCCTTTGTATAAGTAATTTAGGAATGAATATATGCCTAAGAAACAGCAACATTACAAAACAATCGTTCTTTCGGACATCCACCTCGGTTCTAAATGGTCGAAGACGAAAGAGGTTACCCATTTTTTAAAACAACACTCTTGCGATACCCTTATCTTATGTGGTGATATTATCGACGGGTGGTCGCTTATGCGAGGGAAAAACAGTAAATGGCGGCGGCGCCACACGAATTTTATCAAGGTGTTACTAGATATCTCTCATGACACGAAGATTATTTACGTGCGGGGAAATCATGATGATTTCCTGGATCGGGTGATCCCCTTGACCTTTTCGAATATTTCAGTGGTGAAGGATTACATCTACACGAGTGGGGATAAACGTTATTACGTGCTGCATGGGGACGTGTTTGATAAAGTGACTTCCTCTATGAGTTGGTTGGCGAAAGTCGGGGATGTGGGATATTCTTTCTTGTTGTGGGCGAACAAGATTTACAATCGCCGTCGATTGAAGAAAGGTTTGCCCTATTATTCGATTGCCCGGGAAATCAAGTTGAAAGTGAAAGCTTCGGTTTCATATATCAGCGATTTCGAAAAACACATCGTGGATATTGCCGGGAAGAAAGGTTGTCAAGGGGTGATTTGCGGGCATATCCACTATCCGGAGAAGAAGATGATCGGGAACGTGCTTTACTTGAATTCGGGAGACTGGATGGAATCTCTCTCTGCCTTGACCGAGGATTACGATGGAAACTGGAACGTGTATATCGAAGAAAAGGCTTTGACGGAGGTACGAGATTCGGAATCTGAAACTGTATTACACACGGGATTAGCGGTATGAAGTATTTATTTATCGTTCAAGGAGAGGGAAGAGGCCATCTGACGCAGGCCATTTCGCTCTCGCAAATGTTACGTCGCCATGGTCATGAGGTCGTGGAAGTGCTGGTTGGGAAAAGTAGTAACCGGGAGATTCCCGCTTTCTTTTTGGAGAAAATTGGGGCAAAGGTAAAGACTTTTGCCAGCCCGAGTTTTTGTTATGGGAAAGATCACAAGAAGGTGAAACTGACAAAAAGTATATTACTTAATATCACGGTGAAGAAATTACGGGAATATAGGAAGAGCGTGAATTTGATTCATCGTCACATTCAAAAGACGGAGCCGGATGTGGTAATTAACTTTTACGAGATTTTGGCCGGGCTGATGAACCTGCGTTTCCGGGAACATGTTCCTTTTGTCTGTATCGCTCACCAGTTTCTGATGAAACATCCCGACTTCCAGTACGGGAACGGGACCGGAAGAGAAGAAATGTTATTGCGTTTGAATAACACGTTGTGTTGTATCGGGGCGACGAAGACATTGGCTCTTTCGTTCTACCCTTTGAAAGATTTTTACCGGGAGAGAATGGCTGTCGTACCGCCACTTTTACGGGAAAAGGTGTTACAAACTACTCCAGAGGATAAGGGATATATTTTAGGGTATATGCTGAATCCCGGGTATGCCGATGAGGTAAAAGAGTGGCATAAATCCCATCCCGATCAGGAGGCTCACTTCTTTTGGGACAAGAAAACTGCTCCTCCGGTTTTTCGGGTAAACGATCGTTTAACTTTCCACCGGATTAATGATGTCAAGTTTTTGGAGTATATGCAAGGCTGTTCGGGATATGTCACGACTGCCGGGTTTGAATCCGTCTGTGAGGCAATGTATTGGGGAAAACCGGTGATGATGATTCCTACCCACGTGGAGCAGGAAATCAATGCCGCCGATGCAGTTGGAGCCGGGGCGGGAATCGAGAGTACGACTTTCGATGTTTCCCGCCTCGTGGAATATATTCCGAGCCACAATGCTGATACGGGAGCTTTTCGGGATTGGGTGCAATCTGCCGAAGAGTTGTTTATCCGGCATTTGACGACGCTGGTGTGAAAAGTTGCAAGGGTGAAATTATTCTCTTGCTTTCTGTTTGTCCTTTTCTGTAGATTTTTTCTTTGTTGTTCTTTTAAAAAGTTACTTTTTTAATGTGTCCCAAGTTATTTTCGTGATTCTCTTTTTTCTCTCGTTTTTCTTCGGTTTTGTTCATAGATGTAAAATTCTTTACTTAATTCTTTCATTTCTTTCTCCCGTTTAAATAGTTCCTTTTGGGTGCCGAAGAATGAAACATTCTTCATAGCATATATATAGTCTTCATTGAAACTTTCAGGATCGGCTAATTTTATTTTCTTTTTAATCTCTTGCTCTATCATGTAGAACGTGTCAGGAGGAATAGTTTGCCAAGCAGGATGATCCCAGATTGAAAAACTAATTTCTACAATGTCACCCTGTCTGTTTGCAAGCATATGAATAAATATAGTCAATTTTGCATCAACTAATTCTTCCATTTCTTGTTTCAAATGTCGATATACAATTTCTGCGGTAGTCATTGGATATTCGAGTAACCTTCGTCCATTTTTTCGTTGGAATTTTTTGTTGTCAAATAAATCATGTTTGTTGTTTATATTTTGTAATCGAACTGGCTTCATAATGGGGTGCCCTTCAATTTTTTCCATTATGACGAATAATGAATCTTGAGAGACGTGATAACTTGTTTTTTTCCCGTGTGTAGTTTCGCCATATTTGTAATAGGGTTGTTGGCCCAAGAGTTTTCCTACAGAGAGAAAAAATAGTAATGATAAGAGAAAAGCTTTCATTGTAATATATCTTTTAATGTTTTGAATCCACGCAATGTCCATTCTTCTGTTCTTCCGCCGTATTTAGGCATTTTCTTTAATAGTTCAACTGCTTCTAAATAAAGTCGTTCAAGATTTTTTGTATCTTTAGGATTCTTTAAGTTTAAATTTGAGTCGAGCATCTCTAACATACTGTATATAACATCAAAAAAAGGTTGTGTTTCTGAATCACCAACAAAACTTCCAAGACTTAACTGTGCCATAAAAGCGTCAATTTCATGATTTATTGGAGACGTGTCCGTGGAATGTTGAAATATATGGACAAATTCATGCATTAGAATACCAGCCCAAGTTAAACTAATATTGTTAATATCATTTTCAAGTAATAGAGCGCAGTTGCGGCTTACATATATTGTCGTTCCATCTGTCTCGAAATCGTAGTTTTGAAGGTCGACATCAACACTAATATAGAATGTTTTATTGAAACCTTTTAATTTATCAAATAGTTTTTTACCTAAATGATTGTTGTAAATATTATTTAATATTTCATTGAGCTTGGGAGTGTAGCTCTCAAGACCATTTTGGTATTCGATTTTAATAGGAATATCTGCAATAACAGAATAGAGAATAATATTTTCATCCTTTATTCCCCAATGGAGGTTTTTATCTGGAATTATTTCTTCCGAATATTGACATCCCCAAAGTAAACAGATCAGGCAAAATAATATATATTTCGTATTCATAAATAATTTTATTCATTTACTTGCCTTTCAGTTGTTCCGCGATTTTCTCTCGTAAGGCATCATCTCGGAGATTCTTGGCGACAATTACATTATTTTCGTCTAGCAAGAGAGAATGAGGGAGGTTTTTCACGAAAAACAGGCGAGCGATTTCAGACTGTTGGCCTTTCAAGTCCGAGCCGTTTTCCCATATCATTCCATCCTCTCCTACGGCTTTAAGCCATTCCATCCTATTGTTGTCTAGAGAAATACTAATGATTTCCAGACCTTTTGTATGATATTTCTGATAGATTTTTAACAGGCTTATATTTTCTTGGCGGCAAGGAATACTCCATGATGCCCAGAAATGAATTAATTTTACTTTTCCTTTAGTATTTCTGAGAACAATAGAGTTTCCATCGTTTTTTTTTATTGTAAAATCGGGGGCAACATTTCCTTCCGTGAGTTTTTCCTGTTGAGCAATAAGATTTGCTATTGCTTGTCCGGGGATTGTTGATTTAGCATTCTCTCCTAGCAAAGAATACCTACCTTTCAGTGTTTCTAATTCCATTTGTTGCATACTGGAAAATATCACATAGGCAGCGACATAAGTATCGGCATATTCTTGTAATAGTTTTTTTTCTTTTGCTTGTGCATTTTCCAAAAACTGATTGAATTGATTGATTAATGTTTGTACTTTCGAGTTATTCCCTTTTTGTTCTGTAAGTTGAAGTTCTGTTTGTGTTTGCAGTTGTATGATCTCTGTATTGATTTTACAGAACCGATTATAGATTTCTTGTTGAAAACCTCCTTGTATTATTACTCCTGAGGTCCCTGCAAATATGGTGAAATTTGCATTTTCAAGGATGAGAGGAATGATTCCTTGTTGATCGGTTGTTGTGATGTAAGCCCCGATCGGTTTGTCGGTCGTACCGGTGAATTCGAAAGCCTCGTTTATTATTGGGGTTATTCCTAGTGTATCTACCACCCCTCGTTCTTCACTTATTAATAAAAGGGTTCCGTCGGCCATCCCCTCGATTTTTCCGCTTATTTTGTAATTTTCTTGAGCTATGGTGGTAATAGAAGTCCCTATTACCAATACAATTAGTAATAAAAGTTTCATCTTTTCTGTGTTTTATGGGATTTCTTTGATTTGTAAATGTACATGGAAAAGGAATATCCGGGCTAAACCGGATAATCCTTTTCTAATGAAAATAGTGCGTGTTTTTTACTTGATAAAGTTAAAATACCCCGATTTCTGCTAGGGATACCGAGAAATTTTGTCCATAAACTTGGTCATTAACAATGAATTTGAAGTATCGGACATCGGGTGAATTGGGGAAATAAAGAATAGTTGTTTCTCCATTCGTTGCCCCGATAGTGTTTTCTTCCACGTATGTAGCATCCTCCCAAGAGATCTTGTTTGTTGAGACTTTAACTTTTATCATGCCAGGCATTAGGCTCGCACTTTGAGAATCTGCTTTGTCAAAAGCTTTTTGCACAATTTTAATGCCGTGTATGGTTTGAACTTGTTTCATGTCTACCGTGATTTCGTAAGTACGAGCTAAAGTTGAAATTAATTCTGGTTGCCACCAGTTATCGAGTTGTCCGTCAAATAGATTTTCAAGATTTGAGTTGTAGGGATATTTATCCTCTTCCGAACAAGTATATTCCCAAGTGCTGGCATCCAAACACGTTAATGCTGGTTGCGTGGGATTACTTTTTTTCGTTACATAAGCAGATAAATTTTCATCCGGAATATAATGCTTGTTATAGCGATCGACAGCTAGTCCACAGACCGTGTTGGCTACATCCAGAACAAAAAGACTACGTTCCAGATCATATAATTCGGATTGAGGAACTTGGTCTGCCATGTCTGTTCGCAAGTAACGATTTTTTCCTAGAACTAATTTTTCTAGATTAGGGAGATTCAAGATGTCTTCAAAAGAAGAGAGCGAATAATCATATTCAAGTTCTCTTAAAGATTCAATGAACTCTTCCGAGATCTCACTTTGTCCGTATTTTGCTTTAAGCCAATGCTTGAAATCACTGGTGTACAATTTATCCCGGGAAAGTTGATACGGGTCAAAAACAATTAGGTCATCACATCCTTCGACTTGACCTTCCCGATTTAGAATTACCGGCTTGTCGGGGTCAATTTCTTCTGGTAACAAGTAATACTTTTTTTGCATTAATTCGGATGTTAATTCCAGGGTTTTGACATTCCCGTCTGCAGTATAATAATTCAATTGGGCGGAAGAAATATTCTCTTGCCAAGTTGAAAAGAAAAGCACTAAACGCTTCTTTACAAAGTAATGTTTGGAAATCAATCGAGTAAAGGATATTATTGTTTCATGCGTGGGTGTATAAGGACGTCCAAAAATTGGGTTGGCTAAAGACTCATTGCCATTTTTGTCAATAGCACATACTGTAACCTCGTAATTTCCATCTTCTAAATCGGGAATACTATACTCTGTTGTATTTGGGGCTAGAAGAATAGAATCTTTCATATCATTTACTTGCCAGCGGACTTTAATTTTATCGATAACGGGATCCACATTATTTACCCATTTCACGATTAATCTTTTCCATCCCGGAGCTATCGATACTTTGGTACATTTCCCTAGATAACGAATGGCTCCATCACCTGCATAATCACTATATGTATCTTCCAAACTCTCGCAACCAGCGACAAGGACGAGAGATATAAGTATCCATAAATATTTTTTTATTGCCATAACTTAGTCTTTTTTGGTATAAACCTCGAATTCATGAAATGTTACATATTGGCTTGCGTTAATATCTCCAGCCCAGCCGGAAAATAGTCCGAAGGTATCGTTTATCACAACCTTAATGAAACGATAGGAACTTCCGGTTGCGGCAAATGGGATTGAAATGTATTGCGGTTTGGCCGCTTTGATTTCTTCCAAGCTATTGAGTTCATCTACTGTGTTCAACAAAGGACACTTGGAACACCAGCGGAGATTGTTAACAAGTTCCCTGTATTGTTCAAAATGGCCAAGTTCTTTCCACGAGTTTTCGTCATCTTTATTATTAGATGCGTAAATGGTGACATTACAAGGAAGCTTGTTGAAAATTCTTCCTGCCCACACGTAACCGTACTTTCCCGGATTAGGATCCCATGCTGAAGGTGCTGATGGGAAACTTTTCTTCGTGTATAGCATGCTGTATAGTCGAACTTCCGATATTAGTTTGTCCTCTTGAAGGTCAAGAATAAATAGTGGCTTACCGAAACAATCTGGTCCGGCTAGATAAGTTCCATAGGTATTCTTGTCTGTCCCGAAAGATGTTTCCCCTTTCGTGTCCCCATCGAATAAATATGATTTACTCAATTTTGCCTCTGCGTCTTCTATGGCTAGTCCTTCTGGATCTAAAAAGTCAAATTTTGAAGGAGATAATAAAGCTGTATTGTAGGCTTCGATATTTTCCCAAACTTGCTGTTTTACCATGTAACCTCGAAAATCTTCCGTACGAATTACAACCGTGTTCGTGGCGGCGGATTGTTCAAGGGGGAATGCTAAGGTGTCTGCTCCGGCCGTGATTTGAAAACTATTTATCAATAATGTGTCCGGTTCTTGTGTTTTTGGATCTTTACCGATATAAAATACGTGAGCCATACCGTTTGCATTTTGGGGGACATCGTATGTGAGCATGAATCCGTTCCAACTTGGTTTTACTTCCAGTTGTTCAAAAAAGGCAACAGGGCCAGAATCTTTCGTGTCAAAAGCGATCTCCAACGGGGCCGATTCCACGTTATTTCGATTGCAAAGAGTGATCGACGCCAGAACTCCTTGCCGGGCTTCGTTGAATCCGACTAAAAATAAAGAATCACAAGCATAACTACCCGTTCGTAGTATTTCTTTACCGAACGCATCTTGATAACGGACTCTGATGGATAGAATGTCCGGATCTGCTGGTAATCGATAACGCATAATAGCCCCCCCGGCCGTGGGTTGAAAAGAAATATTTTCTTGTGGTATGGTAATGTCAAAACCGACTTCTTTGTCTTCTTGACAGCCATAAAATATGCTTAATGTCAATAGTATATAAATAAGTTTTTTCATAATTCTATATTTATGTATTAGACTATTTGTTACCAACCTGGATTTTGAACACAACCGGCAACCATAACTTCCTCGCTACGAATGGGGAAAAGATAATCTCTAGGAGCGACGAATTCCCGTTTTGACCATACAACGATAGGTCCATCAAAGTTATTATAGAATTGATGTGCTGTTTCTCCTAAAATATTCCATCCATAAAGATCTGTATTTAATTCATCAGCAGCGGTTAACCAACGGCGTAAATTCCAGAAACGACGCCCTTCAAATGCAAATTCAATGTTCCATTCTTGACGAATGATCTCTCGCATTCCTGTTTTCGTTTTTACCTTGTCTGGGGTTTTTGAGTAATTAGTCCATGCGGATTCTACGTCTGGAATTCCTGCGCGTTCTCGTACTGCATTTAGAGGATTATAGACGTGTTCGGCATCAGGTGTTTCTAAATATTCATTCCAAGCTTCTGCTTTCATCAGGTATAGTTCTGCTAAACGGAAAATAATAGCACCTTCTTCACGATTATCGATAGCTGAAGAATAATCACGTGTTGAGACATTAGAGTAGCTTCCCTTTTTCAACCAGTAACCACTTAAGTTTTGCGGATAGGAGTTATTGATGATGGGGGTGTGCGTACCGAATTGTTCTCCCCGATAAGCTTTCACGATAAGATTCTGCGCTGCATCTTTTCCTCTTTGCCAGTAACAGCGGTCGGCGGCGATACTTGCATAGAAACGAGGTTCTCTGCGAAGATGTAGTCCCAGTACATCAGAGTTTAACGGAATGACATCTCGATATAGAGGACTACTTTCTTTTCCCATTTGGTAGCGGGAAGAATAATCCCATTCTTTGTCAGCATCAATTGGTAATCCATGTTCCGTGTAATACATTTCGACCATTTTTATGCTTGGAGAGATACAACCTTTCATTGATGCATTATAATTAGCATAATCAGTACTTTTGAAATAGGGTAACGTCCAAGAATACCAGAAGTGTAAGCTCTGACCTTGTGGGCGAATCATGTATATAGCCTCGTTGTTGGCATAACCTGGCGCTACCACTGAGTTTTCAATATCCATCATGGTATTGAGCAATTCTGTACTTTTAGACATATTTCCCGTGACAAGTTGTCTTCCTCCATCTAAACAAAGTTGTATCGCCTCGTCTGTCGCTTCTGCTGCACGTTTCCACTTTTCATGATCATATGTTGTGTTAAACAGTTGTTCTCCCTTTTTATTTTTGAAATTGGTATATGCAGGATTCCCGTTAAAAAGGGGTGATGCGGCATATAGCAGAACTTGTGCTTTTAATGTTGCTGCGGATTCTAAACTATGATATGTCCAACGAGATTGATCTTTTTGCATGAAAGGAGGTAATACTTTCATCGCTTCATCCAATAGCCTGACAATTGTGTTTACACAAGTGTCAATAGGAGAACGTGGTTGTTGCATAATCTCAATATCTGAATTTACTTCAATATTTTCAGGAACTAAAATGATTGGTCCATACCGGCGCATGAGTTCGAAATACAGTTGTGCTTTTAAGGCTTTTAATTCGGCTACCCATAAAGCTTTTTCGTTGTCAGGCATATTGTAAACTCCACCGATCTTTTCGAAAAAGATATTACAATAACGAATGGCAGCATAAAATAAGTCTTTTTTCCAAATATTGGCATATGGTTCTTGAACCATTTGTAGACCGTCGCCGATAAATAAACCGTACCATTGCCATCTATGTTGAGTTGTGAGAAGTTGTCGCGTATATTCTCCGGCAACGACTTCGTCTGTCCCGGTAAAAGCGGGATTTACGATGACGGAAGAAACCGGATCGGTCATGAGAACATAACAGCTTTTTAACCATAGTTCGGCTTGTTCTCGTTTTTCAAAAATGGTCTCGATTGTCTCAATATCATTCTCGGGTACTATATCCAGATAGTTACTACAACTAGAAAAGAATATTGATGTGACAATCGTGCTATATATAATTAAATGCTTCATAATAGTAATTTATTAGAATTAGAAACTGAAATTTAAACCGATAGCATATGTCTTTTGTATGGGATAATTAAAACCGTCTTCACCTAATTCTACATCCCATACTTTAAAGTTGGTGATTAAGAATGGATTATTTGCCCGGACGAAGAGTTTGACATTCTGCAATTTCCATTTATCCATCAATTTTCGAGGCATATTGTAAGCTAATTCCAACGAGGTACAACGTAAAAAACTACATTCTCGCATAAAGTAGGTACTTTTACGAATTTCTGCATTATTTTCATTATACCAATCTTCTTGTGGATTGTGTTGTGTTAAGTTGTAAGTTGATAATCGTGGCCAGAACGGTTTGTTTGACATATTGTCTTCTGACCAATGGTCGTTGTAAATAGCCTTTAGCATGGCGTGGTCATTATCAAATGGAGATATTTTTTTAGGATCCATAAAGAATCCTCGTTTCCCGGAACCTTGGAATGCAAAACTGAATTCGAAACTCTTGTAGTTGATAAAGCCTTGGAAACCATAAATTAATCGAGGAGTTTCTGGGAATCCGATGTAAGTCGCATCTTCCACGTCAATCACTCCATCACCATTCAGGTCGCGATAACGGATATCTCCGGGCATTACATCCCCACCTTGAACCGGAGAGTTGTCTATTTCTGCCTGGTCGCGGAACAAACCTTCTGCAATATATCCTACTTGTTGAGAGATTTCATGACCAACCTTACGTTGCCATACTGGTTTATCCGTTGCCTCTTCAATTTCCAAATATTTTGATTCGGAATAAGTGGCCGTGGCGTTTAAGATGACCCACAAGTCATTTGTGAAAGCGTGTTGGATTTTGCCAGAAAAGTCTAACCCGCGCGTTCGTGCTTTACCAATGTTATCTAAGGGGGCAAGCTCTACACCCATGGAAGAGGGGATTGTGGTACGATTGGCCAAAATGTTATGGCGTACTTCTTGAAAAGCATCTAAAGTAAATTCAACAACACCTTTGAATAACTTAGCCTCTAGTCCCAAATTTACTTGTTCTGCAATCTCCCATTTTATATTTTCATTAGCATAGGAAGAAACTCGGAAACGATTAATATTTTGTCCATAGGGCATTGGATCTTTATATTGAAGGCTATTAGGTTTTTCGATGAGTGGCAGAAAAACAAAACGAGGGGTTGAAATGATTCCGTCGTTTCCAACCTTCCCATATGAAGCTCTGAATTTTAAAAAGGGTAGCCACTCTGAAGTGGATTGCATGAATGGTTCGCTGGATATAACCCAGGCAATTCCTCCGGCTGGAAAAAAGCCCATTCGGTTCTTGTCCGCGAAACGTTCGGAGCCATTGTACCCGAAACTACCTTCTATGAAGTACCGATCTTTGAATCCATAACTTCCGCGCATGGAGAATGTCATGTTGCGTCGGGGCATACCGTCTAGGACGGATTGGATGGGAGTGTAGGTTCGTTCTTGCATTTGAAAGACTCCTGTTAATGAAGTCTGGTGATCTCCCCATGCTGCGGTATGTAATGCCCGCCCTTCGTAAGTCACTTGCGTGTTGGTTGTAGAACTGTTAGATGCGACTTCTAGTGTTCTACGGGCAGATACCGGGTTTATAGCATGTAGGGTATGCTTACCTGTTTCGAAATTGTAGTTTTCAAGAGAATATAAAAAAGGTGCAGTTTTAAAACCAGTTGTGTAGTATCCGGATTGAACAATGGATACGCTGGCTCTAATCTCAAGACCTTTGATTAGAGAGGAAAGATTATGGATGTATTCTGCTTTGTTTGTGGTAGAATACCGGGTACGTTTCATGTATCCTTTTTGAATCTCCATGTATGGATTTGTCGTGTATTTATCTACTGTTCCAAAACGAAGATGGGGCCAGTTGTATGTATCATCTCCCGGATAGGTAGGTGCAAAATCGACAGGGGAAGCATTAAAGGCTAATTGGTACGCTTGGGTTACATCATACAACGGTCCATTATATTTATCTAAAGTGGTGGACGAGTTGATTAATAATTTGATACCCGCCTTTAAATCAATGTTCAGGTTTGCCCGGAAAGAGGTTTGATTGTTTATGATGTTACAATCATAATCATTTAATTTATCTGTTTTTAGCATACCTTGATCTCGGTTGTAATTTACAGAAGCGTAATATTGTACAACCTTTGAACCACCCCTAATACTGATCCCGGCATGGTGGTTTACGTTAAAACGTTTAAATAAAACATCGTACCAGTCGTTTTGAGGGTATAGCCAAGAAGGATATTTTCCCGAGAGGGTTCTGTTGATTGTTTCCTCGCTGTATTTGGGTGTTGAAGCTTGTGAGCGTCCCATTAATGCTTGGTTGTACATTCGCATATAAGTGATGGGATCTACCACGTCAATTTCTTTGGTGGGCATGGAGAATATGGATTCATAACGTAAAGATGCATACACGCTGCCTTCTTCCCCCTTTTTCGTGGTAATCATGATTACTCCATTTGCCCCGCGAGCCCCGTACATCGCTGTTGCCGAGGCGTCTTTTAATACCGAAAAAGTCTCGATGTCTTCGGGTGCAATTCTGGCTAGTTCCAATTTTGACGATTCTACCCCGTCGATCAAGATTAGTGGGTCAATATTTGCTCCTGTCTGGAAAGACGTGATCCCGCGAATATAGAACTTCGTATTCATCTCTTCTTCGGTCAATGCTCCCGGAATTCCTCCCGTTTGCCAACCGATAATACCGGGGACACGTCCCGCTAGGCTTGTTGTTAAGTCACTGTTAGAGGATTTTAAATCCATGGGGCGTACCGTGGAGATTGCAGATACTACACTTTCTTTCTTCTGTGTACCAAAGGCAACAACGGCAACTTCTTCAATGTTTTCGGCTGTTGGATTTAATGTTACATTCACGGTCTTTTTTCCTTTGATAGCAACGATTTCCGGTTTGTAACCGATGAAAGAAACTCGTAAAACATCGTCAGGTCTAACAGGAATCGTGTACCGTCCATTGGCATCTGTGGCAACTCCTTGGGTTGTCCCGTGGATAATTACTGTGGCTCCGGGAATAGGATTTCCTTTATCATCTGTAACTTTACCACTAAGTCTGATTAATTCTACGATCTTTTTCTCTCGAATGGAGATCAAGCTTTGTGAAATGGCGTATTCTAATCCCAGCTTGGGAAGAATCTCGTCTAAAAGTTGTTTTACCTCCTTGTTTTTAGCCTCTACTGAAATTTTTCCTTTGGATTTGGCCAACTCACTGTTGTAGAAAAAGTCATAGTCGGTTTGCTTTTTTAATTCCTCGATGACTTCGTTTAACGTGACATCTTTCAAATCTAAAGTAACCTTTGTTTTCTTTTGGGCCTGTGCATTTGTCGGGAGGGCAAAGCACACACCTAGCAACAAGATTACTAGAAAATTTTTAAAGATTAACATCTTCTGCCATGAATTCCAGCATCTTGGCAATGCATAGTCTCGCTTTTTTTTCATAAATTTGTAAATTAATTTATTAAACATCTATACTTCCGATTCTTGCAAGGACTCCGGAAAGTATTGAGAATAGGAACAGGTTGAGGATTGATCAAGTCTTCAACCTGTTATATTTTTATTTTCTTTGTATTATAATCTTGTCTTCAGCAATGATGAAATTGACGTCACGAGTGTATTCCAGCATCTCGAATAATGGACGGAGATCCTCGTAACGTTTCAATCGTCCACTGAATTTTATCTCTTTGACTTTTGGGTCTGCGAACTCGATATTAAGATTGTACCATCGGGTAAAAATTTGCATTAATTCCTCCAAGGACATATCCTCAAATTCATAGTAACCCTCCTTCCAAGAGATGAATTGTTGTACATTTACCGGAAAATAGTCCGATTCTTGTGTAGTTTTATTGTAAGCAACTTGCGTACCGGGAGCCATGATGATATTTTTATTTCCACAATGGGCCTCCACCCGCCCTTCTACCAAGGTCGTTTTTACCCACGTCCCTTCAGCATAAGCGTTTACATTGAAAGAAGTTCCCAATACCCGAATTGCAACATCCGATGCATGAACGATAAATGGGTGGAGGGAATCAGATTTAACCTCGAAATAGGCCTCTCCGGTTAAAAATACTTCTCTCTTATCCCCGATAAATTGATCCGGATAGCGCAATGTGCTACCAGCGTTGAGATATATCTTCGATCCGTCCGAAAGTACTAGATTGTATTCTGCCCCGTAGGGTATGTTTATAGTGTAATACTCGGTCTCTCTCGTTTTAATGGTATTGGATTCAACAATTAGAGTTTGTTGGTCCGTGCGCATTTCCCTGTTACTGTCAGAGACAATAACCGCTTTTTTCTCTTGGCTAAGTAATCGCTTTCTGCCATCAGGTAAAATCAATTCTGCCGCGGGTCTTTTAAGTGCTAAACCGGAGATATACGTTTGATTGATCGTTTGTGTTCTCGTGACGGTGTTCTCCGTCCGGAGAAGGAAGAAAAAACCGATAAATAGGATAATTCCTGCTGCACAGGATGACCAAAAGATCAATTGACGTTTTCTTTTGCTTTGTCGGACTTGGTGTTGAACTTTGTTAAATACGACTTGATGTGATTGATGCCGGGCTAATATCTGTTTTTGTTTCTCTAATTTCAGTATCAGTTTTCCTACTTTCTTGTTATGGACGGAAGAATTCTTCCATGCCTCGAATTCCTGTCTTTCCTCCTCGGTCAATGGAGCTTTATTTAGGTAGGCAGCTAGGATGTCATCAATGTCTTTTTTCATATCTCTCCCTTTGTTTTTTATATATTGCTAAAAGGAAGAAAAAGGGTGATAAGAAATTAATCTTTTTCTGTTAAAAAAAGTAAAAGCGTAAAAAACAATTCTTCTTGTAAGTTTTCCCGTAAAAATTTGAGTGCTGTCTTCATTTGAGTCTTCACGGTATTAATGCTTGTGCCTAGTTCATCGGCCACTTCTTGGTAGGTTTTGTCATTCAGACAGGCCATGAGGAAGACTTTCCGGCATTTTTCGGGGAGCTTGTCTATTGTTTGGTATAATAATTCGATCTCTTTGGAGGACTCGTCAAGCGTGTCATAATGAGAGATTTCACTTTCTTGGGAGAATGAAACTTGTATATTGTATCTTTTCTTGTATTCCCGGAGAAAAAGGAAAGCTTGATTTTTAACCATTTTGAAAATGAATCGGTCCAGATCGCCCGAGAATGAATGAAGGCGCTTGCTATTCCACAGGTTGACGAAACAATCCTGTACAATGTCTTCGGCTGTTTCCAAATCATCCAATATATGATAACAATATAATAATAGATTATCATAGTACCGGTCAAAAAGAAGTCGGAATGCACCGCTTTCGTCTTTTTTGAGTAAATCTAATATGGATTCTGACGGATTCATGCACACTTTTTTGTACTTACAAATATAATGAACTCCAAGACGGATGCAAATTTTAAAAGAAATTATTGTTTGAAATGTTTGTTTCCGTGAATATAATTAAAGGAGATTAGAGGAAAACCTAAAGAGAATTAGAGGAGATAATCCTCCTTGTTCGAAACTTTCTCGATGATTCCACGGAGCTTATTCGTCCCGTGTTGGATGAGTCACGAGTGATCTTCGAATGATCTCTGAAGGTGGGGGATTATTTGGGTTAGATCACTTCTTTATCACGGTAGGATTTGGTAATAAACAGGGGAGAAGTATGGTCAAAAAGAAAGGGAGCCCCGTGGACTCCCTTCTTCTGCCTGATGGCATTTTATTATTTCTTAGCCAAGTCGATCAAAATTTCAAGAACTTGGATAGCACTTGTCGGCACTTTGGTACCGGGACCGAATACGGCGATAGCACCTGCGTCGAACAAGAATTGGTAGTCTTGATGAGGAATAACACCACCCACGTAAACGAGGATGTCTTCACGTCCCAATTTCTTCAATTCTGCGATAACGGCAGGTACAAGCGTTTTGTGACCGGCTGCTAGAGAAGATACTCCGACAACATGAACGTCGTTTTCAACGGCTTGTTTTGCGGTTTCCTCCGGGGTTTGGAACAACGGTCCCATATCCACGTCGAAGCCAAGGTCTGCGTAACCCGTAGCAACAACTTTAGCACCACGGTCGTGTCCGTCCTGACCCATTTTAGCGATCATGATACGCGGACGACGTCCTGTCATTTCTGCAAACTGGTCTGCCAGTTCTTTCGCTTTCTTGAAGTCTTCGTCTTCTTTAGCGACACTTGAATATACTCCACTCACGGTTCTGATAACTGCTTTATAACGTCCGGCAACTTTTTCACATGCATCTGAAATTTCACCTAAAGATGCTCTCTTCTTAGCTGCATCAACAGCTAATTCAAGTAAGTTTCCTTCTCCTGTTTCTGCACATTTGGTGATTGCAGCCAATGCAGCGTCAACCTCAGCTTGGTTACGGTTAGCTTTCAATTCTTGCAAACGACGGATTTGGGCTTCACGTACAGCGGTGTTGTCAACCTCAAGAATATCGATCGGGTCTTCTTTTTCCAAACGGTATTTGTTGGTTCCCACGATCGTTTGAGCTCCACTGTCGATACGTGCTTGTGTACGGGCAGCAGCCTCTTCGATACGAAGTTTTGGAATACCGGATTCAATAGCGGCAGCCATACCACCCAATTTCTCAACTTCTTGGATGTGAGCCCATGCTTTTTCAACCAATTCTTGAGTCAAGCTCTCAACATAGTAAGAACCTCCCCACGGGTCGATTGATTTACATATGGTGGTTTCATCCTGAATATAGATCTGGGTGTTACGAGCGATACGAGCAGAGAAGTCGGTTGGAAGGGCGATAGCCTCATCCAATGCGTTGGTATGCAATGATTGCGTGTGTCCCAAAGCAGCTCCCATGGCCTCGATACAAGTACGGCCCACGTTGTTGAACGGGTCTTGCTCGGTCAATGACCAACCTGAAGTCTGGCTGTGTGTACGCAATGCCAAAGATTTCGGGTTCTTCGGGTTGAATTGTTTAACGATCTTAGCCCACAATAAACGTCCGGCTCTCATCTTGGCAATTTCCATGAAGTGATTCATACCGATAGCCCAGAAGAATGACAAGCGGGGAGCGAATGCGTCGATGTCCATTCCAGCGTTAACTCCGGCACGTAAGTATTCCAAACCGTCAGCCAAGGTATATGCCAACTCGATGTCTGCGGTAGCACCTGCTTCTTGCATGTGGTATCCGGAGATAGAGATTGAGTTGAACTTCGGCATGTTCTTGGAAGTATATTCGAAAATGTCAGCGATGATCTTCATAGAGAACTTCGGTGGGTAGATATAAGTGTTACGCACCATGAACTCTTTCAAGATATCGTTCTGGATTGTTCCTGACAACTGGTCAAGAGTAGCGCCTTGTTCCAAGCCGGCAACAATATAGAATGCCAAGATCGGAAGTACGGCCCCGTTCATCGTCATGGATACAGACATCTTGTCCAATGGAATTTGATCGAACAAAATCTTCATGTCCATGATAGAGTCTACGGCAACACCGGCTTTACCCACATCACCGATTACACGCGGGTGATCTGAGTCATATCCGCGGTGAGTAGCCAAGTCGAATGCCACGGACAAACCTTTTTGTCCGGCAGCCAAGTTACGACGATAGAATGCGTTTGACTCTTCTGCGGTAGAGAATCCGGCATATTGACGGATTGTCCACGGGCGCATCGGGTACATTCCGGAGTACGGGCCACGTAAATATGGAGGGATACCGGCAACATAATTCAAATGCTCCATCCCTTTTAAATCTTCAGCCGTGTACACGGGTTTTACCGGTATCAGCTCGGGTGTCAACCAGTTCTTCTCGATGTGATTAGCTTTTTCCCATTCTGCAGCGGCAGTGGTAGCTTTCTCTGTTGACTTGATATTTATATCTTTGAAATTTGGTTTCATCTTTCAATTTTTGATTTATGATCCAATTCATTTATGATTTCTGATTTACGATTCGGAAAAAGAGCCTTGATTTGTGTGGCTGGAATCTAAAATCAAAAAATCTAAAATTATTTAATTCCCAATTTTTGTTGGTATGCTTTCAAGTCTTCCAGCACGTTACATTTCACGTGAACATAGTTCTTGATGCCAATTTCTTCCAGTTGGGGTCTGCATTCCGGGTTACCGGCAACAACGATGATCGCTTTGTCTTTTAATGCAGCGTAAACTTCCGGTGCGATGGTTGCATACTCGTCATCCGAGCTACAGATTACCACGATGTCAGCCTTGTTGTCCATACATGCTTTAGCACCTTCTTCAACAGTCTTGAATCCGTTGTTATCCATCACTTGGAATCCCGCGCAAGCGAAGAAGTTGCAAGCGAATTGAGCTCTTGCTTTACGCATAGCCAGATTACCCATCGGGAACATGTAAACTACCGGGCGACGACCTTGTTCTTTAGCAAACAAGTCGGTTCTGATACGCATAGCCTCGAAAGCTTGAGTTCCACGGTAAGGTTTTAACGTTTCAACAACAGCGTCGGGAGCGGTTTTGTCTTCCGGCTCTAGGATGCAAGCGCAAAGCTCTTTATCCATTTTCTCGTTGAAGTTCGGGAATTGGTTCGTCCCCAAGAAGTTTTCTTTTCGGTTAGCGATGTCTTGATCTCTCTTCTGTGCGGTAGCTTTCACGGCAGCCTGTACGAATCCTGATTCAAGAGCTTTCACCATACCACCTTGTTCTTGTACTTCCAAGAAGAGTTTCCAAGCAGCCTCGGCGATGAATTGGGTTAATTCCTCGATATAATATGAACCACCGGCAGGGTCAACGATCTTGTCGAAATGTGATTCTTCTTTCAATAATAATTGTTGGTTACGAGCCACGCGTTCTCCCAGTTCTGAAGGATGGCACTCGTAGATGTAGTCGTACGGGTGAACCGTGAACGAGTCAACACCACCGATCGTTGCGGACATGGTTTCCGTTTGAGTACGGAGCATGTTCACGTTCGGGTCGTACACCGTCTTGTTCCATTCTGATGTTTCAGCATGGATATTCATCTTGCAAACACAGTCACAGCAAGGATTGTAAGCTTTCACGATGTGGGCCCACAAGTAACGAGCTGCTCTTAATTTGGCAATCTCCATGAAGTATTTGGAACCGGTAGCAAAGTGGAAACGCATACGAGGAGCGATGTCCTTCACGTCCATTCCTGCATCGGTTAATTTGTCAAGGTATTCTACTCCGGCAGCCAAGCTGAAACCCAATTCCTGCACGATGGATGCTCCAGAATTGTTGAATACATATCCACCTATTTCAATGGTTTTGAAGTTTTTCAGTTCGGCAGTACTTTCCGTGGTGGCCTTTACCACGCTGAACGGGTTCGGGTCACAGAATTTTCCTTCTAAAACGAGTTTGCTGATCGGATCGATATTGATACCTCCCTGTATTTTTTCAGGGTTAAATCCTTTCTCTGCAACGTACTCTTTGAACATATTCAAGATGGCAACCTTGTTGCAACATGCAACGAAGTTAATCTCGATACATTCCAAGCAAATATCTTTCAACAAGGTGGCCATGTCGGCTTTCGTGAAGTTCTTGCAATTTGTAAGCACGAATCCGAGTGAGTCAACACCTTTGTTCAGAACATTCAACGCTTTCTTGTTCGCTTCAGCCACATCCTCTACCACGATGTCTTGACGAACGAACCATTCGTTGTTATTTTTCTTGTTACCTCTCACGAAAGGATATTCTCCCGGGAAGCATTCTAAGTTCTTGAGGTCTTTCATGTCCTCCAACCGGTACATCGGTTGTACGTTGAATCCCTCGTTTGTTCTCCAAACCAGCTTTTTATCGAAGTCAGCCCCTTTTAGGTCTGCAATGACTTTGTCCTTCCACTCTTGGGTGGTGTTGGGAGCAAATTCACTGAAAAGCTTTTCGTTTACATTCTCTGCCATAATAGATTTTTATGTATTTATTCTGTAACTGTTTGTTATTAAAAACGAAAGGCAAAATTAGCCGTTTTTGACAATAAAAAAAAGAAATTCTTCTTTATTTCGCCTCGTGAATCGGAATATAAGTCTTTTTAAGGATTTTGTGAATAGAATGTTCTATGGATTATCGGGGGATTATGGAACGACAGATATTTAAAGAAATATTGCAGGAATATTATCTTGCATAGGGTAAAGGATAATGATTTGATATTCAATAGATAGTTTTACATCCAGCCGTTACCCTTTCGATATGGTTTCGATATATGTTTGTTCTAGGGAACGAAGAGATAACGAAGGAATAAAACGGGTTTGGCAGGACCGGTGTAAGAGAAGGTAAAAAGATGCTGTGGTACATGTTGTATTTTAATAGTAAGGGAAAAATAGATGTTGAAAGTTTAACAAATGGGTGAAAACGTTACGCTTGCGTTTTGTAAGAAAAAAAATTATTTCGTAATTTGCAATGTTAATTTAAAAAACAAAAACAGATGAAGAAAATTAGAGCAGCCATCGTCGGGTATGGAAATATAGGTAGTTACGTGCTTGAGGCATTGCAAGCTGCCCCCGACTTTGAAGTAGCAGGAGTAGTACGCCGGGATGCGACGAACGTGCCGGCCGAATTGAAGGACTATGTTGTCGTGTCGGATATTGCTCAAATCAAGGATGTAGACGTGGCAATTTTGTGTACCCCGACCCGTAGCGTGGAGTCGTATGCCTCGAAAATACTGGCTATGGGGATTAACACGGTGGATAGTTTCGATATTCACACGGAGATTTCCGGTTTGCATAAACGTCTGGGAGAGGTTGCCAAAAAGCATGGGAAAGTATCTGTTATTTCCGCGGGATGGGATCCGGGAAGTGATTCTGTCGTTCGTGCCTTGTTAGAGGCTTGCGCCCCGAAAGGGATTACTTATACGAATTTCGGCCCCGGCATGAGCATGGGACACACGGTTGCCGTGAAAGCCGTTGAAGGTGTGAAAGCCGCATTATCCATGACTATTCCGGTAGGTACGGGGATCCATCGCCGAATGGTGTACGTGGAGCTGAAAGAGGGGTATGATTTTAAACAAGTGGCCGAGGCTATCAAGACCGATCCTTATTTCGTGCATGACGAGACGCACGTGATGCAGGTGGCGTGTGTTGATAACTTGAAAGATATGGGCCACGGTGTGAATCTTGTTCGCAAGGGTGTCTCCGGTAAGACTCAGAACCAGTTGTTCGAATTTGATATGAAGATCAATAATCCGGCCTTAACGGGACAAATTCTCGTGGCAACAGCCCGTGCATCCATGAAACAACAGCCGGGATGCTACACGTTAATCGAGATTCCGGTGATCGATATGCTGTATGGGGATCGGGAGGAGTTGATCAAGCATTTGGTATAGTTTTTAGGATAAAAATGAGGGAGAATAGAAACTCTTCCTCATTTTTGAAATTTATGTGATTTCATTCTATTTTACAGTTCCAGTTCCTCCGGTTCCGTCAGTCCATTCTGTAATACTCGCCTGTCCCGAGACTGCTTGTTGTTCAAATGTAAGTTCAATTTCATGAGATTCTCCGGCTTGTGGGGTAACTGTAATATCAATATCCGTGAACGTGAGAACTTTTTCTCCATTTTGTATTGTAATGTCTGCTTTTATATTGGAAGAACTAGGGTTAATCATTATGACATTTTTGGGAGCAGTAGAACCTCCAATCGTGTTATCTGTGGTGAATTCCAATTTGATATTTTTGGTGTCTAAGCTGTAAGTCATAGCTCCTGTTGAAAGATCAATTTCTGTCGGGATGTTTGTCCCTTTGATGGTGATTGATGTAACGGTAGCACTTGTAGATTCAAAAGAGCTTCCTTTTGTGAATTTGAATTTTAATTGAGATAAAGCATGTGTAAATTGAATTTTGAGATTTGTCGTTGTGTTTTTATTCCCGGAAATCTTTTGAGCATACATAATATCTGTTTGCCCTTTCTCTACTTCTGTAGGAGTAAATTCGAGTTTGTTGTCGGTTATTGTCCCGGCGGATTTGGGATACATCCCAATGAAATAAGTGTATTTTGTAGGATCTTGATTATAATATAGAACTGGATTGAAAGTAATTGTTCCGTCTGCAGAAACCGTTGAAGTAAGGGGGGTGTAACTCCACGTAAGATTTGTTCCGGTTTGATCTCCATCTCCTTTAAAGAAAACAAAATCTCCAAGTGTTGCTTCATCCAGATTATTAACAGCACTTCTTCCAATAGAAACACTTGTTTCGATTCCAGCATTTAGTTTAATCTCTACCGGAGCATTAGGATCAACGTCATCTTCGGATGTTTTCGTACAACTTGTCATAGCTGCTATGGCAAAAATAGATAGAATAAATTTTTTCATATCGTGAGCATTTAAGTTTTTGCAAATGTGAGAGACTTGTCACGAAAGGGATGAGTAAAAAGTAAAATTCTGTTATAATTTTACCTTTTCGGTCGTGACTTGTACGAATTCCAAAGTTTTTACGTATTCGAAATTATTAAAGAGCGTCCACGTAACGTTGTTTCCATTGTTTTGGGGTGATGCCCTCGTTGAGTTTGAAGGCAGAGATGAACGAGGAAAGTGAATTAAAGCCGGAAAGGCTGGCTATTTCCTGGATTTGCATATCCGGGTGTTGAATGAATAGAATCGTGGCTTTCTGTATCCGGTATTTGTTGACGAACTGGTAAAAACTGAAACCAAACTCGTTGTTGATAACGTTCGAGACATACGTGCGGTTTGTTCCCAGTAAGGCGGCCACGTCGGTTATGGTTAGGTTTCCGTTAGTGTATATTTCTTTTTCATCGAAAAGTTGGACGAGTTCATTCTTCATCTTTTCTCTTTTGATCCCGAGATTTTTTAAATACTTTTCGGGTAAAGCGGGAAAAACGGGGGATAATTCCGTTTCGCTTGTTGGAGTGATGACAGGTGGTTCTGGACAGGAATTAGGGGGAATGCTTTCCTCTTCATGAATCTCTGCGTGTTGCTCCGTGTAACAGATATAAGGTTCGTTGAGAGCGTGGATAAACAGATAAAAAGTGAATAATATGGAACTAATGTGGAATAGATAATTGCTCCAGATGGCTTGAAAACAAGATGCGAAAAGAGCTACGAATGCGAAAAATGCAGCCAGAGGGATGGCTTGGTTTAGCCAGTGTAAATCAATGTCTTCCATGGAAGAATAATTCTCTTCTAATCGTTGCATGTGTTTTCGTTTTAAATGTAGAATGCGAAGCGTGTATATCGTGATCATGATGGCTTGAAGGATTAGGCTGGTACAACGGAAAATAATTAGAGGTAAGTTGGTGTTAAAGCACACGTCGTTCTCCGCAACCTTTTCTTGCAGAGGGGACAAAAAGAAACTGATGATCAGCACTAAAATTCCCGGCATCAAGTGTGGCCAAATTCTTCGGGATGTCAGTTTTTCCGGTTTCGAGAGCTTGCGGAAATAGAAAAAATGCAGGGGAACTAAGAACAAGTTAATGGCAATATCAAAGATTGGTAAGCCCAGTTCACCCGTGATATATTTATGAATATCTTGTATCATGTTCGGGATGAAGATCAGCCCCGAGAATGTGAAAATAATTCCCAGTAGCCGCCGCGGATGCATTCCGGCTTGTTCACTGGAGATGGCCCCTTTGACCGTTAATAGCGTGAGGCCGCAAAATAGGGGAATGATAAAAGAAAGGACGTACGAAAAATACATCCAAAATATAGGAGAAGATATGCTGTTATTCATCATATTCCTAGAATTTGAGACACCGTCCTTTTATTTTATGGGACAAATATAATGAAATTATAACTATATGGATATTATCTTGACATTTTGAATGAAAGTTTGGAAGAATAAAAATAGATACCTTAAAAATTGACATCCTGCCGTAAACTTTGTATTTTCGTCCCCATTATAGATGACTTATAATGAATGATGAAAAGTTAAAGGAAGAAGTTCGTAAGGCTTGCGAAATTCTTAAAAATGGGGGGATAATTCTTTATCCCACAGACACAATATGGGGCATTGGGTGTGACGCCACGAACGAGGTAGCCGTGAAACGGGTGTACGAGCTGAAACTCCGGGAGGACAGTAAGGCCATGTTAGTATTATTGGACGACGTGGGTAAGCTTGCATCCTACGTGGAGGTTCCGGACGTGGCTTACGAGCTGCTGGAAGTGAACGATAAACCCATGACAATCATTTACCCGAATGCGAAGAATCTGGCGAAGAATCTGATTGCCCAAGATCAGACTATCGGCATCCGGATTACCTCGGAAACTTTCACGAAAGCCTTGCTTTACCGTTTCCGTAAACCCATTGTCTCGACGTCAGCCAACATCAGCGGGGAACCTTCTCCCCGGTGTTTTGCCGAGATCAGTGAGGTCGTGAAAGCCGCTGTTGATTACGTGGTAGATTTCCGCCAGGAAGAAACAACGAATCCCGCTCCCTCCAGTATTATCAAACTAGATGTTGGTGGCAAGATTCAAATCATCAGAAAGTAATAACCCGAAGATTGAAGTCGAAAGTGTCCCCACATTTTCAATTTTCAATTTTCAATTTTCAATTGTATTATGGCTCTTATTTTAAATATAGATACTTCAACAGATGTATGTTCCGTGGCGATTGCTCGGGATGGAAACTTGATTGCTTTAAAAGAGAATGACGAGGGATTTAATCATTCTACTTTGCTGGGTGTGTACGTGGATGATTTATTAAAGGAGAACGACTTGACGGCGAATGATCTGGATGCCGTGGCCGTGAGTATGGGACCCGGTTCCTACACGGGCTTGCGCATCGGGGTTTCTTTAGCTAAAGGAATATGTTTTGGTGCCGGGAAACCCTTGATTGCCGTTAGTACGTTGGCCGCACTGGCAAACGCCGTGGCTCAAAGAGAGGGCGAAGAGTTTTTTTATTGTCCTATGATTGATGCTCGTCGCATGGAAGTCTATACGGCAATATATGATCGGGAAGGAAATGTCGTGCGGGATATTCACGCTGAAGTGATTGAAGAAAATCCTTTTGCTGATTTATTATCCGCCCGAAAGGTGTTATTCTTTGGGAACGGGAGTGATAAAGTGAAAGAAGTCTTGAAACATCCGAATGCCGTGTTCATTAACGGGGTCTCGACTTCTGCGGCAAACATGATTGGGCTTGCTCAACAACAATTTGAAATTGGAAAATTTGAAGATGTAGCCTATTTTGAACCGTTTTATTTGAAAGATTTTGTGGCTACCGTGCCCAAACGAAAAGTTTTGTAGTTTTGCTGTATTGATTAATAAAGAAGATATAGATGGATATAAAATTATTAAGCCCTTCATGCTGGACAGATTACGAGTTAATTGATAGTGGTGCTTTCGAGAAATTGGAACGCTTCGGACGTTACGTGATTGCTCGACCGGAACCACAGGCGATATGGAATAAATCGCTTTCCGATGCGGAATGGCAGCAACGGGCCGATGCTTATTTCAAGAAGGACAAGAAGAGCGAAGACCGGGGCGAGTGGATTTGTAAGCCTAAAATGTCGCAGCAATGGTTCGTGAATTACCGGTATGGAGATATGAATATCCGGATGCGGTTGGGATTAACCTCTTTCAAACACGTGGGGGTATTTCCGGAACAGGCCGAGAACTGGAATTTTATATCGGATCAGGTAAAACGAATTGGTACGGGAGCGAAAGTGTTGAATTTATTTGCTTACACGGGAGGTGCCACCCTTGCTGCGAAGAGTGCGGGTGCGGATGTAACTCATGTGGATTCGGTGAAACCTGTCGTTTCTTGGGCGAGAGAGAATATGGAGGTTTCCGGCTTGGATGGGATTCGCTGGATCGTGGATGACGCTCTAAAATTCGTGCAACGGGAAGTGCGTCGGGGGAAAAAGTACAATGGGATTATTTTAGATCCTCCGGCTTATGGGCGTGGGGCGAATGGCGAGAAATGGGTGTTGGAAGAAAATATTAACGAGTTGATTACCTTGTGTGGGCAATTGTTGGAAGGTTCCAATAGTTTCCTTGTGCTTAACCTGTATTCCATGGGACTTTCCGCACTGTTAGCCCGAAGTATCGTGCGACAGCTAGTCGGAGATTGTACCGGGGAACAATTCGGAGAGTTGTATTTTACCGATTCATACGGGAAGTCGTTGCCGTTAGGAGTTTATTATCGGTTGTGGCGATGAGAATTGCCTTCGGCAAATTACAAGTTTGCTACTTGATCCTGTTATATCTGTATTTTGCGGAGACGGAATTTGGGGTGATTAGAATCTAAAATCATAAATCATAAATCTAAAATTTATATGTATTTGGTGATTTGTGCTGATTTCCTTATCTTTGCACCCTCAATGAAAATATTAAATTTAAAAAAATAAAATAAATGGCAACAACGGCTGATTTTAGAAATGGATTATGTATCGTTTTCAAAGACGATTTATACAGAATTGTACAGTTTCAACACGTGAAACCCGGTAAAGGTCCCGCTTTCGTGAGAACAAAAATGCAGAACATCAAAACCGGTCGTACCTTGGAAAATACCTTTACTTCAGGGGTAAAAATTGATGTAGTGCGAATTGAGAGACGCCCGTACCAATTCCTGTACATGGAAGGAGAGGATTATATTATGATGCACACGGAAACTTTCGAGCAAATTCCTATCGCGAAAGATTTAATCAATGCACCCCAGTTCTTGAAAGAAGGTGATGCTGTTGAGATGGTTGTACACGCTGACACGGAAACCCCGTTATACGTTGAGTTGTTGCCGACTGTTGTTTTGGAAGTAACTTACACGGAACCGGGATTGAAAGGTGATACCGCTTCTTCTACGGCATTGAAACCGGCAGAGGTTGAAACCGGAGCAAGAGTAATGGTTCCTCTTTTCATCAACACCGGCGAGAAAATCCGTATCAAAACGGAGGATGGTACTTACGTGGAACGTGTGAAAGAATAAATTAGATTTCAATTTCTCCTTGGGCTTCAACTTGGAGTTTTTGGATAACCTTTTCAGCGGAGTTTTGCTCCGCTTCTTTTTTTGATGCGCCAATGCCTTGAGCCATGATGTCTTCACCGATGGAAATCGTGCAGACGAATTTAGAGCGACGGGCATTACTTTCAATCGTTTCGATATTCAGGTCAATCTTTTGTTTTTGAGCCCATTCAATCAAGCGGCTCTTGTAGTTTTTGTCAACGTACACGAGGTCTTCCAAGTTCACGTAGTGAGGGAAAATGTAATTCTCGATAAACGCTTTGGTTTTGTCGTATCCTTGATCTAGGTAGATGGCCCCAGTAAAAGCCTCGAATACATCACCATAGATATGTTTGTTTTTGGAAATATCCGATTTGGCAATTACTTCTTCGCTCAACCCCATTTTGATGGCAATGATATTCAATGATTCGCGGCTCACGATCTTGGAGCGTAAGCGGGTCATGAATCCCTCGTCCTTGTTAGGGAAAAATTTGTACAAGATTTCAGCGACAATAGCTCCCAGCACGGCATCGCCCAAGAATTCGAGACGCTCGTAATTCAAGACGGTTCCGCTTTTCGTGTATCTGGACGCCGATTTATGTAGCAATGCTAGGGTGTATAATCCCTTGTTACCGGGAACAAATCCCCATTCCGAAATAGACAATCCATAAAACTTTTCCTTCCTGTGAAGGTAAAGTTTTATGGATTGAATTATTTTACTAATCACTTCCCCAAAATTTTAGTTAGTGATTACTTTTTGAATACAACGCAAGCATTGTGTCCTCCGAAACCGAAAGTGTTACTGATGGCTACATTGATTTCTTTCTCTTGAGCCTTGTTGAACGTGAAATTCAGCTTGGGATCCAGTTCCGGATCAAGGTTGCTGAAATTAATGGTAGGAGGTACAATGTTGTTTTTCACAGCCAGAACACAAGCGATTGCTTCCAAGGCACCGGCGGCACCTAATAAATGTCCTGTCATTGATTTGGTGGAACTGATGTTCAGTTCATAAGCGTGTTCACCAAATGCTCTCTGAATGGCCTTAGGTTCTGCCACATCTCCCAGTCCGGTAGACGTTCCGTGAACGTTGATATAATCAACATCTTTCGGGCTTAGTCCGGCATCTTCCAATGCGAGTAACATAACATCAGCTGCACCTTCTCCCTCCGGGTCCGGGGCTGTCATGTGGTAAGCATCGCAATTGGCTCCGCCTCCCGCAAGTTCTGCGTAGATGTGAGCACCTCTTTTTACTGCATGTTCGTACTCTTCTACGACTAAGCAAGCACCGCCTTCGCCGATAACAAATCCGTCACGGTCAGCATCAAAAGGACGTGATGCTGTTTTCGGATCATCATTACGAGTGGATAAAGCTTTCATGGAATTGAAACCACCTACACCCGGAGGGGTAATGGCTGCTTCAGATCCACCGGCAAGAATCACGTCTGCTTTTCCTAATCGGATCAGATTTAATGCATCTACTAACGAGTGTGCGGATGATGCGCAGGCTGAAACCGTCGTGTAGTTCGGACCCTTTAGGCCTTCTTCTATGGCGATCATGGCTCCACCCATGTTGGCAATCATCTTGGGTATAAAGAACGGGTTGAATCTGGGAGTTCCGTCTCCTAATGCAAAAGTTTTGCATTCTTCGTAGAACGTATCCAAACCACCGATACCTGCACCCCAGATTACACCGATTCTCTTTCTGTCCTCTTGCGAGAAATCGAGTCCGGCATCTTTCACGGCCTCCCTGGAACAAATCAGGGCAAATTGGCTGTAAAGATCCATTTTACGGACTTCCTTCTTGTCGAAGTATTCCGTGGGCTCGTAGTTTTTAACTTCGCAAGCGAATTGCGTGCGAAATTTAGATGCATCAAAACGAGTAATAGGACCGGCGCCGCTGACGCCACCTTTCAAGTTCTCCCAAAATTCGGCCACGTTATGACCCAAGGGATTAATAGTTCCAAGACCAGTTATTACTACTCGTTTGAAATTCATAGATAAAATATTAAATTATTGAGCGTTAGCTTCAACGTATGCAATAGCATCGCCCACGGTAGCGATTTTCTCTGCTTGATCGTCCGGAATAGTGATGTTGAATTCTTTTTCCAATTCCATGATCAACTCTACCGTATCCAAAGAGTCAGCTCCTAAGTCGTTAGTAAACGTTGCTTCAGGTTTAACTTCACTTTCGTCAACTCCTAATTTATCAACAATGATAGCTTTAACTCTGTTTTGAATGTCAGACATAACTTTAAATTTTAATTAGACATTTTTTAAATTCACACTTGCGTCTACAAGAGACGCACATAACTCTCTAAGTTCGGGGGCAAAGTTAGAGAATTTATTTTTCCTAGAAAATTTTTTGGCATGAATAAAGTTTTCTTATCTTTATGCGTTTGATTTTTAATAGATTACAGGATGAAAAAAATAGCAATATTTGCCTCTGGTTCAGGTTCTAACGCTGAAAATATCATTAATTATTTTAAAAATGACACCGAAAATGTCGTGAAAATGGTGTTTTGTAACAAACCCGATGCCTATGTTTTGGAACGGGCAAAACGTTTAAGTGTGCCGACATTTGTTTTCGGACGGGAAGAGTTCTCTCGTTCTGATCTGGTTTTGAATGAATTGAAACGATTGGATATTGATCTGATCGTGTTGGCGGGTTTTCTCTGGAAGGTGCCGGATGCTATCATCGACGCTTATCCAGACCGGGTAATTAATATCCATCCGGCCTTGTTGCCCTCTTACGGGGGCAAGGGTATGTACGGCATGAAAGTACACGAGGCGGTGATCGCTGCCGGGGAAAAGGAAAGTGGTATTACGATTCATCACGTGGATAATCATTATGACGAGGGGACAACTATTTTTCAGGCCAAATGTGACATCGTTCCGGGGGACACGCCAGAGACTCTGGCAACGAAAGTCCATGCCTTGGAATACGAGCATTTCCCCCGTGTGATCAAGGACGTCCTTGATAATTTATGATTTTAGATGAAAGATCCAGTGGGTCATTCCCAATTTTTAATTCTCGATTTTCAATTTTTATGAGAAGGTTTATTCTTTTATTAGGCGTGTTGTTAGCCGGTTTGTGGGTACAGGCCGGGGAAGCAAGGTTATTAAGGTTTCCGCATAGCGTGGGGAACAAGTTGGTATTCTCGTATGCCGGGGATCTTTATCTGGTCTCAGCCGGGGGAGGAACGGCCCGTCGGTTGACCTCACACGTGGGGTACGAGATGTTTCCTCGTATTTCCCCGGATGGAAAATATATCGCTTTCACCGGGCAATATGACGGTAACACGGAAGTATTTGTCATCCCCGTGGAAGGGGGTGAACCTCGTCGCTTGACTTACACTGCCACGTTGAAACGGGATGATCTGGGAGATCGCATGGGTCCGAACAACGTGGTGATCGGTTGGACCCCGGATAGTAAACGGATTCTTTATCGTTCCCGGAGATATACCTTTAACGATTTTACCGGGCAACTGTTCACGGTTCCCGTGGAGGGAGGGATGTCCGAGGAAATACCTTTAAAGAATGGCGGTTTTGCCTCTTATTCCCCGGATGGAAAGAAATTAGCTTATAATTATATTTTCCGGGAATTCCGGGCGTGGAAACGTTATCAAGGTGGTATGGCGGATGATATCCGGGTGTTTGATTTCAACACGAAGAAATCAGAACGGATTACCGGCAACGTACGGCAGGACGTGTTCCCGATGTGGTCCCCGGACGGGAATACTATATATTATATATCCGACCGGGGTGATATCATGAATCTTTACGCCTACAACGTGAACACGAAAGAGGATAAACAACTGACATCTTATAAAGAATACGATATAAAATTTCCCGCGATTGGTGACAAGTTAATCGTGTACGAGCAAGGAGGGTATATTTACGGGTATGATTTGCAGAGTGGCAAGGAATCCAAGATCACGATAAACATTGATAACGATCAGGTTTATTCTCGTCCGACCTTGACTGATGTAAGTGGCCAGATTTCGAGTATTGCGGTTGCTCCCGGTGGAGAGAGGGTAGTCGTGGCTGCTCGTGGGGATATTTTTTCTTTGCCCGTGAAAGAGGGGATTACCTATAACTTAACCAATTCTTCCGGTGCTAACGATATGCAGGCAGGTTGGTCTCCGGATGGAAAATACATCAGTTACGTTTCCGACAAGGACGGGGAATTCAATATTTATCTCCGGGATGTGGTGACGGGAAAAGAACGGAAACTGATCAAGAATCTGAAAAGTTATATCTTCAATTATAAATGGTCCCCGGATTCCAAGAAAATTCTCTGGAGCGAAAAAGGGAACACGTTGAATATATCCGACGTGGAAAGCGGGAACCGGAAGATTGTGGAAAAATCGGGAATCCGTTCCATGACGTCCTACAACTGGTCACCTGATAGCAAATATATCACTTACGTTCGTCCGGAAACGACGATGGATAACATCATCGTGTGTCATGTTGAAAGTGGCGAGAAACACCAAGTTACCGACGGGTGGTTCGGTTCCAGTTCGCCGAATTTCAGCGAGGACGGGAAATACTTGGTGTTTGTTTCTGCCCGCACTTTCTCCCCGACGTATGGACGGACGGAATGGAATCACGTGTACAATGATATGAATAAGGTGTACATCTTGCCTTTGGCAAAGGATGCCCCGGTATTGTTCGCTCCTAAAAATGATGTTGTCCGGGTGGAGACAGCCGTGAAAGAAAAGAATAAAAAGGAAGAGAGTGAAGACAAAGGTGTCGTGTATGATTTCACGAATTTGGAAAGCCGTCTTGTTGAGTTGCCCGTGCTGGCATCGAATTACTATGGTAACGTGCATATGTTGGGGAACCGGGTGTATTATAACCGGGGAGGCCGCACGCTGATTTATGACCTGAACGGGAAGAAAGAAACCGACATGGGTGGGGACATCGAGTTTTCTCCCGGTTATAAAAAGGCAATCGTTTCTTCGGGTTCCGCGTTCCAGGTGGAGGACCTTCCGGTACTTTCCGCTAACGTGACTTCTCCCGTTCCCACGAAAGGGGTGAAACGAGTGATTGATTACCATCAGGAATGGATGCAGATCTATAACGAGAGCTGGCGGCAGATGCGTGATTTTTTCTATGCCAAGAATATGCATGGCGTGGACTGGGATCACGTGTACGAGAAATATAAAGTGCTGGTGCCTTACGTGAATCATCGTACGGACTTGACTTATATTATCGGGGAGATGATTGCGGAATTGAGTGTCGGGCATGCTTACTCCATTAATGGACGGGTCCCGATGCCCGAAAGAATTGATATGGGGTTGTTGGGTGCTAAATTCGTGAAAGATAAATCCGGTTATTTTAAAGTGACCGAGTTGATCGAGGGTGCCAACTGGGACGCCTCTACCCGCTCGCCTTTGACCATGCCGGGCGTGGAGGTGAAGACGGGTGACTATATTCTGGCCATCAACGGAAAATCGTTGAGAGAGGTAGATAACCTGTTCTCCGAGTTGATCGATATGGCAGGAAAGACGGTTGAATTGACCGTGAACACGACCCCGGCCGAGAAGGGTGCCCGTAATGTGCTGGTTGTTCCGTTAGCTGACGAATCAAAATTATATTATTACAATTGGGTGCAGAATAATATCCGTAAGGTAAACGAGGCCACGAATGGGGAGATAGGGTATATTCATATCCCGGATATGGGTGTTGACGGTTTGAACGAGTTCGTGAAACATTATTACCCGCAGTTGAATAAGAAAGCCTTGATCATTGACGATCGGGGAAATGGTGGGGGAAACGTGTCCCCGATGATTACCGAACGTTTGATGCGTACACCGACTTTCTACACGATGCACACGAATCAAACCGTCGGGTCAGTAAGTCCGGTTGGTACGTTCTTGGGACCGAAGGTGTTGCTGGTGAACGAGTATTCGGCTTCCGACGGGGATCTTTTCCCCTATCGGTTCAAGTATAATCATTTGGGAACGATTATCGGTCGTCGCACGTGGGGCGGTGTCGTGGGATATAGCGGTTCGATTCGGGTGGTTGATGGCGGTTCTATCGTGACGCCTTCATACGCACCGTTTGCGGCAGACGGTAGCGAGTTTATTATCGAGGGGACAGGAGTCGCACCTCATATTGATATTGAAAATGATCCTTATTTGGAGTATAATGGCGAAGATCAGCAATTAAATAAAGCGATCCAGGTGATACTGGAAAAGTTGAAGACTGAGAAAAAAGAGATTCCGTCTATCCCTGCATTTCCAAATAAAGCGGCAAAGAAGAAGTAGTGCTGATTATACGGTGAAAGTAACAGAGTGCTTGGCTATGATGCTAGGCTCTCTTCTTTTTTTATATGTTTTTGTGCTAATCATGCGTTGGCAAAATATAGTTATCATCTGCTGCTAATTTGTAAAGCGTAAAAGATGACTCCCGGGTAAGGATTCAATGATACGGTCGTGCGCTTACTCTGTTATCAGGAAAAGGGATCAAGAAAAGACGCGATGGAATTACTTTTTGATATTTGGAAAACAAAGAAATCTAATGGAAATCCAAAGTACAACGATAAAAATTTGAAACCGCCAAGGACACTTTAATAGGATTGCTCTTGGCGGTTTCTGATTTTTAGAGGGGAATGTATTTTATTGGATACTTATGTTATTGCTATATTTCATTAAAATACATAAACTGGAATTGATCTGCGATTCCTGGTTGTTCTCCAGAGACTGCTCCAAAAGGATTGGAATACCAGCCATCCCCTTTACCTTCATAACAATACACGCAGTGTATTTGAGCCATTTTTGCTTGAGTTTTGTCAGGGTTTACTTTACCTTTGAAACCATCAACTATCCAAACATAATAACTCCCCGATACAAATGGCACGGATTTGTGACCTCCAAAAAGCGTACAATAACCAGCCTGTGCATTTTTTGCGATTTTAGCATAATTGGCTGAAATATCATAAGTATAAGATTGATCCCGTATGTAGCCATAATAGTTGCTCATTGTAAGTAATGCTTGTATATCACTCCAACTTGATTCACTGCATTGTAATTTAACACTACTTGGTTCAAGTGATTTTATAAATTCCGTTAATTGTGGTACATAAAGATTATATTTTTCATCGATTTTGGGTTCTCTTTTCCATTCTGATATGCAATATTCGAACGGGAAATTGACAGGTCTTTTTTTGTTTGCGGTAATCGCTTGGCGAAGGCTACAGCTGCAGTGCTTGCTCTGTATTTTTTGTTTGTGGTTGTACTACAGTTTCCTAGATCATAGTTGTTGTTGTAAGGAGACTTGGTTGACCATTTTGTTTTCACGAATTCTGTAGTAGATACGGTTGTCCAATTTTGATCATTCCTTGATAAATTGTCATTTCCATCGTAATACTCTTTCAGGTCACGCTTCAAGCTTGTCTTAATACCTCTGATCATAAAGGCCATCGCTGGAATTTCTGTCGTATCTGAAATTGCTCCATTTTTTACATAAACAAGAACTTGTGCAATGCGTTTATCTCCAGTTGCAATAGCAAAACCTGTTTGGCCGTTTGTTTTAATAGTGAATGTGTAAATATTCACGTTACTATTTATGTTTTCTTTTGAACGGCTAATAATCTGTTTATCAGTGCAGGTTATACTACCTTTTTCAATATTTGTTATGATTAGTTTGTTTGCTGCATTTCGGGATAAATCTTGGTTTTGTTCTTTTGAGAACCCTTGTATAAGTTTTAGTGCTGTGAGATACTCTTTATTATTTTGTTCTTGTTCAAAATTGTTTATTTGTTTATCATCATTGTTGCAGCAGATGATAACAAATAAGCCGATAAATACATGTATAAATTGCCACTTTTTCATGATGCAAATTCTTTAATTATTTCTTTCTTAATTTTGATATATACCAAAAATCGGTGTCATAATCTCCGTTCCCAGTTTCAAAGCTTAAGGTCGTATCTATATAATACCATCCATTATAACTACCATTCCATCCCATGTTAACGTGTAGGTAGTCAAACAAGTATGTGGTTCCTGATATTACTTTATATCCCATCCCATGTCCATCGAGGACCCAAACGTGGTTACCTGTAGCTGTAGGAGAATTGGGTCCAGCATTTTTTCTTGTTGCTCCCATTATTGCAATATGATAGTCTTGCACGTCATTTATGAGCTTACTCAAGTCTCCCCATTTAGTTTTATTCAGGTTTTTTATTGGATCATGAGCAATTTTATATGTGTCTAAATCATCCACAATCTCGTTTCTAGCGGTTTCACTTTGATATACGCTATTAGTTAGGTGTGTAGTGGTTTTCGTGCCATTATAAATCCAAAATCCCAATCTTGAAATCATTCGTAATTTTTTTTCAGGATCTCCCGGTACACCATATTCTGGGTTTATAATTTTTCGGTTTTCCTTTAAATAAGCCCAATCAATAATCATTTCTTCTCCATTATCGTATCCTTTTATACTGGGTTCAAAATAAGAGTAGACCATCATTAAAGCTGTAACAGAGCAACCAAGAGGATAATGGTAAGTTACCCAATCAAAATCTGGATCTGGGTATGTTGGTAACAAGAGATTATATGGTTCGTCTTGTCCCCAGTCGACGCCAATATAATAGATATATGGTTGCCCCAATGATGGTGGTTTGATATTTTCAGGTTGTGCTCTACTGTCTATACTTTTTTCTACGATGGTGATATTATTTTTTATTTGTTCAAATTCAATTTCATTTATAGAAATTCCAAGTTTTTTTGATAGTTTACATAGAGTTGAAGCTCTCATGGTAGTTCTGATGCTATCTATATAGTTAAGTCTATGTAGAATGCTTGATTCTGATAATTCCAGCATAAGATTGTTTTCTCTTTGCTTGAGTTCATTTTCAGGAGTTATCATTGGAATATATGCAAGAACGCCTGCAATACGTTCATCAGCAGATACTATTGCGAATCCATTATTTTCTCCATCAGTTATTGAAATTTCGTACATGGGGATTGTTTGTTGATTCTGGTTAGAACGAGATAGCTCTCTATTTTTCTTTCCTATAGAATATTTCTTTTTGATGGAGAAGTTTTTTTCTTTACCTCGTGTAATTCCATAAAATTGATCAAAGTTAGCAACGAATTTTATGGCCTCGGATTCTGATAATGTGCCTGGAGAATCATAAGCAATGCTTATATACTCCTGAGTAGTTAATTCAATCTTGGGTAGATTTTCTATTCCCGTGGATAAGTTTTTATCTTGACAAGACTAGATAAATATTCCTATCCATGTAAGTGTTAAAAGATTTTTTTTCATAAGATAGCATTTTGTTAGTAATTAATATTACAAATTTATAATATATAAGATGAGTAAAAAATAGGACTTTGTAGCAAACTTGCTCATATTTTATATATTATGGCGGTATTAATTATTGTTTCTTGAGTAAGTGTTCATGAAAACGAACAAGTTTGATACAAATCAATAAATAATAATAGCTATATTTGTATGGAAGTTACACGAAATAGTGATTATTATGAGAGGATCTTTTTTTTTGATAGTTATTGTTCTTTTGCTGTCCTGTAGCAAGACCAATAATAAAGAGTTGGTAGATGATTCTATCATTGAAGGTTGTTCTAATGGGATAATCTTTACGCCTGAAAGATTATCATTGGATTCTAAAATCCAAGATACGATTGTTTCAATTAATCGAGGAGGTTGGTCCATAACGCATATCCAATTGGTTAATGGAAAGGATACAGCTCAACTGTATGCCGGAAAAGATTTTCCGAGACAGGAATACGATTGTCAATTGATTAATTTGGGATGGATAGAGATAGAAAAAAAGGAAGGTATAGATAATGTATATATTTTTATAAAAGAAGGCACGAGTGAATTCCGAGAGTGTGGACTTCATTTCTCTTTCTTGGAAGGGCATGGTAATTATTTTATCCAACAACACAGGAATTGATAGAGGTCCTTAGAAAATAATAGACCATTGATTATTACATGTTGAATAGTCTATTCAAATGTTTTCAGTACGGTCAATTTTCTATTTTATCTGATAGTAAGAATCAAGGTACCACATTATTATTTCATTGCCAAAAATAAAAAACAGATGAGGCCGAAAATTAATATTTTATATGCGGATGATGATGCGATTGCAGTGGAATTGTTGAAACGTCAAGTAGGAACGGATGATTTTTGTGTAAGGATAGCTAGTGATGGACAGAAAGCTTGGGAATTATTTCAATCACACGTACCGGATATTTTGTTGCTAGATATTAAAATGCCATATTTGGATGGTTTAGATATTATTAAATTAGTCCGAAAAATTAACCAAAAGACCCCTATCGTGGTATATAGCTCTCATCTAAATACTACACGGGAGTTGGAAGCCTTTAACTTGGGTGCGGATGATTGTATTTGTAAAGAAATCGAGCCTGATTTGCTCATTGCGAAGTTGAAAAGGATATATGATAGGGTGACGAAAGGAGAAACGGATCCTCAGATTTATATTCTTTCAGATCATTCAAAGTTTAATTCTGTGGCTGGAATTTTAACAATAAATGATAAAATCGTGCGTTTAAAGCCTTATGATTCTCGTTTATTGTACCTTTTATGCGTGAAATTCGGTGAGCTAGCGGATGAGGATTATTTAATAGAAGGATTGTGGGGAATGGCAGATTCAAATAAGGGTGGTTCTTTGAGAAGATGTATAAATCATTTGAGGAAAATTTTGGCTGATGATATAGAAATTATGATTAAAAATCAGTATTCAAGGGGATATACGCTAGCAACGCTTAAATTAGATTCTTTATTGTGATTTTCAGGTGGGGGGCGTAAAAGATATACATATTGTTTAAAAGGACATTATTGATGTTGAAAATGATATAATAATTTCAAGGTTAGTATGAAATAGTTTTTGTTGCGATTCTTAATTTTAGCAAATAGTCGTTATGGATGATTTTCTTAAATCAAAATTAGGTATGAAATGGATATTGCTCCTAATTTTCATGATGTCCATTTCATTTATTTTATTCTGTTGTCATACTGGTAATTCTGTTTATTGTCGTTATCAATTTGGTAAGTTAAGATTCTGTTCTGATACGGTTGATTGGGGAACGATATATCTAGGCCGGACATATCAGAAGTGTTTAGAAATATATAATCCTGATACGATGAAAATCCCGTTGAGAATTGTGAATTGTATTTCAGGTATTAAAGTTTATCACAAGTCGATCTTGGCTGGTCCTTTATTGCATGAAGGTATAAATATACTTGTGAAATCAATAGATACGTTAGTTTTTGAATTTCAACCCACTGATACTAATAGCCTTGGAACTTTTAAAAAAGAGTTTATTTTAGAAGTGGATCATGTGTTGTTATTCTCGCATTTGCTAATGCAGGCCCAGATACAGGAGGAGTTTGATACTATAAAAAATAGTAGTGATTATCCACAACTGTCAATGTCTGATAATTTTTGGGATTTTGGAACTATTCAATCTGGGGAAAAGCCCTGTCATTTATTTAAAATACGAAACGAGGGAAATGGGAATTTGATTATACGGAAAATAGAAGCTAGTTGTGGGTGTACAGCCGTCGCTCCTCGTGAGCGGATTATTTTGTCTGGAGAAGAGACTATTCTTAAAGTGCAGTTCGATTCCTTTGGTAAAAGTGGTAAACAACGAAAGAGCATTAACATATTTAGTAACGATCCTAAAAATCCCATTCAAGAAGTCTTAATTCAAGGAGAGGTTGAGAAATTCTAAATTAATATGAAAATTTATGTTCAAAAAAAAGAATTACTATATCTTCTAATTTGAATTTATGGGATTTAATTCGCTTTTTTTGACAATACGGCATTTTGTTTCCTGAATATACCAAAATAAAGAACAACTTGTTTTCAATGATCCATTAATTTTATCGGGAACAATTCTGTAGAGGCGAATATTGGGTTATAGAAGTGACGAATTTTGCTGTGATACATTAATTTGAATTTTTTAGAACGCAAAGATAAGTTAAAAAACGTTTTAATTGATCATTCAATATTAGCACTATTGTATCTAAGAATAGAGAAATGCTTCGTTTCAATACTAGGCACTTTTCTTTTTTTAGTATATTTTTATGGTTTCACAAAGGGGATTAATCTTGAATAAAGTATTGTTAATACCTTGTTTATAATGAATAAAAGAATATTTCAGGATCACTTCCAAATTACTTCCGAATAGAATATTTTTAGTATCCTATCAAAAATCTAATAAAACACTATTCTAAGTATAGCGTTTTATTAGCGTTTTAATAGCGTTTTAATAGCGTTTTACACGATAGTGATTCGCTATTTATCATGATGTGATAATGAAATATACTATGTCTTATCCTAAAAAAGTTGACTTGTTCAACAAGTAAACTTATGTCAGTAGCAA